>OBAS01000076.1_pt1 | contig 129889 bp, 161 predicted proteins | sample 1517591 | NCBI WGS metagenome assembly OBAS01 (sample SAMN04571700, study PRJEB22368) | human gut metagenome | biome: human gut; material: stool | host: Homo sapiens | place: Luxembourg | collected 2012-10-05
TTCTTCAAGAACTGGGGGATAGCGAAACAGCTACCATGAGTCAAAAGGCGATAACTGATAATGTCATAAAGCCTTTAATCACAAATACTTTCGAGCAATCGTCATCAAATGTATCCGTGATAAACTCTTATTCTGCATCTGCGGGAGATGTTATTCGTATATATGTAGAAGAAAACACTATTCCAAATCAAACTTTTCTTATACGCTTGATGAAAGGAGGAGGAGTTGTTACATCACTTTATCAAGGAAAAATAGCAAATGATTCATATTTTACAACAACATTAACTGCTGATATTGATGGAGTTCAGATCATGGCTATTGCTCCTGCTGTTACAGGAAGTTTAAAATTCGTTATTAATCAAAATATTCTTTTTGAGAATTTAAAATTGAACAGTCTTAAAAAAGAAAGTATTGTTCAAGAACTGGGGGATAGCGAAACGAAAGTTATGAGCCAAAAGTCTGTTAGTAATGAATTAGAAAATAAAGTTAACGTATCATTAGGAGTTAATTTATTTAATCCAGCGACAGCTAAAATGGGTTATATTCTTAATGCAATGGGAAACGAAATAGTTAATGCCAGTGGTTGTATATCTGATTATATTTTAGTTAATCAGCAAAATTTAATACGAAATACTACTTTTTTAGGAACGAATAATGCAGTATATGACGAAAACAAAACGTTTTTAAGATCATTCACTACTTCAAATTATACGTATCAAGAAGGAGATTATTTTGTTAGATATTCTGTGGGTATAAGTACTTTAGATACTGCACAAATTGAATATGGAAATGAAGTCACAGAATATCATCCTTACACTACCAGTCAAGATGTTATAGATATTGTACAGGATAAAATTGAAGAAAAAGAAGATAAGACATCCATATTATCTTCCGATAGATTGAATGATTATGCTTATACAGTTTTTACAAGAGCGAGTGATACACTAACCTATATAAGATTATTCTCTTCGAATGAAAATGTTCTAAAGGGAAAATATTTATTAAAAGCCATTGTAATTGCGGAATCAGTATCTAATTTTTCAGATCAGACTAAAGTTCAATTAGGAACTTATCTATGGCAAGTTTCAAAAACAATAGATTTTACTTCTTCAACGTATAAATATATATTTATTAATACGAGTACCGTAAAGCATTATATTAGTTCGATAACTATTGAAGCACTAAATGATATTGCTCTTGAAGAAATTAAAAAATATCAAGTTCCAAATGAAAAAGATTCTGTATTTTATAATGTATTAGAAGTTCATAAGAATTTTGATGAAACAACGGAGGGATTTGGAACTGTAAGATTCAATAGTCCTATCACGGCACATGATTACATTACTACGTCTGGTCCTTATAATAGATTCATTATTAGATTAGCTAACGGTAACTATAAAGATGAAATACAAGAAGCGTATAAAGGTTCAGATAGCGAGACAGGAACTGAATCTATTGGAATAAAACTAAAAAATTACGAACACTTTGAAAGTTTTTATTCTGATGATTCTCCTGAATTAACTATTTTTGAATGGGATGGAACTTATGGTTTTTCTGATAGTATTGATTGGAGCAATGAAGCTAACCGAGATAAAATTAGAAATAGAGCTATATTTCAAATTGCAGGTGCTAATAATTTCACAACATCAGTAAAGGGGATATGTATTAAAGGAGTAAATCTCAGGTATGCTATACATCCAGAAGTTGCGCAAATGGGATGGAATCATAATTGGACGTTTGAAAATTGCATCTTGGAATTCAACGGACGTCCCGTATTTAATGAACCTAATGTAGCCATTATAGGAACAGGAATGGGAAAGGGAACTATGGGAAATATACTTAATTGTAAATTCGGAGGAACATCTACTTCTGCTATTGGAGGGCATGATAATCCTCCTGCTACTGCTGCTAATTTTATTATCAGAGGTGCTGAATTAAATATAATAGGATGTAATTTTAACAATAAATCCATAGGCTTAACTACTTTATATCCTAATGGAGATACTCCAAATGCTATCTACATTAAAAATACAGGAGGAATAAGTTCTATTTCAGTAGGAAGTTCTTGGAAATATGCTTCTATTAATTCTGAAATTGCTGCTGTGTGATTTATAACTCATTGATGTTTTAGATTCCAAATATAAATAAGTTGATAAACTTATTATTTTCTCTTAACGGAGAATTTAATTGATAATTTTAAAAACATTATGGCAATATTAGGACAATTTCGTGGTGACCTGCTCTCTGAATGGGAGCGGGTCAATCCCGTTATTCATGACCGAGAATTTGTTTTGGTCAAAGAAACGGTCGATGGTCCGTGGACGGCTTATAAAGTCGGGGACGGAGTTAACAAATTTTCTGATCTTCCTTACGGAAGCAATATTTCGGTTCTTCAAAGTTTAGGCGATAGCGAAACGGGAGTGATAAGTCAGAAAACAGTAAGTGAATGGATAAGAGGTATTAGAGAATTACAACAAATTAATTCTTTCCCTTCCTTCTTGAGTTCGCTAACTATTTCTGCTAATAAGGGGTCATTGGTCAACGGAGTAGTTACTATTGGTCCTGCTACTTATTCCCCATCGGATTATTACGGTGTGGTTACTGGTCTTTCCTCTTATATCGGAGAAAAACTCTACATTGAAATATTGTCGAATGAGTATTTTAAAGTAGACACTCCAGTGTTCACTAATGGAGCTGGACAATTCATTGAAATTATAGATAGTTATACGTTTAGAACTGAAAAGGGAATTGTATATGCTTGCGTCCTCAACTTCACGGGGGGGGGGGGACATCAGTACTTCTACCCTATTACAACAATCTGGACACTTCCAAAACTTACACGCTTTCCTATGCTGAATTAGGCGTTTACAACACCGACACGCTAAGAAAGGTTATTCAAGATACCAATGAGATAGCTACGAATAACGACAATGAACTCAAAGAGGACATTATAATAGATTCCATAAGAAATCAAATAACTCCTTCCTCTAATAGAACAAACTATCTGATAAATGAAGAACTGGTCGTACCTGCAAATCCTTCTGATATAGGACCAGGAAGTTGGTACGGAATAGATAGTTCCCTTTTAACCAATAAAGAAATAACTGTAATTCTCACGTCCAAAGAGAAACTAACTTCTTTGCCTAAGTATTACAATAATGCTACCGAAATACCAAGCACTTATAGCATAGAACTCAGAGTACAAGGAGGATGGGCATATATCAATACTCTTAAACCTTCCGTATCTTTCATTTATGTAGTTCCTCAACAGATATTGAATCTAACTACAGCCAATGTTTTATCTTTTAATGATATTGGTTATACATATAACGGAACACTGAAAGATAAAATTGAATCGGTGAGAGAGAACGTTTCTGAACTTCAAAATCAAGTGTATGATATTAATCATATCAATATCGAAACCGAATCGTACAGAAATTCCTTGGTAGCAACCTCTAATCAAACTGCTGCTCTTAATGGACAAACTCTAACTATTCCTGTAGGTGCGGGTTGGGGAGCAGGTAGTTATTTTGGATTTATTAGCAATTTAGGAAATTTATGGGGTAAGGTAATTACTGTTACTTTGCTATCCTCTATTAAACTGAATAAATTGCCTTCATGGGTTAATTCTGGAGTTACCATTCCTTCTTTATCGGCAAAAGAAGAAGAAACTCCTGAAGGTTGGTTATATACCAATAGTCTTGATTTGACGAATTCATCAAGCGGAAATGTAATCACTCAACCCTTTAATGTCCTTGATTATACAAAAGAAGCAGTTTGGACGATTCCATCCATAGGAATCGAAACCGAATTTACAGCTCCCGAAGCTATAAAAGAGTTGTACGGTAGAAATTCAGAAGTAAAATATACAATCATAACAGCTAATTCAGATGAAAATTCCAGTGCGGATTTCAAAGGTAATTTAGCAATTCAACAAGCTTTTGAATCAATTGCCGATGCGAGTGAGACTAATCAATATATTGTTAGAGCTACGGGGAATTTTCTTATAACTTCTCCTAATGACTATTTGAATATTCCGTCTCTTGGAGCTTGGGTTTATATCAGACATAAAGACTATGTTCATCTTGATGGTATAGATAAAGAAAGTTGTATTATAAGATGTGAACTCTCTCAAACTTTGTCTGAAGTACAAGCTGAAAAGCCGAGCTTTGTGAAGAATGATTACGGTAATTATCAACCTGCTTTTTGGAACTCAAAAGCGAAGATAAGCAATGTAACTTTTGTAGTTAGAAATATTAGGTATCCTCTCCATATAGACGGAGGAACGTCTGGTTGTAAGGATTACATACAATTAGTTGAAAATTGTAGATTAATACATGAAGGCAAGTACGGAGATTCTATTGGTACCGTAGGAGGTTCTGCATCTGGATTTGGTATGTCTTCTGGTCAACAATTAACTTTAAAGAATTGTTACTTACAAGGTACAGACGGTTGGGCTTATGTTCATGATAATAAAAACTTTACCGACGGAAGCTTATTGTATTTTGACAGTTGTAATTTCTTGGATAGTGTAGGATATTCCAGAGAAATAACTATACAGGGATTGAATTCTTTGGTAGCCTCTAAAATTAAGTTCAGAAATTGCACTATGCCTAAACACGGCAGAATTGAATATACTTCTTCGGTAAATGAAGATGTTAAACTTCGAGCCGATATTTTGAATTATGTTTGCGATATGAAGGATATGAATCCTTTATCAGTTCAAACTCCAACATCTCTTACCAAAGCTCTTCGAATAGTTAGCAATTCTACGGGTTCTGCTTCTTCCGTTAGGATTGATCCTTCGTCCTCTGCTTTCTCTATCATTGGTTTTAGTGATGAAGTTTCTTTAGTTTCGAGAAATAGATACAATAGAGCTGAACAATACGGATATCAATATAGAGATGGTGGTAATGGTTTAGCGGGTGAAGCAATTGGCTTTGCTAATATAGCTGAATCGGCTATTGGTGGAAAGTATTTAACTCCTCTGGGTAAGAGGTTAGGAGATTGTTCTACTAACAATAAGACACTTACGGTTAGTATTGATGGCGTTTCTTATAATATTGTATTCAATAAAAACTATAATGGAACGCTTAAAAATGCAATGCCTTCTTATACCAATGCCCAAATTATAGCCGAAATAACGGCTGTTATAGGTTCTGTTGCTACGGCAGAAGAATATGATATCAACCAAGAGTGGTTGCCGGAGTTTAAAGACGTTCAGCTGTTTAAGGTAAATTCTTCTACTTATATTGAGAAGGGAATGGGCGTTGTATTTGTAGATAATATGAATGTAAGGAAAGCTCTTCCTGCTGATTCTTTCATAGATGGTATTGCACTGGATAATGGAGCGAACGGTAGCTTCATACGAGTGATGCAATTAATTCAAATCGCTGGTAACTCTACTTTCCATTATTCGCTCAATAAGGGTGAGACTTTCGATGATGATAACAATATCACGGTTGGTATTGTAAGTGAAGGTAAGTTTGGAAAGAATGCTACCAACAAGACGTTAAGGTGTCTCAGCAATACTTATTTTAAAATCTAAAAGAAAAACCATAAAAGTAAGTTTAGAGCTAAAAATCCGAGAGGACGCAATAAGCTCAAGTATAAGTAAATTGAAAATTTCTATTTCCATAATTCTTTGTTTTTAATGGTTAATACTACCAATTTGATTTACGATTGCACATTCTGGGGAGAACTGCATCGCAAATATACGAAAGATTTATGGAGACTAAAAATGGGAACGTCCTCACGGATAGCTCCCATTTTTTAGTTTTCTAAGTAAACATTAGCTCATCTTATAATGTTGATGATCATGTACTTTGCTTGTTTTAGATAAGAAGCAAGAATAGAGAGCTTTTTTCACTAAAGAAGTCTTTAAACAGTTATAAAGATTGTAGAACAATAAAAACTAAAAGTTATGGATTTAGATAATATCTACAAGAGAGCTGGATCAAGGTATCTTGATATTGCCGGAAGTATTGAAGCTGCTCGACAAGCTCGAGAGAATCAGATCAATAAAGGAGTAATGAACGAAGGAGCTACGATTGAGCCTACAATCATCGAGAAGGCAATGAGCAGCACGGGAGCCATCGGAAGAGAGGCTGATGAGGTAGACGAAATTGACTCTTGCTACATGCCTGAGGTAAGGGAATTCAAAAAGGCTATCGATTCTCAGAATCTCACTGTTGCCGATGTTGATCTTCAATTGAAAAGAGTTCAAAGACATCTTACAGCTTCTCCGAATGATCCCAAGTTAAATCAAATCAAGGAGGTTTTGTTAGACCGTCGTGATTCTCTTCAGGTTCGTCTATAAAACAGGTATAAGATTTTCAGAGAAGTAGAAGTATCATTGCTGATGCGGGAAAGGGAGACAAGACTATTTGGATTGTTTCTCTTTCTTTTTATCCATCTCGGGAGACAGAGTTTTAGAAGGATGTAAGTGCGAACATTTTAATCAGTACCACTACAAAGTGCAGGCACTGTCCTTGGATAATTAAGGGGTAAACATTCTGACAACCTGCGACCATCATACCGAAGTAAACTAATTGTCAAACCTTTAGGGGGATTAGGGGGTAAACTTCTTCTTTACTTCCCTATCACCCGAAGTAAAAAAACTGTAAGAAAATGAAATCAAAGAAAACCGTTTGGAGTATTTTTAAGGATTTGGTAAACTCTAAAGAAATTGGAGAAGAGATTACCAGATTGGAGATTTTGAAAGAAATTGACAAAAACTATAATGATAATGCTATGGATCGTCCTGAGAGCTTTGGTCTGAAATATTCACCTGTAACATTGGATTGCTATCGAAATATGGCAGAGAAGGTAGGATATTTAGGCAAGACGAATCGACCAGGAAGATATAAAGTTTTGCGTCACATTTCTCTTACTTCAGGAACTGCCTTACGAAAGGAATACAATCTTTCTTTCATTTTCCGACAAAATTCTAATTTTAATTCCCAAGGAAGCATTGAAGAAATTTTTGGGTTATAAAAGAAATGATACCAATTGTAAAAATAAATCGAATAAATAATTTTGAATATAGTTTCAAATTATCCAATAAGCAAGGTATAAGACACGTTGCTAAGGCATTGACGTTTGATAATCCCGATATATTCGCTTTCAGTCGAAAAATTGAGAAGTTTGATAAACGCAAATTTACTTTTCCTATTGGAATGTTGCCTACTTTGAAGAAATACTTACAAGGAGTAGATGCTCAAACCGAGATTACGGATTATGTTTATGAACTCCCCAAGGGAACGGAGATAGACGGTAGAATGTCCGGAAAGTATATTCACCAGCGTCGAGCCGTGGAAGCTTTTTATCGAAAACGTTTTGGGATTATAATCGTTCCTACCCGTGGAGGTAAAACTTTTATTGCTTCGGAGATATTGAGAATCTTTCTTCAGTCCGATACAGGAACGTTTCTCTTTTGCGTAGATAACACTACGCTTTTTGATCAGGCAGTGGGGGATATTAAGGAGTTTTTCATTCCTTATGGTGGAATAGAGATTGGGGAGATACGTGCCGGAAAGATAGATTTAAGTCAGAGAGTTACCGTAGCAATGATTCAAACCTTACAATCCACTTTTTCTGCTCGATGTAAAGACCGAAAGAAACAAAACCAATTGCGAAAGTATATTAAGGAATTGAAGTTTTTGACCGTGGATGAGGTTCACGACAATTGCTCTGATTCTAAATTACGACTCTATCGCAAGGCTTCCAGCTTGGAATACCTTCTTTGTCTTTCCGCAACTCCGTTTCGTTCCAATGCTTTAGTTCAGAATCTAAAATTGAAAGCTTGGAGCGGGGACGTAGTCTATACCATAACCGAGAAGAAGTTAAGGGAAAGACAAGTTCTTTCCGACTACAAAGTGTTTATGCTTTTGGTAGATCATAATGATATTGATTATGAATTGGAAGCAGACGATTATTCGGAGATGCGAAAGAAGCTTATTTTGGAGAATGAAATACGCAATAGGGTTCTGATTCGGGTTCTGAAGATTCTTCGGGATTTAAAACTCAAAACGCTTGTGTTATTCCAAAGCGTAGATCATGGCGTTGACGTGGAACGTCTTACGGGAATACCTTTTATTAGCGGAGAGACGAGCGGAGACGAGCGTGAGCGAGCAAAGGAAAAATTCCTAAAAGGAAAAGGCGGTTTCCTTTTAGCGTCCAATATATTTAAAAAAGGCGTGACCGTCAGTCAATGTCAAGTATTAATAAATGTAGATGGCGGTCTTGAAGACGCTAATGTAATTCAACGTAAGGGAAGAGTGTTAGGAGCCACTGAAACAAAAGATAGGAGCTTGATAATTGATTTTTTCGATTTATATGATGCTTATTTTTCTGAGCATTCTGAAGCAAGATTGAATACTTATGTTTCTTCTGTTGGTGAAAACAAAGTTGGTATTCTTGATACATCTATTGACGATTGGTCAAAAACATTCGAGAATTGGACTAAAAAATGGTTTAGAAAATTATGAAGCCTATCGGATACATTTATTTGACTACTTGCCTTGTTAATAATAAGATATATATTGGTAAACATGAATTAAATGGACAAAAGAATTACATTGGTTCGGGAACACTTTTCAAAAGAGCTGTTAAGAAGTATGGTAAAGAAAATTTCAAGAAGAAAATCTTGAGACTTTGTTTTTCTTTACATGAGTTAAGAATTTGGGAACATTTCTATATTGTTAAATATAAATCAACCGATATAAATATCGGTTATAACATAGCAAAAGGAGATGTTAATTCAACCGAATATAATCCTGCTAAGCTTCCGGAAGTTAGGGAGAGAATAAGTAATATGAAGAAGGGTAAACCTTCAACATTTAAAGGCAAGAAGCATTCAGAAGAATCAAAATTAAAACTTTCTATTTCAGTTAAGAAAAGATTTGAAGATGAAGAACAAAGAAGACATTTAAGAAAAATGACTTTGCTTCAATTCAAAACAAAAGGCAATCCAATGAAAGGCAAGAAACAGTCAAAAGAATCAAAATTAAAAAATAGAATTTCTCATTTGAGTAAAATTCCGTGGAATAAAGGCAAACCGTGGAATAAGGAGACAATAGAAAAAATAAAAAAATCTAAACAAAATATTTCTGAAGAAATTAAAAATAAAATTAGACAATCTCGCATAGGTAAAAAAGCATCTGAAGAAACAAAAAAGAAAATGTCAGAAAAGAGATGTATGCGAGAAAGTCCTTCTAAGGGAAAGAAATGGACAAAAGAACAACGTGAAAGATTGTCGGAAATAAGGAAGAAATATAGACATGATGAAGATACTAAAAAACTACTTTCAAAGTTAAATAAAGGTAGTAATAATCCAAACTATGGTAAGAGATATATAACAAATGAAATTGTAAATAAACTTATAATGAAAGATGAATCATTACCAGAAGGTTGGAGATATGGATGTAAACAAAATCATGGAAGTAAAAAATAATCGAAAAATACAGAGGCTTTTTCGGTATGCGGTAGATACGTTCGTTGAATTGATTTGTCAGGTTACAAAGAGGAAGCGTTTAGACTATCGTTGCAATGATGCTGATACCGCTTCTTGGCGATATTTTATGGAAGCTTTTCCTACAGTGGGGGAAGACTTTATCCGAAAGTTTGCTGAATATGGAATTCAAAGTTGGTTTAACGATGGGAATGAAAGAGATTATTCTCGGGCGGTAAGGTTTAATTGGATATTTGGGAGAGCGGCAATAGACCGTTGGAATAAAAATTCAATGAAGACGAACGTTTATCTCACTCGAATTGGTTTAAAGAAGGAGAATAAGATAAATGTAGTTCGGATTAAGTCCTGTATTCCAGAGTTAATTATTTCGATCCGTCCCGTAGAGGAAAACTTCAAAGCGGAGTTTCACAATACGAAGCGGGGACTGGCTTGGTGCATAGCTAATACTACTCTCTATTTTCATAAGAGCAGTAATTGTGCCAAATGTGTTTTTAAAAAAGAATGTAAAGATATTCTAAAAAGAGAATATCCCAAGGTATATAAAAAAAGAGGATATGATAATCAAAGCGAAGAGTTATAAAAAGATAAATGAAGAGAATCCGCAATTAGCTTATCAGTTGCACACTAAGGGTTTTTTGTTTGATCATTGGCTCAGAGTTAAGGAAGTGGTAGAAACTCCTTATGGATATAAACTCTACAAGGTTCGTTACGTTCGTTCAAGTGAAACTTTTTGCGATAGAGTTTATTTTTCTGAAGGCTGTTTTTCAGATGTTAAGCTTATCCGTAATTCTAAACAGAAGGAACTGGCTGGAGAGGGGAAATATCGTAATGTCAAACATAGAAAACTCTCTGAGGGCGAAAAATTATGATTTCTGATAGACTGGCGAGCAATTTCATTGTTGAGTTAATTGCTTATGCGTTGAATCGTAGGACTACTTTCGATGTAGTCAAAGCATATCTAAAATTTTCTTATCTTCAGGAAGAAGCAGAGAAGAAACTATGGCAATGGACGGTACGTTTTCATGACCGTTGCGGAAGGGTTCCGACCATAGGTCAGATGCAGCAGCAGTTTCTTTCTTCGGAAAAGGTATTAGACCTTGTAGAACAAATTCAAGACGTAGAAGTAGACGAATCCAGCGAAGGACATGACACTATCTTGAAAACCTTTGAAGAATACCTTCGACAGATGAAGTTCTTGGAGGCGAATGATAAGATAGCGGATATGTATAATCGGGGAGAAAAAGAAAAAGCCTACAATATGTTCTCAAAGTTTGCGGAAGAAATGGAAAAATTTTCTATTTTGGATGCATCTTTTGAATCTGTTTTTGAAGGTTTTGGAGAACGAATGATTCGTCGTCGTTCGGAGGATTATAATTTTCGCTTTCGGGTTCCCACGGGTATTGATGATTTAGATTATCGTTTAGGTGGAGCTTCGGGGGGACCAGAATCCGGAGAATGCGTTCTTTGGTTAGGTATGTCCGGAGCAGGTAAAAGTCAGGCTTTAGTGCAGCTGGGTATTAATGCCGCAAGACAAGGACATAGGGTAGCTCACTTTCAGTTAGAAGGAACGAAGGAGCAATGCTTAAATCGTTATGACGCTGCTTGGACGGGTACGCTCTATCAAGATATGAAAATGGGGCAAGTTTCCGCTAAGACAATGGAGATAACCCAAAGAGTAGTAAAGAAGTTAAAGCGTTCAGATATTTATGTTTCGTCTTCCGAAGAGTGGGGAGGAAAAACTATTGCTGATATTCGGAGAGAATTGAAAGAAATAGAGAAGAAACATGGAAAGGTAGACGTTATTATCATTGACTACTTGGAACTTGCGGAAACGGGAGATGGAATCCTTTATGGTCCAAAAGACGAACGTTTTCGTCAGCAAAAGTTAGCGAAAGCAATGAAGACTTTAGCCATGGAGTTTAATGCGGTAGTGCACACGGCTACTCAGAGTAATGACGTTAATCAAGAAGAGAAGAACGATCCCGCTTTTGTCTTGTCTCGAAATAACCTGAATGAGGATAAAGGAAAGATAAGACCTTTTGATATTTTCGTTACTTTAAATCAAACTGATGACGAAAGACGAGATCAAACTATGAGGCTTCATACCGATAAATTACGTGATCATAAAAACGGTGATCCGATACATATCTGCACTAATTTTGATTATGCAAGGTTCTATGATCGTAAAAGAACGCTTTCCATGGATTTTGAAACGGAGAGTGAAGATTGATTAGGTTATCAGTTATTAGTAGTTAAACAAAATAAATTATGAAACCAATCGGATTTATCTATTTAACTACTAATACTGTTAATGGAAAGATTTATGTAGGACAGCATGAGGTAAGAAATTTAAAATTTAATGATTCGTATATAGGATCAGGAGGAAGAAGATTCCAAAATGCATTGAAGAAGTATGGAAGAAAAAACTTCAAAAGAAAGATTTTGAAATTATGTTATTCGATAAATCAACTCAATGCTTGGGAAACTCTTTTTATTAAGAAACTCAATGCTACTGATCCGAAAATAGGATATAATCAATTGCCTGGTCCTATTACTCTTTTAAATCCTTCAAAATTACCTGAAGTTAATAAAATAAAGTCTAAAAAACTTTCGGGGGAAAATAATCCTATGTATGGAAGAAGAGGAAAATTGCATCCAAACTATGGCAAGAAGAGAACTAAGGAACAAATAGCTAAATTACAAGGCAAAAATAATCCCATGTTCGGTAAACCTTCTCCATTTCGAGGTAGACATCATACAGAAGAGGCGAGAAGAATTTTATCCGAAAAAGCAAAGAAGAGGCTAAAAAATAAAGAAAATAATTATTGGTATGGTAAACATCTTTCTGAAGAAGCGAAGAAGAAAATATCAAAAATGAATAGCGGAGAAAATAATTATTGGTATGGTAAACGTCATAGTTCGGAAACTATTAATAAGATGAGACAAAGTTCATTAGGAGGGAAAAGAGCTGGTATTAATAATGGAGCTTATGGAAAGATTTGGATAACTAATGGCTATGAATCAAAATTCGGAAACTTTGAAGAAATACCAGAAGGGTGGAGAAGAGGGAAGAAAATAATAAGGAAGAATGATAAGAAAGACAAGAACGATAGATGACGGAGAGCTCAGAAGTATTCTCATAAACCCTAAGCTCAATACACGAGGACAATACATATGTGATTGTCCCTTTTGTTCGAAAGCTCGTCATTTTTATATTTCAAAGGAAACTCAGCTCTTCGATTGTAAAAAATGTGGTGAATCGGGCAGTATTTATAAACTTCTCAAACGCCTGGATAAAACCTACCTTCTGGGGGACGCTACGGTTGAAGAAAGGAAGGTAATAAAGTCTATTCGGGAAATGAGAGAAGAGGAAGAAGAATCTGATGAGGTTGAAGTTTCTCCTCTGCCTGTAAGGAAGATGCCCGTGGGATGGAAAGTTACGGGAGCAAGCACGTATCTCAGAAATAGAGGAATAACCAATGCTGACTGTAAACGCTATAATATCGGATATACCACCTTAATGAAAAAATATAGGGATTATGTATTGATACCGATTTATGACGGAGGGGAAATAAGAGCTTTTTTAGGACGTTACGGAGCAAAGAAGGTTCCAGAAGGTAAATTGCGATACAACAATAGTCGAGGATCAGACTTTTCTGCTCTTTTATTTGGTTATGATGAGATTGTTTTAGACAAAACCGTAACGGTTATTTTAGTTGAAGGTATTTTTGATAAGATCAAAGTTGATAAAGTTCTTCATCTTTGGGAATCAGATGACGTAAAATGCGTTTGCACATTCGGTAAAAAGATTTCCCCTGTTCAACAGAAAAAACTTTTAATGAAAGGCGTTGTTAATATTATATTGTTGTATGATTTTGACGCTTTAAAAGATATCAAAAAGTATGGTCTTGAACTTGAAAATTACTTCATTACAAGTATTACTTATACAAGTTCTAAAAAGGACATTGATGAGTGTACCGATGAGGAGGCTTTAGAAGTGTTTACACGTTTGAAACGTCCTCGGGAATTTGTAAATGATGTAATAGGAAAGTTGAAAAGATGAAAACGAGAAATCTCTCAGTGGCGGAATATTTTCTGATAATTCAGAAAGAATATTTAATAGCGGACTTTAGACGAAAGATATATTTTAGTCCAAAGGATAAGGCGTATTGGACTAAGGTGATGGGCTATAAGGCTCAAAAGATAAATGATATTGCCAATCGTAATCGGTTAAATAGTATTCTGAACGATAGTGATAAAATGAAAGAACTTCATGATGAACTATTTGATCTTAATGGCAAACCAAAGTTCTCTTTATCAGAAGCAGATTTAATAAGTTACTATACCACGGGAAATGAATTTTCCTTTAGAGGGGAGATTTATATCTTGGATCAGGTTAACGAAGATGATTCATTAACGCTTTATTCTCCCGACAAGGAAGAATATACAATGGCGACCAAAGAAGAAGTTTGCCGCATCTTATAAATACCTTTCTTTCTGCATTTCGATAGCTTCCTTAACAGAGGAAGCACATAAAGCCTGGCTTTTCTACACGAAAGTCGGGCTTTTTCGTTAGTAAACGTTAAATATTTGGGTAATTTAAAAAGTTTTTGGAAAAATATTTTGCCGTTTGGAGAAAACCTACTATCTTCGCTAATGTAATCTAAAACAAGAAACGACTAAAATAAAAAGATATGAAAGCAAAACCAAAGATTTCGGAAGTACTTTATAATAGGTATGAATACCTTGCTAAGAAGTATGCGAGCAAAATCTATTCGTATGAAGAATTATCATATGAATATGAAGATTTAGTTCAAGAGTTCCGGATCAAGATATTTACTACCATAAAGTCTTATGGGAAGCGTTGGTCGGCTTATCGAAAGGGAGAAAAGTCCAAACCCGTACCGCTGCGATATTATCTTGAAGGAGCTTGTTCTAATAAAGTAAAGGATTTTATGAAATACATTTCTCGGGAAAATTACAAAACGAGGATTGACGAAATCAGTTACGATTACGGAATAAACAACGAGACGGAGACTGTTCCTAATAAGAATAGATTTTTTCTTAATGGCGTAAATTTATTGGAAGGGTTGACTGGGAAAGAACGAGCAATCTTCAGTTTATACCTTCGAGGATATACCAATACTTTTCTTAACAAAGTTTATTTTAACAATAGCAAAGAGAAAGAAGCGAGAAAAGAAATATTGGAAAGTGGCGATGAACCCTTTGGCGTCGCAGATATAATAAACTTACAAAGAGAGAAACTTATCCGAAAGTATGGTAGTGAACTCCGACAATCGACTCAAGTTTTTGAATCATATAGTTTTGAAGATTAATTAACACTAATAGTAATTTTAAATTGTAAACAAAATGGCAACAAAATTGACATCAGCAGTAGCAAAAAGAGTTAAAGCTCTTGGTATTTCAGCAAAGAACGAAGAAGAAGCAAGAGAAGCTCTCATTGAAAAATTGGGTGAAGAAGGTATCGACGGAATGGAAGAAGAAGATACTGATACACTTTTGGAAATGCTTGAATCTTTCCTTCTGGATGAAACAGAAACCGAAGAAGACGGTGAGACCGACGAAGAATCCGAGGCAGATGAGCTTGCTGAAGAAGTAGAAGAGGAAGCCGAAGAAGAGGAGGAAGAGGAAGAACAGCCTAAAAAGAAAGCTCCGGCAAAGAAAGCGGCTCCTGCTCCGAAGAAGAGTGCTAAGAAAGCTAAAGTAGAAGAAGAGCCGGAAGAAGAGGAAGAAGAAGCTGAGGAGGAAGAGGAACAGCCGAAAAAGAAGGTTGCCGCTAAAGCTCCTGCAAAGAAAGAAGAAAAGAAAGCTCCTGCTAAGAAGTCTCCGGCAAAACGTGGTTCTAAATTGAATCCTAAGTCCGTGGAATCTGATCGTGCTTACTTTGATCCTTTGAAGAAGCTCTTCCCTGACAAAGATTACGCTTATGCTTGGGTAGCAAGTTCTGGTGTTACTATCAAGAATAAGGGGAAGAACAGTAGCCGTTCCATGGTTCTTATCGAAAATTGTGCTTTGAAAGATGAAGGCAAGAAAGTGACTTGTAACTTGTATCTTTTGACTTTCGCCAAGAAAACCGATATTCTGGAAGAAAAAGGAATTGACTTTGAAATCTGCTGGTCTGGCGCTCCGCTTATCAAGAACATTACTCTTGAAGAGGCTATTCAGATCATCAAAGAACTTCTGGAAGACATCATTGCTTCGGTTACCAAAATCGACAAGAAATTAGGTGAAAACCGTAAGAAGATGGAAGACAATCTTTCTAAGAAGAAACCTGCTGCTAAGAAAGCTAAAGTAGAAGAAGAACCAGAAGAAGAGGAAGAAGCTGAGGAGGAAGAGGAAGAACAGCCTAAAAAGAAGGTTGCCGCTAAAGCTCCTGCAAAGAAAGCTAAGAAGGTGGTAGAAGAAGACGAAGAAGAGGAGGAAGAGGAAGAACAGCCTAAAAAGAAAGCTCCTGCAAAGAAAGCTGCTCCTGCTCCCGTCAAAAAGACTACAAAGAAAAAGTAATAACTCGTGATATTAATTGAAGTAATTTAGGTTTGGGCTGCTTGAGAAAGTAGCCCTTTCTTTTTCTTATCAAAGTTCTTAACACCGTTACTAAAAGGGAGTAGAAGAAAAATTAATAATTTAAAAAATATGGGAAATTTTAATACCAATAAGATTATTGTAGATGATTTAGGAGTAGGAAAGAATGACACCTTTTCAGAATTGTATCCTACTTTAAATTTCATGTTTATGAATGACGAAAAGATTGTTTGGGAAGACAGTCGGGACGGTTTAGTAAAAGAGAGATTGGATTTCAAAACTATTATAACCAATCCTTATCGGAGATGTGTCGGGGGATATGATAGAAATATCAATGTCTTTTTCTTACTTGCGGAAGCTATGTGGATTTTCACGGGAAGAAAGGATGTTAAGTTCTTGACTTTCTTCAATAAAAGAATGGCGGACTTTAGCGATGATGGTCAAGTATTTCACGCTCCTTATGGTTTCCGTTTACGTCACTGGGGCGTTCGGGCGGAAGATAAGTTTTTAGAAGAGAATCTTCACGCTTCTCAGGGATATGATCAAATAGCGGATGCTATTAAAATCTTTTCTGCTAATCCTAATACCCGTCAAGTAGTTCTCCAGATTTGGAATCCGGAGTTTGATTTAGGAACAAAGACTAAAGACACTCCGTGTAATGATACGATAATGATGAAGATTCGTAACGGTAAGTTGATAACCACCATCCAGAATCGAAGCAATGATTTGCATTGGGGATTACCAACAAACGTCTTTCAATTCAGTTTCTTGACTGAAATGATAGCTGGATGTTTAGGAATTGAATTGGGTACGCAAACTCACAACTCTCAAAGTTTGCATATCTATCAAAAGAATCCTATTTCTGAAAGAATGTATAAGGCGTATCTTTCTCAAAGGAATGTGGAGAATAAATATGGAGAGTTATATGCTTTAGGAGCAAAAGAAAGAAAAGTAGATTTCGCTTTTTCTCATGAAGTTCCTGGAAATCGTTTACGGGAGATTGATTATTTCCTCAATATTATCATAGACAGTCTTACGGCGGTTGCCGAAGGAAGAGAAGTCAATCGAGAAGAAATAAGAGCATTGGAAGACTTTTCTCAGTATCTCTTTAGGGCTTATACATATTTGAAAGTTTATTTGGAATACAAGCATAAGATTGTCGAAGGTGATAAAGTTACCGCAGCGGAAGATGCTCTGAAATTAATCTCTATCATCGACGAGCTTGAATGGAGCGATTGGGATGTATCTTATTTAGCGCAAAACTTCTTTTACACAAAGTTACCGTATAAGAAACATAAATTTTTAGGTACACTATGACTCCGACTTTAGAGAAGTGGATTGAAGATAATAAATTGGTAGTGTCTGAACTTTCTTTATCGAATGGTTCAGACATTATCGAAATAGAAGAAGTGGGAAAGTTTCTCTATCTTCAGCCGTTTGATGGAAAGGTTATCGATGAGGATTTTGCTTTTATCTTATCAGATGAGGAGTTTGATCTGGTAGATAATAAGCAAGTAAATTATATCCTATTTGAATTTGGTGAGAAATTTTATTACTCTGGATTAAAAACCAGTAAGAATAGATATAATGAAATTATTTATAAACCAGAATTCAATGATTTCAAATACCTTGGTAAAAGTTCGGAGCCTACAGTCATGGAGTTTGTTCATCTTGGAGTTCATGATGAATATGAATTACTAAATGGTTCTTCACCCGCAGAGGAATGGGCGAAGAAAGCAAAGTTTCTTGGACACAAAGCCTTGGGAGTATGTGATAGGAATACTCTTGCTGGGACACTCGCTTTTCAGACTTTTTGTAAAAAGATGGATGTTAAGCCTATCATTGGAGAAACGGTTACAGTAGCTAAGAATTATAATGCTTCGGTAGATATACAAGAAACGTTTGAATTAAAGCTCTATGCACTTAATGAGAGAGGATGGAAGAATCTATTGCTCGTTAACAAGGCTATGAACGTGGATTACAATGGTTTTATCCCTGATACGGAGCTTTACTCATTAGGAGAAGGAATCTGCTGCGTAGTGCCTAAGGAGAGTGAATTCAATTACGTTAAAGATGATCGAAAAGCGGTATTGAAATTAATAGGTATTTACAAGAAGTCTTTTGATAAAGTTTATTATCAAATAGATACCGTGGAATATACCTCTTCTCAGCTTTTTCGGAGACATTTAGAAAATATTGATGTCTATCTTTGTAACTATCGAACTAAAATACCGCCTATCTTGATAAATGATTCCTATTATGTAGATGAAGAGGAATCTGATCTCAAGGAAATGCTAAATAAGGTAAGCGGAAAGGCAAGTGCAGAAGCTCATAACCAATATTATAAATCCGTTTCGGAAATTATTTCTGCCTATGAAGAATGGTTGGAGAATACTGAGCCTTTGTTGGAGGCTATTATTACGGGAATAGAGAATACTGTTAAGGTAGCTGATGCTTGCGATTTTTCCATTAATACGGGAGAACGAAAACTGCCGAAATTTGAAGTCAAAGACGTAGAAGGAACGTTTTTTCAGGAAGTTGAAAGAGGGATAAACGAACGTCTTTCAGACAAAAAAGGTGAGGAGCTTGATACTTATTTAGAAAGGGTAGAAAAGGAATGTGGAGTTATTGTTCCGAACGGCTTATGCGATTATTTCATGATTCTTTGGGACATAATGAAATGGTGTCGAGATAATGATATAAATACTGGTCCTGGGCGTGGTTCGGTTTGTGGTTCTTTAATAGCTTATTTGCTCTACATTACGGACGTTGATCCTTTGAAATATGATCTAATGTTTGAGCGTTTTTTGAATGAAACTCGTGTTTCGGGTGAACGTGCTAAATCAGCCGACTCTATGCCAGATATTGACGTGGACTTCCCAACGAAATACCGAGATGACGTTAAAGAGTATATCAAAAATAAATATGGGTACGCTTATACTTGTTCTATCGGTACATATGCGGGTATGAAGTTGAAAACTTGTTTGAAAGACTTCGCTAAGATTAAGGGTTTGCCGTTCGATTTAATGAATAAACTTACCAAGGAGATAGATAATCAGATTGAATACAGTTGGGGAGATTTAATTGAATATGCTTCCAAGTCAAAGTCTTTATTCAAGTTCGTTCAGGAGAATCCGGAAATAATACATCTTACTAAATTCGCCCTACTCCAGCCCAAGGCGGCATCGGTTCATCCTTCAGCAGTAGTAATCGTACCGAAGGAAGATTTGAGAGGAAATAAAACCAATATATTTGAATGGATGCCTATTAAAAAGATTGATGGGGTTTTAGTCTCTGAATGGGAAGGAAAATATATTGATAAATCAGGATTCTTAAAAGAGGATATTTTAGGATTATCTCAATTAGATAAGTTCAAAGGCATTCTTACTTTGATAAAGCAAAATCGAAAGAAGAATATTGATGTTAATAAGATAGCATTCGATGATACCGAAGTTTTTAAATATTTCAAAAGGGGATGGTGCGAAGACGTTTTTCAGTTTGGAACTATGGGTTTAATGAACTATTGTCGACAGGTAAAACCAGATCATTTGGAACATCTTATTGCTATGACTTCTCTTTTTCGTCCTGGTCCAATGGAGAGTAATGCCCATTCTGATTTCGCTGATATTAAGAATGGAAAGAAAAAACCTCATTACGATTTCGGACTCAAAGAAGTAACCGAAGCGACGGTAGGACTTTACGTTTATCAGGAACAAATCATGAAAGCGGTGAACGTTCTTGGAGGATTGACTTTGGTACAAGCCGATCAGTTACGTACTTACATGAAGAAGAAGGATAAGAAAGCTATGGCTGCGTTAGGAGAGCAATTTCTTGAGGGAGCTATGAAAAAAGGATGTTCAAAAAAGGAAGCAGAAGAGATTTGGAGCAAACTGGATAAGTTCTCTGGGTACGGATTTAATAAATCGCATGCTGCGGCATATTCAATAATGTCTTATTGGAGTCAATGGTTTAAAGTTAATTATCCTCTGGAATTTTGGACTACCTCTCTTCAGGAATCAGAAGAAACAGACATTCCCTTCCGATTGGCGGAAATGAAAAAGACGGGAGTGGAAATAGAAATTCGTCCTCCGGATGTTAACTTCTCAAATAGTAATTTCACTTGCGATCCTACTGAAAATCGAATATTCTTTAGTTTAGGAAAAATAAAAGGTCTGGGTGACGTTGCTGTAAAAAATATCATAGAAACGAGGGAAAAAGGCGGTGAGTTCTTTTCCTTGGAAGAGTTCTTGAGTAGGGTTCCTTCAAAGGTTAATAAAACTGTTGTAAAATGCCTTATTATAGCCGGAGCGTTTGATTTATTAGAAAATATAAAAGCTCCTCGAGATAGAAGGAATTTGTTAGAAACTTATCTTAAAATGAAGAATGATGTTCTTCCAGAAAAATATCAAACGAATGAAGCAAAAACGAGCAATTCTTTTTGGGTATTTGAACAGAAGAGCTTAACAGGTTTTGGAGAAGTGGACTATGAAGGATTGATATCTGATTCTATTCCCAACAAACGATTGGCGAAATTATATGTAACTGGTCTGGAATTTAATAATGCTAAAGAAGGAGATGAAGTGGCAATAGCGGGCAAGGTTATAGCTGGAGCTGAACGTCAGATTAAAAACGGTTTATTAGTTACCTTCAATTTGGATTCTAACAACACCATCATTCCCGTTACTCTTTGGCCAGATGCTTATGAGAGAATCGGAGAACGTTTAGAAGACATTCGGGGGAAGGTAATCTGCGTAAACGGCAGAGTTAAGAAAGATAAATTCCGAGGTCTGAAGACGCTGTTTTCAGATGATCGAACAAAATTGTATATAATATCGTAAATTTAAAAAGAAACATGGAAAACAAAGAACAACCTTATTCAGTTCCAGTATTTGAATGGACTATTTTTGAAGAATAAAAATTGTAAATAAAATTGGTATGATTGTAAAAATTTTTAATGGTGAGTATTTGAAGCGTCTCGATAATATTTTACAGTGGCAAGAGAGAGACGTATTTAAACAGGAAAGTGTGAGTCAACATTCTTACAAAGTCTCTGTCTTTTGTAGGATTCTTCTTTCCGAAGTATTTGGCAGAGAAATAAGAGAAGACGTGGTGAGATTTCAGCTGGATTGCGTTACCTATGCAATGTTTCATGATTGGGACGAAAGTCTTATACGAAGAGACTTATCTCATGATATGAAATACAATAATTTTAATGGAACGGATATTCGCAAGGTAGTGGATGAGCTATCGTCTCATTTAGCTACGGTTGAATTTACCGAGTTTTCTTCGCCAGATACCGTTACTCCTGCTTCGGAAATGCTTTTGAGTAATCTCATGATGGTAGATGAAAATGTAAAAGTATTTGTTAAGTTTTGCGATTGGTTGGCTTTACGATTCTACATTGAAAGAGAATTATCTTTGGGCAATCAAGCATTTGAAGAAACTTTGAAGTATTGTAAAATAGCAATGAAGGATTCAGCTAAGAAAGTACAAGAAATGTTGTGTAAAGAATTTTCGGGGATTTTTACTAATTATCCCGTATTATCCACTCTAATTTAATTTATATGGAAAATTCATTGAGAGAAAAAATCAATCTTGCTAATATCCAGCTTTCGGAAATTGCAGAAATAGAACCAGACGTAGCAAACGCTATTACATTGGTTATAGATCATGTTCGAGGCACGTATGGGGATAAGTATGCTAAGGGAATAACGAAGGGTATCGACACGAAGCAGATGCTGTACGATGCCGAGAAGGGGGATTTGCTGAACGTCTATCAAATTTCTCGCTATGCTCAACGTTATATTACAGATGGTTCAGAAAAAAGTCATCTGATCAAAGACCTCTTTAAAATGTGTCACTATGCTATCTTTGAGATAGTGAGACGTGTGAGAGGGGGGGCACAGATCATTGAACCTAAAAATTAATAATTAATGGAAAAGAAAATTATATCTATCGGCAACCGAACTTATCGGCTTTTGTTCGATTCTTTTGAGGAAGACGTTGATGTAGATAGTCTTTTGAAAATTGATTATTCTAATTTGTTGGGGGAAATGATAACTTTTCCTGTTATCGTAAACCGATTTGGAAATATGCTCGCTGAAGCTGAATCTCAAGTTTCGGAGAAAAAACTCACTCTGGAAGTTTATGAAGCTAAACTCAAAGAGCGTTTGAGAATAGACTTGGCAGCTCAGAACGGAGGGAAAGCTCCTACAGTGGAGGCGTTAAACAATGCTGTAATAGCTGATAAGAGTTATCAAATTTTCCGCAAAAAGTACATAGAGACTCAAAAGACGAGGGATTATATTAATTCCATATTTTGGTCTGCAAAAGATAAAAGTGCTAAGTTAGACAAACTTTCTTTGTCTATCCAGCCAGGTGATCTTGCTGAATCGGTAATCGAAGGAAGAGTGAATAACATAGTTATAAAGAAAACGAAAAACTTAATTGACTAATTTAAAATATTTAGTAAAAATGGTAAAGAAGAGTAATAACGTTTCAAGTCTGCGTTCTCAATTTAAAGCTACTCCGATCAGTAAGCTGAAAAAGATTGTTGATGAAGACAATGCGGCAATTGGCGCGCAAAGCAATGAATATCTTTCTTTGGAAGATGGTAAGACGGTGAAGGTACGTATATTTCCTGGACATCCGGGAGTAGAAGGTTTTTATGTAAAGAAAAAATGCTATTGGCTGCCTTTTACTACCAAAGATGGTGAACCACGTAGATCAACTGTTTTAGATTCTATCGTTCACGGAGGTACAAAACTGGATGTGGTGGATGAATACACTAAATTTGCTAAAAAGAAATGCACTAAGGATGCCGCAAAAATCGAAGCTCTTACAGGTAATGGTCCTAACTCAAACAGCTTGAATCCTCAATATTCTTGGTTGTGTTATGCCGATAAGGTATCGGGAGATGAAGAACTGAAAGCGAAGCTTTGGGAATTCAAATCCATGGTTCGGAATGCCTTAAACAAACTTTCTTTCAGCGAAGATGAAGATGAGCCGATTGAGGTTGATCCGTTTACCGATATTGACGAAGGAGTACCAGTAATGGTTAAGTACATGAAAACTCCCAACAAGAAGAAAGGTGAACAATATTATGATGTAACTTTCCCCAAGAAGATGACCGCTCGTCCGTTGAGTGACGGTGAGTTGGAATACTTCGCTGGTTTGAAGCCTTTGACTGAAGTTCTTCCTCCTTATGGCATGAATGAATTTGATCGTGCTCTGGAAGGTTTGCAGAACTTTGATGAAGAACATGAAATCGGTTTGTTTGAAGATGAAGACTGGCTGGCTCGAGTAGAAGAGATCAAGGAACAATATGAGGGAAGAGATTGTCCGGAAGATGACGATGAGCCGAAAAAGAAAACCTCAAAGAAAAAGGTATCCAAGGTAGTAGAAGAGGATGAGGACGAAACCGAAGAAGAGGAAGAAAAGCCGAAAAAGAAGGCAACCTCCAAGAAATCCAAGGTAGTAGAAGAGGAAGAAGAAACCGAAGAAGAGGAAGAAACTGAGGAGGAAGAGGAAGAAGAAACTCCTGCTGAAGACGGTGACGAACTGGATGAGTTGGATAGAAGCGAATTGAAGAAGTATATCAAAGACAATGATCTGGAAGTAACGGTCAAGAAATCTATGTCGGACGACGATATTCGTGAAGCGATCCGTGAAGCTATGGGCGGTGAAGAAGAAACCGAAGAAGAGGAAGAAACTGAGGATGATGACGAAGAGCAAGAGGAAGAAAAGCCGAAAGCAAAGTTATCCCTGAAGGATATTCAGAACAGGCTAAAAGGTAAAAAATAGTAATGTTATAGTAATGTCTGTCTTTTAGTGAGTTCGATAAGCCAGCGGTGTAAAGTCGTTGGCTTATTTTATTTAAACAAAAACTATTTAATATGGGAAACAAATTTATAGACAAAATAGTCAAGAAGTTTAACAGTGAAGACGTTATTAAGTTTTCGGAGAAGGATGGCTTCAATGAGGTGAAGAGCTGGGCACATACGGGCAGTCCTACGCTGGATTATAACCTACGAACTTTCGGACTACCTACGGGGATTATAGAAATCGCAGGCAAAAGCCGTAGTGGTAAAACTACGCTTGGACTAATGTCGATGAAACATTTCTTAAAAGAAAATCCTGAGAATGGAATTGCTGTTATACTTTCCAGTGAAAATCGAGACAATAAAGATTACGCTCTTCAATTAGGTTTGCCTGTCAATGATATCATTATCGTTAAGATAAAGTATGTAGAGGCGATGTTCATGCAAGTGAAGAAGCTTATCACGGATGCTAATGAAATATTATCGGAAAGTAAATTAAAGCCAAAATTCTTCTTTCTTTGGGATAGCTTGGGAGCCACCTTATCAAAATCTGAGTTAGATACCATGGAAGAGAATATGAAGAAGTTAGATAAGGAACTTCAAAAAGGAACAGACGTAGAAGACATAGAACTGAAGAATGAAAAGATGATGGCTTTTGCTAAGGAAGCAAAGAAGTTTGCTAAGTTTATCATGTCGGAAATGTATACTAATACTATTCACTTTGTTATGCTTAATCATCAGTACGAACAAAGTACCATGGGCATTTCTACCCGTAAAAGTACAGGCGGAGAATGGGTATCTTTGCTTCCTACCTTGCGTCTTTCTATGACTTTGAAGGGACACGATAAGATTGATGAAATAGAAGTAGCTCAAACTACGGAAGTGAAGGTCATCAAAAACGATTTTGGTAGTAGAAAGAAAACCGACATAAGAATCCTTTTGGGCTATGGCATTATTCTTTCTGAGGAGGATATTGAGTATGCGGTAGAAACGGGAATTTTGAAAAGAGAGGGGAAAAAGAAGGTAAGTTTCCTGAATGGGAAATTAAGTTGGAGCACTCCTCGAGAATTATTCAAGCATTATCAGGAACATAATAAATTTCTGAATGTACTTCATAACAAGATAAAGAAGTCAATGCAAGGAGATTTAATCGAATTGAGAAAAAGTCTTATGAAGTATGCCGAAGAAGAGGAAGAAGACTAAATCAACGTTTATAAGGGAAAACTGTAGTACATGAAGAAAATTGTAAACAAACAACCTATTGCTATTTTCGTTACAGATATACATTTAGACAAGGATAACGGTGAGTTGGTAAAGTCGATATTTAACCAGCTCATCGAACTTTGTAAGAAATATGAAGTAAATCGTATAATCTGTGGCGGAGACGTATTCACCAATCGTTCTGGTCAACCGCTTTCTTGTCTTAAAGACTTTAGAGAGATTCTCCGACAGCTAACTAAAGAAGGGATAGAACTTCACGTTATTCCTGGTAATCATGATAAAACGGACGGAAATGCCGAAGATAGTTATCTGGATGTTTATGGGGATAAAAGTTTGAAGCTTTACTCTTCAGCCGCTTTTAGGTATCTGGATGGAGTGATTTTTGTATTCATTCCTTATTTTGGAGATGACGTTTGGCTCCAGGAGTTTGAAAGAGTAGACGCTTTGGTAGAAAGTTCTTTTATAGAAAAGGATTTTGATGAGGAAACTCCTGTGATAATGATAACTCACTCTGGGTTTGATGGAGTAGTGAATAATGACGGTTCAGCGGTAAGCTCTTTGATTAAGCCTAAAATGTTTGAAAATTATAGTAAGGTTTTGATAGGACATTATCATAATGCTTCTAAGTTAGCAAAGAACGTAATTTACACAGGTTCTGCTTATCAGAATAATTATGGTGAAAATATAACTGACAAGGGCTTTACTCTTATTTATGATGACGCTTCGATTGAGTTTGTCCCATCAAAGTTTCCAAAGTATATAAAAGAAGTTTTGGATATTAATGATCAAGAAAGCTTGAGAAATGTAATAGAAAAGTACCAAGGAGAGAAGTATGATCATATTCGTCTTTTATTTCGAGGAAAGAAGGAAGACGCTCAAAAGGTAAACATCACAGAGCTTTCCCGTTTAGGATTCGATTGTAAATTTGAGGCAGAAGAAACCACGGAGGCGATTGAAATAAGCGAATCGGAAGCGGTTTTATCTTATGACAAGAAAACCTTAACAAAAGACTTTTTGACTTTCTGTAAAGAGCAAAAGATAAAAGGGAATAAACTGAAGTATGGACTTGATTTAATAAAGAATATCAGCAATGTGGCATCCGATAAAAATTGAAATATACGATTTATTTGCTCATAGAGAATCTATTTATGAGTTTAAAAATAATGCTTGTACTGTTATTTTCGGAAGGAATGAAACTGACCGAGGCATGGACAACAATGGGGCGGGGAAAACAACCCTTTTTGAAGCTATTGTTTTAGCATTAACAAATAAATCTTTGAGAGACATAAAAAAGGAATCTTTCATTAATCGCTATTCGGAAGATTGTAAGATCATATTTCACCTTCAGAATGATGTTCTAAAGCAAAAGTTAAAAATCAGCCGTCAGTTCTTTCGTTCTAATAAACCTGTGAAAGTTGAGATATGGGAGAACGAAGTGTTGAATACCAATTTAACTTCGGTTGATGAAGCTAATAAGAGAATAATGGATCTTATTGGGGTGAGCCGAGAGGATTTGATTCGTTATTTTATCATAGGGCAAGATAATAAATACACTTTCTTTACTGCTGGAGATTCTGAAAAGAAGGAGGTTATGAACCGTATTACGTCTGCGGATATGATTAATCCAGCTTTGGAGGAGCTCAGTAGTCGGAAGAAGCAAAAACAGGCAGAATACAATGAGATTGACCGAGAGCTGGGGGAATATACGTATAAGAAAGAATTATTAGAAGAGCAACGTCAGGAAGTGCTTTCTAATGATGATACGGAGGAAGAAATAAAAGCTCTGAAAGAGAAGATGATCCGTAAAAGTGAAGAGAAGGAAGAGAATGAGAAGCGTTTGAAAAAAATAGGCGTTCTTTTAGCAACGAAGGATAAAGAAATAGACGCTATCACCGTACCCGATTCCAGTCTTTTGAAAAAAGATAAATTGAGAGTTCAAAAAGAAATCGAAGAAATCGAAGAAGAACTTCAGGGAAGTAAAGAGGCTTTGAAAGCTATCAAAGATGAACTTGCGGAATCTGTTACCTGTCCGAAATGTAAAACTGAGTTTATTCAAGATTCCCAATTAGGTCTTTCAGTGAAAGAAGCAAAAACTCTTTTAAAAGAAGCAAAAGAAGAGATGGATGCTTTGAATCGAAAGTTAACGATTAAGAATAAAAAACTGGAAGCGATAAAGAAGCAAATGAAGGAAGCTGCCCGAGCCGAAGAAATTGTTGAAGGTCTGGTAGAAGAGAAGGATGATCTGATTAAAGAAAAGAAAAACCTTTCGGAAGACATAACCGACATTGAAAGAAAAATCAAGAAATGGGGTGCAGAAATAAAAGCCTTGAAAGAGAAGAAGGAAGATAATCAGTTGCTCAATAGTTTGAATGCTCGTATAGAGGAGTGCGATAAAGAAATAGATAAACGTACCGAGAAGGCAGAAAAAGTTAACGGTGAATTGGAAATGATCAATTACTGGAGCTATTATATGGGCAAGACGGGATTCTCAACTTATCTGGCTAATAAGTCTATTAAAGTCATAGAAGGTATAACCAATAGTTTTCTCAGAAAATTTGGAGTTGACTTATCTGTTTTGATAAATGGATTCACAATTCTTCGCTCCGGAGAAGTGAGGGAAAAGATAGATGTATTTGCTTTGAATGATGGAATAAATGCTGAACCGTTTTTAGGAAAATCTGGAGGCGAAAGAGGACGTATCAATATAGCAGGTATTCTGGGTATTCAGCATCTTATAAATATGTCTACTAATGGACGTGGATTGAATTTACTTTGTTTGGATGAGTGCTTTCCTGGAATTGATACAACAGGACAAGAAAATATTATCAAGATTCTCGAGAAAATGGGTATAACAATTCTGATGATAACCCAAAACGTTTCGGATAATTTCAACAATGAGAATAAGCTATACGTTGTCAAAAGCGGAGATGTAAGTAGATACGTGTAATTGCTCCAACGTTTACATCTAATAAAAGTTGTTAGTGTAAACTTATTTAATATATGGAGAATCGAGATCGTATTAAATTTTTCAGAGATAGAAAAATCATAGCTATTGATCCAGGAAATAATGGCGGTATTGTAATTTATTCCGTTGATAAACAAAAAGTTATAGACATGTCGGTAATGCCTCCTACGATGCAGGAGATTGCTGCGTTTATAAAGATTTATTCTAAAAATTCTGTTTGTTATATTGAGAAAGTGGGAGGACTTCCTGGAATGTCAGGTTCCGCAATGTTCAACTTCGGTAATGGAGTAGGTCATCTTCAAATGCTCCTTTTTTTGTTGAAAATACCCACAGTTGAAGTAACGCCCCAGAGGTGGCAAAAAGAACTTCAATTAGGAACCCGAGGGAATAAGACTAAAACTTTTTGGAAAAATAAGCTCAAGTCAAAAGCTCAAACTTTGTTTCCGTATGTGGGAAAAATAACTTTGGCGACTTCTGATTCGCTTTTAATCTGTGAATATGCAAGAAGACAAGAAAACTTAAAATAAATAATGCCATGAGATATAAATGTAATAATCCCCAATGTCCTAAATTTGAAGAAATCGAATTTTACAGTAGTGAAACCTACAAGTACATAAACGGTAAGTTAACTGGAGAAAACTCTCTTTGTCCGTCTTGCGGAAAGGAGAGAGAAGAAATCGATCCTAATAAAGACATTCCACTTTCTCAGAAAAATTTAGCGATAGCCGAATACTCCAGTGCCTCTCCTGAGAAGAAGAGAGAGATGCTGAAGAAGCGTAGCCATGATCATTTTGATTCTCACGTTAAGGAACGGAAGGACTACTTAATGGATAAGGCTATGAAGGAAATGAAGAATTTAGGCAAGTAATCGGAAGGGAGCGACATATGAGCTTGGAGGGTGCATTGTTTAAGAGAGATTTTCACTACAAAGTGGCGTTTATCAATAAATGCTTATTGAGGATTAAATTTCGAGGAAGGAGGAGCGAACGAACTATTCAGGGATACAAAATGTTTATCTTTAAAATGATGAAAGACGTAGTAAAGAAGAACATTTGTAATTATACCAACCTTCTGAATGGTACGCCTTGTCGGGAAATTCCTACGCATGACGAAATGATAGCGGATTGCTATGTTATGTTTGATAAGTGCGTGGAGAAGTTTAAAGTCAGCAAAACAAATAATTTTTATTTTTATTTTAACAAGTCAATGTCTCGTAATTTTTACCGAGACTATCAAAAAGAATTACAAAACTCTCAAACTGAATTGACCGACGCAATCGCCACTATGCACCCGCAATTGCATGATAACCGTGAACCCGATACCATGGAAGCTCTTATGGAAAATCTTAACTTCAGTGAAATAGAAATGAGGATCATTCGCAGCCGTCTAAATGGTCAGAAGACTTCAGAGTTTTTAGAAGAGAATCCGGACGTGACTAATGGGCAGTATTCCCGTAGTTTGAAACGGATGAAAGACATGATTAGATATTATCAAGAAAAAGGAGAATTTTAAAATGGAAATTGGATCATTTAATCAACATCAAAAAGCGATTGAGACTTTGATAGAAGAAGGTCACACCATTCTTCAAATTATCAATCCCGATAATTCAGCTTTTTACTTTACGGTTATGGAGTTTAAAGAAGCATTTAAATCACCCGCCATGTCGGTAGATTTCAATTCTATCAAAGGAATAAATATAACCGACTTTTTAAGAATAAACGGAGCCCAACCAGATCGAAGCAATTTATTGGCTCGTTTTCGAGAAGTAATGGAGAGGGGGAATGTAGTGAGAATGGATTTTTCTACTCATACTCCTTGGTTTAAATGGGGTTCAGCGAGTAGATAAGAATGAAGCCATCGAAGTATCAAATAGCTATTTATAAAGCATTTAAAGAAACGGAAGACAATCTAAACATTTCAGCCGTAGCGGGTTCAGGTAAAACTACGGTTTTATTAGAGTTATTGAAATTCATTCCCAAGAATAAAACCGCCTTATTCCTTGCTTTTAATAATTCTATTGTTGATGAGTTGAAAGATAGGATAGAGAGACGGGATGGAATAGATATAATGACAATACATTCTTATGGTTGGAGATCAATTTTAAGTCGCTATGGTAACCGAGCTAAGATGAATCCTAATAAATGTTTAGGCAAGGTGGAAAAGGTGCTTAAAGAATATGAGGAAGAGATACGAGCAACGAAGCGAGGTTATTTCTTTTACATTATCCCCAAGATCATAGACCTTATGCGTTGTAATCTAACTTCTTTGGATGTGAAAGAGATTGCAGAATTGGCGGATCATTATGATTTAAATGTAGGTGAATTGGAAATCGAAATCGCAATGAAAGTGTTTCGATTGATGAATAAAGACAAGGCTCAATACGATTTCATGGATATGATTTATCAACCTATTGTTGATCCCATAGTGCGTTGTAAGAAATATGATTATGTATTCTGCGACGAAAGTCAAGATTTTTCAGTAGCTCAACACGCTATTATTAAAAATGCTTTGAATCGTCGAGGAAGATTAATTACAGTAGGAGACGAGCGTCAGGCAATATATGGTTTTGCGGGAGCGGATGCTGAATCTTATGAAAAGCTTTCGACTATAAATGGAGAAGCGTTGAACCTTCCTTTGAGTGTTTCTTATCGTTGTGCTAAAGCGATTGTAAGAGAAGCGCAAGCCATAGTGCCTCAAATATCTTATGCTCCTAATGCAGAAGAAGGAGAAGTGAGGTCGGGAAGTTTAACCGAGCTTCAACAGGGGGATTGGATTGTTTGTAGAAATCTCAAACCATTAGTTCAAGCTTATCTCTGGTTGATGAAAAATAAGATAAAGTCAAAGATACGTGGAAAAGAAATTGGAGAAGGAATACTGAGCCTTATCAGTAAGACGGGAGCAAAGACATTGCACGGGTTAAATGTAATGTTGGAAATAGAGCAAAACCGTCTCTTAAAAAAGTTGCGTAGTCGAGGAGTTTCAAAACCGTCTCTTCATCCTAAAACTGAAATACTAAATCAAAAGATAGAAGTTATACAATGTCTTATGGAGGAGGTGGGAACGGTCGCTCAGTTGAAGAAACTAATTGAAGGCATTTTCACCGACGAAGTACAGGGAATCTTACTAAGTACTATACATAAAGCAAAAGGTCTGGAGAATGAACGCATATTCTTTCTATCCCCAGAGTTAATTCCAAGTAAATACGCTACTCAACCGTGGCAGTACGAGCAAGAAAATAACCTAAAATATGTCGCTCTCACTCGTGCTAAACGAGAGTTGATTTACGTTTGGGGGAATGTTTTTACAAGAGATATAAAAGGGAAAATCATTATAAATTAAATGTTATGGAAGATATTCAAGAAAAAGCCTATCAAGATGATCTGAATAAGGCAGAAGAATCAATTCATCAAGCTCCAAGGAATCCTATTCCAGTTCCTAAAGTGAAGGATAAGAGACCGAGTAATAACTCAAAGAAAAAGGAGGAAAAGAATGGAGAAACAAAGAGCTAATTTCTTTCTATTGAGAAGTGAATTGCCGGACGAGAAAGGACGTTATCAATACGTTCAGCATCTTATTTCTCCAACATCCGGAGATAATGGACCAAGTCTGACCTTTTGGCCAGAATATGCTAAAAGATTTACAAAATACAAAGATGTGATAATGTTTAATATCTTCATCCATTATTACAATAATTTTGTAAATAAACAAAAGTACGTCTTTGTAGAATATGAAATGGAGGTGGAACAAGTTTCTTGGGCCAAACAGCCTGAACAAAAAAGAGAATATCAAAACCTTCTTCTCAACAAAGACGCAAGTAGCTTATTAAACATGTTAAGCGATCAAGATAAAAAAGAGATAGAAAATTTTGAAAATCAAATGAAGGAAAAGTATGGAAATAGTAATAAATGATCATTATACTTCTCAAGGAGAAGAATATGTAGTAACGGGATTTTGTAAGATTAAACAATATGGTCCTTCTGATAATGTATTCTGGGCTGATGGAGTGGAATATTTGCCTATTTCTGCTGCGCCTGATTCTTATCCCTTTACTTGTTTATCAACGGAATTTATTCATAAGTTTCTGCCTGTAAAATTGAAAGTAGGGGATGAAGTAATTTCTTTCTCCATGGGGAGAGTCAAACAAACGTACTTTGTAGAAAGCATTGATCCTGATGGAACGGTAAATTACATCAATTCTACTCTAAAAACTAAAGATACGATAGATATGAACGGTCAATTGACGGAAATATCTTTCACTCAGGCTACAGAATATTTCTACAATTCTCCGAATATATCCAATCGTCTCTCTAATTATGTAAAAGTTCAAGAATTGAAAGTAATGTTCACGGAAGCGGTAAGTAAGATGGACACTCTTTCTCTTGGAGGAATTTACCCTTCTGTATTACAAGGTTTGGTAACCGAAGGTCAACAATACCTTTCTAAACTCTTCAATACTTATGGCAACAAGTAATCGAGACGACGCTTTGAAGGCAATAGAAGCGTTGATAAATAACTCTCTGGGGGACTTATCGTTTGATACGTTAAGTCCTGAGAGTGTTGCCGAAAGTATTGTTACCGCAGGTTTAGAACAATATGGAATGGATCCTAATAGCGATGAATATAAAGCGGCTTTTGAATTGAACTATAATTATCTGATAGGACAAGACGCTTTCCAGCAAACGTTCAATCGTTTTAAGATGGGAATGGATTACGTTTCAGCGGCAATTAAACTTATGCCTGTTCTTGTTTCTGAAATCATAAACTATCGGATAAGTTACACTCAAACCAGCGGAGGAGAAATACCAACCGAAACTACCGCTAATGCAACCGTCTCCACTAATCCGGATATTAAGCAAACGCTAATCACTTTGGAAAGTTTATCAGATAAGATTGTTGATTTAATTTCTCAAAGTATTGAGTGGGGAATAGACGTGGATGAGATGTTAATCAATACTCCAGATCAAATTCAATCTTGGAGAAGTTCTTTGTTAGCTATTTAAGTGAATATGGATAAAGAAGAATTGTCAAAGTTAAATCATTTAATCAATAATCCTATATAAATATGAAAAAGTATATTAGAGTAGCGTTAATTGACGCTGAACCTATGACAATGGAAGAGGCTTTTAAAAATAACCTCATTGAAATTAATGCAGTAACTTCGAAGAATTGCAGTTCTATCGAAGGTTATCATGTAATTTATGACAATGGTCAAGAATCATGGATTTCAAAAGATATGTTTGAGAGGACATATAAGGTAGCTGATACGCCTCTTGACCGCTTGCGTATCGAATATGATGAATTGATGGGAAAACATAATAAGTTAGTCTTATTCCTTGGAAGAAAAGACGCTATTGATATCGCTGGAGAGGATCAGATTGCTCTGATGGAGCTTCAAAAAATACAAATGCATGACTATCTCATTACTTTGAAAAAACGAATCGACTTGATGAAGTAGAAGAAATTTAGCAAAGTTATATTATTACGAATAAGCATTTTGTATCTTTTTTATTTTAAATTCACAAGGCATTTAGTCGTGTCGGGAAAAGAGCCGCTTGAGAAAGTAGCTCTTTTCTTTTTTACAAAGTTTATAAATCCAATAAAATACTAAGGAATATGGTTAAAAGAAGAAAACATGCGGAGTGTGAAAGCTTTAAATGGGACGTGATAGTAGCTAAAGAAGAAGTTCAAAGAGAAATATTAACCCATTTGCTTGCCGGAAAAGTAGAACTGGACAACTTCGCTTCTGTGGATGACGGAATTTATATCATTACCATCTTTACGTCTACTGGGAAACAATTTGCTTGGCAAGTAAGACCAAGAACTAATACTTTGGTCACGGAAGTAGAAAAGACTGGTTCCTGTTATGGTAAATTCTATCCGATGGACGGACATACCAGATACGATTTGTATGGAATTATTCCGGAATTATTATCTCGCATGAATGAAATTGCTATGCCTGTTTATAACTCTTACAAAAAGAATCAGGCTATTGGAGACGCTTTTAAAATTGTGGAGAATTTAGAAGCAAGTAGATTGGAGAGAATAATCGAGAATCAAATACCTTTGCCGGAAAAGAAAGAAGCAGTAAATCCTCAACTTAAATCTAATCAAGCAAAAGAAATAGTTCGATTGAAAAAGGAAATGTTTATGTGGAAATATTATTGCATTCTTTTTCTCATATCAACATTAGGATTGGTTTTATTTTTGTTTTTGAATATCGACAAATTATCGGCTGTATGAAAAGATTGCCTCGAAAATTAAAATTTACTTTGGAAAATCGAATAAAATTGTAAAATATCATGGAAAATGAAATCGTAAAAATGATAATAGTAGTAGTTTGTTTAGCTTACTGTGCTTATCGAATTGTGAGTATAAATCGACGATTGAAAAAGAATCGTCAATATGTAGAAGCAATGTCAAGAAGAGATAGAATGGATCGTAAGAAGGTAGATGAAATCATTTCCCAGATTACGGAAAAGAAACGTTTGGTAGTAGAACTGAAAGACGCCACGACAACAGTAGTCGCTCAAATAATTTACGTGGACGCTCGGCAAGGTTATCTTTGGTATCACTGCATTCGGAGATTGAAGAAACTTATGACTCGGGAAGAACTTATGTCTTGGGTAGGTGGTATCAATCCCGATGTAGCTAACTTTAAAATCGAAGAAATAAAATGAAGTATATAATATTCAAGAAAGAGTATTTGCTAATGCCCATTATCTTCAATGAGACGATAAATCATTGCGATGTAAAGATAGGGGAAGGCTTCATACCCGTAAGTGCTGGATTTTGCTTTAAAAGAGATAATTCTATTTTGATAGATAAAACTCGTTTGGGGAGTGAATCTTTGGGAATAAAAGTTTTCAACGTAGAAGAAGATCAAAGATTTTTGCGTTTGTCAGAAGAAGGATATCCTATTTCACTTCTTTTAGACTTTGACGGCATTTATGAAAACGCTCCTCAGGGGTATCAACATCCTTTACATAAATGCGATTCTTGCGGAGGAAGTTTTCCTCGTCTTGAAATGTTCGGGCAGCACGGAACGGGAAAGATTTTCTGTAAAAATTGTTGGAATGAAATAAGAAAGAAACAATGAATAAACAAGTTAAGGTAATTCCCCGAAGGGATAGAGTAGAAAAATGGGAATATTACAATCCTATTCTAAAACGTCAAGAGTTGGTAAAGGTATTCTTTCCAGACGGAACGGAACGTTGGAAAATAGGAGACGGCAAAACCCGTTTTGTTGATCTTCCTTATGTTGAAGAAAATAAAGTAACCATTGATCTTTCCCAAGATTTAGAGTGGGGAAATTACCTCATTCGTTTATCTATCGGAGAAGATGAAAAACTGTAAATAGAAATGAGTTTTAATCCAGACAAAAATCAAATTCCAATAAGATTTGAAGAATGGTCTTTTACCAATATGCCTGAAGACGGTGAAGTCGTAGAAGTATTGTCGTATGGTAAAATAGAAACTATGAGATTTGACAAACCTTATATGGCATTCAATCCTCCAGCGGTTGCCCGTTTGGGCGGATGGTCTTTAGGTTGTAAACGACAAGAAGGTATTACGCATTTTAGGAGAATTAATAACCAAAAATAGATATGAAAGAAAAATTGGTAACGTGTACTGATCCTAAATTTCGGGAGATAGAGCCTTTGTTAAAAGAAGGCTGGAGGATCAAAGATGTTAAATTTGCTTCCGATTCCGGAATAGTTCCACGGGTTATTGTTTGGTTAACGTGGGATGAAGAAACGGAAGCAAATGGAGAACCAACGTCAGACACTTGCTGTAAATCACATCAGCTATTTGAAGCTTATTATCGTCAACGCATGGTTCAAGTAAAAGACGGTTCAGAGACTTATCACGGATTTATATCAACCGTTTATCGCAAAGAATATATTGATGCGGACGGAAATAAAAGAGGGATGCCTATTTTCAAAGTTCGCAAATACCAAACAATGGTAGAAACGTGGCATACCGTATCACAAATTGAAGTAATCAATAAAGAAGAAATGTATGGAGGATAATAATATGAAAACCGTTCAAAAGGTTCTGGCGGTGAGAAACGATTCCGATTTAGCGGTATTGAACGAATATTTAGCAAAGGGATGGAGAATAGTTCCGAAAGTAGGAATTACCACGTATTTTGCTTTGGAAGGTCCCCAAGAAGAGGAAACCCCACCAAACGATGATCCCGCTATCGGAACTTGTATTTCCTACAGAGATCAAGATAATCGTCAGTGGTTTGGGTTTGTTGAAGAGATACATAAACACTTTCTGGCATGTTCGGGAATAAAAGTGAATCGAAGGGATATTATCTCTAAAGACGATTATTCAGATCGTATACAAAATGATCCCGAATTTATAAACTTTCTGAAGCCCGCAAAAGGAGACGTTATCCAAGAACACGAATCAGGAAAACATTATACTATTGCTGGTTTTGCTTCTGATATGGAGGGCAGACTTTTATATGAAGTGTTAGAAGATGCTTCTTACCTGCGTCGAGAGGAGTTTGACATAATCGGAGTATTAAAATCGTCTTTTCCTCGTCGGTGTCAACCGCACCGCAAGAATGAAAAACTTATCAAATAGAGATTATGAGAACAAAATTTTATGATATTCAATGTAGAGAAGAATATCGAACCAAGAAAGAAATTTATTACTATCTTCGAGAAGAAGGAAAGGAAGTTATTCGCAACATAACCACCCCAGAGGAATATGCGGCTATAAAGTTTCATGAACGTTTTCTTCGTGGATTAGAAGACCTTGCGGAACGTTTCAAAGCGTTTTCCAATTTTTCCTTTGCTTATAATATAGGAATCTATCTCCGTAACAAAGAATATGATCGAGAAGAAACCGTCCGAAGAGACGTACACTATTTCTCTGCCTTGTTGAGAGTATATGATTCGGAGAAAACGGAAAACGGGCATGATCTTATAGAAAATCTTATTTATCGTTTACGGGATTTCCGGGAAAATTGGAAGGAAATGGAGAATCTGTATCCCGAATTATTCTATTGGAAGGAAGGAGATGAAAGATGAATATTAAAACCCGTCTAAAACTTTTGTCGCTGGCCATAGCTGCCTGCAATACCGAACCGCTCGCCTACGCTACCCGTAACAGTTATCATCTTCAGCGAGGCACGTACAATCCCGCTTATCGGGTAAAAGAAAAACGTATATTGCGGAAATACATTGTAAAGGGAGTAGAAATAGAAGCGTATTCTCGCAAAGATGCAATAAAGAGGTTAAATCATTCCAAGGGAGGAAAACGGAAATGACTATCTATGATTTATTATACAACCTAAAACGTTTCGGAAATGATATAACTTTTTGTAGGGATAAGGAAGGTCAATACCGTTTGTTTCTAAGAACAATAAGAAACAAAGGGAAAATCAAACGGTATATTGACGAGCAAGCCGAATTCAAAGTTCAGAAAACCGTAGAAGACGTACTGCCTTTTGTAGATTATCGGGTAATCATATACGTAAAAAAGACTGTACTAAAAGGAAGACCGATAATAGTAACAAAGAATAATCAACGTCGTCGCTCCAACAACAAATATTAAATAGGCGAACGTTAGTAAAAAAATGTAAAAGAATATTGTTATGGCAGTTAAATACCCAATCCCAGCGGATGTAGTAAATCGTACCGCTTATTATAAATTCATTGCTTACCAAAATCACCCTACCCTGAGGAACAAGATGTATACCACCTCCGAAGGGGAAGAATTATCTTTGGGAATGTTACCACATCGTCTAAGAGGCTTGATTAAACATTTGAGCCCCAAGGAACAAGAGATAATAATGGAGATGAAGCGGAAGTACAATAGTATGTTGATGAAAAAGAATTCAGCAAAGGCAACAGCATACGGTAGGTCTGGACGCAAGACAAATGAGGAACGAGCAAAGCGATATACGCCCTTTGAGGGAGACGTAGTAGAACTATTGGGTAGAATGTTTACGGTAGCCGAGGTAGTAAAGATATTGGGGGAGGATGACGGGATAGCCGTAGACGAAGATGATGTACGGGAAGTAATGAAAAACAATCTTGCGGAGATAGAACGAAAGCGAGAAGAGTTTCGTAATAAGATAGCCGATGTAAGACTTTATAATAAAAGACCGAGATTGGAAGAGTTGGCTTGGATGTACTCTAAGATGAAAGCTCGTTATATATCGCTGAATGGAATAGACGCTTATACCGCTATGCTCCGAACGTTAGAGCAGATACGTAAAGAATCTGAGGGAGATATACTAAATGTTAACGGAGCTTTGGACGTAAATGTTAATATGGAGATCAACGCTCATCTTCAGAAAGAAGTTCTCAAGACTATAAACCTCAAAGAGATTATATTGGGTCGTGTCGCTGCTCGAATGAATTACGATACTTCCAAGTTGATTGCGGGTTTACATAATTCCTACTATAATCGGTTCGTACATATCTCAGGAGATTTTGATCCCAATGCCGAGATTTCTTATCCTTCCCTGACTAATTACGATTTTGGGGAAATAGAGAGACGCAACGCTGAACGAAACGATATAGTGGACGTAGAAGCGGAACCCGTTGAACCCGAAGAAAGCAATAAAGCTCAAACGGTAAAAGAAATGTTTTTAGCAAAGATACGAAAACAAAGGGAAGACTTGGAAAAACGAACGTCTACCTACGTGGATAACTCTCGTCCCGCTACCGAGGATTATGAACCGTTGAATAGGCATGCCGCTCGAGGTAGTAACTTCGCTGTAGCAAAAGATAAGGTTCCTCCCAGTAAGACTAAGGGAGCCGGAAAGAAACTCTGATCTAAGGGCACGGGCAAGGCAGAGTTATAAAGAACGTACCAAAACCGAGGATACGTTCTTTTTCTTTTGGAAGGTAATAAATATAAACCTTTCCCGAAAAATCGGTTCTGAGTACTTTCCTGGATTACGGGCAGTTTTCTGTAAGGGGTAAAGTTTTCCTCGAAACGGTAATGACAATTAACTTTTAAAATCAGATAATATGGATTTAATAAAATTCGCTAAAGAGAATCTGGGTAAGGAGATTGAACTAAAGAAGCCTTATAAAGATTCGCCTTCCTGGGTAAAGGGTATGATAGTAGGCTATACCCAATTCGATGCACCATTTCAAGACGTTGGAGGTGTATTAGTTTCCTTCCCTGAAAATTCTTCTTGGTACGGTTGGAAAGAATTGGATATTACAAATCACGTTTTAGTTCATTCTCCTTTGAACTCTTCCTTTTGGAATGTAGATATTCATTATTTTGTAGGTTTCAGAGTAAAGATAGATGGTAAGTTTATTGTACCAAAAGAATAGGAGGAAACGGTATGATGAATCTAAAGGAGTTTGCCTTGGCGAATCTTGGTAAGGAAATAGAGATAAAGAGTAACGGACCAAAAGGTCATGTATGGGGAATGATAGTAGGTTATACTTATTTTGAATTGAACGATTGCTATAAGGTTCTTATTTCCCTTACTGACGATGAGTTTGGATGGGATCCAGATTTTTTAGAGAATCATAACACTTTGTTAATTCATTCGCCTCTAAATCGTGCATTTTGGAACGTAGGAATAAGCGATTTTCGTAAAGGGGTTGTAATGGACGGTAAAATTGTAGAAATAGAAGTCAGTACTGCTTTGAAGGATTTTGCAATAGCTAATTTAGGCAAAGAAGTTTATTTCCGGAAACATAAACATTCTTCGATTATAAAAGGAATGATCGTAGGATATACGAAACGTTATCGTAATTCAGAAAGTTGTTATTTGTTAATTTCTTTTCCTAACGAATTTCAGGGCTGGAAACCTCTTACAGAGTACAATATTGAATTGGTTCATTCTCCCTTAAATCAGTCTTATTACAACGTCTCCGAATTTCATTTTAAAGAAAGATTAATCTGTTTAATCAAATGATAATAATCAAAAACTCATGGTTCTCCTTTGGGGATTATAGTACGTGTAACGTATTAGGATTTATTCTATTTACCAAGTCCGATGCACTTTCTCCTCGTACCTTACGTCATGAACGTATTCACTCACGCCAGATTCTGGAAACCTTTGTAATAGGTTTTTACCTTTGGTACGCTCTGGAGTATCTAATCATAAGGTTATTCCATCGTAAACAAGAAGACGCTTACTATGACGTTTCTTTTGAGGAAGAAGCATATGCTAATCAAGACGATGTAAACTATTTGGAGAAACGCAAGGTTTTTTCTTACGGTTGGATAAAGTATGTTAGGATTAATTCCCGAAAGAAGACGGTATGAAAGATTACGAGAAATTGAAAAGAGCAAAAGACCTTGCTGCTCAAGAAGAAGGATATAAAGATTGGGTGAGTATAGATGATTCCGTAACTGGTCCGTTCGTAAAAGCTCGTTTGGTTGACAAAGTCGCTTTTCATTTCAGCGAGCTGTTTTCTGAAAAACCTTCACAAGAAGAAAAACCTGAGGCGGGAGACTATTGTAAATACTATCAAGAAGTTCTTCAGCCTTTTGGAGAAGTTATACCGAAGTTTATATGCGACGAATGTAATATACTTTGTATTCACTCAAGAGGAAGTCGCAAAAGAAACTATTTGGTAAAACGAGAGATAAATAAAAACATTGTTAAAACTAAAAATTAAGAATTATGGAAAGCTTAAAAGTAAAACCTTTGGTAAGGGAAGTATTTGTGGATAATGGAGAACATTCCCATTATGAGTTATTGGACGCTGAAACGGGAAAGGTTCTTTGGACGGAAGAAGAGAAGGACGAGAAGTTTGAAAAGGCGGCTGAACCTATGATTAAATATCTTGCTGAGAATCATCATCCTCATATGCAAGTCTTGATCGATTCTACTTCAGCTATTCTTCTGGAGCAAGAGAAGATGTATACGAACAGTAGTTACGTAGTAGATTAAAATCGGACGTATGGATATAAATGAATTTTGGTACGGTTTATGCCTCCGCTTTAATCTCAAAGAGTTCCCTCAAGAACTTCATCCCGAAGGAAAGGGATTTGGGCATATTCATTATGCCAATCTGGAAGCGGGAATCTTGGTAGAGAAACGGAGTGGAGGACATACGTGGAGATTCCAGAGGGTTGATTCTTCTTATAATATCCTAAAGTATTTGGATGTCAATTCAGATGTTTTGGTATTAAATTTAGAAGCTTTTTTCCGCAAGATTACAATCTTTCTTTACGACGGGAAACGTTCTGATTTGGAAAGGTCTTATCTTCCTATTCTTCATAAGGCTTGGGAATATAAGATATTTCGTGAACGTAAACTAAATTTAGATACCGCTTTGAATGATTTAGGAAAAGAAGGTTGGGAAATGGTAACCGCAGTCAAAGATGATAACGGTTGGTTACAATTCATCTTTAAAAGAGAGAAAATAGAAGGAGTATGAAAATTAGATAAACTGTAATGAATAACAAGACCTTTTATCTCACGATAGCCGTACTTTATGCCCTATATGTAGTATTATGTTTCTGCGTGAGTTTAGACTTTGCTCGTTGCTTCCTAATACTCTCTTTGACTCTCTTATTGTTAATCACAATAGACGGTAAATGAAATTAAGGCATTTTATAGTGTATTGGATAGGATTTCGGGAAGACGGTAGTCACGTTCACGGTACGTTTACTATGACCATCAGCGGTTCGTTTCCTCCTCGGGAATGGATTCTCCGTCAGTTAGATTCTTCCATGGCTCGTGACCCAATAGATAATGAAATAGTAGCTTATGATCTTTGCGGCACGATGGAGTTATCAGAAGAGGATATTGCGTCTTATCGAGGCGATGAGGAAATGCAAGATCAAAAACAGGTGTTAGAGCTTTTGGAATCTTTAGGACTACGAATTGGATATGATGAAGGAGAAGAATATGAAGAAATGGATTAAAAAGATATTATGCGTCTTTTGTCGTCATCCGGAATCCGAACGGCAAATCACGGAGTACGCTAAAGCAAAATACGTACGACTTCGCAAAGGCGGTTCCTCTCGACTGAGATACGACCTATGGAGTGAAGAGCGTTGTTGCCGTTGCGGGAAGAGATTAAACAAGGGTTTGATTCGCAGGAATCTTACCCAGTGGGAAGTAGAAAAATATTTTGGATATGGAAGAAGTAGAGAAGATTCTTGCTCGTAGCAAGGTGGGTAATTATGATTACAATATTATCATACGTTACACCGAAGGCAAAGACAAGCCCTTTGCGGTTGAAAGAGAATATCCGGATGTAAAAAGGTTACGAGACGTTATAGATAATTTCTCCACCTTGCCTTCTGCCTTAAAATGCTTTGAGAGAATAACAGGAAGGAAGTTCACCGCAGCTTTCAAAGCTTCATTTTATTTAACCTTTTGTAAATTACAAGGTTTAATAGAAAAATCGAAGACATGAATGTAGATAAGTTTATAATCGAAATTGAGCGAACGTTCAATATTCCGGAATCTGGAATAATCTTGGAAGACTTTCGTCCATCTCTCAATCTAATCAGAATAATGAAAGTTCTTGTTAGTGATGAGGATCCGTCGAATTCAGTTTTTCAGGTTTTGAAGTTTTGGGAACCATGTGATATAGAAGCGTTGGATGACGACGACGCTTCCGCTATTTTGGAATTACAAAATATTATAGACGATATGGAGAAAATAGAGAAACCGCCTCTGGGACTTATACCCAGAAGATTTTGGGAAGTTCAGTTAATTCAAGAACGAATAACGATGATCAAGGAAGCAATAAACCGCTATTTGGAAGCAAAGAAAGATATTCCTTATGAGTGGATAAGAGAACTCAGTGAACATCAAGCTGAATTAGAAAGGAGAAATTATGAGAGAATACAAGGAACAAAAGAAGAAGGAAGATGAGGAAGACCTTCTTCACAAGGTAGCTACCCCAGAAGAGCGAGCTGCTATAAAGCTTCATGATTATTATATAGGATGTGATAAGTTTGTAGAGATAGTCGCTTGGGTTTTTATCTTGATTCCCTATGTTGCATTTATTCACGTAATGGTATTGTTATGTTGACAATAGTTTGGTTATTAATGTTATCCGTATTTTGCCTTGCGTCAATGTTTAGGCTTATCTTTTATCTTGTTCTGTCTCTTTTCGTGAGAGTGACTTGGAGAAGGATATTTTGGATAGTTATTCTGGCGATAGGAGCAATAGTATTTTCTATAATGTCTACTAAGGTATGAAAACGAAGAAGTTTAGATACGTAGTCTTTTGGACTCATTGGACTATGAAGAGAGTTCAAGAGTTTGGGGAAGCCGCTTTTGCTCCTTGGTATGTTGAGAAGTATTCCGATAAGTCTATTCCAGCGAAAACTTTTCAAGAAGCAAGGGAATGGGCAAAATTAATTGATCTTTCCCGAGAAGCTAACGTCATTGGAATATTAGACAAAGTTACTGACAATGTAAGTTATTATAGTGTAGAATCTAAAGAAAATTGGTTATGAGAAAGTTTTATTATTTATTAGCAATTGTTTTATTAGGTTGTTCTACAGAATCGGAAGGAACACCTCATGGACTGCCCACTTTAACTCCTCAGTATTCCTTACGTTCTGAAGGAGGAATGGCAATAGGTTATATGTATGAGATAGAAGGACAAACCGTAATTTTGAACCTAAAGGGAGGTATTGCTGTTTTGCCTAAACCTCAACGATAGGAAGTTATTATGGCAGTGAAGATGGAAGGAATGAAAGATGTAACCCAGAAGATACCTTGGGAGAAATAATACAAAAGTTATAACTCTAAAACTTATGCCTATGACAACGTTTGATAAACCGCTTCTTGGCGTCTATAAATATTCAGTCAAGAACTTTAGACAAAATTCTTTTACTTCTTATCGTGCTCGTTGCGAAGTATTAGGGGAAAGTGATAGAAGTTATTATATTCGATTATTAGAGCCGATTGCTACTCGTGTCCCTGGCGACCCATTCTGGGTTCGCAAAAAGAATATTATTTTAAATCCTCCTGAGGCATAAAGCAACAGTTATAATTCAAACAGATTAACCCTAAAGAAAAAGATAAATATGGCAACTCAATGTGAATACAAGATTTATAGAATCACTTATTATATGCCGAACGGTACGAAGGAAACTATTAAGAAAAGAATGACTACAATGTTTCTGGAAGAACTGCGAAAAGAATTGAAAGAAGCAAGAGGAGCCGTTTCGGTTGATTTTGCCTATGAAGAAATACCGTTAACTGAAAATAAATTAACAATAAAATTATAAATACTATGGCTTCATTACTTTTGACAATTCTTGTTGTCGCTTTATGTTTCGTTTGTTTTAGTAACGAGATTCGTCCTACCCGTCAGCGTTTGATTGATACCTTTCGGCTGAATCGTTGGTTAAAAGTTCCTCGTAGTTCCGAATATACCGTAGAAGAGTTGGATGATCGATTGATACGGATTCTGATAGATGAACATTGGGATAAGAATCGGGATTGGGTTCGCAACGGTTACGTTCTCCAGTCAACGGCAAAGTACAATAAAGATACCGATTCTTTTACCAGATATATTACGGTAGAAGAGCGAGGGAATCGGAATAAGTTTGCTATTCAATTCGGTTACTTTCGGGATGAACCTTTTACCAAGAAAATTTCGTTCTTGGAGGATAGTCGAAATATAAATGAATATATGCTCTACAAGTCGGGTGCTACCATGAAGGAATTCAATCAGTTCCTTAATCATCTACCGACCGATCAAGAGATAAAGGAAATAAAAGAAAGATTTTTGGATTCGGTATTAAGAGAAATAATATAAATCTTAGTGTAAACACAAGTTTAGGTTGTGGGAGGAGAGACGGTTTGCGAAAATAGTCTCTCCTTTTTTTGACCAAAGTTATTAGTTATATCGGAAGCGTCCGAGCGTATATGGTATTTTTGTAATTGAAAGATAATTTGTATTTTTAAATTGTGTTTTTATGCGCAGAAAAGGTTGCTTGAGAAAGTAGCCTTTTCCAGTTATATAGAGTATAGTTACAATTTTCATAATCTGTCTTGAAAGAGTTCAGGACGAATGGTTATTAGTTTGTTTGTAGATTACGTACAAGCCAAAAGGAACTGGTTCGGGAGAATCGGTTCTTTTTTTTGGTTGATTCGTTAATAAAACTGTGGCAATAGTTAAATTATTGCTTGTTACCAAAAATAATTTGGAAAATATTTTGCGGTTATCAATAAATCCACTATCTTCGCTAATGTAATTAAATGATAACAATTAAAAACTTGAAGATATGGATTACGATAAAGCATATAACGAATGGGATAATATGACCGTTGAAGAAAGAATGAGTTGGTGCAAAGCTAATGGAGAATGCTGTAGCATCGAAATGGCACAATTACATGCCGATGAACTATCGGATGAATATTATTCTTTCTGGACTACTATCAGAGAAATGTTGATGGAAGATTAATAAAGTTAGAAACAATAAATATAAAATAACAATTTAAAAATTTAGATTATGAAAACAAAAGTAACTACCCCAGTAAACGAAATCAATAACGAAATGTTAGATTCTCGTATTGTAAGATTGAACGAAATGAAGGCTGTTTTAATGGCTAAAATTTCCAAAAGCAAACGTCCAGCTGCAAAAGCTAATAAAGTAGCCGCTCAGTACATTTTGGAGAATTGGGATAACGTAGAAGCTTTAAAGAGTTTTTGTAGCGTTGCGTCTAATCAAGAAGCTTATGAAACTTATTGCATAGCAAAGAGCCGTGTAGATCAACTTTCAGTTCCCGAGAAAGAAGAAGCTTCCGCAGAAGTAAAGCTGACCAATAAAGAACAATCCGCTTTGGAAATTTTGGTTAGAAATGATAACGGTGAAGGTTTTGAGGAAACGGTTTACGTTGACTTTCAAACCATAGCGGGATTTAGTCAAAGAGCTGCTAAGGGTTTGTTTAAGTCTCTTCAGGGAAAGAAGATGATAGAGATGAATGGCGGAGAGGCTTATTATCTTGGTAGAGTGACTGAATTAGGTTTTAGTACTTACAAAAAGTTAGCATCTGAGATTGCTAAGGAAGAGAATCTGACTGACGATCAAAAGAAGGTTATTAAGGAAGCTACCCAGAATGCTAAAGCTACGGTAGAAGTTGGAGTTGGTTCAGGCAAAGCTAATAAGAAGGATAGCAAGAAAGCAGAGCCGAAAGCTAAGGAAGAGAAACAACCGAAGGTAAAAGCTCCTAAAACTGCTCGCAAAGTGGGTGATGTTCATCCTCTTCATCCGACTTGGGTATGGACGGAATACGCTACGGGTAAATTTGACTGGAGAATTAACCCAGCTGATAAGAAGAAAGTGGGAGCAAAACCAGGAGCTCCTAAACAGCCGAAGGAAGCCGATACTAAGGCAAAATCCAACAAGAAAGCGTCCAAAGCTAATACTACTAAGGGAGCAAGCAAAAAGGCTACTCCCGCTCCGAAGAAGGAATTCACGTTGGAGGATTGGAAAGCTATGCCGAAAGTTTCTGCTAAGGGATTATCAAAAGCTCAAGCCGAAGCTCAGAAACTTATCTCTAAAGGATTTTGGATTTGGAATAACGGTGGTCATTACTTCTTCAAGAACGAAGCTGGAGAAACGAAGTCTTGCGACATGAAGACCATCGAAGCTTTATTCAGTAGATATGGTAAGGGTATTCCAACTGATTTAATCAAATAAAGATATGAAAAGAATGACCCTTGGAGAAGCAAAGGAGATTAAGATTAACAAATCGGTTCAAGGAGTTCTGTTTGATGGAAAATTGGTAGGTTATCTTTATTCGTCTTACAGAAATCTCCTTGCTCCTATTGAAGAAGTGTTTTGGTCTATTAATCTAACTAAAGAACAGGTTGACAAAATAGATTCTAAAGTTGAAGAATCGGAAGATTCAGGATTCTATCAAATTCATCAACGTTTGATGGAGACTAAGAAATATACAGATTTATACATAATAGCAAAAAGAATTAAAAATTTAACATCATGAAAGAATTTAATCTTGAAGCCGCTAAGAACGGTGATCCGATTATTACTCGGGATGGACATAGAGCGAGAATTATAACGTTTGATGCAAAGGGGAATTATCCCATTGTAGCTTTGATAGAGTATGAAGATTCCGAATCTCCTGCGAGTTTTGATTATCAAGGTAGATATTTAGAGGATCGAGAAGGTTCTTTGGATCTCTTCATGGACAAAGATACTTATGTTGGATTTGTTAACATTTATCGAATCGAAACAACTGCAAAGAGTACAGGTATAATTTTTGATACTTTTGAGTCCGCAAAAGGGTGGGGTCAAGTTGAAGAAGGATATGTCGCTACAGCACGTATCTGTTGGGAGGAATAGAGATGAGAAATATTGACATAACAAAATCTCCCGTAGCCGTCTGGACGAAGACCACACAAAGAAATTGTTCTTGTTTGAAATGGGAAGTAAATTCGACTACCAAAGTCTCTCGTCCCGTGTGCACTCATCCAGATAACAACTCAAGGCGTTGTATATTCAACAAATGTCCAAAGTTATTGTAAAAAGAAATAAAATTTAGAAATATGTGGATAATGTTAAATAACAAACCTTTTGATATTTCAAATATGAAAAGAGTTTCCGAAGTGATTCCCATATCGGGAGAGTTCATCAAAAGAAATATATGGGAATCTCGAGGAATAGATTTGTCAGGAGAATTTCCTGAAGAGGTGATAAATCGAATATGGAAAGGTGATGAAGTTTCTCTATCTAAAATATATGGTTGGTTTTTCTATATAGAAAGAATAGAGTATTTTCAAAGATATTTGAATTCTTGTTCTAATGGAGTAGAACAAAGACTTAAAATTATAAAATCTTCAATATATGCCTCAGAAGAGGCAGCCATTACAGCTTTGGAGCATTTTCTATTTGAAATTAACAATATTTTATCTAACTTACCAAAAATAAACATATAAAGAAGGAGAAACAAAATATGGGAAAGTTAATGAATTATCTTCTCAATCAATTGAAGAGTGAAGACTCAAAACTCAAGAAGGATGCCGAAGATTGCCTCAAGATATATGATAAGCTCAAGGAGATGAATGGCGGTAAGGTTTGGGAGTCATCATGGAGTACGTTAACAAAAGCAAACTCTGTAGGTACATATCCCAATTCCGAAAGAATATACAAACCGAGTTCAGAAGGTTATATATTCTTGAAGGGTATTGAAGAAAATCTGAAGGAGCGTGAGGCGGGAGTTCGACGCATATCAGTACAAATGGCTATTATGAGTCATCTATCGGATGCGCAAGAAATGTGTAACGTAGGCTTGGGAGAGTTTGGCAATGACCATATAAACTTCGCAAAACAATTAGTATTAATGTGTCCTGATACCTCTATCGAAGTATCGGAGAACGAATTGAATGAGATATGGAAAGGAATAATCAAATATACAGAATAAAGCCATGAAGAAAGAAGAAAAACTACCAATAGAACTAAAGTCAATCGAGGAGTTGAAGAAACCAGCGGAAATCATGGTTGATTTTTCAGCCGTCATGAAAAAGATTTTAGATCATAAAGTAACAAAGAAAAGGAGAACATGAGAACGAGAGTAGTTATATTATACCGATTCGAGAAGATTGACGATACACCTGTTTACATTGCCGTAGCAGGTGTTTCTATTATACGGAAAGGGAAGAAGACGGGTGGAGCATTTCACTTCCTTCTGCCAGCTGTATATGATCATAGAGAGAATGGTTACATTCCCAATACCAGAGAGAAAGTTCTTTGTATGGAAGATGAGGAGTATTACGAGAGTATTTCTCATTTTGTCGATAAGAGATTTAAAGTTTCTTGGAAATATACCAAAGTTCTTAAAATCAAAGATATTAACCCAGAACAATAAAATTATGTCTTTAGTAAATTGTAATGAAATGCAGACGGAAACTCTTTTGAAGAAGTATTTTAAAAGAGAACCAATGGTCACCAGTATAACTTCCGATAAAAAGGAGTATTACATCAAAACTCTTTCCATTCCTTCTTTTGTTTCTGGAGAATGGGTTTATAAGAATTGGAACAATAATCTAACAGGCAAGAAAATACGTGTTAGTCATGGTCGTCTTCAAAAAGGAGATCGACGATATGATGTAAGTTTTCGGGAACCTTCTGAATTAACGGAACCATTGAATAGAGCTTGCGAGAAAGCAATCCAGAACTATGAAAATGCAAATGATCTCTTTTTAAATGAAGAAACGGGGATTGTTAAAGTATATTTGCGACATCCCATGACAAAAGGATTTGTATTAGGGATATTCTTCACCGCTTTATTGTATTGGTTATTCTTATGAGACGATATGAAATGGGCGAATGGCCAGAAGTTTGCGATGAGTTCAAACGTTTATTCAAAGTGGACGCTCGGGAATTTCTGAATTGGAGACTTTGCTATGATAATCGATGGAACGTTATTCTGGATAAGAAATCAATAAACCGATATATGACTTTGCGTTATAAATATCAAAGATTGAGAATCCAGCTACCAACGTTTATTCTAAGGAAATTTGGAATTGAAGCGTATAATTTATACAAAAGAGTAACATTATGATAACAACCTTCAATCAAGCTCTTCCGGAGCTTGAGAAAATAGCTAAGAATATGGACGTTCCTCTGGCTCGTAATATGTCAAAGGTGTTGGACGTTTATTTCCAACGTCATCCCCTTTTAAAAGTAGGGGATATTTTCACAACATTCTTTCAGACAAGAAAACCCTTGAAGTTTAAAGTCAAAGCAATCGATCACAAGAAAGGAACCGTGACCGTGGAATGTTGCTTCGGTCATCATCTTTTACAAGATTTGCAGGAATTTCCCTATTCTTGGGAGGAAACTTGGGAAGACCTCGCAATGGTAGAACTGGCTTTGGAGATTGGAGAATATAAATTAATCGAAAAATACTCATGAAACAAAAATTCATTAACTTATCGCTTTGGTTGTTAAAGAAACTGAAGTATGAACCTGTAGATTCCTTAATCAGTTCTACAATAAATCCGTATATTGCTCCCGTGGTAGTAGGAGAGGTTAAATTAAGTGCAACATTTTCTCATTCTTACTATGAAAAATTAGAAGAGGAAGAAATAAAAAACATTCTTGTAAAAGGAATATCTCAACAATTTGAGAGTTTATGCAAAGAACGCATTGTCATTTCTCTTTTGCCGAGCTTGGAACCTGAAAAGAAGTGGTTGGGATGTGTAACCTTCTTTATAACTAAAAACATTGATGATCAAAATAAAATTTAATAATGAAAAAAGAAGACTTTAGAACAAAGTATCATTGCTGCATGGTTCAAGTAGGCGGAGAAGATAGTAATGACAATGATATTTTCAGAAACATCATTTCCGTAGAAAAGATGTGTGACGAGATGGGAATAAAATGTCGTCAGTTAGGGAATAAACAAAGCTTGAGACTGTGGATAACAGATCCTTTTATGCCGGAACGTCCTCGATACCTTCCTTATATCACTTATAAGTATGAAGATTTTCTTCTGGATTTTGAAAATACCAAAGTTATTTCCGAAGACTTTACGGACGTTGAAACTGAATTGTCTCGAGTGTTTGTAGAAGGGAAAGTCATACGTAGATGTACCGCTGATCTTTCGGGATATATCATGTCTCTAACAAACCAAAGAGTTTCACTTTGGACTAATCCAGAAGGAGAACGAAAGTTTGTTGTGTTCGGCAAAGGAGTATTTCAATTAACAAAAATAGAGTATCATGTTTAATTACTACTGGGATTTCTTCGGTATAGATTGGTTTACCACAAGCGAACCATCTGAGGAGAAAGACGTTTGGACTTCTGCGCCGAGAATAGACAAGTTCACTCCAGCTCAAAGACATAAGATACAATCCCTTCGGGAGAATGCGGAGGATGTAGAATTTGAAGAAATTAACCCAAATAAAGATAAGTAATATGGATAAGAAAACAAGAAAAGCAAACGAAGCTTTAAAGAAAGCTCAGCAAACCGTAAAAGAGAGAAAAATGAATTCGTTGAATGCCGTTCGTAAACCAGCCGAACCGGAAGTTAGAAAAGAAGCTTTTGAAAAAGCTCTTTATAAGGAAGCAACATTCTTTTATGCTACTCTCAAACGTAACGTAGTTTGTACCTCCAAAGAAACCTCTATGATCTTGAAAGGTCAATTGGTAAGAGTTATGAGCGGTTCAGGATATGGCGATCCTGTCTTCACTACAGACGGAAGAATGGGTTTAGCAACCGATTGTGATTATTCAAGATTGACTTGGTGATGAAATTCAAAGTAAAATTTTTCGGAGCCAAAGCGGCTAAGGGAGAACAAGTGAAACTGGTTCGGACGGAGGTAGAAGCTTCTGAGCGTTCTGCCGTGGAAAGAGAGTTAAAGAAGCAGTACAAAGTAATTAACGGTTTAAAGATTCATTAATTATGGAGAAAGAAAAGGTTTCAAACCGTAAAGCGACATTTATAGCTTTTGTTCTTTGCTTGGTAGTTCTAACTATCTTCACGCTTTATCAGATTTTTTCTGGAGGAGAGAAATATCCGTCTTGCGTACGAATAGCAGAAAAAATTGGAGAGACGAATGAATACACGGTTTATCGAATGAAAGAATATCGTTTGGTAACCGTAAGCGTAGATACGATTAAGAAGAAGGAGCGAGTCAAGAGCACTTTGGAATACGAAAGATAAGACATAAGCAACAGTTATAAAAGGGTAGATATCAAAAATATTTACCCTTTAATTTTGTATAATTATGAAAAGTTTATATGTAGATGTAAATAGTCGTAGCGTTCAGATTTCCAGAGTAGGAATAGGATTGAACGTTTCAGCGGCTGGAGTAGTAACGGAAATAGAGCCTAATCAGTTCGTTAGGATTAAGGCTACGGGCGGGGATGCCGTAATTAAGCTTGAGAATGACGGAGGTGATGGCGTAGTAATCTCTGAAGGGGAAACTGAGTATTTCTATATTGATCGTCCTCTGGAGCTTGTATCTGGTGCTATTAATGTAATGTACTAAGCTTATGATGTTTCGATTTGGAAAGATGGGTAGTAAAGCCAAGGCAAAGACGGGTTCTCCCGTTCCGCCCACGCCTACTTATAAGCAAGACTTTACAAAATGGACAAATGAAGGAGGCGCAACATTAACCGCTCATACAATTACAGGAACAAAGCAACCGACCGATAATCAAGAAATAGTAAGCGTTCCCGTTTCTGTTTATAACAATGTTCCTTGGAAGTTAAACAACAAGGAAACTGTACAAATAAATATGATGACTCGGAAGGGCGGTTCGATGATCAATCAGTATTTGATAAATCCTGGAGAGAATAACATAGATTTGAGTTCGGATATTGCCGGAGGAGCGGACAGTATTCTCATTTATATCTCCACTTCTTCCTCTCCAATTCCCTATTCTTTAGAGGAAACGCCAACTCTTTAGTTAAGAAATTGCCCAAAATAGTTAAAAAGCGGAGAGTTACCAAAAATTCTTCGCTTTTTATTTTGCCGTTTGCTAAATAGTTTCTACCTTCGTATCAGAAAACAATTAAAAACATACGGTTATGGCAGTTTACAGAGAAGGTTACAAAGCAATAGAAGCTATAAAAAGAGCAAGTAAAAGAATTTACAACGATGCTTGCGACTTCGGTGCTCCTACTAAAAAGGGAGACAATATTTGGAACTACGCTAAACAACTTTGCGATTGGTACGGAATAGAAGGAACGAGAAAGGAGAGCCGATATGCTACTGGCTGTACTCTTACTCAGGACGTGAAACTGATAGACGAATGGGCTGTAAGTGATGAACGCAAGAGTTTGGAAGCGGCAACGGAGATTTATACAGTTACCTTCATAACTTGTACTGACGGTCAATGCAAGGGTATGAACGGATACATTTACATATCAAAGAAATGAAAACAAGAGTAGCATATTCAGTCATAATCCTTGTAGTTGCGATAGTAGCTAATTGGATATACATAGATGTAGTTTGGGGAACTTTCGGAGCTTTTCTAAACGATTGTTTAATTAGGTCACTTATTGGAATAGTTTGTTTAGTAGTTATATTAGTAGCAATATCATTAACTTCAAAAAGATAATTATCATGAAAACATTGGAACTGACAAATGAAGAGTTATACAATTTGTATTTATCTCTTTTGGGAGTGGATAATGAAAGTTATATTCCCATCAAAAACAAAGTGAAAAAAGCTTTGGGTTATCCCGTACCTTTTCAGTACGATCAAAGCTATGAGAACGTAGCCAAGCTGATGATGGAAGCTATCCAATATGATAGCGGAGCGGCAACTCTTTTTAATCCGGAAACATACCCGTCTGAGTGGGTAGATGCTATCAGTCAAGCGGCTGAAACCTTCTTCAAAGCTAATCCAGAATATTTCAAGGAAGAAGGTATCGAAAGAATAGGAATCGGACTTGGAGAGGATAGTGAAGAATGTGATGAGTTGGAAGGATTCCAGAGATTGAATCAGGTTCTTAATGATTATTTTGAAGAACTTTAAAACCTAAAGATATGGAAGAGATATTATTCGTTCTTGATGGACGTTTCGGGAAGAAAGTACTGAAACCCAAATATCGGAAAGTGTGGAGATTCTTAACAAAAGCAACGTTATTTGCTTTAGCAACGATAGCTTTCTTTATAGCGTTGCAGATAATGACAATGTGTTCAGATTGTATTAATAATTTAAGATAGGAGGATTAATTATGTTTTTGATATTTTGGATTTTATTGTGTATTATACCTTGTGCAATTGCTAACAATCAAGGTAGAAGCGGTTTAGGTTGGTTTATTCTGGGCGCTCTAATTTCACCGTTCTTGTCAATAATTATCTTGCTTTGCATTGGGGAAACCGAAGAAAAACGTAAAGAGAAAATTGCTAAGGAAGAGTTTTGGAGAAGAGAGATTCAGCGTAAATTATCTCAAGAAGAGGAATCTAAAAACGATTCATTGGTAAATTTGGGAAAGACCGTAAACGATTTATACCATGAACGCAGAAACTTACGATAAGATAATGAAAAGGTTTGATAGAGAAATCTTCAAACAACAGAAGTTTCTGGGCTTGGTAATGAGAGTTATGCACCGAAAACCAGAAGAGCAAAAAGAAATTTTAGCCAATGCTTGTCCGATTGACGGGACCATAGATACCCAGATTGAATACACCAAGAAGAAACTTTATCGTCTGGTTCGTGCACGGGATAATCTAAGAAGAAGAGAGGAAGGAAAGAGTTGATGGGAGGATAGTTGGGAGCTTGCTAATGACCTTCTTTCTTCTTTAAAGCGATTTACCTATATATAATATAAAGAAACAAGAGCAATCATAAATTTGATGTTATGGAAAGAATAAGAAAAATTGATCAATACCTCAAAAGTGATACTTTGCTGAATCGAAGAATCGGGGAATTGACACGGGATATAAAAGTAATCAAGAATGTCTTGACAGGTAAGCGAGCAAACTATACCAAACATTCGGTAGAAACTTTAACAAACTACCTTTCAGAAGCCCAAGAAGAACTTAACCAATATCTGGAGTATAAAGACACTTTGTCAACTTCCCAAGGTTGAAAGGAGGGGGACAATAGGGGGAGAATTATAGCGTGTATGCGTAGTATACAGGCGTACATACAGGAGTGTAAAGCTATCAAGGATTAAAGCTAAAAATACTGTATTGAAGTTTTTGAAAGAGATTGTCAAGAGGAAACTTGTAACTTCAATCCTAAAAGGGTAACCATCAAAGTTTCTTCTCTCCAGATATAAAACCTTTCGTTATGGAAATTGTAAAGAAAATAGCAAGATATATTCTCCGCAAAGAGTTAAAACTACAAGAAGTCGCTTTTGAAACTCAAGCGGGTTTTAATTCACGATATACCCAGAGGTTTGAAGAATTCGAAGAACAAGTGAAGGAATTGAGAGGGCAAGTGTATGAATTGAAGAAACAAAGAAGAGGACCAATCATTTCTCCATTAATGCTTTCTAACATCGTATCAATTCTTCCTGATCCTAATGAAGTAGCAACAGGAAGAATATCTGCTAAGGATTTAAAAGACGCAACAACATCTTTTACAGAGAACGGAAAAACTTTCTTTTGCAAAATCATTAAAGTAATTCCTTCTGATTCAGAATCAAAATCCTCAATAAGCGGACTGCTAATTCATATCAGTGAATATAACATGACCATAGAAATTCCCCTTTCTTTGCAGAAGATGGATTACAATGTCTTTGGAGTGAATACGGAAATTACTACTTACTTTTGGGATTTTTATAAATCTGGTATCCGACTTTTGAATGGTAAGTCATGGACTATGTTTACAGAGTTTATAAAAGCACAATATAACGTCTTATCAACCCCAATAGATCAATGGTAATAGATTATTACAAATTTTTAGAAACCTTTGTACCAGATTACGAGAAACGGTACAAAGAACAAGAAGAGGAATGTGAAGCAATAGTCTTTTGTTCTTGTAGTATTAATGGTATGAATCCCGATGCTTTAGCAGCTCAAGGGTTAATGCTCAAGTTTGAAGAAGATTCTTTGTTTAAAGCTCTGGAGAATTATTCAGAGTTTATGGTTGAAGAGTATTCTCAATATATTCACGAAGCCGTCGGGAAGGGATATCTCCCCACCTTCAAAGATTTTTGGAATACCCGCTTCAAAGAATGTTTAACAAATTCAATAAAACAAAAATGAAAAAAGTAAATCTGTGGAGACGATGGTTCGGCAAGAAGACTAAAGCTCCGCAAGTAATTATTCCGGAATCTTGGATGCGATATATTGTCGCTGTTCTTCCGGACGCTAATCAATATATGTGCGGTGAAGATTCTTTCAATATCCGGAAGATTAATCACGCCCATTTAGTAAGTGACAATGGATTAAAGCCTTTAGTGGGGATGCCTGCAGCCGCTTTCTTGCCAGCTATTGATTTTGAAGATCATGGAGACGGGTTAACATTTAAGTTCCCCGCTTATAGCATTTCGATTTATGTTCCTTGTATGCTCTCTATTGCTGAATATAAAGCAGGAGGATTAAGTGTAGAGGTGGAATCCTATCATTGGGATTTCGGCAATATACGGATGATAAGTGATTCTTCCTTCTCGGCTATTATCCATTATTTGGAAAAGCGAAAGGACTTTGATCTCAATTTTATCGACACTTGTTTAATTACGGAAAGACCGGAATATGAATTGGGAACAATTGCGTATGAAGAGAAGTTCGGGGAAGAAGTGAACGAAAAGTTGAACGGTAAAGCATTTATGGTTTCGGAGGGAGAATTGCCTCCAAATCCAGAAGAGGAAGAGAAAGATGGTGAAAGTTAGAATGAGTCAAATTCCCGAGGAATCTGGTACGCCTCAACGGAGAAGAACTTCAGGTCAGAACACCAGAGAGCGATTCGTCCAGAATGAAGATTTTGAGGAAGACGATGACGACGAGGAAGAAGGTTCGGAAAAAGAAGACATGGAAGTCCGTTACACTAAAGCGGTTGTCTTATTGGAAGATTTTGGAATAATGTTTCCTCTCTATGAAATTTCTACTATTGATAAAGATATGCAGTTTGTAGAACGTCCGAAAGCTCATTGGCAATACGGGATAACCATAAATAAGGGTATAGACGCTTCCATTCGTTATCCTCGGGTAAATGTGTCTACTTGGTTTGAGCGTGAGGAAGTTAGAGACGAAAGTTTCGATAGGATAATGAAAAAGCTGGAGGAAAATGGCTTCCACGTTATAAAGACGTAGAAATAAACAACTATAATAGGTTTGTTAGTATTAATTAAAACAATTGTAAAATGAAAAAATGGGATTTAGTAAAAGCACTTGCTGATAAGACAGGTGTTTCACAAAAGGATGTAAACGCAGTGATCGATTCTTTGTCGGAAACTATTGTAACAGAATGTCGTGATAACGGTGATTCTATCAATATACCGAATTTAGGTATCTTCAAACAAAAGGTGAATGCTCCTCGCAAAGGACGCAACCCGATTACAGGAGAACCTCTGGACATCAAAGAATCTCGTACTATTGCCCTCCGTCCGTCTGCTGCTTTGAAATTGGTCATTGAACCTAAGAAAGCTCCGGCAAAGAAAGCTAAGAAGTAATTTTGTTTTTAAAAGGGTTTGTTAGGAAAAGGCTGAGACTTGCTGATAAGGCTTGATTTCAGCCTTTGTTCTGTTTATAAGAAAAAGTTCCCCAAAGTTTATTCTTACATAATCTAAAACATTTTTTTAATATGAAAGCAATAACGACTAAAGAAAAGTTACCAAAATTTCTATTGGTAAGTAAAGTAGCAGAAAGTCACGGGTATAATAAGTTTTTACCTACGCCTTGGAAGGCAGGTGAGATAGTTAAAGTTTCTTCTTACGAAGAGCAAATTCCGAATCGAAAGTATGACGACACTTTCCAGTTTGTTAAGCCTATTAAGGAATCAGATTTCCGGAAGCGATTTGTTAAGGTTATTCGGAAAGACGAAAATGGAAAGTGGAATCTTGTCCACGTAGCAGGTTGGGAACAATTTGAATTATTAAACAATAAAAAATCAGCAAAATGAAAATTAAGCAAATTATTCTAAATTGTCTTTTCAACAAAAGACAAAGATCGGTTCTTTGGGAAGCATTATTATTTTCTGCTCATACGTATCGGAGAAGAAAAGAAATGGAAAACTTTGCGGTAGTTAATCAGGTAGTCGAAGAATTGAAAGCCGTTTGGGGAATCAAAGAAAGAATGTATTCTGAGTCTGAGGTAGCTGCGATAATGAAGGCAACTTCAGAAAAGGCGGTTGCAAAATTAGCTCCTCAATTCAAGGAAGAATATAGACGTCATTATGAACACGGATTTAAAAGAGGTCATGATCAGGCTTTAAAAGATTTAGTAAGTTCCGTGAGTCCTGAAAATCCTTTAAAAGTAGGGACAGTTATAGATACTTCAGTATGTAAGACTTGTGAATCAAAAGATTCTTGTGAAACTTACAACATTCTCCGGAGTGAAGAGGAAGAAAGTAAGGAAGAGATCAAGTCAAAAGAGAAAACAGAAGAGCAAGCAACGGAAGACGCTTCTCAGGCAGATAATAAAGAGGAGAATTAACATTTCATCTCACTCTATATAACTCCAAGCCGTAAACAAGGTTATTAACTAAGTTTACGGCTTTTAATTGTTAAAAAATTATCCTTATGATAAAATCGAATTTTATTGTTCACGATTGTGAAACGGGAGGAACGGATGAAAATCAGAATCCGATTACTCAATATGCAGCGATAGTGTTAGACTATAAAACCTTAAAGGAAGTAGATCGTTGGGAAACTTTTGTAAAACCTTATAACGATCTTGTAATTGAAAAAGAAGCTCTGGATCATACAATGGTTTCTATGTCGGATATAAATGCTGGTATAAGCATAAAAGAATTTGTGGGAACAGCTACGGAGTTCTGGGAAGGACATAGGGCGAAATCTAAGAAAAAGGAAATGGGACGCTTGGTATCTGTAGGTCATAATATTGTATTTGACCATCGCTTTCTTGGGTACGCTTTGAATATCTTTAAAAAAGACCTTTGGTTCTATTTGTATGATAATTTTATAGATACATGGCCGTTAGCGAAAATGACATACGGACTTACAGGAGAAGAGAAATTAAATCTAACTGCTTCTTGCGAACGTTCTAAGATAAAACTAACGGATGCTCACGGAGCTATGAATGACGTAGAAGCTAATGCAGATTTATTTCGTTTCTTTGCAAAGAAATTAAGATCCAAAAAAGGAGAAGGAGTAGTAGAAGAGACTGCTAAAAGGACAAGAGGTTTGGAGTTCTTCCAGTTTAAGTGTGGCGGAAAATAGCAATAATAATTTCCCCAAAGTTTTATAAATTGTAGATTATCAATCTATATTTTAGAAAATCAAAACTGTTATATTATGGGAAATAAAAGAGAAAATATTCTTGCTGCCTTGGAACTGGTATTGGCGGAGATTTTGAGAGTAGATAAAATGAATGTATGGATTTCAGTGAAAGATCGTTCTATCGCTTCCATTCTTCAGAGCGGAGGAGTTAACAAAAATTATTCGGCTATTATCGTAGATGAGCTGAAAAAGCTTGGATTGGTAGAAGGCGAGGGAGAACGTTCCGGCATGAGGTACAAGATCATTTCCAACGTCATTCCTGACGTCAGCCGTCTCGCTCTTACTATCTACAATCGTTTTTCTAAAAAGATAAGACCGACGGAAGGCTATCCTGAAAGTAAGAAATCTGATTTATTTCCTTTGATTCCTAAGAAGAACAAAAGTGAAAATTATGATCCTAAGACTACCATTATTCGAAGAAAGATAATCCTCCCCAGCTTGGGAGACATACGTTATATCATTTACAATAATCGGATAACCGAAGGAAAGATTGTTGGAATGTATTATCACGGTGAAAATGATAAAGAAGTAAAATATCAAATACGAATTGCTAATCCTGAATATCAAGAATGTTGCGAAAGTATAGGGGAGGACGAATCCGCTTCTGATCAATTTATCATGGTTTTCATTTACGGTTTGAAGGAATTGTTTGAGAATCCAGAATCAGCCGCTTCATATTTAGTGAGGAAGGTAATTAGATATAAATGAGAATTAAGTTTTGACAGATATTAATAAACAAATTGAAAAAGTAATTGTTATGTGTAAAGATTGCGAATCAAAAGATTCTTGCGCTGAAAATTGCGCTTGTGAAACTACGGCTACTGAAGTGAAAGAAACAAAGCAACGGAAGCCTCGTGCAACAAAGGAAAAAGCTCCCCTGCCTCCCGAACAGGCGGTATTGTTAATGAGCTGTTTGAATCCGAAGCTCGCTGGAATTATTATCAAGGCGGCTGAAAAAGAGGGAGTGAAAGTCGTTATCTTTGAAGATAAGGTAATCTATGATTATCTGGAAGAACAACAGAAAAACAGCGAAGCTACTCCAATCGAAAAATTGACTAAATTCATCAACGATTCTAAGAATCGGGCGAAAGCCGAAGAGTGGGCTTTATTACTCTGGAATAAGTTCACTAATATGGCTGATCTTTCTCTTGCTGTTTCTCGCATCTTCACCAAGGCTCAGATTGTTCAAAATACAACCTTTACTAATAAAGAGGTTGCGGAGCTTCTGAACACTTTGAAGGTTTTCGGATTCTTGGAGTTTACCAAGGGGACGCACGAATTCAAATTAATCTTCGGCAAGGAAACTCAAAGAGCTTCTGTTCGAGCAGATGTCGTTCAGTCTTGTTATACTCTGAACGAGCACATTCAAAGATATAAGTCGGTTTTGGAAGGAGACGATAGTTTGTCTGCCGACAAGAAAAAGGAAGAGTATGCTATTATTCAAAAGGATGTTGATTCCTTGGTTGAATTCTAACATAGCTGTACTTGTTAGTTTACCGAGCTGGTAGGGTGTGAACCTTATCAGCTTTCATTGTTTAAAGACGTTTGGTATGAAAATAGATTATGATGATGTTTTGTTGCAATCTCCGTTGCACCGTTTGGAGTGTCTGAGAGTAGTCGATGAGATTATTGACGGGATGGATGAAAGGGGAATATTAGAGTTGATGGAAGGAACGAGAGGAGATGTTGATTTTGTAATAGACAATATGTTACAAGATACGTTTCACGTTCTTTACACAGGCAAAAGTAGTATAGATTTTGCTCCCAAATATCCGGAAAGACTTTCCGAAAGTATAGAAGAAGTTTTGAGAGTAAATAATTTGACGTATTTCATTACTTCAGTCATGCCTGATTTCCAACTTTCCTGGCATCATCTTGAGTGGGGAGATTTAGTTCACCAGCATAAGAAGCTTTGTATTGAAGCCGCACGTGACCACGGGAAATCGTTTTACTTTTCCAATGCTTATGCTAACTGGAAACTCTATGGGTATTCTCGTCCGAGCGTTAAGCAATTTTCTACCCGTCCTAACAAATCAAATTCCAATCGTGGGTATCTTTTTTCTTTTTCTTTGCAACAGGCGGTAGACCTTATAGAGATTCTGAAGGGAACTATTGAAAGTAACGATATTCTACGGGAACGGCTTATGCCTTCAACTAAAAGCGAGGGAGCTTGGGCAAGTACGAACATAGTTTGTAGAAACGGTGCAAGATTGACGGGAAAGGGATTTGGGTCATCAGTACGTGGTGCTCACCCATACTGGATAATAGTAGACGACGGATTAAAAGATAACGTCATCTACAGTCAGTTACAAAGGCAGAAGAGCATTGACTATTTTCATTCCGTAATTATGAATATGCTTGTTCCTGGTGGACAAATTGTAGTAGTAGGTACGCCCTTCCACTCCAGCGACTTATACGGAGACTTGAAAAATAAGACGGGTTGGTTTGTTATTGAATATCCAGCAATATTCCCCGATGGACGTATTCTTTGGCCACAACGTTGGAACTTTGCGGATTTAATGGATAAAAAGAATACCCAAGGAAATATTATTTTCTCTCGGGAAAATCTTTGTCGTCCTATCACCAATGAAGCTTCAATTTTCCCAATGGAAATTCTTATGCGTTCGGTTATTGGAATGGATAAATACACTTTGGTGAGAAATAGAGATGACTTCCCGATTAAATTTAATAAAGTAGTTGTAGGATGTGACTTTGCTATTTCTGCTAATGTTGGAAGTGACTATACGGTATTTAGTGTTTGGGGAATAGACGATTCCGGAGAACGTTGGTTATTGTATATGTATAGAGAGAAGGGAAAGAAGTTCTACGAACAAATGCAAGTTCTCAAGGGATTGAACGTTCGTTTCCGTCCCGATACTATGATTTTGGAACAAAACACGTTCCAGCAAATTTTTGTAGAAGAGAGTGACCGACAAGGTTTGCCCGTAGTAGGACATACAACGGGAATAGATAAGTATGATCTCAAAACTGGCTGGCCAGGTTTAGCCATAGATTTCGAAAGAGGCAAGATTCACATTCCCACGGGAGATAAACATTCCCAAGATATGAAAGACTTAATTTTTAGTGATCTTGGTTCAGTAGCGTTTACTGATCATGGATTAGCAAGTGTAGGAGAACACGATGATATTAGTTCTTCTTTCTGGCTTGCTAAATTAGGAGCAAATTTAATAACAACTGGATTTAAGTACACATTCCTCTAACCAGAGTTTCTAAGTAAAAACTATAAAAAGATGGAAATACTTTGTTATTCATTTACTTTTAAAAACATCACGGATTATAGCGAGAAGAGTTTTAAAGTTGAGGATATGTACGGGAATACTACTTTTATTCCCAAGTCGCAATTCTTAATGAAGGACGAGCATAGCTCATTAGCTAACACGTACTGGATTCCAGCGTTTGTTCTTAAAACTACTCCCTTGAAATTCTCTTATAATCGTTGGGGAATTTATGATCGTGAAAAAGGAACATTAGGAAATAATTTTAGATTAACGCAAAAAGCTATGAAAATAGAAATTATTAACAAGTCGAAACATAATATGCCGGAATATAGTACGGTTCATTCGGCTGGTATGGATTTAAGAGCGAATATTGACTCGCCAATAACTCTTGCTCCTATGTGTAGGGTTTTAGTTCCTACGGGTATTTATATTGCTCTTCCCGTAGGGTTTGAGGCTCAAATTCGCCCACGCAGCGGTTTGGCTATTAAGAAAGGAATTTCAGTATTGAATTCTCCAGGAACGATAGATTCGGACTATCGGGGAGAGGTTTGTGTGATATTGGTAAATCTTTCTACTGAGGTATTTGTAATTGAAGACGGAGAAAGAATAGCCCAGATGGTTATCGCTCAGCATGAACGAGCCGAATGGGTTCCCGTAGAGGTTCTTTCTGAAACTACAAGAGGCAATGGAGGTTTTGGACATAGTGGTACTAAGTAATATTTAAAAAGGTGATTATGAATGGAGAAGAATCAGCAAGACTTGATTTTGACAAAGAAGAGTCAAGAAAAAGAGTGAGACAAAAATGTCTTGAATTATCAATATCTAATAATGGTTTATCGGTTAATAATCTGAGTGAGTCTGCAAGTGAAACCGATAAAATATTGATAATGGCTAAGAAGTTTGCAGATTTTGTAAATGGAGATGAGTAGCGTCATATTCACAAATACCAAGGGACTTTTTATAGGAGTTGATTGGGGTCAAGGCAAGGACATTGCCGTTGAAAGTGTATATCGAAAGAATCCTAACGGAACACTGGATATAATTTCTATTGACTATTTAGGCAGATCATCAGATATTACAGAAGAGGAAAAAGATTTAAGAGAAAGAACATATGAAGAATTTTGTTTTAAAGAAACCGTTGACGAAGAATCAGTTGGATGATCTCACTCTGGGATTGGTAAATGCTATGCGTTATTCTGATCCTTCGATTGAATATCCGGAATATGACGGAGCAAAGCCGGACGACGGAGTACCAGCGGAATGGTTCTATTCTATCTACAACGGAACTAATGGCTTTTCCGAGCTCACCGCTATCTTAATGTACACTACTCAGGAAGCTACCTTTGAGGACGTAGGTGAGCTGCTATTGGGCATTGCTATGACTGAGATGAAGCATTATGATAAGTTGGGAGATTTTATCCGGAAGTTAGGCGGTAAGATAGATCAGCGTTTTGCTAATTCAGGAGTAAAAATTGGTAAGGACGTAGAAGAGGCTTTGAAAATAGCCATTGGAGCGGAACAGGATACAATTCGTGTATATGAAGGTATTCAAGCTCGTATGTCTGAAGCCAAGGTTTATACTAAGACTATGACAATAGCAATGCAGTTAACCTCTAAACTTATTGCCGATGAGGAAGTTCATCTCAATTTGTTATCTGAGCGTTTGAAATCTATAATAGGCGAAGAGGAGTTCAATAAATTTATGTATGAGTAATATCGAAAGTTTTATTCTGTCCATTATCAAAAAGATAGACAAATTAGGAGTTATCTCTTGGGGATTTCAACAATCTAATTTAACAGGAAAGTTCAAGTGGTGGACGATAGGAGTGAATGATTATGAGATTTACAAGAACGATATGCGTTTCAAGAATCTCGCTTCAGCTTATCGTAAGATAGCCCAAAAGAAGGGAATAAAATTAATCTTTGTATATCAAAATGCTACAGAAGAAATACTATCAAAGTTACTTAATGAAGAGAATCTTTTAATGGATGTTTAGTCGTATTTATTCTTTTAAATGACAGTTTTGGATTATTCGTTGGAGGGAGGGCTGAAGTGATTTCATTCCTCCCTTATTTTATTGTAAAAGTTAAAAAATTAGCAATAATTAAAAATTCTTGGTAAAATATTTTGCTACTATAAAAATTCTACCTATCTTTGTAATGAATTTAAAATTGTACTATTATGACATTCTTGCCTAACAAATATCAAAGACTTGTTTACATCTTCATTCAGAAGGGTAAGGGTAATGCGGTTATAGATGCCGTAGCAGGTTCAGGAAAATCCACGACTATTGTTAATGCACTAAAACTTATTCCCCAGAATAAGAAAGTTCTATTTCTTGCTTTCAACAAGGCTATTGTAGAAGAGTTGAAAATAAAAGTCGGAAATTTACCAAACGTTGAAATCCGGACGCTTCATTCTTTAGGAGCTTCAGCGGTTATGCGACAAACGGGAGCGAAACTTTCCGATGATAAATATAAGGCTTGGGTAAATAACGGAATTAAGTACGGTAGTCTGGCGCCTCGTTTTTCGAATCTTCCTGATGAACAACTTTCGGATTGGAAACAGAATATCCTCCATCTTATTGACTTGGGAAGAGTTAATTTGGTAGATAATATTAAGGATTTAGAATCATTGGCATACAAGCATAATTTAGACCTCATTGATAATGAAGCTTCTTTAGCTCTGGCTGGGATTGATTGGGGGAAAAGAGAAGTTGATCATATTGACTTTACGGATATGATTTATTTTCCAAATGTTAAGCAAATTCGTATGCCGCAATACGATTGGGTATTTATAGACGAATGTCAAGACCTTAATGCCGCTCAGAGAGAAATGTTTTTGAAATGTATTAAACCAGGAGGAAGGTTTATTGCCGTAGGCGATCCTCGACAAGCTATATATGGTTTTGCTGGGGCGGATGTAGAAAGTTTCAATATTCTAAAGAATCTACCTCATACCGCAAAACTGCCTCTTTCGCTTTGTTATCGTTGCGATACGGATATTGTAGATTTAGCCAAAGAAATAGTTCCGCAATTAGAAGCGAGAGCAGGAGCGGGAAAAGGAGTAGTGACTCGGGAAGCTCTTATGAAAGACGTTCAGGATGGAGATTTAATTCTTTGTCGGGTATCTGCACCTTTGGTAAATCTTTGTATGAAATATATCGGAAGCGGTATTAAAGCATATGTAAAAGGTAGGGATATAGGAACCAATCTTATTAATATGATCAAGAAGACCAATCGCAAGCAAATGTCGGATGTTATAGAGCGTCTTCAGCGGGAATTATCACGGATAATAGGAAAAGTGGTTAGCAAGCAGCACTGCACCGAAAAAGAAGCTAAGGGAAGTGAAATGTACCGAGTGTATGAAGATAAGATCAACGCTATTGAAATTCTTTCTGAAGGTCTATCAACGGCAGCCGAAGTAATCTCTCGAATTGATAGTATATTTAAAGACGGAGAGAAGAATGGAATTTGTTTAAGTACCATACATAAATCAAAGGGATTGGAGAGCGATAGAGTATTTATAATTTGCGAAGATAAGATGTATTTAAAGCACTGCATGTCGATTCCTTGGATGGCTGAACAAGAAACTAATTTAGTTTACGTTGCGTATACACGAGCAAAGCATTATCTGGGTTTTATACAAGATTTTGCTCTCTAACAATAAAAAGAGTTAAAAAGCGGATTATTTTCAAAGATTTTTCGCTTTTTATTTTGCTATTTCAAAAATAAAGCGTACCTTCGCTAATGTAATCGTAAAACGAATTGTAAATCAAAACTGTTAAACAATATGGAAACAACAAATCAGAATTTAGACAGCGTATTAGGTAAATTACGTAAATTGAAAAATCTTTACGAGGGAGCAAAGAAAATTAACTCCGAAGGAGAGGCAAACGCTGCTGCCGCTGCTATACAGAGATTACTGGCGCAGTATAATCTTTCCATGGATGAAATTGGTACCGATGAAGAGAAAAAGAAAGACGAAATTCTTCACGAAGAAGTTTCTGGGTTTACCTATAAGAGTATAGGCGGAGAATGGGAAAATCGTCTGGTTTATGTTCTTTGTAAATGGAACTTCTGCCGTTGCTTTATTTATGGAAAATCTTACAAGAATTTGATAATAATCGGCAAGAAGGAGAATATAGAAACCGTTAAGTGGTTACGGGAATTATTGTCGGAGCGTTTTGTAGCTTTTTCTAAGGTTCGTTTCAAAGAGTATAAGGAGACCATGGAATATGCTCTTAAACCTATCAGCTTGGATAAATATCAAAGAAGTTATCTAATGGGATGTGCCGCTGGTTTGGATGCTAAATTGAAAGAGGAAAGTGACCGTGAGAAGAAGGAAGATACGGTGTTTGGAACCAAAGTAACCGCTTTGATAGTACGTAACGATACTGCTATTAAAGATTACGTGGTCGATAAGTTTGGAGGTACTAAATCAAGAAAATCTCACGAGAAATTTGATAGTGCTCGAAATTACGGTTATAAAGACGGCAAGAATACGTCTTTGAATAAAGCGGTAACAAATTCTCAAAAGCAAGAAGCAAGCAAGGTTAAGTTATTACAATAGTAAAAAGAGAGAGTTTGAAAGTGGGTTGGTTCTTCGGAGTCAGCCTACCGTTTATTAAGGAAACATAGAATGAATATGAAAGTTGAGGAAGAGTTTGATTTTGAAACCGAACTATCAAAACAATACGACTACTTATATCGCTTATGTTGGAAATTCGATTTATCGGATGAAGACCGACAAGATTTGGTAGCCGATACTATGCTTCAAGCTTTAGAGAAGAAAGACAAGTTTCGTCCAGATGAGAATGGGGATATAAATTTTCAAGGTTGGTTATACACAATTATGTATAATATGTTTGTAAATAACTTTCGTCGTTCTTGTAGAACGCCTTTGGAAAGTTATGATAAGAATGATTTAATAGTTTTAGTTGAATCCTCCCGTTTTTCTGAAGATGCAGACTCAGATATTCTTTTAGAGGAATTGAATGAAATAGTTAATGATTCATACATTAGTGTTATTGATAGAAGAATAATATTGGCGTTTGCTAACGGTTATGCTTATCAACAAATAAGCGAGATAATGGAATTGCCGATAGGAACGATAAAATCGAAAATACACTTTGCAAGAAAAAGATTAAATTCAAAATTAGAAAAATATGAGCAAGATTGTAAAAGGAATTGTAGTTAAGTTCTATGATAATGAAGGACTACTGGACGGAGGAACAGTTATCGAAATCATAGAGAAGGAAGGATCAAGAATTTGTTTGATAAATACTTTAGAAGGCAAGCGAATTCAAAAGAATGAAGCGGATATTGTTCCAATCAAATATCAAAGGGTTGGAAAACCAAGTTCTACTTTCTTGAATAAAGTAAAGAAAGCTCTGATCAAGGAAAACAGAGAATTGAAAAAGTCTCTCATCCCCACCGTCGTTTCTGTAAAGGAGAAGATAAAAGAAGAAATCTCCGATTCCCCTACTCCGTTACCTGTAATGAAAGTTGGTTATCCAGATGAGACTTTATTTAGTGAATTGAAAGAAGCTAAAGAGAGAATAACAGAATTGGAAAGAAGGAACGAAGAACTGTCTAAGAACGTTTGCTCTGCCGTTTCGGAGGATAAGTATCATAAGACTATCGTAGCTATGAGAAAGTCTATTATATGCCTTACAAAAGGAGAAGACAGCGAGGCTATGACTTCTTTATTAGATTTGATTTTAGAACTAAATGATATATAACCATGAATCTATTATTTGACGGTAACTATCTAATCCATAAAACTTTCAGCATCTGGTCAACTTATTTCCAAGACCGGAAGGCAACGCCTGAAGAAAATGAAGCTCTTTTATTGGAGGCTTTGCAGGATAAGGATAAACAACAAGTTCTTATTCGGAAGATTATTATTGATATGTGTGCTACGATTAATCGTTTTAAAGATGTGAAAAGAGTAGCTTTTGTTATAGATTCCTCCAGTTGGAGATATAATCTGTATGATGACTATAAGTATGCGCTTACCCGAGTACGAGCTTCTTATTATAAACATTTCCTTCATATGATTGAAGAGTTTGAAAAATTCCTTCGGAGCAAAAAGGTGATTGTAAGCCGAGTCATGGGGGCGGAAGGAGATGATTTGCTTTACCTTTGGAGTATTTATTTCACTCAGGTTTTAGAAGAAGAATTGGTCATAATAACAGGCGATTCCGATATTCGACAAATCATGAATAAGGATATTTCCCTTTTCAATAATAATTCCAAGAACTTTCGATTTTATTGCATTCCCGAGAAAGAAGTATATTGGAATGAATACTTTGATACCGATATAATGATAGAGCCTACGAAACCTTTTGAGGTTTTGTTGTATAAGGTAATTATGGGTGATACTTCGGATAATGTTCCTAAGCTCAAAAAGGGATTCGGAAATGTAGCTTTTAAGAAGTTTCTGGATTTCATAACTCCATATAAAGTTCCTCAAGATAAAACGGTTTTAGAAATGTCTCAATGGATAGCAAGTCGATTCTGTCATTTCACTAAAATGGATTATGAGGAGATATTAGGAAAGGTTATTTTTAATCTCAAATTAACTTGGTTGAATCTCTCAGTGTATGAGAAATTGGATTATCAAACCGAAAACGGAAAGAGTTTGCTGGAGAATATGCTTGACGATATCAATAAGCAAAAGAACACTTACAGATATAAGAAAGCGTATTCTTTAGAGGATTTTTACGGATTGTTGATCAAATAACCAAATTATAGGAGAAATAAAAATGAACGATTTAAATGTAACAGAAGCATTTCGTCAACATCGGGAAATGCAAAGAGAAAGACTTTGGGGAAGTTTCGCCAATTCTTTTATTGGAGATGATTCCTTTAATAAAGCGAAGGATGACGAATATGAATCTCCAAAGGAAGTCGAAAAGCGGGAAGCAAAAACCAAAGAACGTTTAGGCGGCGTAAAGGGTGACGAGAAACTTCATAAACGTGCTCATCACAAAGACGATGATGACGAGTACGAAGATGAGAAGAATGTCAAGAAACGGGAAGCAAAGCTGAAAGAACGTGAAGGCGGCATCAAAGGTGATGAAAAGCTTCATGAGGAAGCTGAGAAGAAAGACAAAGTGAAGAAGGGAGAAGACGATGTCAATCCGTTTGATTCTTTTGTTGAAGGAGAGATGGAAAAATCGGATGTGATGGACGCTATTTCTTACGGAGGAAACATTAAGTTTTCTAAGACGGGAAAGGAAATGATCGATCAAATCAAGGACGTAGTTCTCCCAGAAAAGCAAGCCGCTTTAGCTGCTAAGAAACAGGATGCAGATGACTGGTTGGAAGACACGGGTAAAGCTCCTACTCATCCCGTGGAGAAATGGTGGACAGACGGTCTAAAAATAGATGTACCGTATAAATGTTACACTTGGGAAGAAACTCGCTGTACGCAAATGGATGATCGTGTAGTTGCTTCGCTTTCTGTAGACCATGAAAAGACTATGGAAGGTCTTCAAGTCAATTGTCCAGAGAACGAAGAACAGGCAGTTGCCCGTCAAAGATATAACGATGACGTTAGAGCTATTTGTGAGTGCATGGTGGACATTAAGGCTTGTGAAATCTTGATGAAGAATCTCAAGGAAGGAACAAGCTACGAATTGACTCCACGTCAAATAGTGACGCTGAAGTTTGATTAATATTCTATTGTGATTTTTGGTTTTATAAGAAAAGGTTGCTTGAGAAAGTAGCCTTTTCATTTTAGTAACATAGTTATTAGGGAAAAGACAATTTTTATGAAGAAAGAAAGAATTTGGAAATATTTCAAAGTTGGAGATTTAGTTCGGAACGAAGAAGTTTGGGGGAACCGTCTTTTTATAATAGATTCTTTTCATGGAAATTGGTACCTCCCTTTAATTTCAGTTCATCCCTTTGGAAAGGAATACACCGTAGGAAATATGTGCATCTTTCCGGTATCTGAAACAAAGTTAATTTCTTCAACCAAACGTCCGCTTCGGAAGCTGGATAAAGTAACTATTATCAAGCTTATGAAGAAGGGAAATATAGAAGCTAAAAGAGAGTTTTTAATCCGTATAAGAAAATAGTATGTTTGAATATGCATCATGGTACGATAAACTCCCCGATGAGAGTTTAGAACTGTATGAACCCAATTTACGTCTTTTCTTTGAGACGATGTATGAACGTCAAATGATTTGGAAGCGTCGCTTCATTGATAATCTTCCTCGACCTTGGACTAAGGATAAGATTTTTCAAGAATCTAAGTTTACCAATGTATATAGGGAACTGGATAGGAATAGTCAATGGCAAATCAAGAATATCCTTTTGGATAGTTCTTTGACTCTGAGAAATCTTATTTGGAAGATGATGGTTTTCCGATTTTTCAATAATCCAGAAACTTTTTCTTTTGAACCGAAGGGGAAGGCGATTCAGAAAAATATCTTTGGCGCTCCCGTTAAATCAGGTTTAAAGCAAGCTGATTCTACAGATGAATTGATCCCCGCAACGAAATGGCGTAATGGAATACCCGATTATGAAGAATATGACGAGGATGAGTTTTCTCGATTTATCGCTGGGATTCGTTCCGTAGGTCAGAATCCCTATACTTCGGCTTATCTTATAAACTCTCAGGCTGCTCCTGGTCATTCTCGTGATTATTGTTATACTCGGGTAGTGATTCCATATCTTCATAAGAACATTAATAAGCTCATTGCTACGGTGAAGACCGCTAAAACTCCGGAAGATATTATCTCTTATCTAAAAACTTTCCCTGCTGTTGCAGACTTTATTGCTCATGAGTTTTATCAAGACTTTACGTATATCCCGAGATACACTAACCGAAAGTTTATGAAGTTCGATCAAAATGACTTTACGAACGTTGGGCCAGGTGCTTCGATCGGGATTCGTCTTATTTATCCTAATTTGAAAACCGTTCGGGAACAAAAACAGGCTATCTATTGGCTTCAAGAACGTAGTGCTATTATGCTTTCTCAAATAGGAGCAAGGAAGAAAGAATATTTTCCCTTTTTAGAATGGGATAAACAAGAGAGAAAATATTATGTTACATATTCTTCAAGGAATGTAACTCTTCACCAAATTGAAATGTGGCTTTGTGAGTTTCAGAAGTATTGGAAGATGATTATTGGAGAGGGTAAACAGCGGAGTAAATTTCAACCTCGAAGCTAAAATGAAATATGATTATTATATAGCTATGCCGACAAGAGGGAGAGTGAACAAACAATCTACTCTTCAACGTCTTCGACCTGAAATTCGGAAAATGGTGAACGTTTATTGCCATCCAGGAGAAATGGATTTGTTTAAAAAGCTTTATTCGGATCAGGTAGCGAGTATTCAAGAATACGATAAGGATTGTACTCATATTGGAGAAATAAGAGAATATATCCTGTTTAATTCCAATTCTAAGAATGTGATATTCATGGACGATAATCTCAGATTTCAGTCCCGAAACGTTCCTCGAGATACAAGTTTGAAGAGTAACATCTTTGAAATGACTCCTAAGAATTATTCTGAAGAGGAATTGCTGAATATGCAGATTGAGATTTTCGATTGGATGTTCACTTCTTTAGAGAAATACGCTATGTGCGGTTTGAGCTTTCGACCTTTTAACCGAGGTAAAGAAGAGATAGTTGAGAATTGTAGATTATTTGCTTTCTGGGGGAATCAACGTTGAAAAATATTTAAAGCAAGCGCAAAGATTTAGTGATTGGGCTTTAAAAGAAGATTTTGCTGTTAGCATATCTCTTATCAGGGAAGGGTTTGATGTAGTTTGTAATTTCAAATACGCTTTTGATAAATCCTCCGGAGCTAATACCAAGGGAGGTTGTTCTAATTATAGAACGGTTAATCGTAATAATGAGTTTGCTTTGAGGCTTCAGAAAGAATTTCCCGATGTAGTAACATTGAAGGAAAGAGAACGGAAGAACTGGCATGGAGAATTTGAAGGAGTGAAGAGTTTGGATGTTGTTATAAAATGGAGTAAAATAAAACTTACCAAATAGTAATAAAATAATGGACAAAGAATTAAAAGATTTTTTTGAAAGTAAGGGTTTTGAGGTAGTAGAAAAGAAAACTACTACCCAAATTCTTATCGAAAACCTTCTTGCGTTTAGCGTGCGTGAGAAAAAGGGGGGATCGTTTGATATTTCTATCAACATGGTGAAAGAAGAGGAAGAAAAAGAAAAATTGAAAAAGCGAACTCATGGCTTTGATATTGATTTTGAAAAAGCTCCTTTTCTCCACAATATAAATATTGAACAATTCAAAGCATTTTGTAAAGAAAGTAAAGTTATCCCTCAAATAAAGCGGTTATCGGAGTTCCGTGAGGTTCAATCAGATTTTACTTTAGCGGAAGCTCAGAAAGACGGAAAGACTTTGAAGTGGCGTTCCAATCTTCCAACTGAAAAACATATTGTAGACGCTGTATTCCGAGGAAGTGAATATACCCACCGTTCAGTGGGTTTGGGCGGGCTGGTTCTTTCTCCTAAGGACGTTGTATTAGACCTTGGGGGAAATATTGGAGCTTTTACTTGCGACATCTTCGATAAGGTCAAAAAGGTCATTGCTTATGAACCCGAAGACGTGAACTTTGAATTTCTATCGGTGAATGTCGAAGAGAACGGAGCAAAGAACGTAGTGCTACATAAGCAAGCCGTAGTGGGTAATGAAGACAAGGTGAGAGATTTCTATCTGGGGAAGGCTCCTTATTACTATTCTTTCTTGGTTAAGAATAACCGTAAAAGAGTTCCCGTTGAGTGTGTCAATATTAACGAAGTTATGGCTAAATACAAGCCGACTAAGATGAAAGTTGACATTGAAGGTTCAGAGTGGGAAGTTCTTATCAATTGTACTGATTTTGGACGAGTAGATCAAATCATATTTGAATATAATTTCGATATGAACATGGATCTCAAAGAAGACTTCAAACGGTTTAAAGCTCTTCGGAAACATCTGAAGAAACATGGATTTGACGTTCAGGAAATGGAACGGGATATGAAGCAAAATTGGAATTTAGTGTTCTTGGTAAATAAAAAGTAACAATGAAATCAAAATCTTTATCTACATTATCGGAACCTCTGGACTTTGATCTTCAATTGGTCGCTACAGAGTTGGACACCTCGGCTGCTCGATTAAGGTTTCTCAGCAATACCAGCGCAGTTGATCCGTATGAGATAGATGCTTTTACCGCTTTATTTCAAAAGATAAAAACTGAGGAGAGTGAAATTCTTCATATCAATGATAATACTACTCTATATGAATGCGAGGAAGAATCGTTGGTATTAATTCTTCATGAAGACTTGAATGAGAAATTTATCGTCTTTGATCTTCAGGACGCTTTGAAGGTAGAAAGAATGATGAGCAGCTATAATAAAGTACAAAAAGACTGAATTTATTAATTTAAAAATTAAGGAAAAATGAAAGATTTTGTATTTGTTTATACACGTGATAGCAAGCCCGTGAATGCCGTTTTGAGAACGGATTTAGATCATGGCGATATGTTCACGGTAATGCAGGTGAACAGACCTGATTCGGTATCGGTTAACGTCTTTCCATTTCGCAATGGAGATGTTTTCAATGTAGGAGATATTCAGAAATTTGTAGCAATGCAAAACATGGGGACTGATCCGGACGCAAAGCCAACTGCTGTATACGTTCAGAATCCTCCTGAAAGCAAACAATTGGAGATTCCAGAATATCACAAAGTGACGATTACGGTTACCAACGCTGGGGCTACTTTGAAAATCAACGGAGCAGTCGTTCCGGGATTAACTTGGTCTGATTATATTGAGAAGGGACATTCCGTTGCTTGGGAAGCATCTTTGACTGGCTTTACTACTCAGACGGGAAAGGAAACAGTAGCATCTGCCGATATTACGAAGAGCATCACTTTGGTTACGACAGGTGGATAAGAAAAGATTTTGTTTTGAGAGAAGAAAGGGAGTGGTGAAAATCATTCCCTTTTGTTTTATCTTTCCATTCTGACAGTTATAGATAATCAAAAATAAAATTGGTTGAAAATGATATGGCAAATTATTCAGAACAATTGAAGTCAGTTGAACTTGCTAAACAAAAACTGGAAGCGAAAAGTTTTCGCCTTATAGAAAAAGCTGCGAAGTCGGATAATCCAGACGACATGATAGCCGCAAGCAATGCGATGAGTCGGATTCAGCAAAAGACCGCTACTCATCCTAAGGCATTTTTCATTGATCCTTTGCAGTTCAACATTAATTTAGGATATAAGGATAAGCCATACACTTTGTCGTACACCACGTTGAAGCGCATGTCCAAAACTCCTATTATAAACTCCATCATTAAAACAAGAAAGAATCAGATAGCAGATTTTGCTGAACCTCAATCTGACCGTTATTCTACGGGTTTTGTTATTAGGAAAAAGCCGAAGTTTGGAATGGAGCAAAAAATGGACAATAGGGATAAGAAAATAGCAACTGCTCTTACAGACTTCATTCTGAATACTGGAGGGGAATACTCTTGGACGAATGATGACTTTGATACTTTTATCCGAAAAATAGTAGATGATTCGCTCACATATGATCAGATGACCTTTGAATGTGTTCGTAATAGGAGAGGTAAATTAGAAAGCTTTATTGCTACCGATGGAGCTACTTTTCGTTTAGCAGATTCAGCATTTCAAGATGATTATGATAATCCGTTCTTCCAAAGGAGAGGAAGCGGACTTTGGGTTAACGAGAATCTCAGAGCTTTAGGAGTAAAAGAAAAAGGTTATTATCCTCAATACGTTCAAGTTTATCAGAATGCTATTGTAAATGACTTCTATCCTTGGGAGCTTTGTTTTGGAGTACGCAACCCTTCAGCTTCTATTTACGCTAATGGATATGGCTGTTCGGAATTGGAAGAGCTTATCAACGTTGTTACCTCACTTCTATGGGGCGATGAATATAACCGTAGATTCTTTAGTCAGGGGTCGGCTCCGAAGGGTTTGTTGAGAGTAAAGGGGAATGTTAATGAGGCATCTCTACAGCAATTCAAACAGCAGTGGCAGGCTATGATAACGGGAGTAATGCAGAGTTGGAAAACTCCTGTTGTAGAGGCAGACGTTGATTGGATTGATCTCCAGAAGAACAACCGTGATATGGAGTATAGTTCTTGGATTGAATATTTGATTAAACTTGCTTGTGCTATTTATAATATTGATCCTATTGAGATAGGATGGGATATAAGTCGTTCGGCTGGTTCCGGAGGTTTATTCGAGGGAAGTCAGAGTCAAAGATTGCAAAACTCTAAAGATAGGGGTTTGTATCCTCTTTTGAAGTTTATTCAAAGAAAATTAAATAAGTACATAATAGAGCCTCTCAATCCTGATTTTGAATTCGTCTTTATGGGATTGAACGGAATGACGATAGATCAAGAATTGGATATGGATATAAAGAAATTAGGTTCATTCCAGACTATTGATGAAATACGTCAAAAATGGGATTTACCTTCTATTGAGCATGGTAATATTATTGAAAATGCGGTTTACGCTCAACAGCTCGCTGCAGCTCAAATGCCTCAAGCAGGCGGTCAGACAGGAGAAGGTGAGGAAGAAGTAAAAGAAACTAAAGAGGAGACCGAAGAAGTTCAGAATCCGTTCGATTTATATGTACAGGAAAATGAAGAGGAATCGGAGACAGAAGAGGAAACTGAAGAAAAAGCTGAAAGTGATCTCTTTGTTAAGGCTTTTGAAACTTTCATGGAAAGAGAAGAAGAAAAACTAAATTCATAAGAATATGGCGAATACAAAAAATATGGGGCAAGTAGCTGGACTGAGTATTGGTCAAACTGCCCCTTCTAATACCGCTTTGATTTGGTACGATAATACGCCAAGTCAAATGACCCATAAAGTTTATAATTTTAAGACAGGGCTTTGGGGAGCACTCGATCCAGAAATTGTATCGGTTATAACTTATTCAGAGCTTGTAAATGCAGCGAAGGTAAATGGATTGCCTATTGGTAAGTTTTATCAAATCACTGACCGTTCAAACGTTCTTGCTTTTGCGATAACTACCACGAAGGTTCAGTATTCCGATACACTGGGCAATATTTTGATTGATGATTTAGGAACGAATATTCAGTATCACGTTTCTTCTTCCAATCTTTTAATCGACGATCTTCAGGGAACGTTCGATGAGGTGAATAAACGTTTAGTTTTTCGTTTCAATGAATATGTGCCTGTTTTCAATACTGATTATCTTTTGGGCAAAAGTCGGGTAGGAAATGCATGGGCATTAGCTAAATACAAAATATCCTCTTTCCTCTCTGCGGTTACGGGAAATTCAATAACTTGGAATGGAGGATTCTTTTTCAATTTTTCTCAATCCTTGCGAGATCAATTCGATAAAAAGGGAGGCGTGGTTTCTAAAGATACCTACGATACTGATATGGAAGAGATAAACACTTCCATAAATAACGTGGGAAAGGAAAATCAACAGATTATCACTAATGCTGAAGATAAGATAACGGAGGCTACAACTGCAACCGCTATTTACAGTAAACAGATTCCAACAGCTCCGATCATCTCCGGAGCACCAGGAGACATTTTAATCAACGATACCTTAACTACTATTGTTTCTAAGTTTCAACGCTGGATTAATCAGTTTAAATATGCTACAGGGATTCTCCTTTCTAAGAACTACGCAGACGCAAAGCAAAATGAGTATGTAAATAACAATGATAACGTAGAAACTGCTATCGGAAAGCTTCAAAAACAGGTTAAGGATATCGGCACGGGTTCGTTGACGGAAGTAGCGAAGAAGGTTGCGTTTGACTATGTAGTAGATAGCGATGCTGCTTTAGCGGGTTTAATAAACAATGCTAATGCTACTTCTGTACTTATCAAAAATGGAACTTGGAAATTGAATTCTCCTGCTCTTTCCAATATTATTCGATTGCATGAGAATACAAAGTACATATATGCCGAACCCAATGCAGTGATACAAGTAATAGTAGATTTGACTGAAGCCACGTCAGCAAATTCTATTGTTCTTTTAACTTATTTGGGAGATAAGCAATCATTCTCAGCTGATAACCTTCAAATTGAACTTTCTACAATCAATACACCTAATCCTCCGGTTTCATTGAGTTTTTCAGTCATAACTTACTATAATCTCAGTAATTTAAGGAATTGTACGTGTACAAGGATTGCACCTTTTTACTCTTTGGCTAATTGGATAGGTTTTTCTCATTGCGAACATTTAACCGATTGTTGGGCTCAAAATCAACAATTCAGTACAATGTTTCGGAATTGTAAGTACATGAAAGGTTGTATTCATAATTATCAAGGAAGTGTTAGTCCAGGAACGTTTTGTCTTTATTGCGATTTCGTTTCTGACTCTGGAATAATTTTTGATGTAACTGCAGCCGATCAACAGACACTCTCTCTTTTCTTTCAAAGTAATAATTTAGTAAATTGCTTTGCTCACGGTACGATGTTGAGATCCACTTATTATTTCAATGGCTGTTATTTTGTTTCAAATTGTGAAGCTAAAATAGAAACTGATACAGCGGGAATAGAAGGTTTTGCGGGATGTTGTCATATTACTAATTGTAGAGTTTACAAAAATAAAAATTTGTCTACGGATAACGCAAAAGGATTTACAGGTTGTAGAGAAATTCATGGTTGTGCCGTTTCCAACAATATTGGTGCCTCCAATGCTTACTTTAGCAGCTACGCTTCCTACACCATGGTTACGGATAATGCCGCTGCCGATACCGCTAATGGAGGTTTCAATTCCATTTATGCTATGAACGCTTAAAAAGGAATTTTATGTGTAAGATAGTTTATTTAACGTCAAGGTGTTTCGATTCTCCTTCTCGGAGATTCAGAAATAATTTGACTCAAGAATTGAAAAGAAGAAACATTGAAGTAGTTTCTGATTCTTCTTGTAAGTACAAAAGTTATTTTCAAAAACATCGCACTTTCGGAATAGCAATTGCTATTGATTTCTTTCGAGATAAGAAGGAGGGATGCGGTTTGACGTTAAATAAACAATGTTCTTACATAAGTCGAGATTTTGCTTATAATCTTTCCAATAATCTTGATTTACTTACTCCTCGAATTCGCTGGAGAGAGTTTAAGTTTGTAGATTCATACGACAAAGAGTGGTTTAAGTTTTTCAATAAAGTCAGTTCTGAAACCAAAGCTATTTTTTACCTTTGTACTTACAATAACCCAGCTGACTTTAATAACTATTCTTTAGCGTTTGACAAGATTATAAAAGCCTTTGCGGATGAAATAGTTCGTTGTTTACGTTCTGATTACGATTATGACGATTATCAACGAAGAGTTCGATTGGCTAAGTTGAAATATAATAAAGTTAAACGATGATGGAATGGTTACGTGAAAATGCTTTTCCTATTGTCTCTCTATTGTTTGGTACGGGAGGTATCGGATATGCGATTATAAGTCGTATTTTAGATCGTAGGAAATATGATCAAGAAGTTCGACAAGCTTCAGCGTCCGCAGATGTAAAAAGTGATGAATTTTGGAAAGCAAGGTATGATGTGTTAAACAGTGAAATGACTTCCAAAGACACTTGGTGGAAAGAACGGTATGATAATCTTTATGCTGAACTTCAAAACGAAAGAAAATTAAGCAATGATATAGTGAGGAGCTTTAGAACAGAGTTAAATGAGATAAGAGCTGATTATGAGAAACAAAGAGAACTGGATAAGCAAAAGTACAATGAACTAATGCAGCAATATGAAAGGTTCCAGCAAGAATCTAACACTCAGAATATAGAACAGATCAATCGAATTAATCAGCTTGAAATATTAGTAGCGGAATATGAGAAGAGATTAAATATTAAGTAATATGGCAAGCGAAGTAAAAATATCAAAAGCTACTATCATATCCGTGGTAGTAGCTTTTATTGTTGGTTTCCTTATCAGTCGGGCGTTTATCGAAGAGCCGACGCCAATCATTAAGGAAAGTATAAAGTATGAACCATCTCCTTATGTAGTTCATGATACTATTGAAAAACCAGTTCCTTATGAGGTTATAAGAGATACTACTATTTACCTTCCCGGAAAACCAATTAAAGTAGACACAGCAGCAATATTAGCTGATTATTTCTTGAGGAGAAAGTATAAGTTAGATTTTTCTACCGATACTACAGGAACGTTTTTAATTAATGCCGAGGTATATGAAAATAAGCTTGTAAATGCCACTTCTACGGTTCGTCCTCTTTACCGTACCCGAACGAAGGAAACGGTCATTTACAAAGTCCCTGCACTACAATTCTATGGTATGATAGGAAGTTCGGTTGATCTGAAAACTAATAAAATTCAATTTGGAGTAGATTTAAAACAGAAGTTCATGATTGGCGCTTCAGGGATAAGATTGGATGACAGATATGGATATACATTAGATTTCGGAGTTAAATTTTAAAAAATGCTTTGCTAATATAAAATTTAATTCTATCTTTACGTTGGAATTAAACAATTAAACTACATAATTATGGAACAATTTGAAAAAATCATTCAAGGGAATCGTGAAACGGTTGCTAACCGTATTCGCAAAAGTTTTAATATTGATTTTCAACTTTCTGAAGGAGAAACTGAAGGCAAGACGGTCAAGAAGGCGTTTAGTAATGAACTTTCTTCTGTTTACAATAAGGCTATTTCTCATGAAGAATTTTGGGAAGAAATGCAAAAAGCTCATAAAGACGGAGATATGCATCCGAACGGCAAATGGGTTTGGGTGAGTTCCGCAAATGGAGGAAGGGGTGATTGGAGAACAGCGGGAGGTAGAACGCACTCAAAGTCTTCATCTGTAAAGAGTTCAGATAAAGAAGAAGAGACGAAAAGTAAACTTGATGATCATGCAAAAAATGCTTCGGATGAAGCTTTGAAAAAGGTGATTCAATCTGAAAATGCTTCAGATGAGCTCAAGGCGGCTGCTAAGAAAGAATTGAAGAATAGAGAAAAAGAAAGTTCTTCAGATTCTAAGAAAGATGAATTTGAATTCAAGTCCCGTCCAGGACACAAGACGGGGAAATTTATTCAAGGTGACGGTTATTCAGTAGCATATGCTAAATACAGAGATAATCGTTATGCCGTCATGACTAACTTGAATTATGAGGATAAAGCGGGAGAGGAAATGATAATCGGATTAAAAGGTGATGTAAGTTCTTTGAAAGAAGCAAAAGAGCTATCTATGAAAATTGCAAAAGACTTGAAAGATAAGAAAGTCATGGACACTTTGAGAAATATGGAAAAAGATTTCATTTTTAAAACGAAGAAGATAACGGCAACCCAAATCAGAAAATTTGAATACAGCTGGGAAGACGTTTTGAAAGCTTCAAAGGAAGAATAAATTATGGCAAAGAAGGTAGTTCTGAAAAATAATCATTTCATCCCTTCCCCCTTCCCAGTCGTTACGGCTTATGAAAATAAATTTGTAAAGGTTTGGAATAAAAATATGGCGGAAGCTGTCGGAGAGGTTTTAAAGTATATAGCCAAAACGACAGCTTCGGCTGTTAAAGAAACAGAGAAGAAATGAAATTGTAATTATCATAATTAGTGTAATTTATCTTTGCACTTTTTATGTACTCGGGCTTTTGTTATATTTTATTTCAAAGGCGATAAAAATAATGTCATATGTTCTTACGTTGAATTTCCATTCAGCGAAAGAAGAGTGTCAAACGTTTTCAAAACATTATCGAACTTTAAGAGACTGTTTATGATATTCACACAGGGACAAATTCAAGATATTTTATCTATTCTCAAGAGATATGAACTGATTTTCATAGCCGATCAATTGGGAGTAGATTTCCTTTCTCAGTCTGATAAGGATATATTGATAGCTTCGGGAATTAATCTCGATAAATATACCAATAAGAAAGGAATTGTAGAGCATGCTTTCCTCTGGGGAATATTAGCGGAAGCTATCGGAGATGCACGAGCCAAAAAGATGACCTATGATCAATTCCAAAAGTTTTTAGCTTCCGGAAATTTCATTCCTCTGACCGAAGAAGAAGAATTTGCCTTACAACAAGTTAAGAATCGAGCTTATACCGATATTACCAGTTTAGGTAGTCGTATGAGAACAGCAAGTTCTAATATCATTATTCGAGGAAATACTCGTCAGCAAGTTATTGTTCAAAACATAATCAAGCAAAAGACGATTAAGGCAGTAGAACTTCGATATGGAGCGAGAACATTAGCAAGTGACTTCGGAAACGCAACTAAAGATTGGGAAAGGGATTGGTTGAGAATTGCGTACTACCTTCTTCATGAAGCATATAACGTAGGACGTTCTCAAAGCATTTTGAAGAATCACGGAGCAGATGCGGAAGTATATTTTGACGTTTATCCGGGAGCTTGTGAACGTTGTAGAGAGCTTTATTTGACTGATCCAGATGATGTAAATAGTGAACCAATAATCTTCAAACTCAAAGACCTTATTGCTAATGGGAATAATATCGGACGTAAAGCGGCTGATTGGTTACCTACTATTGCTCCTACACATCCTTATTGCCGTTGTACGATTAACTATAAGAAACCAGGATACGATTGGAATCCGGAGTTGAGAGCATTTACTATTCCTAAAAAGATTAAACCCAAGAATCCTAAACTTCAAGGTGTTAAGTTGAATATCCGAATCTCCAAGGCTGTAGAGGATGAGTTGAATAAGGCGGTAGCTGCTATTGGTGAAATCCGTCAATGGGGAGATGGAATGTATAAAAAGATTGCAGAAGGTAAATGGGCGAAGGTTACGAATGGAAAGGAGAAAGTTGTAGCTGGCTCGGGAATGATTAAAAAGTTACAAGAAGAATTTCAAAATAAGAACGAAAGTTTGTCTAAGATTAAGCGTGAATTTGAGGATTCTCTCGAATCTAAATTTCCCCGAGGTACGGTAGCATATAACGTCTTCTTTCAGAAAGCTTGGCAAGACGAACAAGACCGAAACGAATTTATCAAGAAAATAAGGGAAGAACAATCTGACCTCAATAAAGAGATATATGAGATAAAGCATCTTTTAGATAAGGAAGCGAAGCTCAAAAGAGAAGCAAAGGCGGGGAAGAAGGAAATGGATGTTCCGGAGGTACAAGAAGCTCTCAAAGATATGAAGAGTATATTCTACAAAGTAGAAAAAGAAGTACCTCGTTCGGGAACAGGAAAACAAATCATGCCGGATGTTACTATTGATGATTACTTTTACGATACCGAAACCGTCTTTCGTTCTGTTCTTCGGAAGGATGAAAAATGGAATGAAATCGAAGAGCGTTGGAAGAAAATGATTGATAGTAAAAAGTACGATTGGCATCGCAGCCCTAAAAGTAGCTCGGAATATCTCATTGATAAGGAAACAGGGGATATTTATCGTTATGCTGATCATTGGGGAAAGGTTGCATCTTGTGATTGGAATTTAATTAGCAAGAATGAAGGTGGATATAATATTGCTAAAAGTAATATAAAGAATTTTGTTCGCAAGGATTCGGGAGTTTATTTCAATCCTCAATATCGTATAAAGATAGTTGAAGCTGCTAATATTGTTTTGCCGAGATTGAAGAATTTAGTTAGCGATAATAAGGATTTTTATTTAACTGAAAAAGCTCGTAAGGAAGTAGTGATTATCGCTGGAAACTTCTTTAATACTCTAAAACATAGTGCTGATTTATCTATGGAAGAAATAGATCGCTTGAAAAAGGAGTATTATGCTATTTAGTAATCGGATAAACAAGGTTAAGTAGATTGTAAAGTTATAAAATTGTATGGAAGAAAAAAAATTGTTACTCGTACAGCCTCACTCAGATGATATTCTTTTCAGTTGTTTTCATCTTCTCATAAAAGAGGACGTTGAAGTACAAGTTCTGACCGTGGAGAATGATCCAAGAAGAATTGAGGAAGATCAAAAATTGTATGACTTTTTAAATATCCCTTTTCATCATCTCAATCTGGATTTTAAAGATGAAAGCTACTACGGATTTAAGAAGGAATATCCAGAAGTGAATTTGGAAAATACCTACGCTTATCTCCAGAAGTATTTCGGAAAAGAAACAATGAATGAAATAGAAATGGAGCTGGTTGAATGGATTAGACGTTTTTTGAAGAAAAATAAGGGATATACTATCGTAGCTCCTTGGGGTATTGGGCATCCGTTTCATTTCTTTGTTAAGGAGATTCTGGAAAACACGGTAGGATTTATGTACTATTATCGTGAGTTTCCTCACTCTTATAAAAGGAGAGCGCAATCTCAAGTTGCTATACAAAGCAATCCTTCTTTGTATATGTTATATTCTTCGGTAGACGTTAAGGAATTTCATGAAGCAAAATGGAAATTAGCTTCTAAGTTCTATCGTTCGCAATCGGGGTTATTATTTTATGAGATGGGATACATAAAGAAACAACTTCCGGAAGAAATATATGTAAAAGACGACTTACCATTTTAGATTATGAAGATATTTATTGCTGATTTTAATATTTCCAAATACGGAGGAATCGTTGAATACGTAGCTTCTATGCTTAAAGCATTTCGAGATTTGGGACATGAAGTAGATGTTGCTCAAATGACTCCTGCTTCCACTACTCAGAACGCTTATAACAAGAAAGTAAAAGAGTTTGAAAGTGGAGAACATCAACGCAAGATTAAGTTTCATTCTCAGGCGGGAGGTTATGAGAAAGATGAAGTAACGGGTTATTGGCGGAATAACTATTACGGATATTTCTTGCCTCCAAGCAACCGTATCGGAGTATATGAGAAGAATGCCGTTGAAAGATGGAAGGAGCTTGTAAGGGATGCTGATATAATTCTTTGGAATTTTATGCCCACTAAAAGTTCTGCTTGGAATAAGAAAGGAGTTGAATTTGATTTTTGGCATAAGTTCTTTGATCTTCCTTCTTCTATTAAACAAGTGTTCTTGGTACACGATGCTTATTTCAATGTTAGAGCTTCCAATATATCTGCTCTGAAAGATAAGATATTGTTTATGGGTTGTGCACATTTAGCGGCATATCAATGTTGTTCTGAGATAGGCATTCCAAGAAGTTTGTTGTTGAATCCACGTTACCTTCCTCGTGGAGCTAAAATGCCTGTGAAAGTAATGGGTAAACGAAAGGAAGATTTTTTTGCTGCTCATATGTTTAAGTCTATGAAGCATATGGAAGAACTTATTGCCACTATTCCGTATATTCAGAAGAGTGAAGAAGAGCGTTTCAAAGTAAAGATTGCTGGAACTGGTATCGAATATAACTATATGACCAGTGATACGAAGACGAAGAGTAATTACATGTGCACTACGAAACGTGATCCCAACCTTCCGAAGAAACTTGACGGTAAACTTTCTCTTTGGAAGAGAGCTGAGAAATTTGGGATGGAGTATATGGGTCAGATGTCGGGTGGTGAAGTTATAAATACTTTGAAAAACACGAAGTTTGCTATTGATCCTTCTTGGGCTGAACATTATGCACGTTATTGTCGTACTCATATAAACGGCTTTATTATCGAAGCTATGTTATGCGGTGCTTATCCTGTTTTGCGTGATTATAGAGGATTGGTGAGGGGAGAGGAAAAGGAAATCTATGATCCGCTATTTGAAAACATAAGAGCAATCATTATTCCGTGGGATGCTACTCCTAAAGAATTTGCCGAGACTTTAAAGAAAGCTATGAAGATGAGTCCGGCAAAATATCTAAAGGACACCAAGCATAATTTCGATTTAGTATATGAATTATTCAATGCTACGAAGAATGCTGAAGAGATAATAAGGCTTGCAAAAGGTGGAAAGAAATTGGTAAAACGAGAGCTGGAGAAAGGAAAGGATTCTTCCACGGTTAAAAAGATCACTAAAGAGATCATGGAAGATTTCTATGGTATTGAGCTTCCGATTGAATGGACTACAGATTGAGACAGTTATAAGTTAGCATAATTACATCTAATAAATAACGTAGAAATTATGGTTAAGAATGAAGATTTAATCGAAAAAGCCGTAACGAGAAAAGTAGGCGATGCACACCCAACCAAACCTTGGGTATGGACAGAATACAAACCAGGAAAGTTCGATTGGCGTCCAGCGAAAGGCGGAGGTACTCCTAACAAACCTTCTGCTTCTCAAATAGCTAACGCTAAAGCAAAATCAGGTAAACCCATGGATTCCGCTTCTTTAGCTAAATGGGCAAAAGAAACTTCTGAAGATAATCTGGTAAAAGTTGCTAATAGTAAGAATGGCAACGGACAAATGAGAAAGATAGCCTATGACGCTTTAGCAGAACGAGGTTATGACGTATCAAAGATTGATACCAGTGGTTCTTTGGACACTCTTTTGAAAATGACGGGAACAGGAAAGAATCAAGAAAATGATGATATTGCTCCGGCAGCCAAAGGAGCTTCGGTAGACGTAGATGGAGACGAGGAAGATTCTTCTGAGATTACAGAAAAGTGGTATTTGAATCCAGACGATGATCGAGTAAAGAAGCAATTCAATTTGAAGACAAAAGAAGGACGTATCAAATACGATCAATTTGTCTACAAGATGAAAAAAGCGGAACCCGATTACATGAAACCTGTAGAAGTAATCCAGGATTTGAATGAACAATATTTGGAGTTCTTGGATAACGACAAACAGAGGTTTATGATTTCAGCTGGTGGAGCAGGTATTGGTAAATCATACGGTTTCAAGAAACTTGCTGAAGCATTGAACATGAAACCTTTTGAAGAGGGAGACGAGCCAGGAGACGAAGACTATGACTATTATGAAGCTCCGGACGTTAACTCAGGCAAGCAGTTGTTGACTATCTTGAAAGCTCATAACGGAAAGATCATTCTTTTCGATGATAATGATAAGGTTCTCCGCAGAAGCGATTGCGCTTCAGTAATGAAAAAAGCTACGGCAACTACAGGGAAGAGAATCGTTTCAGATGCCGATGATGTTAAAACCAACTTTGAGTTTACAGGTAGGATCATGGTTATGACCAATAAGAATCTTGCCGCTCTTTCAGAGAATGAAGATACCAAAGCTATCATTTCTCGAGCCATGATGGTTTCGGAAATCTATCTTACGGTACCAGAAACAATAGAGGTATTGAAAAGTCGTTATCAAGATATGGAATTTGAAGAAGTTCCTCGTTTGGATGACGAAAAAGAAGACAAGAAGGAAAGAGATGAAATCATAAAACTGATTGTGGAAAATCAGAAAAACATTGATCCAGCGAAATTCACCGTCCGGACGTTCCAAGAGATGCTGAATGCTAAAAGGAAAGTTGATAAAGCTAACAACAAAAGAAATAACGCTATGATTGCATCTTTAATTGGAGATAAGAAAAAGGAATGGAAAGAGAAAGCTCTTGCCGCTCTTACAAAAGCCGAGGAAAATAATTTGTCTTATTTCTCTACATATGAGGATATTGAAAAGGCAGATTCTAATGAGGAACTTTCTCAAGCTGAGGATTTACTTTTAGGTGATGTGTTTGAAAAGGCTGAAAATAAACATTACTTTTCTACTAAGGAAAGAAAGAATCTTGCTAAAAAGAAAGAAGCAATGCCGGACGGTTCTTTCCCCATTCGTAACACCCAAGATTTGAAGGATGCTATTCGTTCGGTGGGAAGAGCCTCTAATCCAGAGGCTGCTAAACGTTGGATCAAAAAGCGTGCTCGTCAATTAGACGCAGAAGACCTTTTACCAGATACATGGAAAGCGGAGGACGTTGCTAATTTCAATTTCATAGATATGGATTTGCAAAAGGCGGAAGACCTTTTGTTGGGGAAGATTGAAAAATAAAAGTCTACCAATATGGATGATTTAAGAAAAGCATTGGAAACAATTGCCCTCCGAAATGGTGAGGGCGTTGTTCCGGATGACCTACTTATTAAGGCTTGCGATGCATACAAGGTGAAGTCTGATTTCTTAGATGACTATGATTACCACGTATGTGTCGCAAAATCTTTATCTGATTATATTCACGGTTTAGAGCCGAGCGAAGAAATTTGTAAGGCTTTAGTTCCTGGGCAAACGAAAGTAGTAGATGGAATAGTTTACATTTATACTTCTACTCCTAATGCCAAAACAAGATATGATTGGAGAGTTTTGAAAAGTGCTAAGCAAGTAGGACGTCAAGTAGATAGTTCCAAAGCAGATTCTAAACAGAAGTATGTAAACGAACTTTTCCCAAGAGATTTAAGCACTCTAAAGACAATTAAACAACTGGGCGGTAGTACGGGAGCGAAACTGGTAGAAGATGCTAAGGGCAATCAGTACGTGATGAAACGAGGCAATAATACCTCTAATGGACATGTTAAGTCGGAGTATCTGACTAATCAACTCTATGAAATTCTTGGATTAAGAGTTCCTGATTTTGAGCTGTATGACGATGGAGGCGAAGCTGTTCTCCTTTCTCGTTTTATACCTATGACCAGAGTTCCTTCAACCTCCGATTATCCTGAAATGGCGAAGGGTTTTGCGGTCGATGCGCTCTTAGCGAATTGGGATGTTTATCAGAATGATAATTGTCTCGTAGATTCAGCTGGAAGAATTATTCGGGTAGATAACGGAGGAGCTTTGGAATATCGAGCTCAAGGAGCGAAGAAAAATTTTGGTGATGATGTCGTAGATTGGAATAGCATGATGAAGTATAATCCTTCGGTTCTTTCTAATCTTTCAGATCAAGAAAAGATTGATCAGATTAATTCTGTTCTGGAAAAGAAAGACGATGTCTTAGGATTCCTTGCGGTCAGCAACCAAAATAGTTTAGCAGCTACTTTCGATAAACGTTTCAAAAGTCTTGAATTTATCAAGAATGATTTAGAGGCTAAGATTCTTAAAAGCGCTCGAAAAGTTTCGCCACGTCAGTTAAAACCTGAAGCTGAAATGTATCGAGATTTTACAGAGGACGAATTGAACGATTTCTGGACGAATCTCATTGGAGCTGATTATCGGAGTAAAATCCAACAAACGAGCAAGAACGGTTGGGAACTGTTGGATAACATATGTCAATCCCGAGGTTTCAACGCTCGTCCGAGAGTAGTAGATGAGACTGAGTATTGGAATACTGTTAGTCAAGTGCCTTATCAGATGTTTCGTGGTCTAACGGGCGGTTGGGGAGGAATAAAAACCGCTGATGATTTCGCCGACGATTTCAGGTACAATGATAATTGTTACTATGGAACCATGGGTGTCCATGGGTGCGGCATCTATTTTCATGTTAACGACGGAGATTCTGATAAAAGTAATACTAAAACTACCTATCGAAAGTCGGACGCTTATCGAGGAGCTTTATCATATTCAGGAAAGAGCGGAGCTATCTTAGAAGCTTGTCTGGAGCCAGACGCTAAAGTTGCTTTAGTTCCAGATTTACAGAAAGAAATAGAAAATTTAACTCCCTATGATAAAGCGGCTGCGGATGCTTTAGATAAAGAACTTAATGGCCTTCTTTCTGATCTTGCTAATGCTGATTACGCTCTCTTCAACATAACACAGACTACCATAGATAATATTCATAAGGAAATGCACTGGGATGAAGATTCTTTGGTAATGTCTCAAACAGAAATTGATAATACTGATTGGGGTAATGTTAATGAGAACGGAGATCCAGAATATCCCAGTTTTGAGGATTTCGTAAAAGGGAAGATGTTTGATTGGGTAACCAAGAATGGGGGAAAAGTTAAGGAGAAGAAACCTAATTCAGACGTATATGTTTTCTCTCTTCCTAATTCAAAGGAAACGTTTATGATCTCTCGTTTTCAGTATGAGAATAACGCTATTAAACGCAAAAACGCTTTTGCTAAAGCTTACAACTATCCAGTAAGACGTTTCCAAGATTGGTTAATGAATAATCATTACAAGGTTATTCAGAAGAGAGTAGATCGAGAAATTTCTGATTTAGGGGATGCTAAGCAAAAGGCTCAGGCAGAAGTCAATAGACTGAGAAAGAAAGTAGACGCAAAAGAACAAGAACTTACAGATTTGAAAAAGTCTAAAGATCCAAATAAAGATATTTTGTCTGGTATCTATGAAGATGTTGTTCATAACGCAAGCAAGGAAGCTATTGGAGTATATGCCGCAATAAAAGGTTATGATGCAATAATTGAACCTCACGGCAATGGCGGACCAAATTCTTTCATGATCGTTCTCAATCGGTCTAAAGTAATTGTTAAAAAATAAGATTATGGTAAATAGAGAACAGTTGGTATCAGTAGTAGGAGGAAGAGCTGCGAGATTTGTGAATACTTCTAAACCCAGCGAACTTATCCCTTTTAAAGGGAAATTTCCTCTTTTAGAGACTTGGGAAGTTAGAGCTTACCAGAAAGCAATTCAAGGAACGGAATTGATCGAAAACCTTTCTCCAAGATTTCAAGAAATAGTTATGAAAGGAAGTCGTATGGCACTCATGGAACAAGGCTTCCGTCAGTACCTTTCCCAGAGGAATATTTCTGAAGTCGATTTTCAGAAGTTAGATAGTCCTCATAAATCTGATTATTTAATTGAATGGATGAATACGGATTGTATTGATTTCTCATCTTTAAAAATTAATTAACATGGCAGATTTTAAAATAGCTTTAAAGCGTACCGCTATCTTTGAAGGAGGATATGTAAATGATCCGGATGATGCAGGTGGAGAAACTTACAAGGGAATTTCTCGAAAAGCGAATCCGAAGTGGGAAGGTTGGATCATAGTAGACGCTATGAGGAATCATTCTAATTTTCCAAAAATTTTAGATACTAATCAAAAGCTACAAGAGTTAGCGGAGAAGTGTTACAAAGAAAATTATTGGAATCCTATTTGGGGCGATAAGATAATCAAACAAGAAGTAGCAAATGACATGTATGATACAGGAGTGAATATGGGAGTAGCTACTTCAGTGAAATTATCGGAAAGACAATTTAATCTTCCGGAAACTGGAAGGATGAGCGAAGCGTTATTAAGTAAACTCAATTCAGTAGTATGAAAATCTTTGTATCTATCATAATGTTGTTAGTATTCGGGAGCTGTGGGGTCAAAAGTCCTTCATCTCCCGATATTCCTCAGAAGGCAGATTCCATCATTGTAATGATCGAAGATACCGCTCGTATAGAAAGTTTACGGGAAGAACTAAAGATGGTCAGAGACAGCTTGCAATTCTATCGAGACAGCATACCTTATGAAACTTATATAAACGCTCGGAGAATAGAGAAAATAAAGTACTATATAGCTATATGTGACAAAACGGCTACCAATAAGAAATATTTCTTTGGATGGATAAAAAGAACTATGTCGGAATAGTGAGATAACTTTCCATTGACAGTTATAGAGAGGTCAAGAGTGCAAAAACTTTTGACCTTTTTTAATGTTCAATAATGGCAACAGATAACAACAATAGATTTAAGTTTTGGTGTCCCGTAGAAATTGAGAAAGCAATAGATGAGACAACTGGCCAAGAAATTATGCGTCTTGGCGGTATCGCTTCTACCGCTGATCAAGATAGTGACGGTGAATTTCTTGATCCAAAGGGATTTGATATCCGTCCTCTCATTGAGAGCGGAATGGTCAATTGGCACCATCAGGCAAAGACTGCTCCTGCAACAATAGTAGGCGAGCCTTCAAAAGCCGAAATTCGCAAAGAAGGTTTATATATAGAAACTGATTTGTATCCGTCCTCTGCCGTAGCAAGAGATATTTGGATGCTCGCTCAGACCTTAGAAAAGGATTCCAAAACCAGACGTTTAGGATATTCTATTGAGGGAAAGGTGGTGAAGAGAAAATCCAATGATAAAAAATCTCCGGATTATAATAAGATAGTTAAAGCTATCATTACTGGAGTAGCGATAACTCATCAGCCGAAAAATCCCAAAACCTTTGCTAATATCATAAAAGGTGAAATCGATGATTTCGATGAAGAGGAAGAAGAAAAGACTGAAGAAAAAAGTTTGAACACAGAAAATGCTGCTGCTCTAAAAAAAGAGTCAGTTGACAAGAAATTAAAAGTAACAACTTTTACCAAAGCGGAAGCAATGGAGAGGCTTTTCTTGGATATTCCAGGTATAAATATTACAAAAGCAGAGAATATTTACTTAATGTTAACAAAAATAGCGAATATGGCAAAGAGAACAAAAGTCAACGAAGAGGACATCCAGAAGGCTTATGAAGCACTTGGATTGACCAATGAGCTGGAGAATGTCTCCAAGGCTCGTGACGACGACGATGAATATGAAGACGAGGAAAACGTCAAGAAGCGTGAAGCGAAAGCTAAAGAACGTCTTGGAGGTATCAAGGGTGATGCTAAACTTCACAAAGAAGCTGAAAAGCGTAAAATGAAAAAAGCTGAGGAAGACGATGATGATCCAGACGGAGGCGATTCGGAAGACTTGGAAAAAGAAAAAGAGAAGGCACTAAAAGCTAAATTGAAGAAAGCTAAGAAAGCTGAAGACATGGACGACGAAGACGATGAGGAAGATGTTGATATCGCTGACGATGAGGAAGAAGACGTAGATGAGGATGACGATAAGGAAGAAAAAGCTAAGAAAACAAAAATGAAGAAGTCTCAGAACAACGGAGGTTTGTTTACTCGTTTTGACCGTATCGAAAAAGCAATTTCTACTTCTTTCTTTAGACAGGCTGAGTTCATGCAGGCTTTGGGTATTATGCAGAAAGCATCTACTCAGAAACTGGAAAAAGCTATTGAGGTAATTGACCTTGCCGGAGAGAGAATTGAAGAACTGTTGGAGATCAACAAAGCTCAAGAAGACACTATCAATATGTTGTCTGAGAAGTTGGAAGAATACGGTTCTGCTCCTATGCCCGCCAAGTCTATTCGTCATTCAGCTCCCGTGGAAAGAGCTTTCAGTAAGGGCGGTGAGAACGATATTGAAAAAGGTGGAGAAGGAAAGAAAGGTGCGGTAAGCATCAAGAATCGTCCCGTGATTTCGGAAATTCTTGATCAGGCTACTTTCTCAAAAGGCTTCGATGAAGAGTTTAGCAAAGCTTGCATTACTTACGAAGCATCTGGTCAACTGCCGGCAAACATTATCGCTCGTGTAAAGAACGAATTTGGAATTGAAATACAATAAAAATAAACTCATTTTAAATTAAACTATATGGAAAGATTAAGCATTAATCTGGCGGACTACGGTTATACCAGCCAAAGTGGTGATGGTTTTAACGCATCCTCCAGTGAAAACGTTGACGCTCTTAACAAAGCCCTTTCAGCTGGTGAGATCACTGGTCGTGAGACTGCTAACCTGACAGACGCTTCTGGAGCACCTTTGAAAGTTGAATCTCTGGAAAAGACTTTGAAGCACCTGACCTTCCGTGAAAGCGACATTCGTCTTTGGAAAGATATACCGAAGAAAGCTGCTTACAATACCGTGGAAGAATATAACCAACAGACAAGCTATGGTCAAGACCGTGGTGGTTTCAACGCTGAAGGTGAACTTCCGGAAGAAGAAGATTCAGTATTCGTTCGTAGAGCCCAGTTGGTGAAATACTTGGGTGTAACGAAGAGCGTAACTCATCAGATGACCTTGGTAACTACCGTTATCGGTAATATCATGGAAAAGGCTATCAAAGACGGTACGATGTGGATTCTTCGCAAGTTGAACTCTTCTCTTTACTTCGGTAACGAAAAGCTGGTTCCGTTGGAATTTAACGGCTTCCTCGCTCAGCAAGAGCAATCTGACGCTTGGGCAAGTCACGCTGAATATATGGATTCTGACAATATCGTTGACCTCCGTGGTTCAGCTTTGACTGAAGATGCTATTGAAAGTGGCGCAAATACTATCGTTGAGAACTACGGTTTGGGTACCCAGATTTATGGTCCTCCGGCAGTACTGTCTAATTTCGTGAAGAATTTCTACGGTAACAAATTTATCGTTCCGAATACTCCGTCATTGAGTAACGGTATTATGGGTCAGAGAGTTCAGGCTTTTGATTCTCAGTTCGGACAGATTGGTTTGAATCATGATGTATTCTTCCGCAAACTTCCTTCTAAGACTTCAACCAGTCCGGCATCTTCTCAAAAAGCTCCTAACAAACCGACCGTAACTGCTGCCGTAGTAGCCGCTACCGTTGTAGGTTCAAAATGGGGTGCTGATGATGCAGGCAACGTTATTTACGCTGTAACAGCCGTTAACCGTTATGGTGAATCAGATTTGGCTATCGCTCCTGCTGCTACTGTAGTGGTTGCTAACGGTGCTGCTGATATCACTATTACAGACGGAGGTGGTGTAAATAAAGCTACCGCATATCGTATTTATCGTACAATGAAGAATGGCGCTGCTACAAGTGAGTTCTATCCTTTGTTTGACGTATCCTTGGACGATGTGACTCGTGGTTATGACGGTGGTGCAGCTGGTGCAGTACGTGATATGAACCGCTGGTTACCGAATTGTGATCAGGCTATGTTAGTTCAGTTCGATAACGAAGTTGTTGAGTTTGCTCAGCTGGCTCCGCTTATGAAGATGGACTTGGCGTTGCTTTCTCCTGCGTTCCGTTTTATGGTTCTGTTGTATGGAACTCCGTTCTTGTACGCTCCGAAGAAAATGGTTCGTTTGATCAATATCGGTAAGTTTATTAAATAAGCCGAATTATTGTAATTAAAATAGTAATAATCGAAAAGGGGTTGGGTTCTTGCCCTTCCCCTTTTTTAATTAAAAACAAAATCGTATGAAAATTAAAGCTATTAACAAACTGGTAAAGGGAATGAAACTTTCCGTGCCCTTCGACGGCATTATTAACATCGATGGTAACGGTATAGCCGACGTATCTCAAAAGGCAGCTAAGGCATTGGTAACTGGTACTAACGACTGGGAATATCTTGAAGACGCAGCCGAAGAAGGTGAAGCTGATGAAGTAAATGACGAAGACGTTGTTGCTGGTATCAAAAAGATGAAGATTGAAGACATGATCGCTTTAGCTAAAGAAAGCGGTTATCCGGAGGAAGAGTGGAAACGTTTTGAGAAAAAGCCGAAACTTTTCAGCGGTTATCTAATCGGCAAGTACAATGCCGAGAAAGACGCAGCCGAAGAAGGTGAAGAATAATAAACAATTAAATTGATCTAATATGCCCAGTTTAAGACTAAAAATACAGTATAACAAGAATGAGGGGATTTTAATAAGTCCTACGGAATTACGAGAAAGTTATCTTTTCGGGATTCCTACTTGTACGTCTGACGGACGAAAGATGTCTGAACAGGCTATGAAACAACATATTCTTGCGGCACAGGAATCCGTGGAGAAACTGTTTAGCATTAAACTTGAAAAACAAGCGATTTACGAAAGTAGGGATTTTGTACGAGAAGAATTTAATGCTTGGGGTTATGTTAGATCAATGTATCCAATTGTTTACATTGACTACTTGAAGGGATATATCAACGATGCTTGTCAGGTTGATTATCCCAAAGAGTGGTTGTCTATTAAAAAGATTGCTGCCGTAGCGGTTTATCGAAATGTTTATCTTATTCCTAATTCAGCAAGTTCTCATGGAGCTACAATGTCTCAAAACTCTATAATCTACAACGGTCTGTCTCCCCATCTTGGTTGGTTCGGACAAAAGTGGATTCCGAATTATTGGAGATTACTCTACACCACAGGATGGAACGCAAAAGATATTCCTACTGACTTGTTAGATTTTATTGCTAAATTAGCAGCTTTGAATGTCTTGGCAGTAATTGGAGATTTCTTGTACGGAGTAGGTTTAACCAGCATTAACATTTCTTTAGACGGAGTTTCTCAAACTACTCCGCTTTCTCGTGGAGGAAAATACGGTCTGTTTGGGGCTCGTATCCAGTTGTACTTGGATGAGATGAACCGAGTATTCGGTAATTTGAAAAATATCTATCGTGGTATTACTTTTGAGGTATTGTAATGGGAAAGAAAAGTATTATATCGGGGCGTGTTCCCGTAGTTTACACTCCAGCAACTCCTGGTGATCCGGCAGTAGGGTGGAGATCAGAAGACTTTAATGAACTTATTTATTCGCAGGGATATGATGCTTATATTGATAGAGCCTTACGGTGTCCTTGTGTAGACCGAACAAGCGGCCAGCCTTTATCCACTTGCAGAAATTGTTTGGGAAGAGGCTGGTTTTTTGTTGATAGAAAGGAAACCAGAGTAGTCTCTCAGGGGATGAATAATAAGAAACAATTTCAAAATTGGAGCGAAGTAAATAGAGGCATTGCTCGAATAACCGCCAGAGGAGTAGATAAGATGGGATTCATGGATAGAATCATTCTCATGGATTTGACCGCTTATTATTCTGAGATATTAAGACCGATGATGTTTGAGAATCAACTCATTGCTTATCCTATCTATGAACCTATGCAGATTTCGGATATATTCCTTTTCGTGGGGGATGCTACGAAATTAGAGCCAATTCCTTCGGAGCTTTATCAGATAGACGGGAATAAAATGATTTTCGATACCAGTCTTAATGAATTCGCTCCCGTAGAAAGCATCAATGATATTTATCCGAAACTTTCTATTTCTATCCGCTACTCCTATCGTCCCGTATATCATGTTTTGGAGGCAAATAGAGAGCTAATGAGAGTTCGTGAAAGAACTTGTAGCTTTACGGACGAAGAATTGCGAGATATGCCTTTAAATCTCCTTTGTAGAAAAGCGCATTATATCTTTGACGCTCAAAAATTTGGAGAGAGCATGTTTGATAATACTGTATACCCAACGCCTGAAGAATGAAACCAATTACCATAGACCTTTCTGGGTTAGAGCAACAATTCGGTTTAGCTGCCGATCAGATTGATCAACTTACCGAGACTTGCATAAACGCAGTCACGGCAGCGGTCTATGCTAATTGGGAAGCGTTGGCGAAACAAGAACTTCATTCTACTCTTCCGGAATATCTCCAGAATCTTCATAAAGTAGATAAGGGAAGGTTCGCTAAGCAAATAGTTCTTACAGGCGTTCTTCCTACGATGATCGAACAAGGAGCAAGTCCTTTCGATATGAAGGAGGGATTCAAACGATCTCAAAAAGTACAATATACCGTTCCTGTTTATAACAAAAAGGGAAATCAAGTTTACGCTGGAGGAGATTGGTATCTAACAATTCCTTTCCGTATCGGTACGCCAGGAACTTTAGGGCAAGCGGGATTTACGGGACAAATGCCTCAAGAGATATATGATATAATGAGGAAAAGAGCTTCGGGAAGTCCTCTCACGTCCAGAGAAATTCCAACGCCTTATGACGTTCCTCGTTCTCGTCAAGCTATTATGGATAAACAAGGACAGATGTTATATGATACGTATCAACATAAAAACTCTATCTATGAAGGTTTAACCAAGCGTACCGCCCCATATGCTCGTACTACTCAAAACACTTACGGAACTTTCCGAAGAGCTGGTAAAAATTCTGATCCCCTGAGTTGGATTAACAAGGGAATTAAAGCTTATCATTTAGCAGATAAAGCAGTAGAAAGAACGGACGTTGAAACGATTGTAGAAAATGAAGTAATTCAATATTTAGATCAAGCATTATGATAACAGGAATCATTCTTCCCGAAGTGATCATTAAAGACGCTTTGGAAAATATAATTAGATATATCCGAACGGATTTGAAAAATAATCCTTTGGATGAAACTCAAACCATTCTATATAAAATTCTTGGAGTAACCGAGGAGGGCAAGCCGATTAAAATGAATCGGTATAATTTCTTTGATCAAGCACGAAAGATGTTTGAGAAGGTAGGAAGTTTGACGGTGAATTTCGGATATAATTTAGACGTTTCTCAAGATATTTCTCTTCATATCATTCTTCCAGCAGAACAACCTGTTAATCCTGCTTTGGGAGAAGACGAAGGATATGGAGATGAAATAGATGATCAAGGAAGAGTACAACAGAAGTTTGTTCAGTTGTTTAATAGCAATTATCAGATTATGATAACTTCTTCCAATTCTACCGAGGTTAATGTTATTTATAACGTTCTCAAAGCCATGTTTATTGCGATAACTCCTCATCTCAGTCTTATGGGACTTTTGAATCCTAAAGTTTCCGGCAATGACGTAGTTTTCCAAGATGATCTTATTCCCCCTACTATTTATCATAAGGCTTTGAACTTGACGTTTACTTATGAACTCATTGTACCGCAATTAGTGGTGAAGGAAATTGTTACTGGAGTTATCTTTGAGGGAACGATGAAAGATTATCTCGGGAAGGCTTAAAAAGGGCAAAGCCCAATTATTAGTATGAAGAAATAAGTATAATAAACATTTAATTTTAAATTATGGCAACAGTTGTAAATTTTCACGGAAAGAATTACATTGAGCCAGGATCATATGCCGTTTCTACTTACAATCCGACATCGGTTCAAAACGTTTCTGCTTTCGGAAATGTAATGATCATAGATACTGGTTTGGCGACGAATGGAACATATGAATTCGCTGGAGGTTCAGGTATTCACGGAGAACTGAATCAAGGTCTCAAGTCCGTTTATAACTTCACCAACTACGAAGACTTTCTTGCTTTCATGGGCGGTGGGTTAGTAGGAGATATTGCTGAAAAGCTCTTTACTCCTCTTCCATTATCAGGTGCGGCTGGTACTCCAAAACTTTTCTATTGTAGAGCGGCAACAACTACTTGTGCTACAATTACTTTAGAAATGTCCACGGGTATTAATCTTACTTTGAAATGCAAGAACGAAGGTATCGCTGGAAACGGTCAAGCTGTAGATGGAGTTTTGAAAGTAGGATATGCTGCTCGTATCATTGCAGGTGTAGAGGATTCATCTAAATTCATTATGGAAGTCTACAAGGGTTCTTACATGGGGACTGATCCCGCTGGTGAATCTTATGGTCCGAAATCTTTAGCAGATTCTACTCCGAATTTACTGGCAGAATCTCCGGAACTTTCTACGCTTCAAGAGCTTTACGATTGGGCTTCTTCGAATCGTTATATGTTGGCTAATTTCGTAGTGACTATGAACGGTTTAGGAACGACCGCTTTGAAGGTTATTGCTCAAACTTTAGCTACGGGAGGTACAACGACTTGGATGAAAGATACCGAATATGCAGATGCTTTGGAAGCTATCTCTGAATTGGATATTACTTTCTTCCTTTGCACGAATACCACGGTAGCCGGAGGTACAGATGCAGCAACAAACGTTAAGTTGTTTACGTACTTGAAGAACGACGCAAAATTTTCTGAGTTTATGTTCGTTCCAGGAGGTTCAGATGAAACTGACTTAATGGGCGACTCCAACACTTCTCAGGCAATTGCTAAGTACTTCAACAGCGGTCAGGTAGTTACGGTTCACGGAGCACCTGTCGTTACGAGAAAGGACGGCAACGGAACGAAGACATTGAGTCCTATTTACCTTACTGCTGCCATTATCGGTTTGAATGCCGGAATGGCTGCACAAACTCCTTTGACGTTCAAACGTATCGGCTACGATAGCTTTGTTTACGATTTGAAAAAGAAAGAACGTATTGCCGCTCTTCAGGCGGGTATCATGCACGTCCGAAATGTAAACGGTTCTTGGTGTGTAAATCAGGGGATAACCACTCTTCAGGATAACAAGAAGACTATCGCTGATGACGGTCAAAGCTTTGAGTTATCGGTAGAACTTATCAAGGCTCAATTGAATAAGGAGCTTATCATTGAAGGCGAACAGAGATTTACTGGACAGACGGCAGCTCAGGCTACTCCGCAATCAGTAAAGAATTTCACCGAGACAAAGCTTCAATCTCTGGTGGCGGAAGTCGGAAATGACAATCTGCTTATCACTTGGCAAAATGTTAAGGTGTCTGCTAAGAATAGCGATTACTTTATCACATATGATTTTGTTCCAAATGTTCCTGTAAACAAAACTTTCTTTACTGGCAATATTTTGGATCTTCAGATCACTGTTTAATCCTAAAGTAACAAAGAAATGGAAAAAGTTTTTACAGCGCCATTGGCGATAATTCAAGTAAACAGTGTTACTGTGGGCAAGATGAAAAATATCCGTATAACGGAAAACATACGACGCGCACGTGTAGGTGGTTTAGGGCGTTTGAATCCCGAAGACCTTGCAGCTGTTGAATGGAGCGGCAGTTTAACTTGCTCCTCCTATACGATTAACTTCAACCGTCTTTTGAATAAAGTTGCTAAGGGAGCTTTCAGAAATGCAGCTACGGTTGATGAGTGGGCAAACGCTCTTCTCCTTCAGGAAGAAGGACTGGAAATAGCTATCTTACGCAAAGTTAAAGACGGGGAAATTGATCCAGATACTGGATTGGTAGCAACGAAATACGAAACCTTTGCGAAAATAACTGGAGCTTTCCTTTCCCGAGAAGGATTTGACGTTCAAGAAGGACAGATTTCAGGGCGTGATACTGAGTTTGAATATACAACACCTATTCTATACAACGGAGTATTGTAGACTGATGTTTGACAGTTATAGAAAGGTAGTTATGCGTTGACGTAACTACCTTTTATTGTATAATATAAATTGTAAAATTATGATCGAAAGAGAAAAAATGATCGAAGTAAAAGGATCAAAGTTGAGAGTTAAGTTTCCCAACGTAGGGCAGTTGATAGACATGGAATCTTTGAAGGTTGCCATTTCTTCTGGACGCTACGGACAGATGGCACTCTCGGGAATTAAGTCTATGACCGTTGCTTTGGATTTTATCGATGCTATGGTATTCTTTTCTATTCTTTGCCCGCAGGTTAAGAACTTATACGGAGTTAAAGAATTGACTTCACTTGATCCAAGCGAAGGGAAAGAACTGGTAGAGATTTACCTGAGAGATATCAGACCTTGGTATTCAAAAATAGAGAGTGAATTGTATGCATCTGGAAGCACAGAATCAAAAAACGCTGAACAAGCAGATTGATGATTTTCTTTTCAATTGGCACAAATTCACTATTGATTACTGGTGGCGAAAGAAATATAACATTCCCTTTGGTTCTCCGCAGCATCGAGCAATGAATCCGATTGATATGTTAATAGAGTACACTGAGACTTTAGAAATTAATCGAGCAATGACGAGAGCGAAGAACCAAAGAGATTTCCCCGAAGAGGATGATAAGATAGTTCATCTTTCAAATGAGGAAATTGATAGGGATTATGAAGATTTAGATTTAGAAAATTTTTAACAAAGAAATAAGATGCCTGAAGTAGTAGTTGACATACGTGGTAATGCTGACCAATTGAGAAGAGAGTTGGAAAGTCTTGAACAAGAACTTCCACAAACAGGTACGCCTGATGTTCCTGGAAGAGCACCTGTTGCTCCGCCTTCAACAACACCTACTGCTCCTCCACAGCAAGGAGCACCTACTCCAGCACCGTCTTCTCCGGCAACTCCTGGAAGAACACCTGATGCTACCCGTCCCGAAGCTACTGCACCTCCGCCTCCAGCAGATTCTCGTTTGATCGATGAATTACGTCAAGAAGTAGAAGCTCAAAGAAGAGGAGGAGCAAGTTTAGATGTAGCTTTAGAAAATGCTCGTAGTCAACGTTTATCTCGCACTCAAGAAGATATAACCCAACGATATGATGCTCGCAGACAAGACCTCCAGCGTAGAACTTCTGAAGAATATGCGGGGATTGATGAGGAAATGGAAGCTCAACGTGAAGAAATGTTGGGTGCAGCGGGTTCGGGAGCTAATGATCCTCTTAGACGTCAAATCATAGATCAACAGATTGAAGCCGAACGGGAAAGACGTTATCAAGAAGCTGGTCAAAGATATGATACCGAAGAGGAACAGATAGGTGTAGAAGAAAACACTGAAAGGGCAGAGGCGCAAAGAGAACTGACTGATGTCTTAAAAGAGTTAACTGAAGAACTAAGAAGGCAGGAGCAATCAGGAGGAGGAACGAATACTGACTCTTTTCTGGGTAAGTTAAGAGAACAGAGAAAACAAATCCTTGCGGAACGAGAAGCTGCTACCGATGAAGCTGGAGTAGCTGATGCTAACTCACGTTTAGCTCTTATTGATGAAGAGTTAAGAAGAGCTATGAATGCAGGGATGCCTGCACAGGGTAGACCGTTTTATGATCCCGCCTTGCAAGGAGCTCAAGGAATACAAGGTTTAGTTGGTGGTATAAGTTCAGGAAATCTTGGTGGTACGATTATGGGTGGTGGACAAGCTATTGCCGCTTTATCAGGAATGGGGATGCGTTCTATGCTGAGATTCATGGGTTGGGCAGGAGTAGCTGCTGCAGCCGCATCAGGATTAGAAGCCACTTCTGATAGATCAGAGGGTTTATCTGATCTTGCTCGTTATAGAACGACACCTTATCGGGATATGACGGACGCTCGTCATTATTTAGGCGCAGAACTTCCTTTCGCTCGTACTCAATATGGTACGGGTTATGCTCAATACGGAATGGGTCAAGAGGAATTTGCTCAACAGGCTGCTCGTCGTATTCGAGGAAGAGGAATGACTGAAGATTGGTTTGAAGAAACCATGGGTCAAATAGGATTAGAACGTTCTTTAGGATTAGATCAAGACGCTTTAGTGAAAGGAGGTCAGTATGATCGTTATGGACAGAACGTAACAGACGCTTTGAGTCGAATGGTTACCGTCTTGGCGGGAATTGAAGATTCGGGCGTTTCATTTGACGATTTCTCTCGAGTTCAAGAGAAATTTGATATCCAACAACAGATAATGGGAAGTTACATGGGACGTACCGATAGACCAGATTATGATGTAGCCAATCGAACATTAGCTGCATTTTCTTCTGTTCCGGGAATAACTCAAGACGCTCGTATGGGTTCTGATATACAACAGTTCCAGAATATGATACAAAACCCAATGAACGATAGGATGCAAGCCTTGGTATATGGAACGGTTGCTGATCTTTTCCCTGAAACTGGAGGACGAATGGATTTAATTGATCGTGCTCTTCAAGACCCAAAGAATGAAGGAGAGATAATGCAAGCCGTGGTACAAAGAATAGTTTCTCAATTCGGAGGGATAGATACTCAGATGGGATATTTCGCTTTTAAGGCATTGCTACCAAATATTGCTCCGGATAGGAGAGACGCTTACATACAAGCGTTTACCGAAGGAGGAGATGCTGGACGAGTGCTTGCTGGCGAAGGCTACGACTTCGGAAAGGGAGGTCAGGTAGATATAGCCGCTCAAGGGAATCGACAGAAATGGGAACAAACTGCCTTGGGTTACTTTACCGATTGGACAAAGGCGTTAAAATCTATAACAGAAAATACTGCTACGGTAGCTGGTAAGATTACGGGAACTACTCGCAGTCCTTCTCCTAACGCAACTCTTCCGGCTACAAAATAATAAGATGTATGGACAAGCAAGATAACAATAATTATATTTGGCTTTATCATAATGATAATACTGTAAAAACGCTCTCTGATTTTATCGAGAGAGCGTACATATACGGTATTTCTCCTCAAGATTTATTTGATTATAATCGAGATTTAATTTTCCAGCAAATGTCTCCTCAAGAGAAAACGGAGTACATGAAATCTCTGAGGAAGAAGGGGAAACTCACGGCAGCAGATTTGAAGGTAGATATGACATTGCCGTGTCCTTGTAATCTCAAGATAAACGCCAGTAATGTTACAGCGGAAATAGCTATCAATCAAACTAATTTACAAATCAATATTGACGACTATTACGCTTTTGCAGATGAACAAATTCAGAACATTCTCCAAGACGAAGGATATAGAGCTGATAATCTTACCAAACGAAGTATTGATTGCAAAGTATTCGGTTGGTTTAAATCTATGTATTACGTAGGGCAAGTTCAATCAGGTGAGGTGGTTCGGCAAGACAATACTGGCTTTATAGATTTAAGTCGTCATATAATGTCACTTTCTACTTTGAGCGATAAGAACGGAGGGAGTTTTACTCTGAGACTTCCGATTATTAATGCTAAGGGATATATGTCCATCATACAAAAACGTAGCAATAACGATAAGGATTGGGCTCAAAAGGGACAATCAGAAAAGAATAAAGCTAATCTTTATGAATATGGAAATAATGAGTATTTTTCCAAAACAGCTTTTGCGGACGTAGAAAGTAATTATTTCAATTGGTTAATTTCTTCCAATGATTTACTCTTTATCAGTTTTGAGAAATTAGAGATGGAGCCAGAAAGGGATGATACCATAGACGACAAAGACACGTGGGGGATAAATACCGCTATTTCCGGAAACGTTTATGATATGATTGGATTAGTGGATGACGTAGCAATGGTGACAGACGCCAATAGCGGAAATTCTTATGTAGAAGTAACGGGAAGAGATTTGATGAAACTCTTTATAGAAGATGGTTCTTTTTTCTTCAATCCTTCTACCACTTCTGATCCCAGTACGGTTTTCATAAATGAACATTCTACGGGGAAACAAGGCGATATACGAGAGGCGGATCAAGTGAAGAATACTTACAATAATCCTATAAATCGTTTGAGACGAATCACGGGAGAAATTGATGTATTCGCCAATCGAATTAATATGGACATCGGATATATTCTAAAAGGAGTTATATCTCAGCTGGCGAATATTGAAGTAGTTCCCGATTACGTATTTGATTCTTGGGGAGATGCGAGAACGAAATTTATTGAATTGTATCCACAAAAAGAAGGAGAGAAGAAATAATGGCAACAATAATACCTTTCCCAAAAGGATTTTTGAGAGGCTATGATCCATTTATCATTACCAGCGTTTTTGGTGCACCGAGAGGAAATAATGTTCATAAAGGTTTAGATATTGGATGTCCTGAAGGAACACCGCTTTATTCTCCGATTGAAGGAGTAGTACAAACTCTCAAGAAAGATAGCTCTCCCAACGGAGGATTTGGACTTTATATAACCATCCGACAATATCTAACAGTAGATTTGTACTTTGATTTTATTTTTGCACATCTGAGTAAATATAATTCTCAATTAGCAAAGGGAGTTCAAGTTTCAGCGGGAACTTTATTAGGCGAAACAGGCGGCACACCAGGAACAAAAAATGCGGGACATTCTACTGGTCCGCATCTTCATTTAGAAATAAGAAAGAACGGAACAGTTCCAGTAAATCCCATTTTTCCCTTTTTATATAAGCAAAAGTGCATAGAGAATAACACTCAAAAAATACTGAGTTACGGAGTAGAAGAAACAGGATTCAATTATACTTATTCTTCAGATGAAGTGACTTCTATTTCTACGATAAAGCCGAATGGGAAAGATACCACCGATTGGGCGGCTACCGAACCTCTTGTTAAGAAAAAGACGAAGATTCCTACTTCAGTGAAAGAACGTTTAGCTCCTGGAATTTGGCAAATAGTCAAAATTCTAATGGACTCATCCGTCAATCAAAAACAAGTTTTAGATTCGGGAATTTCAGTTCAGCAAGGTTCGCTGATAAATTACTTCCGGAAAGTTTGTCAAGAACCTCTGGTGGAGTTTATGGGAGATACCTATGGAGATCAATATTACATTATTGTTCGTCGCCCGCCTTTTGATAAGGAAGGTTATAATCGACAACTGGAATTGACCACTACGGAAATTCAATCCGATATGATCATGTCTACGAATTTAAGCTGGAACAATCAAGGTATTTATTCCTGGTATCAATTCATCCCTTACGCAGACCTTTTAGGTATTAAAGAAGGTAATCTATTTATGCCAGCTGTATTCTTTCCGGAGTATGCCGCTATTTGGGGCAGTCGTCCTCTTTGCATTGAAAGTAATTACTATAATTTCGCTTACAGTGGAAGATGGAATAACAATAAACCAGAGAATAAGGAAAACGGGGATCGAATCATTCGCAATGCTTATAAGGATTTGAAATTCTTGATTGAGAGTAATGCTTATGCTCCATTCACTCGAAGAGGAACGATTGTAATTCAAGGTGATCGTAGAATCAAAAAGGGAACATTAGTTTCTCTCCCTTCGGGGGAAATCTATTATGTCGATTCAGTTTCCAATTCCTATGAGGTTAGTATGGGCGGTGTGAGTCGTGTGACTACTCTTCAAGTTTCCCGAGGAATGTACGCTAATTTCTTGAATGATAAAGAAGTAGCGGGAAAGAAATACGGTTATTTTAATATCATTGATTTCGGAGACACTCCAGATGATCAGGTAACTTCCGCTAATTGGAAAGATATAATGTCAAAATGGAAAGTGAATATAGACGTATTTGGATTCTTTATGAGAAAGGAGCAAGTGTTCTGGAACCAGATTTATTTAAACAAAGAAAACAATGGCTGATCAAAATTACATAGGAATTGATAATCTCTATACTGGCGTAGGAAGTGCGGGCGTAGGATTTGTAGTAGTTCCGGATGAAACTACTCGAGATCAATATATTGCAGATTGTTATAGAACTATGACATTAGCAATAAACGGAGGTATCGGATATGGCTTCTTTCAGGCTGTTCCGACCAGTCCAGATGTAATGCAAAATATAAATTTCCCAAGAGAAGGGAATCGAGGCACACCCGTAGTTTGGGTCAAAGATGCTGTTTCCAATCTTCCTGTCGTTGTAGGTTATTTGAAAGCGGACGGAGATTTTATTCTTACTCAGGAGTATCAATATCGAATGAGACGTTCTAATGAAGGAAGAGTTATTGAGGTTTTTGCAGATGGAGATCAAGCGCAATTACAAATTAATATTTTAGGCGATGAAGCTAATCCATCCCTTTTCAATATAAAGATAAACAGTAGCAATGAAAGTTCTGAATTCAATTTATCTTGCGATAATAAGATAACCGTTGTCGCCCAGAACGAAGTTGATTTGATAACCAATGGAAAGTTTTCAGTTGCGATTAATACTCAAGACGGAGAAGAAAGGGGGAAGATTGAATATGAATTGGAGAAAGGTCTGACCATCGTTTCGGAAGATAGTGTAAACGTTACGGTGAATGATATCGAAAACGCACAACAAAAAGCACAATTTTCTTACAAAGCGGGAACAGGTTATACTTATACCGATGAGTTTGGGAATAAGATTATTGCTAAAGATGGAGAGGTTGATATAATTTCTTCTAAGATAAATTTAGGAGGTGGAAAAGAAAAAATGGTTCTTGGAGATACTCTTGTAAGTACGATGGGACAGATATTGGATGCTATCGTTTCTTTGACCGTTATGACACCAGTTGGAACCAGTGGTCCTCCTCTCAATGCAGCTCAGTTTACAGCTATTAAAAGTAAACTGAATGAAATATTATCGAAACTTTCAAATACTGATTAGAACTGATGAATATTCTTGGAAATTCAATAAATAGTGCGGTTGAAAATACCAGGTCAATTTTAGCGGCTACTGGTAGGGCAGCACTTCATGCTTTAGCTCCGGATTTGATTGAATATTATCTATGTTCTTTGGAGCTTCTGGATAGTTCTGGAAATACGAAAGGTTTCATGACGTTTCCAGTTATGCCTACCAATATGTCGGAAACGAAGACTCAAATAGCTACGATTTCTAAAACCAATACAGGAGTAGTAAGTGTTTTTAACAGCACTTTCTGTCCCGTAGATATTTCTATTCAAGGAACGTTTGGGCGAAAGTTTCGACTTATGATTGGAGCTACTGAACCTCCAACTGATGTTTCAGCCAGTTCTTATTTTGGTGACGAATGGAATGGAAGCGTGGGGAGAGTAGCAGGTCAGAATGTTCTCATAAAGACGGGATATGGTTTAGTGAAGATGCTTAAAAATATGTGTGCTCAATCTTGGAAGTTAGATGACAAAGGAGAGCCTTGTATTTTAGTCTTTACTAATTATGCTTTGAATACTTCTTATATCGTAGAAGTCCTTCAAGATTCTTATCAACAGAACATAGAGAACAATATGCTTTGGTTCTATTCTTTAGAGATGAGAGGGGTTGCCCCAGGAAGCGCAGTCAAAGGGAATCAATCTGCTAATTTAACAAAGCTCATTACAACGGTAGCAGCAGGAGCGATAGCAAAAAGCATTGGTAATATTGTAAATGATTCGGAAAGAATCTTAAATTTAGGGTTATGATCGAAACGATTGTTATTGAATTTGAGAAGGTGACGAAATATCCGATGCTGGATTTCCTACGTCAATATCAGGATTTCATGTTGAATTCCTATTCTGCTATTAATAGCTATTATTCCGGTCAGATCGAAAGCATAGACAATGAACATTTGATTGCTCTCAGTCAATTAACTTCCGAATGTAAGAACGTATTATCTTACTTTAAAAACTTCGCTAATAAGTTTGCTACTTGTGGCTACTGGGAGCTTATGGATTATGTAGAAACACTCAATACTAATATCGAAAAGATAAATAAGCTTCCAAAATTCCGTCGTACTTCTTTGACTAAGAAAGGTTATATGCCGTATGTACAAGTTCAAGGAAGTGTAGGAAGTTTTCGAACCATGGAGGATGTTGCTAATTCAGTTAAGCAATTGAATCAAGATAATACCAATTGGATTGATCTTCAGCTCTCGAATGATATGAACGAGATAGATTGGGAGATTGATAAATTAACTCCCATTAATGTCTTTGTTAATAATCAAACGGATATTGTCGTAACTACGATTTTAGATCAACCTATTGGCGTTCGAATATACGGAAGAGATATTGCTCGAAAGATTAAATTTGTAACTAATGACGTGGAAATTAAATCTTATCAAGACAACATAGAACAGAAATGTGAAATACTTCTGGGATTAAATCGAGGAGACGTTCCAGAAAATATGTTGTTTGGCAAGAATATGAGTCTGATAGCGGGAGTGACCGTGAAGCAATTCGCTTATCCTGCTTTAGTACAAGATATTCAAGAAACCTTCTTACAAGATGATTTGTTTGAATATGTTAACATAACTGATTTTAATTTTAATGACGGAAGTATTGAAGTTACTTGCGAAATTAAAACTAAGTATGATTACAAAACTGAAAAGAAAATAGTTATATGATAACAAAACTTATACCTATACAAGAACTTAAACAGATGTTCTTGGAAATATTCTTAAACAAAACCGACAAGGTCAACGATGTTTCGGAAGAATCGGTTCTGAACGGTATTGCTTATGGAGTAGGGAAGGTGGGACAAAAATGTCTTGTAAATCAAGCTGTCGTCGAAGGTCACATTTTCCCCGAAACAGCTTATGGAACGTATCTGGACGAGCTGGCGAAGATATGGGGAGTTTCCCCGAGGTTTGGAGCGGCAGGTAGTTCTACTTATTTGCGTTTAGTAGGAGATGAAGGAACAACTTATATGGCAGCTACCCAAACATTCACTTCCGCTTCAGGTGTAACTTTCAGTTTGGAATCAGATGTGGTAATAGGCGTGAATGGATATGAATATGCTAAAGTAAGTTGCGATCAAGTAGGTTTAGCCACCAACGTTGATCCCCTTTCGATTAATCGGGTAAATCCTATTCCCACTGGACATATTGCTTGTACTAATGAATACCGAGCTACAGGAGGAAGAGATGAAGAGGATGATGATCTTTTTCGTATTCGTATCAAAGAAAGCGTAAATCAATTAGCAAGAACAACGCTTTCTTATTTAGAACAGGTTTTCATGAAAATCAACAATAACGTTCTTCGACTTCATAAAGGTGGGGTAGACGGAGATGGAAAATTCAATCTTATTGTAGTTTCGGTAAACGGACAGGATTTTACCGAAACAGAATTCAATGAGATTCTCATGAAGAGTGAAGAATATCTTTCTTTGTCAGAACTGATGAACACAATATCGGGTTATGCTCTCAAGCTGAATAACGTTAACTGGTTACCAGTGGATATAGAGTTTCGAGCTGAAATTGATCCAGCTTATGATCAAGAACAGGTTCGGAGAGATATTCAGATTCAGATGGGGAAACTTTTCGATTATCGTTTTTGGAATTATGGTAATAAAGTGGAATGGGACGATTTGCTGTTTGTGGCTAAAAATGTAGATGGAGTTCGATACGTGCCCGATACGCACTTCTTCCCCCATGCTGATATAAATGTACCCGAATATCGACTTCCACGCATTAGAGGCTTTGTAATGCGTGATCTCGATGGTAATATCATAGAGGATAACGGAGGTGTATTAAGTTCCTTCTATTATCCGAATGAACCAGATTATTCATTTCAAAGCTCAGTATTAAGTACAATATGATAACGAATTGCAGTACCAGGACGGTTACGGAAGTAGACGGAGATTCGATTTTAATCTCTTGCGTTGCCGATATGAACGAAGACGAGACGACCTTTCCAGAGTTATTTCAGGCTGATCTTTTAGAAAAATCAAGGCAGATAAATAACGTAAATGGAAAGGAAGGAGAATTGTTGTTATCTTATACGGGAAGTGAAGTTGGAGAAGTCGATGCAGCCGGAGAATTAATCATTCAGTTAGATAAGGACAATGTTGATAACTATTACGTTAACAATGAAGGAGATTTGATATACAATGGCTAAAGATAGCAAAATACAGAATATTGGGGATTCACTAATAGTAACGGTAAACCCCAAGGCAGTTGGTAAGATGACGTTGACTTCTTATCAGGATGAGCTTTTGGGGATAACAGCTTCCCGTTCTGTTAGTCGGGATTATCGAATAATAGAGGATGAAATTTTTGCTACTCCTTGGAAACCTCTTGATGATTCTTTGAATCTGGTTATTGAAACCAGTAATTCAATTCAAATCCGCTACATCCGAACAGGAACAGATTCTACGGGAGTGATAGAGTTTGTTAGCATAGATTTTTTAGGTAGTTTTGAAGCTCAGCAATTTGAAGCTCAGCAATTTGAAGCTCCTACTATCAATTCCAGTATCTTTGCTAATACCTTTAACACTCCGGAAGTAATAGCGTTGGAAAAGAATATCTTTAAAAAACTTTACTTCCGTGGAATCATACCTCGTTACATTACCCGAGGTGATAACATGGATAGAGAAGAGGATGAGGACTATGTAGTTTTGTTCTCAACCGTAGCCAAGTTCTTTTCTATGTTAGTAAGATTCTTCAAACGTTACGAAACCTTTGATACGGACTTTGGTTTGATGCTGGAATGGGTTCGTCAACGAGGTATCTATTTTGATGAGTCTTCGGTTACTTTAGAAGAGCTTCAATATTTAGCTCAAAACTATTACGATGAAATTCGCAAAAGAGGAACGAAAATGATATTCGCTCGAAAGGGAGACGTTCTTCCAGATGGGACGGTAGTTCAAATTGATGGAGAATTAATCCGTCTTATTCGTAGCAAAATAGATAGCGAATTATTGTACGAAAATATACCTCTTTACAAGATAGGTTGGTGGGGAGACAGAATGTCGCCTCTTTATAAGGGAACAGCAAGAGCCGTAGACCTAAACAAAACCAAAGAGAATACCGAAGATTTTCAGAATCTGGATAACTTCCTTCATTATCCCGTTTCTGGTTCTCAAATTTCTTTAGCTCAGACAGACGGAAGAACTTGCGTTCGATTAAAGACGGGAATAAAGATTCCGTGTGGTTTGGGGAATGTAACTTCCAACATGAATGTAGATAACTATCTTTATGTTGCTGATCCAAAGATGGATTATGAGATAACATTCGCCTTTAAAGTAGATCAAACTACTAATATAGGAGATGTGCTAAACTTCGGAGTAGAAGGATATGACCGTTTGAAAAATAAACTGAATGATGCTTTTATTCTTCCTAATGGTGATAGTACTTCTGAAATGTTTTTGAGCAATCTTCCTCTGAATAATTTCATTCAAGGAAAATGGTATTATGTTAGAGGAATTATACACGCTTATTCTTCTCGTAATATTGATGAAACAAAAACTAATATTGGATATGGGAATAATCTCTTTTTCAATAATAGTTTTGTAAAATATATAATTCCAAAGATTTATATTAATGCCGCAAATACAACCGTTTATCTTTGGGATTATAAGATAAGACCTTTGGTAAGAGGTACGAATATTTTGCCTTTGAAAAACGGAAAAGAAAATTCTCATAGTCTTGGATTTATCCAGTGTGCGAAAATATTCTATATGTATCTCCGTAACAATAACAATAGTCAATCTGAGAGGGAGATCACAGATATTATAGAAAAGTATTTGCTTCCTTTCAATATGACGGATATGTTAACTTATATTGGTAATGAATAAACAAAATATATATGTCTGATTTAATTATAAGTCCAAATTTATTTTTGGGGGTTAATGAGCTGGATAGACTCAAGAAATCTCTGAGAGAGGATGGGTATAAGCGGATATCAACGTACTTAACCAATTCTTTTGGTATAGCACAGGACGCTAATAATACTTTCTTCAAAGTGACTCAATTAGCGGGTTCTAACAACACCGTAGTGATTAATAAGGGAGTTGCCTTTGATTCTTCTTTAAATGCTATTGTGTTGGAGAATGATACGCAACTTACAATCCCCAATACAGGAATCACTCAATGGATAGCAATTTCCTATGTTTATACCAACATTGAAAAAGGAACGATAAACGTAAGTGCTTTGGGATCCATTACGGGAATAGGAACAGAATTTCTTTCTGTTTTGCGAGGTCAACCTGATTTTCCTACTAAGGTTCAATTGGTATCGGAATTGAATACGGGAGAGTATGAAGTAGTAGATGTAACTTCTGATACCAGTGCTACACTTTCCGGAGATTTCGTAGCGGAAAGCGGAATTCAATATAAGGTAATTGGAACGTTTACTCCAGGTTTTCAAGTAGATGACGACAATAAGTTTATTTATCAATATGATTCCTGTTCTATCCGTTTGATAGCTTCCGAAGACGTTCCCACGGTAGGAGCCGATGAATTTCTCATTGCTTCCGTTTCTTATGATGGCGTAGGAGCTATGTACATTTCGGATGAAAGGGTTCGTAATATGTTCAATAATCCCTACGAGCAAAGTGGGGGTACGGAAGATGCAGCTGCAATAAATCCTCTGGTAAGTCTTATTAGCGTTGGAACCGTAGGAAAAGGAGAAACAAGTGTAGATATGGAATTGTTGATGGAAGCGGGTTATTCCGTAACTCGTTACGAGTTGGTAACTACTTCAACTTCCAACACTTTAAATATATTAGAAGGAAATTGTAATTTCCTTGGCACGGGAGATATTCCAAACGGTATGTTTACAAACTGGCGTTTTTTAAATCGAAAGAATATGAAGTTTGCTACGATTCAAACGAATCAAAACAAAACTCTTTATATTCCAGTTTTGGATAGTTCTCTTTTTGAGACGGAAGGAAATGATTTCATAATCGTACCGCCTTTTAAAGAGATTGAATATCAAGTTACCGTTTCTAATAATGTAGACCGTCCCTCAACAGCTTTCTATTTTCGAGGCACGCTTCAGAATTTAGTTTCCCGAGGCAGAATCTACATCTACTATCCAGATCAAAAAGCTTCTTTTGTAAGTCCCGTTACTGTCTCTTTGCGTTATCGAATGATAGGAGAGGGAACAAAGAACTATGTTTTCAGTAAATTTGCCGTAGCTCAATTCGAGAATTACATGAGTCAAAACGAAACTTTGGCTGATTCTTCTTTTGATATTGATATCGCTTCAATGCAACCGATTGAAAAACTCCGTAATTATTCTTAAAATTATGATGTTATATTTAACAGGTGCGTCGGCTTCATTAAGTAAGTCACCTGAAATTCAACAGAATGACGCTAATAAGAGTTTGGGAGGATATATTTCTTCCTCCCCAGTTCCCAATGCTGCAATAAACGGCTTGTTTGATATGATATCAATTCAGACGCTCAAGAATCGTTACAAAGAGACAATTGCTATTGCATTGATAAATAAGTTTCCTCAGGCTGTTTCGGATGTTACGATAAAAATTATCAATAATGAAGGTAATATTGCGAATTTCAAAATAGCGGCTGTACCCGTAGATAAACGATATGTTATGGAACATATTGATAATCGTTATCAAGAACCGATGCAGGGAGAATTTATTGACGTCTCCTTTTATCGAGCAGCAGTAGATGTAGAAATCATTAATCCTGGACAGGCTGAAGAGGAAATTGTCTTTGATCCTTTTAATGTAACGGTAACGGTCGAGGAAACGGGAATAGAAGGAACATGGAGAGCGATTGAGGATGCCTTTAGCAGCAATTCCGATTACGATGTGAGGAGATTATCTAAAAAGAAATTTAGGATTGAGAGACGTGACGAGACAGTGGTTGATCCTCCCCTTCAATGTTCTTACATAGCTTCGGAAAACGCTTCCTTTAAATTTGAAGGACTTTTTGGTAATAAAGAAGACAACTCTGCTTTACTTTCCGAAAGAATGGAATCAGAAGAAGCTATTGGAATTTGGCTTCAAAGAGATATTTCTAAAATAAAATACAAGAGTAATCACGAGATTATTCAGGATTGGAAAGACAAAGTAATTCAAGAGACTTTAGAACAAGTGGAGCTTGTTATCAGTTATAATTTAGTCAAAGAATAAGAAATAATATGGCAGGATATAACGATACCAAACAAAAGATACTGGACACTCTAATGCAGCGTCCAGTTGGAACGGAGATTCAACCCGATAATCACCAAGATTTCGCTTTGAGTCTTTTGGATTATTGTCGTAGTGTAGAGCTTATTTCAGCTTCAACACTGATTGGGATAGCTTATACCGATACTGTTCCCGTTCAATCTAATGATGCTTCGGCAGCTTATATAGCCGGAGTAGCGCAAGCCCAAACAGCGGTCTTTACTAATTTCATTGATGAGGATGGTAATGCGATTACGGTTACCACTGGGGATATGGAAGGAAAGATTGTTATTCTTGTATGGAATAGACAATACTGGGATGCGGTAGAACTTCCTACCAGTATTATTAGTTCAGCGGAAAATGCTGAATTTTTTTATAGTCTATTTGTAAGAAAGACGTACTCCAGTAAAGCCCAAATGGAGGCAGATACCAATCCTGTTGGGGATGATGGTAAACCTATTAAGGTAGGAGAGATAGTTTCGGTTTTTAATGAGACAGATGACTCTTATAACGGACTTTATTCTCGTACCGAAACAGGTTGGCAGTATCAAGGGAAATTTTCTAATTTTGGTGATAATATTGATGGCGGAACGGCTTTCACAAAATACGGTGGTGTAAATCGTATCGATGGCGGCAATGCTTATGGTAATTAAAAGAGAGAACGGCTATGGCAAGAATGATATTGCGTAAAGATACCGCTGCGAATTTCGCTTCCCAAAATCCTTTGATTTTAGAAGGGGAATATGCATTGGAAACTGATACCCGAAAATATAAACAGGGGGATGGGGTAAATCCTTATAATGCTTTGCCGTATTGTAGTCCAGAAGTCGTTCAGGAATTGGGCAATAGTTTGATTGCTACCATTTCCCAGAAAGTATTAACCGAGAAACTCACTGAAACTAAAGAATTGGTAAACGTATTTAAAAGACAAGAAAAACTCATTTGATATGGCGACGATTATACAATTAAGAAGAGATAATACAGTAAACTGGGCTGACGCTGATCCTATTCTGGCGGAAGGTGAGATGGGCTGGGAGAAAAGCGGAAATGAAATAACTGCTTATAAAATAGGCGATGGAGTTCGGAAATGGAGTGAACTTCCTTATGGTAGCAATATCTCTATTCTTCAAGAACTGGGGGATAGCGAAACAGCTACCATGAGTCAAAAGGCGATAACGGATTCTATTAATTACACCTGCGTGGAAATTGTGGGATTTGGAATTAACGCCTCTTCAGCAGGAGTAACCAAAACTGGAGATGTTTATTATAAAACAGATACCAATCAATTAAGAAAATGCTCTAATTATGAAAATTCAACTTTTATAACTCTAAGGGTTGACGATTCAACTCTGATCTATTTCAATGAGAAGTACTATCTTTATTCTGATCTAACAAAGGAAGGAACTTCTTCCTTATTTAATCGTAAAAGATTATTATATACTCGTAATGAAGAAAATGGAATATTAAATAACCTATTAATTGGTACTATTAACGAAGGAAATGCAGTAAGTGGAATCAATGGAACTTACGTTGCAAGTTCTAATTTCAGTTGTGCTTATTTTAATGTTTCTCCAGGAATGATGATCGGAGCTTTATTGCCATACCAAGGAGGACTTTTGGGTTTAGCGTGGTTTACTGAAGATAACGTGTTTATTAGCGGAGAAAATTATCCTGTTGATACTGATTATATAAATAAGGGTTTGTTTTATAAAGAAATTGTTGCTCCTGATAATGCCTTTATTCTCAAAGCTACTGTTTTCAATAAAGCGAACCGATCAACAGAAGGACACTACAGCAATTTCGCAATCATATCATATTTGAACAAAGATTCTGTTAAACTGAATCAAGATGAAATTTGTCGCTTTTATAGGGTTAATTCTGTAACTGGAGTTGTTGATGAAACGGATGTAATGGGATGTACCCGTTACATAGATTGCAAGGGAGTAAGTTCTTTTAAGGTTATGATGCCGTCTACCCCAACATCCACCGCAGAGGCAGGATGGGGATTAGCATTTTACAACGCTTCTAAGACATTTATATCCGGAGTGAATAAATTAGTAGGAACCAATGGAGCTTCCTTGATAACGGTCACTGTACCTAACGGTGCAGCATATTTCCGAACTACTTATTGGAACTATACTCAAATTCAAACTAATAATTATCCGGAATTTGAATGTTATATAGATTATCCTAAAGGAGTATTAGGATATGGTAAATATCGTCCTTACATTTCTGGAGAAATATATTTTAGTAGGAAGGTAAATCAGGGTGTGAACAACTATTGGGATAACACCGTTGAGATTCAACAACCAACGTCTTATAAAGATACCACAGGTGTTCTCCTTCTTCCCTCCAATTATTCCCCAGAAGGGAATCCCGTTCCTATTATAATGTATTGTCATGGATATAGTCATTATGTTTATTACGATCATTGGGGAGCTACCGATTCCTTTAGATTACAAAAGCAACATTGGGCAGATGCGGGATTTGCGGTATTCGATTGCAACGGAGCGAGAAATAATACCAAAGTAGCTAATTTTACAGGAGCAGGTTCGTCTCAATTTGTAGATGGATATCGCCAATGTTTAGATTACATAAAAGAAAATTACAATGTAGAAGATAGAGTTTGTATAGTAGGGGGATCAGCTGGAGGACCAACGGCTATTAATGCCGCTTATTATTGGAGCGATGTGAAAGCAGTAGCTCTCCTTTCTGCTTGGACAAATTTGCTTACCTGTTCTTGGGATCAAGGCGTTCGTGATACATTTGTAGAATATCTTGGATTTGCAAACACTACTACTTACGAAAAAGATAAAACCGTGGGATATGATCCTGCATTAAGGATAGTTACAATCGCTGAAAACGAATATGAATATTTCCCAGTTCCAGTAAAGGCTTGGATAGGAAGTACAGAATCTACACACGTACTTTATACAGCTTTATATCGTTTTATAAATGCTGCTCGAAATCAAGGATGCACAGCATTTATTAGAGAGCTTGAAGGATTAACTCATACTGATGTTGTTAGTGGCGCTAATGTGACGGTAGACACAGAAGTAGCAACTTGGTTTAAAACGTATTAATTATGGCAACTTTAATTCAACAAAGAAGAGATACAGCCGCTCACTGGAATCGGGTTAACCCGATTCTGGCGGACGGTGAAGTAGGATATGAAACCGATACCCGACAAAGAAAATTAGGGGACGGTATTACGCATTGGAATGATCTTCCCTATGATGGCAATCCCTGCCTTCAGGAAATGGGAACGAGCGAAATATTCCCAATGTCTCAAAATGCAGTGACTAAAGAGCTGGAAGGTATAGGTGCAGTAGTAAATGATATTTTGATCGATTACGGGACTGCTCTCTCAAAATACGGTGGTTCTCCGGCAATTGATTATGGTAATGCAAGTACGGAGTAAAAATATAGATTATGGCAACAATTATTCAATTAAGAAGAGACGAAACAGTAAATTGGGTGGAAGCTGATCCCATTCTCGCCGATGGCGAACCAGGAATTGAAATAATATCAGGTAATTCATTGGCTCTCAAGATTGGCGACGGTATCCATTCCTGGAATAATTTACAGTATATTTTTTCTGGTTCTGTCAGTCCTGGAGAATTTAATAACCTTGGAAGTATAACAGAAGAAAGTTTTAATAACCTTGTGTCTCAAGGGTATTATTTATATAGTTTACAATCGGGCAGCGGAGAGGTTAAAGGAATTTTGGTTGTTAGTAATAATGGAGATATTCTGCAAATTCGCTATGAATTTAACGGCATATACATTCGTTCTCGTACAGACGAAGGCTGGGAAGAATGGGGTGATGCGTTCGTAAGCAAACTTCGGAAACATATTGATAACGATACGATATATTGGGACGAATCTAAGCAAGTAATTAAATCCAAGGGGGGGGGGGCATACAGACTATTTCCATACGGGTATCTATAAATCCAGCTAATATTGGACAATGTACAATTTCTGCCACAGGAGATACCGTAAGTATAGTAGAGTCAGAAGATAAAAGTAACTACTATATTATAGCCACTAAGACAGGAACCGTTACTATTAAGGTTATTCCTAAAGACGGATATCAGGTACAAAAATTAAACGTAGACCAAGTAAGTCAAGGCTCCGTATCAGAATATACCTTTGAAAATTTGGCTTCTGATCATACCATGTATGTGTGGATGGAGGAACAACTAATTCAGACCGACACGGACTTTCTTATTCGTAGTGACAAACCATCCGTTTATTATTCGGGACTTGGAGAATGTATTGCCGCAATAAAAGAGGATTATCCGGATAAACTCACAAAGGATATTATGATTTCCTGCGTAAAGAAGGCTACAGAGGTACGCGGGTCACAATGGAACTCAACTTATGGAATCTGGACATCCACTCTGTTAGATTGGAATAAAGACAGCCTTTATACTTTGACTATCAATGGCAACGATTTATACACCATCAATTGCAGATGGTTGGGTGGATTGTTGTTTGAGAATGTGGATAATTTGTTTATTAAAGGCGTTTCCATGCTTAATTACTGTAACTTCTCTGGTGCTTCTTCTCCGGAAGAACTTGCGGCTATTATGGTACGTAGCAATGACGCTACGGACAAGGTTAAGAATGTGGCTCTGCATAACTGTAAGTTCAATGGCTACTATACGGACAGTTCCGGAAAACAGTGGCACACATGGTATTGTTTGAGATTAAAAAATGTCTCTAATGCACTAATAGACTCCTGTAATTTTGATAGAGCTTCTTCGGTGGTAGTATATATGAATGGGATAGATAGTGCAGAAATAAACCGTTCTTATCTTAAAGGAGATTACTACATAAACGCTGGTGGATTAGGTCACGCAAATGTATTGTCTATTTCTGGAAATAATGCTTATTTGAAATTGGCGGATAATACTATTGACGGCACAGGCATGATTGAATACGCATGTTCTATCGGCGGAGTCAGTGAATTTGATTTGGTTAGAAATACAATTAAAAATTGTGCAGGACAGCCTTTCAATATTTCTGGAGATATGCAGCGCTTCAATATAAAAAGTAATCTGTTCCATTCCAATATTACAGGTGGTCAGTATCTTTACGTCAGAAGAATATTTGGTTGTTCAGGCATTAAAGAACTCAATGTTGACAATAACACAGTCTACTTTAATGGTGAGTTTTCAGCATCTCAAGAGTTTTTATCGGGTAATTTTGAGAAGCTGACAAATTACAATAATATCTTTATTAATAAATTAGGAAAAGCGTATGTTGCTTTCCTCAACAGTGTTGGTGTGAAAGAATATCTTTCAGGTAACAATATCTATGCTTCTGCATTTTGGAATAATAACCCATCGGAAAGGTTTATTAATTTTTCTCCGGTAAAAGCTGAGATTAATGAAGGTGATTATTTGGACTTTTCTTTTGAAACAAGAAAATTGGCAGAATATAAAAATCGGGGTTACGAGGCAGATTCAACCGCATTGAGTAATACCGATAATATACTGAACATTGACGAAGGAGGTACGGACTACAAACTACTGGAATCATTAAAAAATATCTATCTATCAAATAAAGAATACGCACCAGAGTTTGATATAGATTATTTGCGCGCATCTGCTAACAATGTGTCTCTGGGTGCATATAACCTATTTGGCGAACAATGGGATGAAACGACAGATGCCAGTACAGGGTATGAAGGTACTAATATGGCAGACCTTGAAACGTTTAGTAATTCTATTGTTTACATAGTTCCTACGGATGATATTATAACTATAAGAGTTAATTCCAAGAATAGAAATCTTTTCATCAAGTCTCTGTTTACCTCAGATAATGGACACTCGTTCATCCGCTTTGGTCAAATAGTCACAGCATCTTTGCAATGTACATATAATGAGGAAACAGGTATGTACGTAGAAGATAACAATTACACGTTGAACATTAAAGAAGAAAGTTATGAGTAATCAGGAATATGTAAATAAGCTAATTGGTGGTATTGGACGTGTTAAATTAGCAACGAAGGTTAGCAACGCTTTTCCGCTTGTAGGTGAAACGGTTACTTTGGAAGCGGTGACAAAATGGGCACAAAAGATGTATTTTACAAAAAGAAGTACCTCTGACACTTCCGTTTCTACCGCAGAAACGATTGATAATACTTCGCAGAATACTTCGGTTACAGTTCCCGTGAGTACTGAGGGCGATTTAAGGCAAGAGGTACGGGCAGTAAATTATCGTAATGCGGAAGAATTGTTTTCCGCTTCATTGATACGTTACCTGTATGCAATGCAGAATCAGATACTTCCTTATCACGATGTCGGTGTGTCCTCAGAAATAAGCCGTACAGACCAGAATTTCACGATAAATATAATGTCGGATAATGGTTATGATTTATCACGTGAGCATACGCTTGAAGTGTTTATTCTGAAAGAAAACGGAGATAGCAGTGTTTCTGAGGATGTTATTGCTCATCGCACACAAGCTGATTTCACTCTTACAGGTGGGGTATTGACTTCTACAGAAATAAATATTTCATCCAGAGGAATCTATGATGTGGAAACACGGTATTATGATACGGGTACTCAGAAGACTATCAGTAAGCGCATTAATAAACTAATAACCATTACTCCCCGTTTGGCTGCTAAACCATCGGAAGGACAGTCACCGAAAATGAGCATTGAATCTAACGGATATCCCGATGCAAAGATTGATGTTTATGAAACCGGAGTAAACGATTGCTATATGGTTTTTACTATTCCGGACACAAACTATTATAAAGATATTAATATTGACAGTCTTCCATCAGGATATGATGCTTACACTCTTGTACTGAAAAAAGCTGTGGAAAACGGAACTTCTCGTATAAGAATTGCTTGCACTGAAATTAAGGGTAATCCGCAACAAAATCCTTCCCCGCAATTTTCTGAGAATAATCCGTTGGTGGTAACTATTGACCAGAACACGCCATTAACACTTTATGGTACAAGTTGGAACACTATGGCTTTTATTTGTATGTGGCACGTTGTGGTAGATGGGAGAGGTTATTACAACCTTTCTAAAGGCATCAAATTAGACCGTAATCCTGATCATAAGATTACATGGCCAGTTATACAGCTACAAATAGCCGACGGGACTAAGTATATCGAATTTTTTGAAATGGAGATAACAGGGTGCAGTTTTGCTGGGGTGTCTATAAAAACCGATCCGACAGCTTCTAATCCTTGGTACTGGTATGGTAATTTCGAGCTAAATGATCTTTGGCTGCATCACATGTATGTACATGATACCGATAGTGAGGGTTGGTATATAGGCTATTTTACTCCCGAAAAATCAACAGTTGTTTATACAGGTGAAACTGTTACATTTAAAAATTTGAAAGGTGAAGACGTAACTTATACCAAAGGATACTCATATACAAAGAAAGCCCATTATCTGACAAATTTCCGATTTTATCGAAATAATACTGAACATACAGGCTATGATGGTATACAGATATCCAATTCGATAGGTGAAGTGTGTTACAATAGATTATATGATTGTGCCTATAAAAATGAGTCAGCTCAAACAAGTGGAATGTCCATTCAGAGCTTTTCAGGTAAATGCTACAATAATTTTCTGCTGGATAGTCATGGGGCAAACTTGCAAATTGGTCCAATCGGTAATATTGAGATATTCAATAATGTGGCACAATCAAAGTACGGAATGGGGGTACAATTTTTATTTTCCTACGATACGCCCGAACAGAATCCGACTAACGCTCCCGCAGGAAGTGGAGTTATAAATAATGACTTACAGATTGTATTTTATAACAATGTAATTTCTACGCCTGGAATGACGGCTAACGGACGTAATACTGTTCAGGTGAGAGGTGTGCACATGTATGACAATATTATAACTAATAACGGGCAATTGTTCGGCAATATGACATTAGAAACACTTGCTGTTTGGGAGTCTCAGACGGTAAATAATGAGGTTTTTCTTTACTCTGATTTGTATCAGAAAGCTATTGATTTAAAAATTGCAGACTACGTAAGTGGAGATTATCGTATTGCTTTTGATAGTTCTCTGATAAGTGCAGGTCTTGGTACTACCTTCAGTTTCGATTATAGAGGATATTTGAATTGGTATAATACAGTATGTCCTATTGGTCCGTTTATGGGTAAATATAAATCAGATGCTGTTGATGATGAGTCCGTAGAATTACTTTCCATTTCAATAAATAGTGGAAATTCTTCAACCCAAGAACGCAATGTCAGTGTTCTACTTAATTATACAGGGGCAGCTACTCGCTATCGAATTGGTGAGAGTACAGATTTATCATCAGCTACTTGGCAGAACATACCGGAAGGAAATACGGTTGAATTTACCCTGTCTGATGGATTTGGGCAAAAGACTGTTTATGCGCAAATTAGTAAAGGTCAAGCTATAAGTGATACTAAGTCAGCTACCATTGAATATGTAAGTACTCCGTTAACGTTGGAAGCTCTGATTTTAAATGGGGGCAAAATTACTTCAACTTCATTAATCATTCCTGTAACCTTTACTTATGCGGGTTCATTTGCTCCTACCAAATATAGGTTGGGTGAAGTAGCCGACCTTACAGGTGTTGAGTGGGTGGATTACTCTGATAGTGTTAATTACACATTTACTTCTATTGGTTCAAAAACGGTGTATGGACAGTTACAGGATGCGGAAGGAAATCTAACTGAGATTAAACATAGTAGTATTACTATTGTAGAACCCAGTGAAAAAATTGTTATTTCAATTGGATGGACGTTCAACGTATTAGGTGGTGTGGGAGAGCTATACGATGAGACAAACCAATTGGTTAAAGTAGCACTTCAAACTCAAAGTATAGTTAGAAATCTCTATACTACAACAGGGCAACAATTAGGAACTATTACTAAGGTAGATTCAGAAGGTACGAGTTACATGATGGAATCACAGAAAGGTGCTTCTACTGGGAACAATAGCGGTATATATCCTGACGAGATTTTAGAACGCAACATCTGTACAGGAGGTAATTCTGAAAAGTATAGGGAATTTAAGATAGAAGGTCTTTCCGCCGGAACTTATAAAATTAGGTTATTCTGTTCTACGATACAGGCTTCTTCGGATGCTGCACGTTCTAAATGGAAAGTATCTGTGGGTGGTGTAGAAACAGATTTTATATTACCTACGGACTTTAATCCTAAGAATAATCTGACACAGTGGTTAGAACAAACCGTAGAAGTCGGGGAAGACGGTTTCAGTATTCTTTGGGGAGTCGCTTCTTCGGGTTCTTACATTTATGTTCCTTTGAATATTATAGATATTGAAAAAATATGAAAACATTTATTTTCCTTATAGAAAAGTTGGGCTACAAATTTAAAGTTGAAGCCAGTTGTGGAGGTGAAGCATTGTACAAGTTAATGCAAGAGAATCCGGCACATGAAGTCTTTAATGACTGCATTGAAGGTAGTCCAGTAGGCTTTAATCTTACGGTGTTAATGAGAGGTGAAGAAATTAAATCTAAAATTAGAGAGTTTGAAGTAACACTCTCAGAGAAAGGTTTCAGTTCTTCTATATCCAGCTTTGAAGATATTTGCAGCCATATTTCAGATGAACTTCTGTATCCTGTTTCGGTGTTGTCACCGATAAAAGAGATTTCTCTAAATTCAGATCAGGATGTCCAAAGGGTTAAGGCTGAAATCCGAAATTGTGTGTATAGATTAGTAGATAAACTTCAAAATTACGAGGGATTGATTTATGAATTACGTAATTTAATATCAATAATTTAATTTACAAAGTTATAGACAATAAAGTCGGAGGATTGGAGCTAATTACAAATATATTCTTTTGAAAATAACGACATACTCAATCCCTTTTTCTGTTCGTTCAAAAGTATGAGAGATACCTCCGACTTTTTATTTTAGATAATAAAGCGAATGATAATACGTGATCTAATAACATTTGGAAGTGCTTACGTAGAATTTAGTCCTCGAAGTCTAAAGAGACTTAATCCCGAAGACGTTCGTTTCAGAGAGGGCATGAGATTGACTTGGTATAAAAGACTAATGAAATACATAAAGAAATTATGGACAAAGAAACAGTAAAGAAAGTTATTGATTTAGATGAAGGAATATCTGAATTGGAGAGACTTCAGGAGGAGTTAAAAAGAGGGTTTAAAGAAACCAATAGGTTGAAAACAGAAGGGAAGATGCCGCCTATGAGTTTACCAATTTCGGTTATACTTTCTGAAAAGGCTCAAACGTATCTTTTGCAGGCGGTTAATGACGCTTGTCGAGAAATTGGAAAAGAGTTGGAGGATTTGTAAATATAAATTGTCTTTTAGAAACGGGAGGTGAGAACTACAGTTAAATATAGTACGCAACTAACATCCATGTGCCGGATGCAGCGTTCTTCTTTTTATACAATCTCCCGTTTTCTAAAAGTCAAGTATAATTATATACATTCTTGACAAAGCTGCTAACTTGTCAAGTTGATTTAAAAGACTTTGTATTCTTCCGTTTTTAAAATTGAACTTATTCCCCTTATGAGATGAAAGTCTTGTAAGGGGATTTTCGTATATGATTGACAGTTATAAGTAGTCATAAGATTTCAAATAATTAAATGTTAAAATATTATGGCATTACTTGGGCAATTTAGACGAGATACTCTGGAGAATTGGTCTACTATTAATCCAATGTTGGCGGATGGTGAATTTATTATCGTTCGAGACAACACTAATACCTATACTATCGGGTATAAGACGGGAAACGGGTATTCTCGTTTCAACGATCTGGGATATAATAGCAATGTAACTTTCTTGAATGAATTAGGAGACAATGAACAAGCGGGAATTTCTCAGAAATTCACAGGACAGATAATCAATGATTATAATATAAGTAATCTGCATACTAATGAGATTGCCGCTGATCCTGCCTTCGGAACGAATAAGTTTACGCTGTCTCAAGCTATTGCGGTCATTCCTGCCTCCGTTTTAAAACAAGGTTTGGTAATAACTTTCATTTCCAGTGAAACAAATGAATGGAAGAGATATCAAAACGTCGGTACTCCTTTCACCACTCTTCAGAATTGGGAAGATTTAGCTTCAAGCGTGAACGTAATTCAACCTCCTGGTGATTTAGACGTTAATGATTATCTTTACAATATCTATTACGCTCCTATTACGGGAAAGGTTACGTATGAGCCATCTCGTTTGACTACTGATTTTATTCAGGTAGATAATGGACAGATTATAGATTATACTATCTATGGTTACACTTCCAGTATTGCTATTGCTGCCTTTGATGCTAATCAAAATATTATTCTTAATAAGTGTGTAATTACTTCCAGCTTGACTGGAGAAACGGGACGATATATTGTAGATAGTGATAATATAAGATTCTTGCGGTTTACCCGTCTAAACAACGTTACGGGATTAAATCAAGCGGTTTCTTTTTACAAACCAGATTATTTGCCTAACATCGAAGAATCTACCAAGGGAATACGTCAATTTAGCGAATCGGATTTTATCGTTGAGGGAATGTACATAAATCCCGTAACAGGTAAAGACGTTGCTAATGCCAGTTGGAATGCTACTGATTTTATCCCCGTGGTAGGAGGAGAATTAATTTTCAACAAGAATCTATATGGAACAACAGGTGGAGCAGTAATTGCTTTCTACGATGGAGCAAAAGTTCCCGTGGAATTGATTCGAGGCAATACCGCTTACGATGCTAATTTTGTTAGCGTTCCCGAAGGAGCTTTGTATGTTAGATTCTCAATGGCTACGGGTATGCCGATTACTATTAAGATAATTAATGGAACCAATCGTACTCAAATGCTAAGCGAGGATAAAGGAGAGATTATTGTCGATGGCTTTGATAAATTCTATGTAACTGGTACTTGGAGTAGATCGGGAAAAGATTTAACCGTAACAGGAGGAAGTTTTACCCAAGCTCGATACGACACTCCAACCTTTGAGGACGAATTTGTAATGAGTTGTAGAGTTCGATCCACTGTTGCTACGGGAGGAGGATTTGAAACTGGTATCGGTAAAACTTCCCCAACGGCTGGATATGTTGACCGTTGGATAATGATGTGCAAGGATTCTACGGGTTCTTATTTGAAATCTTATTATCGTCCTAACGGTTCTTTTGCCGAACAAACTGGAGTAAGACAAAAGCTTGCTACTGAGTTAGTGTTGAATAAATGGTATGTTTTACAATTGATAAAAACTACCGATGAGAAATCAGCTATCACGGGACGGTTATACGATGAAGAAACGGGAGAGCTTCTTGCTTCTTTCAGAACAACCGCTGCACCTTATGCTTGGGGATATCCAGTAGCAATTAATCGAACGGGACAAGCCCAGTTCTCTGGATTTGTGATGAGCTATCCTAAGAAGTCTTATCCCTTGGTAGCGGTTTATGGAGACAGCTTCATTGAAGGAAATTCAATAGAAGCTACTAAGAATTTGCGATATAGTGCATTGCTTCAATCGGTTCTTGGGAAATATCAATGTCTTTTGTTCGGGCACGGAGGAGCCACTTCTCTGAGCGACGATTCAAGAACCTTACTTCAAATAGAAAAAGTAAATAGTGCGTACGCAATCATTGCCTACGGGGATAACGACGTTGATTTTAATACGTGGTATAAATACGTAGCGTATATGATTCAAATGTGTGAACTTACCAATACGCTTCCCGTTTTCGTTACGGTTTGTCCTCGGGTAAGTCAATCCACTGCTTACATTACTAAAATGCAAGCTATTAACAATTGGATCAGAACTTCGGGTTATCCTTATATCGATGCTAATGAAGCTTGTACTTCAGACGGATTGACATGGAAAACTGGTTATGTTTTGGACGATGGTCAACATCCTTCGGTTTTGGGACATCAAGCTATTTTTAATAAGATAAAATCTGATTGCGGATTCTTGGTGGAGAATGCTGAATTTTACGAAAAAGCGATTATTGAAGAAAAATTTTCGGACATAGGTTTTCAATTAAAAGATAATGACTTATTAACGCAATGTCTTGCAAGTAGTTTTAAAGCCACTCCAATTAGTGTCAATTTATTAGATACAGACAATGTGCTAAAAGGATGGGCGTATAATGAAGGAGTATGGGAAAATAATCCCGACTATATAAGTTCCGGTAAACTGTATATGGACACTGCCTATTACACTATACAGAATGTGAGAGCATATCCCACTAATTTGAATGTGTATATTGCACAATTTGATGTTTTTGGAAATCATTTAGGGAGAACTGTTGTAACTTATGCCTCTGAGGATAATCTTAAATTGACTTTCAAATACAACAAACCTGAAGGTGTCGCCTACGAAAGAATAGTATTGAGCGTATCTGGTGTCCTTGATGCTTCTGATATGCAATTAGAGAGAGGTTTGGTTGCTTCTACTCCAGTTGCTTTTCAAGGTTGGTTATTTGATAAAAACGAACAGGATTTTATTTCTAAAGCTATAATGGGGTATAATGAATATCCTATTGGCAAAAACTACATTGATGAGAATAACCTTTTGTACGGTTATTCTTTACAGAATGGACTATGGATTTCTGTTAATAGAGGTATAGCAAGCAACCGCTTATTCTTGAAAGATGGAACTACTTACACTGTTTCTAATTTAGCAGTATTTAGTCCTACGATTACCAATATGTATTTGGCTTATTTCGATAAAGATGGAAACTTCTTGAAACGAACAGCTCATGCTATGGTAGTAGATTCTACGGGATTGAAGGGGAGTTGTACGTTTACGGCAAATGTAGATGATGGTCAGACATTCTATGTAAGAATGGTACTTCAAAGTAGCAATGTTAATGTAAATTACGTTCCCAATCCTCAATTAGAAGTAGGAAGTGCCGCTACAGCATACGAAGCATACGCAGGGACCAAATACGTTCTGGAAGTGAAGGGAAGTAAGTCCTCCGAAGAAAAGAACGTTCTATTGACTGGAGCGTCCTTTGCTTTTCCTGATAACGAATGGTTCCGTTATGTTTGCGATGATCTTGGGATAACGGGATACAATAAAGCGGTGAGTGGAGAAACTATGCAACATACGGCTCAAAAGATGCATGATGGTACTTTGTATACTCAAGAGGAATTTGAAGATTTTGATATATTCCTCATTTTCCATTCGCACAATCAGACGGTGACAGATACCACCAATCTAAAAGAGAATTATGAAGATTACGTCTTTCCGCTCACGGATCGTTCGGCTCAATGGGACTATGTATTGAAGAAATACGCTGCGGAATGTTACGCTGCACGTTTGAATACAAATAGCAGATGGTATGGGACGAAAGACGGGAAGCCATATCGAGTAGTAGTCGTAACTCACTGGCATGATGCAAGAACTATTTTCAATAATAGTATTAGAGAGTTGCAAGCAAAATGGGGATTCACTCTTTGTGAATTAGACAAAAGAATTGGTTTCAGCAAGAATGAAGTTCATCCTGTTACTGGAGCACAAGTTTCTATTCTTCATTGTGATAATCCTTCTAACAATACCGAGATTATTGACGGTGTGGAATATGGTTGGCATCCTACCAGAAATAAGGGAGCTTGGATTCAACACAGAATGGCGGATATTATTGGCGATACTCTTGTTACTTGTGAAGCATCAACCAGGGATTCAGATTTAGTAAAGAGTTTAGAAGCGAGTGATAGTTTATCTGGAGGAAGTTCTGATTTCATTAGCAATAATATAGCGGATTTACTCCCCATAAGTACTTCAGAAGTTTCTATTCCTATTGTAGATTATGACAATAGGTTAGGCATTAGTGTCTCCCAACTTTGGATGACCGTACAGGAAGGAAGGTATTATCATATATTTGGTAATATTGAAACTTTCGTCCCTATGAGTATTGTAACAGGTTGGTCTGGTCCGCCCAGCGAAGCTACCTTTGTTACAAATTACAATAGTTGGAAACCTGCTGGAAAACATAACATAGATATCATCATAAAGGCGGAATCGGTAAGAATGGCCGTCCCGAAGGGATTAACCGTAAATCGAATAACTCCTAATTTGATAACAACTAAAACACAAACAAGGAGTGCTATATCTAATTTGAATACTCCTACGGTAGACATGACTACCACTAACAGAAGAGGACCCAATTCTTTAGTCCCCGCTGGTAGTACGATAACTTCATTTTCTTTTATTCCCAAACAAGCCGGCACATCCTTAATGGAAGTTTGGAAGCTGGAAAATGGGGTGTTAACGGTTATTGATTCTTTAGACATAGTCGCCACGGGAACTACAGAAACGCCAATAACGGCTTATATAGGTAAAACAGTTGAATACGATACTTTATTTACATTCGTCAATAAGACGGGAGTTACAGGATGTATAGGAATGCTAAATTCGTCAACGACTAACAGCACCGTGGGTCAATTTTCTATCCCCGTTGCTTCTGGTAATCAGGTAGCATTCACAGATATCACTTCGACATTCGGAGCTTTGGCCGCCAGAATAATTTATACTATTCCTGTAAATAATGATGTGAAAGATGTCGGAAATTTAGGAGCTTTGGAAGTAGGAGCCTATAAACAATTTACTACAATACAGTCTGCGGTCAACACTGCAAGAGATGGAGATACTATTATCGTTTATCCGGGAGTGTATAACGAAAGAGTTCAGGCTTGGGGGAAGAATATAAATCTTGTTGGTATAAGCCGAGAAACTTGCATTCTTCGAGATGATAGTTCTGATTATCGAACTCCTCCACTTGAAATGAATGTAGGCAGTGTTCAAAATATGACGATAATCGAAACAGCAAACAATCCTGATCCTGCTATTGATGGGGTAATTCTACCAGAAGGTTGGCCAGCTAAAGATATGGCTTATACTATTCACGCTGAAAGTGCTGTCAATTCTTACGGAAGATCATTGAAAGTAATAGGATGTAGATTGGTAAATGCTAATCGTCCTTGTATTGGCGCTGGAACGTATAATAATTATTCAATTGAGCTTATTGACACGGAATTATATTCCGGAGTTGGAGTTTATGAAGAATATAAGAGAGGAACAGTGTATGTCCACGCAAAAGCAGATGGAGCGGGCACGTCTCAAGCTTTAAAAATGATCAGATGTGATATTTATTGCGAGGATAAATTAGCAATAACTTTAAGAGGATATACCGTTAATTCTGTTAAGAATTTCGATATAACCGCAATTAATTGTAATGTTTATTCAGCAATTAATGGAAGGGAAGATGTAATTGTGGATAATAATTTTGGCGTCGAAAGTGGAATGTCGCTGAATGACAGATCATTTGGAAATAATATTAATATTTTAAATAAGATTTAGCATGGCATTTTTAGGACAATTCAGAGGGGATTTACGTTCCGAATGGGAAGCGAAGAATCCTGTGATACATGATCGAGAATTTATTCTTGTAAAAGAAGATCCAGATGGTCCTTGGACAGCGTATAAGACCGGAGACGGTGTTCATACGTTTACCGAACTTCCTTATGGTAGCAATATCTCTATTCTTCAAGAACTGGGGGATAGCGAAA
>OBAS01000079.1_pt1 | contig 124152 bp, 99 predicted proteins | sample 1517591 | NCBI WGS metagenome assembly OBAS01 (sample SAMN04571700, study PRJEB22368) | human gut metagenome | biome: human gut; material: stool | host: Homo sapiens | place: Luxembourg | collected 2012-10-05
TCTAGCCTTAACTTCAAGAACTGGCATGATATTGTTCATAGCTTCTTCGAAAACTTCGATAGCAGGTCTTTCAGTCTTTGCTGCGACTCTGTCAAATGCTCCGTATACAATCTTCTGGGCAACTCCTCTCTTACCATCAAGCATAATGTTGTTGATAAGCTTTGTCACGACCTTATTATTGTAAATAGGATCTGCTAATACATCTCTTTTCTGAGTATGTCCTTTACGTGGCACGGTTCTTCCCTCCTTAACAATATTCATTAATTCATCGGTACTCACAAATATATATGACCTTTTTCCACCTGCGACATCCAATAAAGGCTGCCGCCATCGGGATAATCGGCTGTGTACGTGCGCGGTATATCTTAAACCTGCAACCTTCGGATTAATCTAACTCCGGCACTTGTTATAAATCATATTGTGAATAAATGCGGACCATTTCCGCGTTTTACTGCATGGTTTTTAGAAAATCTGCCAACCTGCAATTTGCCTTTACGATACTAATTATTTAGCATCCTTAGGTCTCTTGGCACCGTATTTAGAACGTGCCTGTCTTCTCTTAGCGACACCTGCTGTATCAAGTACACCACGAACGATGTGATATCTTGTACCTGGTAAATCCTTAACACGTCCACCTCTGATCAGAACAACGCTGTGTTCCTGAAGATTGTGTCCTTCACCTGGGATATAAGATGTTACTTCAATACCGTTTGAAAGACGAACTCTGGCAATCTTTCTAAGGGCTGAGTTAGGCTTCTTAGGTGTTGCAGTCTTAACAGCTGTACAAACGCCTCTCTTCTGTGGAGCAGCTACGTCTGTTGCTTTCTTCTGAAGTGAGTTGTATCCCTTCTGAAGAGCTGGTGCTGTAGACTTCTTTACTGTTGTTTTTCTTCCCTGTCTTACTAACTGGTTAAATGTAGGCATTCCTTTTTCACCTCCCGGAATTAGAATAATTCATGGTTGCATATTCAGTTCATTTCTGAATAATGTGGCATAGCAGGGCTTTCCTGTTATCACACACTTGTTTAGTATATATTTTATATTTTTATATGTCAAGCACTTTTTAAAATTTTTAGCTCAAAGATATATCTGCTCAAACTTTTTCTGTAAAAACCAAAAATTCCGGTACAGTGCATTACCACTATACCGGAACTTTTTATCCTATGCCTGAAACGGCTTTAGTTTTATTCTGTTACTGTAACTTCTTCTTCCGTCAGTTCCAGTGTTTCGTCATCAGAAATGTCAGATGCAGCTTCCTCTTTTGCTCTTTCGGCTGCTTCTTCTTCAATTTCTTTGCGGACCCTTTCATTAGAATCCAGTTCAACGTTCTGATAACGCTTCATACCTGTACCGGCAGGAATCAGTTTACCAATGATAACGTTTTCCTTCAGACCAATCAGCGGATCGACCTTGCCGTTAATAGCGGCATCTGTCAGAACCTTTGTTGTTTCCTGGAAGGAAGCAGCTGACAGGAATGAATTTGTTGCAAGAGAAGCCTTTGTAATACCCAGAATAATTGAAGTACCTGTTGCAGGAGTCTTGCCTTCCTCTTCCAGCTTTTCGTTTACTTCCGTAAATTCAATTGTATCTACCTGAGAACCTGTCAGGAATTCTGAATCTCCAGGAGATTCAATAACAATCTTCTTTAACATCTGGCGTACAATCAATTCGATATGCTTATCGTTGATTTCTACACCCTGGATACGGTAAACCTTCTGAACTTCACGCAGTACGTAATCCTGTACGGCACGTACGCCGAGGATTCTTACGATATCATGAGGATTTTCAGAACCTTCTGTGATTTCTTCACCCTTTACAACAATCTGACCTTCCTGAACCTTGACTCTTGTATCTCTAGATACAGGATAAGCCTTTGAGTTACCATCATCGTCTGTAATAACAATATCTGTCTTCTTTTCTGTCTTTGCAAAGCTTACGACACCGCCAAACTCTGCCAGTACAGCAAGTGCCTTTGGCTTTCTTGCTTCAAAAAGTTCTTCGACACGAGGAAGACCCTGTGTAATATTATCACCGGCAACACCACCTGTATGGAAAGTACGCATAGTAAGCTGTGTACCCGGTTCACCGATAGACTGGGCAGCGATAATACCAACAGCTTCACCAACCTGTACGGTCTGACCTGTCGCCATGTTAGAACCGTAGCACTTTGCACATACACCAATGTGTGAACGGCAGGTAAGAATTGTTCTGATTTTAACCTTTTCAACACCTGTTGCAACAATCTGTGCTGCTCTCTTTGGTGTTACAAGGTGGTTTGCAGCTAAAATCACTTCACCGGTAGACGGATCAATGATGTCTTCTGCAAGATATCTGCCTGTAATACGTTCTTCTAATGATTCAAGGATATCTGCCTTTGCATCACTGCTTGCAGTTGCCTTATCATTTACGAATTCAGATACATACATACCCGGAATTGCCTTACCGGCGCTGCAGTCTGTTTCTCTGATAATCAAATCCTGTGATACGTCTACAAGACGTCTTGTAAGGTATCCTGAATCGGCTGTACGAAGCGCTGTATCGGACAGACCCTTACGCGCACCATGCGCTGAAATGAAGTATTCCAGTACATCAAGACCTTCACGGAAGTTGGACTTGATTGGGAGTTCGATTGTATTACCGGATGTATCTGCCATCAAACCACGCATACCTGCAAGCTGCTTAATCTGCTGGTTAGAACCACGGGCACCTGAATCGGCCATCATGAAGATGTTGTTGTATTTGTCAAGACCATCCAACAGAGCCTTTGTCAGCGCCTCATCCGTTTCCTGCCATACGCGGATAACATTCTTATGTCTTTCTTCATCTGTTGAACGACCTCTGTTGTAGTTTACAGTAATCTGTTCAACCTTCTTTTCTGCATCGGAAATCAGTTTCTTCTTAATCGGCGGCACAGTCATTTCTGAAATAGAAACGGTCATGGCTGCTCTTGTAGAATACTTATAACCCATTGCCTTAATATCATCAAGTACTTCGGCTGTTGTCGTTGTACCGTGGGTATTAATAACGTGCTGTAAAATATCCTTTAACTGCTTCTTTCCTACATGGAAATCAACCTCCAGAAGCATCTGGTTTTCTTCCTTGCTTCTGTCTACATATCCTAAATCCTGTGGGAGAATTTCATTGAAAATGAATCTTCCCAGTGTAGATTCTACATTACCTGAAACGGTATTGCCTTCTGCATCGGTCTTTGTCATATGAACTAAAATCTTAGAGTGTAATGTAATAACTCCGTTTTCATATGCAAGAAGTGCTTCGTTTACATTCTTAAAGAACTTACCTTCACCCTTTGCCCCCGGTCTTTCCTGTGTCAGATAGTAAATACCAAGAACCATATCCTGTGAAGGAACAGCTACAGGGCCACCATCAGACGGCTTTAACAGGTTGTTTGGTGAAAGCAGCATGAAGCGGCATTCTGCCTGTGCTTCTACTGAAAGTGGCAGATGGACGGCCATCTGGTCACCATCGAAATCGGCGTTGAACGCTGTACAAACAAGCGGATGCAGCTTAATTGCCTTACCTTCTACAAGGATTGGCTCGAATGCCTGAATACCAAGTCTGTGCAGTGTAGGAGCACGGTTTAACATAACCGGATGCTCTTTGATAACATCTTCCAGCACATCCCATACGCTGTTTTCAAGATGTTCTACGCTCTTTTTCGCTTTCTTAATATTGTCAGCCAGTCCACGTCTTACCAGTTCTCTCATAACAAACGGCTTAAACAGCTCAATTGCCATTTCCTTTGGAAGACCACACTGATAAATCTTTAATTCAGGACCTACAACGATAACAGAACGACCTGAATAGTCAACTCGCTTACCAAGGAGGTTCTGACGGAAACGTCCCTGCTTACCCTTTAACAGGTCTGAAAGTGACTTTAACGCTCTGTTACCAGGACCTGTTACCGGACGTCCGTTTCTACGTCCGTTATCAATCAGGGCATCAACAGCTTCCTGAAGCATTCTCTTTTCATTACGGATAATGATTTCCGGAGCGCCCAGCTCAATCAGACGTGCAAGTCTGTTGTTTCTGTTGATGATTCTTCTATATAAGTCATTTAAATCGGATGTTGCAAAACGTCCACCGTCTAACTGTACCATTGGTCTTAAATCCGGTGGGATTACCGGAATTTCAGTTAAGATCATCCATTCCGGTCTTGTTCCGGCTGTTAAAAACGCTTCCATGACTTCAATTCTCTTAATGAGTCTTGCTGCCTTCTGGGAAGTTGTATTTTCAAGTTCTTCCTTTAACTTTGCAACTTCTGATTCCAAATCTACATTTTTAAGCAGTTCATAAATGGCTTCCGCACCCATGCCGACACGGAATGTATTGCCGTACTGATCGTAGAGTTCACGGTATTCCTGTTCTGTTAAAATCTTCTTGAACGGAATTTCTGTCGTACCCGGATCAATTACAATATAAGCTGCAAAATATAATACTTTTTCAAGGTTCTTCGGTCCGATGTCCAGAATCAGATCCATACGGCTAGGAATTCCCTTAAAATACCAGATATGGGAAACAGGAGCCGCTAAATGGATATGTCCCATACGATCTCTACGGACACTGGCCTTTGTTACTTCGACACCACACTTATCGCAGATAATACCCTTATCTTTGATTTTCTTATATTTACCGCAGTGACACTCCCAGTCCTTACTCGGTCCAAAGATTCTTTCACAATACAAACCATCTTTTTCCGGTTTTAAAGTTCTGTAGTTGATTGTCTCCGGCTTTGTAACCTCACCGTGAGACCACTCTAAAATATCCTCCGGAGAAGCCAGTTTAATCTGAATCTTATCAAACTTCATAGACTGACTGGTCAAATCTCTTTTTGATTCTTCTGCCATGATCGTGCTCCCTTCTATTAATCCATCATATCTGAATTGCCATCGCCATAATCATCTGCATCATCAAATGCATCATCGCCGGCATACTCTACATCCTCTGCATCTTCAAAGCCGTCTTCACCGACTGTCTGAATGGTTGAACCATTCTTAGCATATTCTGCTTCCTCTTCTCTGCTGTCACGTCTGTATCTGCCATCATCAAGAACTTTCTTGAAGTCAGTTACTTCGTATTCAGAGCTTTCAAGCAGTTTCACTTCATTGTTATCCTTATCAAGCACTCTTACGTCTAATGCCAGGGACTGGAGTTCCTTTAAAAGTACCTTGAAGGATTCCGGAATACCCGGTTCAGGGATATTTTCACCCTTGATAATTGCTTCGTAAGTACGAACTCGTCCTACAACATCATCGGACTTCACAGTCAGGATTTCCTGTAATGTATATGATGCACCGTAAGCTTCCAGTGCCCAAACTTCCATTTCACCGAAACGCTGTCCACCGAACTGTGCTTTACCACCGAGCGGCTGCTGTGTTACAAGTGAGTAAGGACCTGTTGAACGTGCATGAATCTTATCATCAACCAGATGATGGAGCTTTAAGTAGTGCATGAAACCGATTGTTACAGGGCTGTCAAAATATTCACCTGTACGTCCGTCACGCAGTCTTACCTTACCGTCACGTCCGATTGGAACACCCTTCCATTCTTCTCTGTGTGCTCTGTTGTCACTCAGATACTGGAATACGTCAGGATTCAGCAGTTCTTTATATTTATCTGTAAATGTTACCATATCTTCCGGATAATCTTCGCCATTTTCCTGTGCAGCTGCCTTTTCACGCTGTAATTCTTCATCATCAAAAGGTGTATTTGCATAGTCATTTGCCATATCCAGTGTATCCATAATATCATTTTCGTCTGCACCGTCGAATACCGGTGTAGAAATGTTAAAGCCAAGCACCTTTGCTGCAAGACTTAAATGGATTTCAAGCACCTGTCCGATATTCATTCGGGAAGGCACACCCAGAGGGTTTAAGACGATATCAAGCGGACGTCCGTTTGGAAGGAATGGCATATCTTCCACAGGGAGAACTCTGGAAACGACACCCTTGTTACCATGACGGCCGGCCATCTTATCACCTACAGAAATCTTTCTCTTCTGTGCAATATAGATGCGGACAGACTTGCTGACACCCGGTGCCAGTTCATCGCTGTTTTCTCTTGTAAATGTCTTCACTGCCACAACGATACCATATTCACCATGAGGTACCTTTAATGAAGTATCTCTTACTTCTCTTGCCTTTTCACCAAAGATTGCACGAAGCAGTCTTTCTTCGGCTGTCAGTTCTGTTTCACCCTTTGGTGTTACTTTACCAACCAGAATATCTCCGGCACGTACTTCTGCACCGATGCGGATCACACCGTTTTCATCCAGATCCTTGATAGAATCACTGCTTGCGGAAGGAATATCTCTTGTGATTTCTTCCGGTCCTAACTTTGTATCACGGGCTTCGATTTCATATTCTTCAATATGGATAGAAGTGTATACATCATCACGCACCAGACGTTCACTTAATAATACAGCATCTTCGTAGTTGTAACCTTCCCATGTCATGAAACCGATTAACGGGTTCTTACCTAATGCAATTTCACCATTCTGTGTAGAAGGACCATCTGCGATAACATCGCCTTCCTTCACCTTGTCACCTTTAAATACGATTGGACGCTGGTTATAGCAGTTGCTCTGGTTACTTCTTGAGAACTTTGTCAGCTTATACTCATGTACCTTGCCGTCATCTTCTCTTACAATAATTTTATCAGATTCAGACAAAAGAACTTCACCGTCTGCTTCTGCTACAACGCAGACACCTGAGTCTCTTGCTGTCTTATTTTCAATACCTGTACCAATAACCGGTGCTTCTGTCATCAGAAGCGGTACGGCCTGACGCTGCATGTTGGAACCCATCAGCGCTCGTGTACAGTCATCGTTCTGAAGGAACGGAATCATGGATGTCGCAACAGAGAATACCATCTTTGGCGATACGTCCATTAATTCAATCTGTGTCTTGTCAAATTCAGAAGTTTCTTCTCTGTAACGGCCGGATACAGTATTCTTAACGAAATGTCCTTCTTCGTCAATTTCCGCATTCGCCTGTGCTACATGATAATCATCTTCTTCATCAGCCGTAAAGTACTGTACTTCATCGGTAACACGCGGATTCTTTGGATCGGTTCTGTCTACCAGACGGTACGGTGCCTCTACAAAACCATATTCGTTAATTCTTGCATAAGATGCAAGTGAGTTAATCAGACCGATGTTCGGACCTTCAGGTGTTTCAATAGGACACATTCTTCCGTAATGTGTATAGTGAACATCTCGAACCTCGAAACCGGCACGATCTCTTGACAGACCACCCGGTCCTAATGCAGAAAGACGTCTTTTATGCGTAATTTCTGACAACGGGTTATTCTGATCCATGAACTGTGACAGCTGGGAACTTCCAAAGAATTCCTTAATCGCTGCCGTAACCGGTTTAATGTTAATCAGTGACTGCGGAGAAATACCGCTTAAGTCCTGTGTGGACATTCTTTCCCTGACAACTCTTTCCATTCTGGAAATACCGATTCTGAACTGGTTCTGTAACAGTTCGCCGACCGCTCTGATACGTCTGTTACCAAGGTGATCAATATCATCCTTTGTACCAACGCCGTATTCAAGGTGCATATTATAATTAATAGAAGCAATAATATCTTCTACAGTAATGTGCTTTGGAATCAGATCGGCAATGTTCTTGCAGATTGCTTCTTTGATTTCTTCAAGTGATTCATTTTCAGCTAAAATCTGGCTGAGTACAGGGAAGAATACAGCTTCTGTAACACCGAGTTCTCTTGCTTCTTCCTTTGAAATATCAACCCATTTTGTAATATCAACTGCCATGTTAGACAGCACTTTTACTCTCTTTGTTGTAATTGTACCGTCACTGTTTCTTAAATCTACATTTAAGAAGACTGCCGGAACCGCTGCATCCTGAATTGCCTGTGCTGTTTCTCTGTCAAGCTTATCGCCTGCCTGTGCAATGACATTGCCCTGTGTATCCACAACATCATCTGCAAGGATATGTCCTGAAAGTCTGCTCTTGAAAGAAAGCTTCTTATTAAACTTATATCTTCCCACCTTTGCAAGGTCATATCTTCTCGGATCAAAGAACATACCTGAAATCAGCGCTTCCGCACTATCTACAGATAACGGTTCACCCGGTCTTAACTTCTTATAAAGCTCTAAAATACCTTCCTGATAGTTTGTAGAAGTATCCTTCTCCATTGTAGCAAGAAGCTTTGGTTCTTCGCCGAAAATATCAATAATTTCAGCATTTGTTCCGAAACCGAGTGCACGAATCAGCACGGTTACAGGAACCTTTTTATTTCTATCTACTTTAACATAGAACACATCGTTGGCATCTGTTTCATACTCTAACCATGCACCACGGTTTGGGATAACCTGTGAGCTGTAAAGGAAAATCTTACCGTACTTATCCTTCTGGATATCGTAATAGATACCTGGTGAACGTACCAGCTGGCTGACGATAACTCGTTCTGCTCCGTTGATAACGAATGTTCCCGTCTTTGTCATAAGTGGAAGGTCGCCCATGAAAATTTCATGTTCGCTGATATCTTCACTTTCCTTATTGTGGAGTCTTACTCTTACCTTCAGAGGTGCTGCATATGTAGCATCTCTTTCCTTACATTCTTCAATAGAATACTTGACATCATCTTCGCATAAAGCAAAGTCAACAAATTCCAGACTCAATCTGCCATTGTAGTCTGCTATTGGAGAGATATCATCAAAAACTTCTTTTAACCCTTCATCCAGGAACCACTGATAAGAGTCCTTCTGAACTTCAATAAGGTTCGGCATTTCAAGAACTTCTTTCTGTCTTGAATAGCTCATTCTCATGCTCTTGCCTGCCTTGACCGGACGCATTCTGTTTTTCTCCATTGACGTTTCACCCCTTGTGTTTATTTTTATATAAAATCTGATATTTTTAATATGCAATGCAATAAAAAAGCATAAGCATACACAATAGTGCATTGTCCATAATAGCATACAGTCACTTGTCTGTCAAGCACTATACATGATAATTTTTACCAGTTTTCCTTTTTATTACATTTGCGCGCATAATTATGAATATTATAACATTTTCAGAATTGAAAGTAAATTCATTTTCACGAATTACACCGCTGCCGTACAGTATTTCTATAACGTAAAAAACCGGACTCCCGCAGGAATCCGGTTCTTAATTTTATATTGATACTGTTGTGGGTAAAATTACTTAAGAGTAACCTTAGCGCCTTCAGCTTCAAGCTTCTTCTGAATTTCTTCAGCTTCTTCCTTAGAAGCGCCTTCCTTAACAACCTTAGGTGCGCCATCAACAACTTCCTTAGCTTCCTTTAAGCCAAGACCTGTGATTTCACGAACAACCTTGATAACCTTAACCTTGTTAGCGCCAGCTTCTGTAAGTTCTACGTCGAATTCTGTCTTTTCTTCACCTGCTGCTGCGCCAGCACCTGCTGCTGCAACAACAACGCCTGCTGCTGCAGATACGCCGAATTCTTCTTCGCAAGCCTTAACTAAATCGTTTAATTCTAATACTGATAATCCCTTAATAACTTCAATGATTTCCTGTGTAGTCATTTATTTACTCTCCTTTTATATTATTGGGCTGCTGCCCGGACCGTCCATACGGTATCCGTACAGACTCTGTTCAACATTTCCATGGATACGTTTTGTATCCGGACACGGAAATTAAGCAACTTCTTCGTTCTTTTCAGCGATCTGCTTAATAACACGTGCAAAGTTTGTAATAGGTGACTGGATGCTTCCAAGGAACTTGCTGAGAAGTTCGTCTCTTGACGGAATAGAAGCAATTGTCTGAATGCCAGCTGCATCGTAGTATGTTCCTTCAACAACACCGCACTTTAATTCAAGAGCTTCGGCTGTCTTAGCGAAGTTGCTAAGGATTCTAGCCGGAGCTGTTGCATCTGTAGTGCAGATAGCAATTGCTGTAGGTCCTTCAAGCATATCTGTCATTGGCTCGAATTCTGTACCTGCGATAGCTCTCTTTACTAAAGTATTCTTATATACCTTGTAAACGACACCGGCTTCTCTTAACTGCTTACGAAGCTGTGTATCCTGCTCTACAGTTAAGCCACGGTAGTCAACTAAAACAACGCCCTGCGCGCCATTTAAGTGTCCTGAAATTTCGTCTACGATAGGTGCTTTAAGTTCTACCTTTGCCATGAATTTGTTACCTCCTGTTAGATTTGTATCCCACCAGAGGGATAAATTCTGCCCAATTCATAAAAAAGTCCTCCAAAGCACAAGACTTCAGAGGACGTAGATTCATGTCTTAATATACCGCAGACTGTCTGTCTGCCGCATTTCATAATCCTCGGTAGGCGAATAACCTTTAACCCCGGATGGGGACCTGCTGTCTTAGGCAAAATATTGCATTGTGTGATGTATCACACAAACAAATGATAGTATACTATCTTCATATATAGGTTGTCAACCGTTTTTTACAAATTAGCCAACATATTTTGCTGTGCTGACCTTAACACCAGGACCCATTGTAGAAGTAAGTACAACACTTCTTAAATACTGACCCTTTAATGTTGAAGGCTTTGCCTTAACGATTGCATCCATAATAGCCTGGAAGTTGTCCGCTAACTGGTCTTCAGTAAATGAAGCCTTACCAATTGGCACGTGAATGATATTTGTCTTATCAAGTCTGTATTCAATCTTACCAGCCTTGATATCATTAACAGCTTTTGTTACATCCATTGTAACTGTACCAGCCTTCGGGTTTGGCATTAAGCCCTTAGGACCGAGTACACGTCCCAGACGACCAACAACGCCCATCATGTCAGGTGTTGCAACAACAACATCAAAATCGAACCAGTTATCATTCTGAATCTTAGGAATCAGTTCCTCACCGCCTACGAAATCAGCGCCTGCTGCTTCAGCTTCTTCAGCCTTAGCACCCTTAGCGAAAACTAAAACCTTAACAGTCTTACCTGTTCCGTGTGGAAGAACAACTGCACCTCTGATCTGCTGATCAGCATGACGTCCATCACAACCTGTTCTGATATGAGCTTCAATTGTTTCGTCAAATTTTGCTACTGCAGACTTCTTTACAAGAGCAACTGCATCTGTAGCTTCATATAATGTTGCGCGGTCGATTAACTTAGCCGCTTCAACGTATTTCTTTCCTCTTTTCATTATCAAAAAACCTCCTAGTGGTAATATCGGAAGGGACTTGCTTTCCTCCCACATATATCAAATTAATATGAATCAATTAATCTTCTACAACGATTCCCATACTCTTTGCTGTTCCTTCTATCATAGACATAGCAGTCTCGATAGATGCAGCATTTAAGTCTGGCATCTTTAATTCAGCAATCTTCTTGATTTCTTCCTTAGAAATCTTTGCAACCTTTGTCTTGTTTGGTGTACCAGAACCTGACTTAATGTTGCAAGCCTTCTTTAAAAGAACTGCTGCCGGCGGAGTCTTTGTAATAAAGCTGAAACTTCTATCAGCATATACTGTGATAACAACCGGGATAATTAAATCTCCCTGATCTGCTGTCTTTGCATTGAACTGCTTTGTAAACTCTACAATGTTTACACCATGCTGACCAAGAGCTGGACCAACTGGTGGAGCCGGTGTAGCTTTGCCGGCAGGAATCTGTAATTTGATATAACCTGTTACTTTCTTTGCCATTTTAGGCACCTCCTAAATATTATGTGGTAATTGGCGAAAGATACGGCTGATTTAAATCTGCCGCTTCAATCTCCCACGCTTATGCCTCACTGCCTATATGCCCATAAGCAGCTGCTTAAGCTTTCTGTTACATAAGTTTTACGTCTGTAAAACCAATCTCAACCGGTGTTTCACGGCCGAACATTTCTACATTAATGGTCAGGCACTGCTTGCCGTCATTAATTGCTGTAATTTCCCCAACTGTATTCTCCCATGCTCCTGAAAGAATCATTACCTGGTCACCAACTTTACCAGCAAACTGGACAACCGGCTTTGGAGCCTCAGTTCCCGGAAGGGTAATTCCAAGTGATTTAATTTCAGCCGGAGTGAGCGGTACCGGTTTGGATCCCGGACCTACAAATCCTGTAACGCCTCGGGTGTTGCGGACAACATACCAGCTGTCATCGTTCATCACCATGTTAATGAGTACGTATCCAGGGAACATCTTCTTCTGGGCAGACTTTGTTGCACCGTTCTTTACTTCAACAACCGTTTCAAGCGGAACGATGACTTCGAGAACCTGGTCCTGAAGATTTCTGTTTTCAACTGTTTTTTCGATGTTTGCCTTTACCTTATTCTCATAACCGGAATAAGTGTGGACAACATACCATTTTGCTTCGTCCATCTAATCACCTTTTCCTTACTTCACCAAGAATTCGATACCAAAGCGGGCAATCAAGTCCACTACTGAAATGATTACACCGACTACAACGGATACAATCACAACCGCAGCAGTTTCCTTTGTAAGTGACTTCTGGTCAGGCCAGACAATTTTCTTGAACTCAGCCTTTAAACCTTTGAACCAGCTTTTTTTCTGTTTTTTTGTTTTAACAGTTTCACCCATAGCTTTTACCTCACTGCTCCAAATTACTTGGTTTCCTTGTGTAATGTGTGTGATTTACAGAACTTACAGTACTTCTTTGTTTCCATTCTGTCCGGATGAGTTTTCTTATCCTTCGTAGTGTTGTAATTACGCTGTTTACACTCTGTACATGCCAATGTTATCTTAACGCGCACAACTTCCACCTCCAATTTTCGTTAAATTTTTGTAGGTGTATGAGATTCTACACCAATTGGTTCTTTTTTAGGCATAAAAAAAAGACCGCTTCCATAGCCGTTCTAGTTTATCATAGTAAACAGGCACTCGTCAATATCTTTTTTGACAATTTTTTTAATCCAAATCTTTAAATTTTCCTTAAAGAAACTGCGTGACATTCCGAATATATTAGTATATAATATTATCCAATCATTTTAGATAATTGCTTTTTTTATAAATGCCCCACATAGAAAACGGATTTTCCAACGGGACATTCAGCTTTTTTACGTAAAGCTGTCTATTATAGTTTTTGTAACTTCACAGCTTACCACTAATAACCACAACACACGAGATATAGATTATTGCAGACAAGGAGGTTCGTGACGATGATCAATTCGGTTTATAACTACTATGCCGCCCAGTACGGCCACCGAGAGTATTCTAAATATGATACCCATTCAAAGGCCCAGCTCAAAAGCACCTTTGGCAGATTACAAAAAATCAACAGTCAGACTCCTTCTTATAAGATTGATTTTTCTGACGCGGCATTAAAATATGCTATTGATTTAAAAGAAAATGCACGGGAATTAAGCCAGATTGCAGATGAGCTTTCCGATGAATCCACAGATTCCATTACATACAAGCGTTCTGCAACATCCAGTTCGCCGCAGGTCATCGATGCCGAATATATCGGAGATTCTTGTGTGCAGGATTATGAACCGCTTGAAGTTACCGTTTCACAGCTTGCCTGTCCACAGACAAACACCGGCAACTTCTTACAGCCAAATTCCAAACCGTTTGCAGCAGGTGAGTACTCATTTGATCTGCAGGTGCAGGATTTGACATATCAGTTTGAGTTCGGCGTAAACGCTACTGACACCGTAACCGATACCCAGCAAAAGATTGCACGTCTGATTAACCAGGCTGATATCGGGTTAAACGCACAGCTTTTAACGGATGGTCTTGGCAATTCTGCTATTTCCATCACATCTGATGCAACCGGCATCAGAGGAATTTCTCCGACGATTTTCCATATCCAGTCCCTGAATTCCTCAGATGCTTCCGATTCCAATACCGAACTGGTATCTACACTGGGTCTGGACCGCGTGACACAGTATCCGGCAAATGCTGTATATTCTGTAAACGGAACAACTGCCACCTCTGTTTCAAATGAGGTGACAATTGATAATAATTATGTACTGACCTTTTTTGATACAACCGGCAAAGCGCCTGTCACCATCAGCATGAATACCGACACCGATGCAATTGCCGACAGTATCGGCGAATTAATCGGCGGCTATAACAACTTGATTTCGGTAACAGCCAATGATGCCAACGAACATTTTGAAGGAAATGAAAAGTTAAAAAAGGACTTTGCAGGCATTGCAAAATCTTACAACCACCTTTTAAATGAAAACGGGTTAAGCGTTACCGATAATGGTACGATTGCCGTTGACCGTGATGCCATTATTTCTGCCGCAGATAACGGCACATTAGGCGACATTTTTTCAGGTCTGAATGCCTTTAAACAGGCTGTTCAGAAAAAAGCGGAAGACATTTCACTCAATCCGATGGATTATGTCAACAATAAGATTATCGCCTATAAAAACCCGCTCCGCCCGACAAATGACCCCTATAATTTATCCGCCTATACCGGCATGATTTTTGACGGTTATCTGTAACCCCGTTACTATCAATTAATGCAGAGGCATAAAGAATAAATTTATTATCATTGTACGGCTTCAATCCGGTATGGTTGATACACCAAAAGGGACAGAAAAGTAAGCTTGTGTCATGTGACCTGCTGATTTTTTCTGTCCCTTTTTATCATTAATATTGTCCCGTTTCTAACATTTCCTGAATTGCTTCACCGTCCACCTGACCATTTTCAAGCTTTGGCAGATTCTGCTTTAATACAATGACTTTCTGGATTTCCCAGCGATATCCTTTCTTTTCATTGTATTTGTCAATCTTTTTCTTCATACGGTCTGCTGTCATCTCTTTATCAATCGGTACGATTACAATGGTGAGCTTGTCCCCGTCCATTGTCAGATAGCTTTCCGCAACACCGTGAATTGCCGTAATTTCCTCATTAATTACCCGGCGGCAGATTTTTTCACCGGTTGGCAGCTGCAGTACGCCCGGATTTCTCTTTGTAATTACCAGTCTGCCATGGCAGTTCATCCTGCCGTAATCACCGGTATGGAACATACCATCTTTTAAAACTTCTTTTGTCGTCTGTTCATCTTTGTCGTACTCTTTCATTACACAGTGCCCGCCGACTAAAATTTCTCCGTCTGCACCTAACTGTACTGCCTCATCATCATATAATTCATATGAGCCGTCCATTTCACGGTTCACCGCAATGCCACCGCTGCACTCTGCCATGCCATATATTGTATACACGTTGTAATTCCGGTCTTTTAAATTTTCAAATAACTTATAGCTGCTCGGTGCGCCGCCGATTACAATGGTACGCAGTTCCGGATTAAATGCCTTGATTCTCTTTAAATATTCAATCATCGACGGTGTACCCGGCAGAATCGTTGTCTTGTAATAATAGGTTTCAGCATCAATATGACGCAGTCCACGTCCGACACATACACACGCGCCGTTTGCCAACGGCCACAACAGACTGTAAACCAGTCCGAAAATATGAAACAGCATAGTCTGTGCCAGCACTCTGTCATGCTCGCTGCAATAGCAGTGATGATTCATTGCATTCACCGTATACATCAGATTCTGTGTGGTCAGCACAACCGCTTTATCAGATTCTTTATCTGTTGCCGTAAATACCAATACGTTTCCTTCCGGTGTCTGCGGATTATATTCTCCCTCAACATCATCTTTTTCTGCCCCCGGTATCATGATGGCATGACTGTCTGCAAGGATGTACTGATTGGTAGAAGATAAAATGTAATCCACCCCTACTTTTTCCAGCAGGCTTTCCCGTTCCTTATGCGGCAGAAAGGAGTCCACCAGCACAACATCTTTTCCCGCCAGAATAATACCAAATAAATTGACAATCCACCGGTATGATGACGGTCCGCAAAGTGCAACCCGCTTCCCCTCAAAATGCTGCAAATGAATTGCCTTATTGGTCACATCCCGAAACAGCTTTTCATAGCTTCCTGCAAATGTATCATATAAAACGGCTGTTTTCCCGGCATATTTTTCTGCGCTTTCTTTTAACAGCCCGTAAATCGAATTCGTATCCTGCATAATCCGTCCTCCGACAATGTATTTTTATCACATACCTTTATGTGATGTCTGGGTCATAAACACAAAACTATGAGCAAGCTCATGTGGATTTAGACTTTTTGACCCTGATATCATTTGTGTTTTATTATAACACTTATTAAAGGTTCTTGTAAATTATTCTGTCAAAAGCTTTACAAATCGTTCCGCTACTTTATTCCATGTAAATTCTTTCTGATACATTTCATACGCTTTATCCACAAGGTCTTTACGCCTGCCGCGGTTTATCAACAATTCTTCTGCCATATCACATGCCTGTTGTGGATTTGCCGGTGAATACAAAACAACCGGGCAGTCCGTATCAAGGATATGCTGTCCTGTTCCGAAGACTTTTTTTCTATAAGGGCTTTCATCAGTCAGAACCGCTGTATGGTTTGCCATGCCCGCAAACACACGGTCATGGATTCCCATTTTAAAAAACGGGGACGAATCTGCCATCACGGCGCTTCCCGCAATTTTGTCAAATGAACGGTCAAATGCAACAGGCCGCTCCAATTGCACATTTTGCGCACCGGCATATGCGTACTGCTCCCACCAGTCGCCTACAATTCTTACCGGGATTTTTGCCTTTATGAGTGCCGTTACCAGCTGTTCCCGGTAAGCATTGCGCAGATACATTTCCACCGGATAATACCTGTTCATCAACAGTGCAAATTCTTCTTTTGAAATCTGTCTGCCTTCTTCCTCTAAAACGGCTCTCAATGCGCGTTCCACCGATAAATCCGGCTCTGCCTGAATCCGCTCAATCATTTGCAGCATTTCTTTCTGCGCCTGCGTATCCTGACTGCGAATCTGCTCCAGATAGACTTCCTGTCTGCGGTATGTTCCCATAAATAATACATTTTCCTGCTTCTGCTCAAAAGTTTTTCCGATAACCGCTTCATTGGCACCAAGCGAAAGCATATGCGTACCCTGAATATGCGGATAATGCTTCCGTACATAAGCGGCGTGTTCTTCATCGACTAACAGGACATGATATCGCTGTAACGGACATTGCAACGTTGCATGATGGTACAGCGGATTGTCTAAAATGTAGTTAAAAAACGGTGCCTGAATGGTGTCCAGATAATAGGTGGCATCATCACACATCAGCCGCGGCAGCTTGGAATTAAAGTCAATGACCGCCGCGTATTCCTTTCCGATATAACGCTCCAGCACGGCTGCTGCCTGCGGCGAAATCTCCCCCGCCGTATCTTTTGCCGGTACTGCCTGTTCACGCATTTCTCCAGCGATGCCGTCTTCCGGGATTTCGCACAATTCACATTGATACCCTGCATTTTCCAGTGCATCTGCCAGCTGCGCCGCAAAAAATCCGGCGCTGTGGTAGCATAACTGTCTGGTGGTAAAAAGTAAGATTTTGTTGGTCATGGGGGCTCCTTTTTTTACACTCTTAATTCAATACATTATAATAATTTTTCAACATCATTCATAAAATCCTCAAGCAGATATTTTTCTCCCTTTGAAAGGTTGTCTGTAGTAAATTCTATCATTTCTTCATCACTGATATAATTAGAAATGTTGCTAATTGGTATATTCATTAGTACTAACACATCCTGCAACGGATTTTCTTTAAGTAAAAATCTAAAAAGCCATTTTCGTATATTCCCCGGCGAAAATTTTTTATAGAACTCATCTTGTGTATCAATATTTTTGATAAATTCCAAAACCCCATTAATTCCACTTTCCGGTAACGGTTTTTGCCAATTTGTTCTGGAATTGCCAAAGACATATGTTGCATCATCATTTTTTTCCTGTTTTAATTCTTTAAAACTTTGCTGTAATATATGCGGCATTACCATTTCATGCTTTCCCATTTTGATCTTTTCACATTTTTTATCTATGTCATTCCACGTTAATGCACATATCTTTCTTCTTTCCATTCCAAAGCATAGCAAAATTAGAAATATCGTTTTGTTTCTTTTGCCATTTCTTTGATTTTCTATACATTTTATAATTCCTGCTATTTTTTTTATATCTGTTTCATCTACATTTTCCGCTGGCTTATCCAAAATATCTTTACATCTGCTTATTATTTCATTACTGCTTATATCAAATTCCTTATTATAGGTCTGACTTAATATAAAAGATTTTATATAAAAGAATTGATTTTTGGCTGTATTAGGTGTTTTTATGGTTCCATTGTCTTTTATGTAGACTTCATAATCAGATAATTTTATATTTCTATAACATTTATCAATATCCTCAATATAATGCCCCTTTTCTGAAATATAATAATCCATAAATCTTTTAATGCAGCCGAAATAGGCATTCCAGCTGTCTGATTTAACAGATGGAAATTTTATATTTTTATATGTAATGATATCCCTAAAAAAATATATATCTTTGTCATACCCCAGCAAATATTCGTGATTAAAATATTTAAAATATTTAGAATCTGTTTTATTTGTAAATAAGATTTTAAATACCGTCCTTTTGGAACTAAATTGTGTATTCGAAACTTTTATATCTCTATTAAGCAGCCAAATCCCTTTATTATGAAATAATATTCCCCATTCATATGTCTTATTTTCCGAATCCATATCTTCTGCCAATAATGATAACGCTTTTGAATAACTTTTATTTTTATAACATCTCATCAAAATCTTTTCTGGTATATAATAATCATATTTTGTTTTTTCAAAATTGTTATATAATTGTTGTATGTCATAGTCAAAAGTATTCTCACAAAATATATTCATAACAGCAATATACTCATCTTCTGTTATCGCAGTATTATCTTTTAAGATTTTCCCTATACGCGCTATCACTTCTTTACTTTCCATTTAATAATCATCCTTCTTATGAATGAAACTGATATTTTTCTAGTTTCATTTGTAAAATCTTCTTTAAATATAATGCCTATCCGTTGACAGACAGGCTTCCATTTCATTTATCATAAAGTTTATTTGCTTTATCAATTATTTCATCGATTATTTTTAATATAAAAACGTATTCTTTGTTTAATAAATCCTTATATTTTCTTATCTCGTCTGTATCACTGTTATCATCATTAATATTCACTCTACTATATAAACCGTCCACTATTGGAATCATTTTCTTAATATCTATAACAGATAATATATGTTTCACATTATCAGGTTCTGTTTCCACCCAGATTTCATTTTTCCCCATGCAGGATTTTTTTACATATTCATAAATCAAATAACATTCTTTATTGACATTTTTCCATGTTTTATGTTTTTCCTTGGCGGACGATAACGGAATAACATATTTTCTGTTTTCTTTATTTATAAGAATTCCTATATACGGTTTATTTTCATATCCTCTAGGCTTGTAATATACTTCTGTACATACGTCATGCAGTCTTTTTAAATAATCCTGGTCAATATTAATAAATGTCAGATTCCCCTCCAGCACAAACATTATAATTCTCCTTTGTATTTTAGAAAAAAAATATGGGAAGACTCCGCTTCCCATTCTTTAATGTTCATCTCTTTACGGACTGATTACCGAAAGTTAATGGAGACCCTCTTTAACGTTCATCTCTTTTATAATTTAAAACTATAAGGTTAATGGAGATCTTTCTATAATTATAATATAACAGTTATTTTATCCTGTCAATCAAATATCATTTGGATAACTTAAATTTACTGTAGGAATGAAATAGACAGCACTCACCTGTGAACTGTTTCAAATTTAACGACCGTGCCAACAACGCTTTTGCTGCCCGGTTTGATAAGCATATTGAAAGTGCTTCTTATGATGCCGCTTGCTGTCAATACCTGCCGGCTGGATTTTTACCGGAGTGATGTTTTATTTGTCGGTACAATGTATAATGAAATACACAACCTGTATGACCGCATGGAACATTTATCCGACTATACAAAGGAGTATTTACAGGGATTTATGCAGGCACAGATTATTCAGTTTCAAACCTCATCCTCCTCTTTCCTTCTTCCCATTTTTAAAAAATATACTTGAATTTTTCCTTCCATATCTGCCACTGCATTTTCAAGTTTTATATCTGTTAATTTATTAAAATCTTGTAAATACCATATTCCTTCGCTTTTGCAAAGTTCATAAATTTTATTTCTATATACAACTGAATCATTCTGGGCTATTCTTTTTCCATCAGAATCAAAAAAATTCGTATATCTAATCGTATTGTAATACCAGCAATTTTTATTTTGTATATATATCTTTTCTATAAAACGATATAATGCACCAATGATAATAAAAGCATAGATGAACACATTTTTTCCCTGCATTACATTTTCATTTTTCATGCATTGTAAAATATCCTGTACCAATTTAAGCAAAACTATGCTGTAAAAAAATATTTCAACAATGTCTTCAAACGTAAGCCATATCGGAAAAGTATCTTTCTTTATTCTACTCTTTATTTCACTTATTATTACTAGTCCCAGCGGTTTTATTATTATGTAAAAAGCAATATACAATATAATAATTTTGTATAAATATATAGTTAGAAAATCACATATGATTTGTGGCAGCGTAATCTCTATATTAACATAACTTAAAATAACCTCGCGAAACCCACATTTTTCTATTAAATATAACAAACACACTGCAAAAAAACAAAACTGTTTTAATAAATACACTGTTTTTCCCGCTGTATCCTTTCCTTGTATAATCTGTGTTGTATCCTTATACATTTCTTTTAAAGAACTATACGCACTCATCTTGTATCCTCCTTGTAATCTGCGTTTTTAATTTCTTATTTTTTTATCTTATCACACCAAAAACAAAAAAATAGCGGGTAACACCCGCCATCTTTTTTATCACACTATTCTATTGCTTATCTTTATCTACAAGAAATTTCATAAGCTTCCTTTTCGCAAAATTCTAATAACTTTTGAATCCGGCTTTCAACCGGCATATCTTTAACACAATCAAGCTTTTCAATTATATTTCTTACTTTTTTTAAGCTTTCTACCTCCGCTGGCAGAAAATACCCCCAAAGCAGACAAAGGATAAATGCCTCTTCACTTGATATTCCCAACCAAAAAACTGCATACAGAATTGTTTCAAGATGAACCGGATTATCTCTTTTTTGATAACCATTCAATCCATAAAATGCATCTTTTCCCAATCCTGTTATTTTTGAAAAATCTTTCTTTGTCATCCTTCTATCTTTGCTTTTTATTTTTAATAAATAACAAAAATATTTTTGTGGCAAAGTACTATCTCTGTTTCCAGATTTCAATACTTTTGAATTTGAGCTTATTGATTGCAACTTTTTCAATATACTTACTTCATTATACTGAAAAGTCACTTTCTATCTCTCTAAATATGCAAGTCAGAGATTTTATCATATGATTTATAGTTACTGTTTCTTTGTTTTAATAACAATTGAATAAACGAAACTTTCATCATACAATCACCTCTCTTTGTTTCAAACTTAATACACTGTTGCCATCTCCGCTCGCTCTTTTTCCTCCTTATGATTAATTTGACTGCTAATCAAACCAATCTAAATCACTTTTTAAATTTCAATTTCCTATTTTCTATTTATTTCTTAATAAAAATTTCCATTTGGTTTTAGCAAACCAGCATTTTATTCCAGCTACAAGTTTTTATATCTGTTAAAATGCAATATTGTTGTTTCACATTCTTACTTCATGAAGTTCTTCTGAATAGCGCTTTCATTTTACATTATATACCTTTTCACATCGCACATCAACATTTTTTCAATTAATACTTTAGTCTATTCCTATAAATTTATTGGGCATAAACAGCGCTTAATTTTTCATACATCAGAATTTATATTTGTTACACGTCTTGTTTCTTTCACGATAAAATAAATGCCGAAAGTCCGCATAAATACAGACTTTCAGCATTTATTTTATCGAATCTATTATTTTGCAGAAAATAGCGCAGCTCTCTTGTATGTTGCCGCATATTCACGATTATTCTGCTCTATTCGTTCATCTGCCTTCCGCGCTGCCACATCATAAGATGTATTTGTTAAACGGTCAACTCTTTTTGCACATTCAATTGTTGCATACGCACTCTCACCAAAAAGTATTTTTTTCTGTACAGCCACGATATTTCCTCCTATTCTCTTTTTATATTTGTTAAGTATATCATAGTTTATTGCTTTTTTCAATTAAGAATTATTTCAACAATATGATACAAACCATCTTCCAGCCGTATACTCTGAATGTTTTCCAATCGTTCAAGTGATTTTTCTAAATCCGTTTCCTTTTGAAAGTATTCCTTTGCTTTAGAATCCTGTTTAATATATTCTTTCAAATCATCTTTTGATACACCTTTTTTTCTAAAGTCTATTTTATGAATCATATAAATTAAATAAGCATCTTTTTCTTCCAATTTTTCTGTTATATTGGAGAAAAAAGTACGAAGTACATCCAATACCAAAAAAATCAACCTTGATTTTTTCCCATCTAATACGTTACCTACCCCAAGAATCATATCCAGCGCAAAGCCAAAGTTTAACTTTATATTTTTCAGTTTTACACTATATGATATATCCGAATTCTTTATTCCTTTAATAACTACCGAAGAATGTGGCAACTCCGGATTAATAGATTCAATGCAAGTTCTAAATAAACTTTTCACGGTTATTTCATCTAGATTTTTCATTTCTTCTTTAGTATCCAAATACGCTCCAATCACTTCATTTACATAAAGTTCATTATTATCCAAAATAACACCCCCTAAATTCTTTCAAGATTATTCATATAAATTCTATATGGTTGAATATCACATTCTACTATATAATTATCATTTGTATCTTCATCATAATATTTTATTTGACTACTATCATGCATTAATATCCATGGTTCTTTTTCATAGGTTGAACATGTAGAATCAATAATTACGCGTCCTGATGTCAGATTGTTCTTATAATTGTCTATTCCCGAAATATCAATGCACCATACAAATTTTGACATATTCAACCGGAGAATAATTGTTTTTAATACATCACACATTTCTTTGTTGCTTCCAGCTTCACGTTTTAGCGAATTGGTTGATGTCATGTAAATTCTGCTTATTTTAACATCTTCCCAGTTCATAGTTCCAGATTCAACTAATGATACATAACGCTCATAAACTTCATTATATACAAGCTGCATTTTTTCATACAACGGAACAACTGCGAACTTTATTTCAAATAAATTATAATCTACATCACTTGTTGATGTCGGTAACTCCTTAGATACTTTCCTATATCCAAAATAATTGTCCTCCATAACATACAAAGAAGGAATCAATTTTGAATGTAATATAATTCCTGTTTGTTCATCTTTTAATTTGTCTACACTAACAGGATTGTCCAATAAATCATAATTTATCCTCCCATGACCAACAATTGACACTGCATGTTGCTTTGGCGATATAAATCCAACGATTGGAATCCCAGACTCTATGTATGCCATTATTTCATCAAGAAATTTACTATTTTCCTCCTTTATTCCGCCCCTGATAATTGGACTAAACCCATATTCCTGAAATAAATCTGCAATTTGTACTGGTGTCAAACCATTAGATGGTGTTTTTCTTCCCATATCACCTTTAATCTTCTGAGCTATAGCACCCATAGTCGTATCCGCATAATTATGATATTTATTACCATAATACCTTAATATTGTCCATGCTGCCACATGCGCACATACTGATATATCAACTTCCTGTTTCATCCATGGGAAACATTTTATCTCACACTTATTGTCCATGATATGGGCTTCATATTTTGCCAACATCAAATATGCCTCTTCGTTAATTAATGGCTTTGGCGATAAATATGTCGTCCCCAATCTCGTCCCTTTTACTGTCGGTCGTAAAACAATATATCCATAGTATACTTCATCTTTTCCCATAATATGTAAACGATAACATTTTTTAGGAAATGATCTAAATTTCTGCGAATAATAACAATAATATGTACTTAAAAAATCTTTATCATGATACGGATATTCTACAACTATTTTATTACAACTTGTTCCCACAAATCTTTTTAATGTTTCTACAGCATAATCATCAATTGCCTCTTTCCCCACATAATCATACAACTTATCATAATCTTCCACACTTCCAATAATCAATTCACTGAATTCTATCATTTTTCCTCTCCCCTCCATTTTTCTATTTATTTGAATACATCTATGTTTAAATTTCGCCTTCTTCTAAAGATTCATCTAACCAATTTGTAATGTTAACTACTCCATTATCCCTATACCAATACCGCATCTTGGTGTTCTTACCAGACAATTTTTCGTGCAACTTTTTATTAATTAACTTTACTTTTCTCCTATTAAAATTATTTAACTTACTATCTATCAAAATAGGAATTATTGTATTGCCATTCGCTATACTTTTTTCTAACTCATAAGAAACATACTCTCTTGTCAGTGTCTGTCCACTTATTAATAATATTGTAATTTTCGTTTTCTTTATTTGTTCATCAATCCAACTTCTAATAACTTTCGGATCTTTTTTCTTTTTATTTTCTTTTACAACTGTGTATATATTCAACTTATCTTTGTTAACTATTTGAGTTATTTCTTTTGCAATTACATGATCATTATTATAATGATAACTGATAAAAACTCCAATTCCATACATTGCCATACTTGAAAATAACCGTTGTCTTAATTTTTTTTCCTCATTTATTTTGTGATTCTTTAATGCCTGAATAATACCACTAACCATTTCATCTAAATCACATACACTATTAAGGTGTTGGACATCTTCTGATATTTTGTTATCTTTATTTAATAAATTATAAATTTGTTCTGCTGTAAAACCAGTTTCTTTAACCGGAATAATAAAATCGCCACATTTCTGCGCTAATTCATATTCACAATAAATTCCTGATTCATTTTCGCTATTACTATACCCAAAAACAATTATTATACTGCTGCATTGCTCTATTAGTCTTCTTCGAATTCTATTTTTTCGTTGTTCCTCTGCTCCCAACAAACTACTGATATGTATATCATTATTAATAATATCTGTATTTGTCAAAATATTCTTCTTGCTCTCTAAAACACCTGACAAAATATAATTTCCAACCCCTGCACCAAATCCTGTATATATTTGAAATCCATTATCAACCAGCTTTTCACCCAGCAATGTAAGAAATTGTTCTGCACGATTTAATCCGTCCTTCGTACTATGTACATTATTAAATTTACCATAATTTGATAAATCTTTTGGATTTATTCCACCAGAAATAAAAACATTATCCATTGTATATTTTTTATATAGATATTCTAACATAATTGTTATCTGATTAAAATCATCCACCAAAATCGTACTTATTCCATAATTCTCCATATCCGCTATGCGTAATTCCTGATATTTTGTATCTTTAACATATTTATCAACCATTTGACTACTTATTATATTATCGCTATTCAAATAATCTGTAATCTGAACCTTTCTCATAAAACAATAATGTCTCCGAAGATTTTTACTATTTAATGAATTTTTTGCAATACTTAAAATTCTTTCCAAGTTAGGATCATTAAAACTAAAACCAATAAACAAAAATGTTTTTCTCACAAGTTCAACTGCTAATAGTTTTGTAAATAAAGGTCTTTTTTCATCATAAGTTTCATAATCTTCTTTTGTCAAAACTGCATCATCTGGATATTCTTTATCTCCATGCATTTTATAAAGAATTGCTTTGTATTTAGGATTATGATATTTAAGTAATTCTTGATTTTTAATAATTTGTACACTTTTATCTTGTTTTTCCAGCTCTTTTTCAATTACATCATCATAATTAGTCGTCCAATATTCTTTAATTGGTAATTTTGCCAACCATGTTACGTTTTTATTATTTTTCGGTAATTTTGCAAATTCATTAAAAATGATATCATTCAATCCCTGTCTATTGTACTGATTTTTGTAATATTGTGCAATTTCTGTCAAATCCCCATTAATATCTAAACGTAATAATTTACAAATTGGCTTCAGTAAATTTTTCCAGTCAACATAACCGGAAGCAACTGACACTCCCGCTCCGGCAAACACAGAAACCTGACCGCTTTTCATTTGTTCTGTTAATTGATTCAAATATTCTATATTTCTTTCCATAATCTCATTCATTTTATCTTCTTCAATTTGTTGTTTGTAATTCATCCCTATCACCTACTTTATTATATTCATTCGTTCAAACTATTTGCCAAATATAAAATTTATCATGTTACTCTATTATTATATATTATAATACATATCATACCAAATGAAAACCCATCTTCCCCACTCCCCTCTTGCAAATCCCCGCCCCGTCCCTTACAATAAAATTATATTTTATAAAAGAAACGGAGATTTCCATGAATATACTGATTTTTGAGTATGAACATATGGCAATTGAAGATTTGCGCGAAGCGCTGACAAATCTCGGACATACATATACTGTTATTACAGACGAAAATATTTATAACCATGTCGATGAAGTTTTTGATGCACGCTTTGACAAGCTGATTGAAAGTGCTTCTTATGATGCTGTTTTTACATTTAATTACTTTCCGGTTATTTCTAACTGCTGTAAAAAGCACAATATACCTTATATAGCCTTCGTATATGATTCGCCGCTCGTTTCGCTGTATTCATATACCATTATCAATCCCTGCAATTACGTATTTTTATTTGACCAGCAGACTTATCTGGAGCTTAAAAAAGAAAATATCCAAACTGTTTATTATATGCCGCTTGCCGTCAATACCAGCCGGCTGGATAAGATGACCGCTTCTGCTGTTTCTGCTTCCCGGCACCCGCTGGATTTTTACCGGAGCGATATTTCTTTTGTCGGTACTATGTATAATGAAGTCCACAACCTGTTTGACCGCATGGAGCATTTATCTGATTACACAAAAGGCTATTTACAGGGGATTATGCAGGCGCAGATGAAAGTGTACGGATATTATTTTATTGAAGAACTCTTATCCAAAGAAATTATTGAAGATATGCAGCACTCCCTGCCGCTGCAACCGGGAAATGACAGCGTTGAATCTACAGAATGGCTCTTTGCCCATTATGTAATTGCCCGTAAAATTGCGAACTTAGAGCGTACTGCGCTTTTAAAAGCTGTTTCTGAACATTTTAATACAAAACTTTACACTCCGAACCCTACACCAGAACTTTCGCAGATTCACAATATGGGTTCTGTGGATTACCAGCGCCAGATGCCGTATGTTTTTAAAAATTCGGCTATTAATCTAAATATTTCCCTGCGCAGTATCCGAAGCGGTATTCCGCTCCGCTGTTTCGACATTATGGGTTGTGGCGGATTTTTACTTTCCAATTATCAGGGGGATTTTTATGAACATTTTGTTCCCGGTGAAGACCTTGTGCTTTTTGAATCGCAGGAGGATTTTTTGAATAAATGTGATTACTATTTAAAGCACGACAATGAACGCCGCCAGATCGCCGCCAACGGTTATGGAAAAGTAAAAGAATTCCACAGCTATGAAGTGCGGCTGAAAGAAATTTTTGAGGTGGTGTTTGCATAATAGAATATTTATACACTGTTATGTCTTGATTTGGCATAACAGTGTATCTGCAATATAACAATGTACTTTTTCTCTGTCCACATCAGATATTACTACATCAGCTGTTTTAAACGTATTTTAGCAGGCTCATACTCCCCGCATAACATATAATATTTTTTAGCATTCTGAATATCTCCCAAACATTCATAAATAACCCCTGTATTATAGTTCGCAAAGTATGAATTAACCCCTTTCATTCTTCCTTCCGGCATTTGGGCTGCCTTTGTAAACTCATCTATTGCCTTATCAAACATTTCATTATTCATATAAATGAGTCCCATAAGAAATTTAAAATCAGCAGTTTTTCCAAATTCATCATATATATTTTCAAAAAATAATGCCTTATCAGCCTGTTTGGAATTAATTAAAGCATATCCATATGCTTCAACCATATCAATGACATATTCCAATTGGGGATTTAAATCAAAAGACAATGCTGCCGAAAAATATAGGCACGCCTTTACATATTCCTTAGCCATGCAGTATCCTTTCCCCAGTTGATATAAAACATATGGCAGTCTATCATCTTTTTGAAGTGTCACCGCAAATACGTTTTCCTGCTGTAGATTTTCCAACAATAGTTCTAAACACTTTTGAGTATCTTCTTCCCTGACATCTCCTTGTTTTTTTATTTTTTCATTGATTAAATTTTTCAATTCTAAATCAAGCAACCAAATATTTCTCTGTGCTTTTTCCTTTAATTCTTTTTCCGGCATATCATAACCACTATGTCCGATTCTTACAGGCAGCATATAAGTTTCATAGTTATTCCCTTTTACCGAGACCACCTGTTCATGTATTCTGCCTTCATAGCAAAACATTTTTTTTGAAAAAACACGATTAATCCGTTCGGTATTTTCCTGCGCAATTCCATCTCTTATAAATGTATTAACACGCTTGATACGTCCAACTTTATCTGGATTTTCTCTCACAAGCCTATTTAATGTTTGAATATCTATAGCTTCCAAATATTCATCACTGTCAATTACCATGATATATTCTTGTGTTGCCTTTGAAATTGCATAATTTTTAGCTGCTGCAAAATCATCGCACCACTCAAAATCATATACATATGGTGTATACTTGTAAGCTACAGTTTTTGTTTGATCTGTTGAACCTGTATCTACTACTATAAGCTCAAAATCATACTTTTGAAAAGACCTCAAACATCTTTCTATGTTTTTTTCTTCATTTTTTGTGATTATACAAATTGATAGCTTCATCATTCCCTCTACTGTTATAAAGTTCATATTAATATACTATTTTACAATATCTATTCGTCAGCAAATTTTATTTTCGTTACCGGCGCACGCTGCCCTCTCTCCTCTATTGGAGGTGGTGTCATGTAATCACACCCATAGCACCAATTTAAAAAGCAGTCATAATCCTCTGGTATCCAAAATTTATGTCCTTCAAATTCTGCCTCTTTTGTTTTTTGAAACAATTTAATACAATAATGCTGGTTGCCCAATGTAGCAGTTGAAAATACAAAACATGTATTCATATCATTATATTTTTGACTATATTCCCCAAATTTCTGTTTTACTTTTTCTTTTGGTATGAGTGTTAATATCTTATATCCAATTCTTTTAAAAATATTTTTTTCACACATTGAACCAGCAGTAGAATATAATAATTTTCTATAAATAATACACTTTTTTTTGAATTTTTCACGCATTTTAACTTTATCTATCACTTTGTCAAAAACCATTATATCTATGTAAATACCATTATGATATTTCATTCTTTCCTGTCCAACCCGAACATATTGTGTATCATTTCTTCGTAATTTAGCATATCCTGAATTAAAATTTTTATCTGTTTCCCAATTCTGTAAAAAAAACTTTTCTGTATTTAAATCTGTTTTACATGCTTCACAAAACTTATTATATTCATCTCTCATCAAAAAAACGTCTACATCATCATCCCATGGAATAAATCCATTATGGCGCACTGCTCCTAACAATGTCCCATATCCCAATATATAATGAATATTATTCTTTCTACATATTCTATCAAATTCTACTAACATCTCTAATTCTGTCAATTGCAATTTTCGCAGCTGTTCTTGCGTTAATTCAATTGGTTTCCTATTAATTTTCATTTATTTTTCCTTCCATAAATCGTATTTAAAAATTTAACCATAATTGTCGCATCAAATACTGGAACATTCAGTTCTTTTTGTATATAATATGAACATGGCGGCATATCCGTACATTCTAATAAAAAAGCTCCAATATTATTATTTTTTTTCATATCTTTTGTTATATCAACTAACTCTTTTCTTGCATTTGTAATATTATAATGTCCTTGATCTTTTATTATATTTGAAAACTCTTTTTCATGAATCACATCCTGAATAATACATCGCTCTAACATCTTTTTTGAAACATTGCACGAATGAAATAACTCCATATTCAATTTTTCTTTGTTATAGCAAAGGATTGCCAGTTTTTCATCTTTTCTAAGCATTGGTATAAGAAATGGTATTAACGTTATTGAAGATAAACATACTGAAATATCTACAGCTTCTGCAATCTCTTTTTGAAAATGAGCAAAATATCCGCAAGAAGAAGTTATACATTTACACCCCATTTCTTCTAAATGTTTTGCCGCAGTAATTAAGTCTGGCAAAATTGCTTTATCACCGCCATGTATATTCGTAGTATTTGTTGAGTCAACTGGATAATAATATACAGGAAAATTATAATTTCCTGCCTGCGATATATGTCCCATAGGTTTTGGTACCCATGAAGTCATAACCAATACACCTATATCATAACCTGAAAATGGATAACTCATATTTCCTCCTTATAAAAAACCTTCGTATGGTTTTTGGGCAACTGCTAATTTCGTAAAATAAATCACATCACACATTCCATAAACCGGTATTGTTTTTATATTACACTTTCTTTGACTATCCCATATTATAACTCCAATAGTTTCCCATTGCGGTTCCTCATCATGAATATTTTGAATGTGACCATTCGCTAAAACTTTTGCATATTCAATTTGAGTACAATGTACATACCCCATTTGAGCTGCAATTTCTTGTTCTACTGTAATTTCATTTTCAGATACTATTAGTAATTTCTTTCTACTACTAATTGTCGTTAAACAAAACGGAATCATTATCAAAGGCGTCATCATAACCAATAATTCCGTACTATTAGCAACCATATTTTGATATTTTCCCAATAAACCTCCCGTAGATGCGATACATCTACACCCCTCTTTTTCAAATATCTCTACAATTTGCTTCAATCTATCCTCTATATTTTTCATATCATTTTCGTATACTACTTCATATCTCACCGGAAAATCATATGTTTTAGCATTACAAATATCTCCTACTTGCTTTTCTAATTCATTGGGTTCAACTATAATTCCTACAATATTACCTCCCATATATTGTCCTTTTGTAATATATAATTCGTTAATGTCCTCTTGAGCTGAAACATAGCCCCAATTTTTTTGCATATATTTTACCTCTCTAAATAAATTTTATATGAATAATCTACTTTACTGAGTTCCTCTATTGTATCAAATTCCATCACGTCATCTCTCTGACATTCATTAATTCTCACTTTATACTCATCTGGATATAAAACAAATGGTACATTACTCCAATATCTCTTACAGCCTTCTTCCTGTTTGCAAACTTGTTCGACATGTTTTTTTAATCTGCTTCCGTCTTCTTTATTCCAATAAAAGATGCCTATATCCTTATAACAATCCACTCCTCCAATACCGCACCTTTGTACAATTCCTTCTGCCGTGGTTTCTAAACACCAATCATCTGTCTGTTTCACTTTTACTCCCCACGCCCCTGATTGATATTGATACGGTTTAATAACCGCAGGATTTTTTATATATAAGTCTGCAGGAAAAATATATGCTCTTTCAAGAAATTCTTTAGCAGCCAAAATAGAGGTAATATTATTTCCCTTGTCAAACAATACGTTCTCAATAAATTTAACATTAGGATGCTTACCTAATAACAAGTCAAACTGTTCACCTAAATATCCTCTCACAATGTAGATTTCTTTAATTCCTGCATTTTCAAGTGCTTGTAAACCCGTTTCAATCAATGATACACCATTTACTGTAACTAATGGTTTAGGTTTACTATTCGTTATCGGTCGCATTCTAGTTCCCAAACCCGCTGCCATTATAACAGCTCTTTCGACCCGATATGGTTCCAATTTTTTTAAATCATCTTCTGTTTTATTTACTTTATCTACAAGTTTACAAAATTGCATATAATCCATAACAATCAATCCTCTTTTAGTTTACGCATAACAGACTCATGTACTATCTTCCCTGCATTCTTTTTAAATTGCATTTTTTTTATATACAATCGTCTGACTTGTTTAGCTGGGTCGTTACTCTCTTGAACCATTTTTATAAAATTTTCAATTGATAATCCATCATTATAAAAATAACAATCATAATGATCAAAAATGCAAATATATTTTTCTCTATATTCTTTTTTACCATTTAAACACAAAATTGGTTTCTCTGTAACATAATACTGCGGAACCAATGAACTATAATCAGAAATCAGCGCATCCGCTGTTTTTATTGCTTTTAAAGGATTAGCACTATAATCGATAATAGCATTTTCCATATTTTGGATTTTTATTTTTATTTTTGCATATTGTTCACGCTCGGCTATCCTCAATGCATTTACCGTTGCTTCCAACAATGGATGTGGTCGCCATATTAAAAAACTTTGAGCATCTTTATTAAAAGACTCTACTATCTCGTCCATAATTGTAAACCAGTTTTTATTTTTTAAAAAGCCACTAATACTTGTATTTAGTAAAAATATTTTCTTGTCTTTAAGTGTATCTGCATAGTAATCCAATTTTAAAGTTTCTTTATTTGTCAACACTGCATCAAACTTTGGTGAACCTGCAACAATACATTTATCAGCTTCTCTCCCATTGTTTTTCAATATTTTTTTATATTCTTCAGTCTGCACAATAACATATGATGAATTATAAAATCCAGGAAGTTCTGTCATTTCACAAACCTTTTGTTCACTTGTATATATACCCGCAATATAGTAAGGAATATAAATTAGCTTATCACAATTTTTTTTAATTTCTTTAGAAAAGAAATAAGGATGCACCATTGTAACCCTGTTGCACTGGTCATATGGATTATGTATATATGCTATGTCTGGATGTTCCTGGCTCAAATTGTACGTACTATAATGTCTCACTTTTACATATTGAGGAAACAAATCCCCCTCATAACATTCTACAGCTTCATTTTTACCATTATTTCGTTCAAAAAAAGGAATCGGAATAACTTCAACTACACATCTCTCATCTTTTATAGCACATTTCCATACACTATCCATGCAATCCCACATTGATGCCTTATATGGAAAAAAAGCAATTCTAATTTTATCAGTACTCATTTCACGCATTTTCTGTACAATCTGTGAAATTATACAATCTAACTTATCTACATGTTTTTGCAATATAGCTTGTCCCTCTAACAAACTTATTTGATAAATCATTTCACAATAATCTTCTAATTTCTTTACTATAGTTTTAGAATGTGTTGTTTCTTCTGTTTCTACTTCTTCCCCAATTATTATTGCACACTCCTGTAAATCATATAGAATTTCTTGATATTTCTCTTGCAACACGAGCAACTTTTGCTGTTTACATTTCATCTCCTGCAAATATGAGATAAGTTCTTTTTTTCTATAAAATCTCATATGATCATTTTCTCCTAAATCACTTTATCGGTATTAACGAAAGGATATCTTTTATTGGCATACACTGTTCATTTGCTTCATAGCAACGACCGTTCTCCAGTATTGTTTGCATAACCTTCTGCACCGCTGGAAATGCTGCACGTAATGTATGATTTGCATAAATAACAATATTAATACCATGTGCTTTTAATTCTTCTTCTGTGACCGTTCCATATGTTGTCGGAACTACAACTAGTGGTGTTTCACTGTCTACTTTTCTAAATTTATCTGCAAATTCAAAAATCTCGTCTGGCGTTTTTGCACGGGAATGAATCATAATGCCATCTGCACCTGCTTTAACATATTGTTTTGCGCGTTCTAGTGCATCTTCCATTCCCTGTTCTAAAATTAAACTTTCAATTCTGGCAATAATCATAAAATTCTTTGAAATTTTAGCTGATTTACCAACTTTTATTTTTTCGCAAAAGTTTTCGATACTATCCTGATGCTGCTCAACCTCATTACCAAATAATGAATTTCTCTTTAATCCACATTTGTCCTCAATAATTACAGCTGATACGCCCACTCGTTCCAAAGTTCTGATTGTATAGCCAAAATGTTCAAGCTGCCCGCCCGTATCAGCATCAAAAATAATAGGCTTTGTTGTTATTTCCATAATATCATTTACAACACTCACTCTGGACGAAATGTCGACCAATTCTATATCCGGTTTACCTTTTACTGTTGAATCACACAGACTTGACATCCAAAGTGCATCAAACTGCTTTTTTCCATTTGGGGTTTCAACTTCTGTTTTTTCTGCCAAAAGTGCGCTTATACCATCGTAAGCAACGATTACCTTAACAATTTCTCCTCTTTCAATCTTATCCTTTAACTTCTGCCTTCTAAGTTCCGGAAGTCCTCTCAGTTCATTCATTGCTCCTCTGAAATAATCAAATGAAGCATTTCTATAATATGGCGGTTCAACGATTTGACCACCCCATTCACTAATAACCTGAATAACCCTTTCTCTGACTTTCTTTTGGTATCCTTTCTTCCAGTTATCTCCATGTACTACATAATCAGGTTTAAGCTTATATAAAATATCATCATAATATATATCTTCCTGAACTACAACATGAGACACACCTTTCAGTCCTGCAATAATCTTCATTCTTTCTTCTAACGGAATTAAAGGATACCTTTCATACTTTGCAGCACATTCATCACATAATACACCAACTGTTACTTCTCCTAATTTTGCCGCTTCATTTATAATATTAATATGACCTGTCTGAATTACATCCGTAGATATACATAAGTACACTTTTTTCATTTATATTCCACGCTCCAATCTTGTTTTATAAAATTCATTTACTTTATCTGAAAATTTAGCCTGCTCTGCCTCTATATCATAATTCACTTTTTTAAAATTAATTTCTTCATTTTCCACATTTAAAATGGCATAGGAAGCAGCCGGATTATGGTTCCTTGGTTGTCCAACTGAACCAGGATTAATAAAAATAGTTCGTTTCTCATTTCTATATTCGAGATTATTATTTTTATAAAATAATGAGAAAAAATGCTCTCTATGGGAATGTCCAGAAAATACATAGTCATATTCTGAATAGTCATTGTCCATCTTTCCCGGATAAATACCTTTCCAAAAAGTATCCTCTAGGGAACCATGCACTGCCAGACATTTCTTATTTCCAAGCATAAATTCTGCTTTTCCGTTTTGGTTCATACATTTAAGATATTGAATCGTCGCATCTGAAAGGACTGATTTTGTATGTTTTGCACACGCTTTACCTCTCTGAGATGAAAATTTGTCATAAGCATCGGTCATAATTGCCTGCTCATGATTGCCCCAGATATTGCAATATATTTCTATATCTTGATATTCTTTTAATAGTCCAATTACCTCATTGGAGGATGGTCCATAATCAATAAGATCACCTAAAAGAATCATTCCTTTAACACTATCCCATTCAATATTTTTAAACACACCGTTTAATGCAGAATAATTTCCATGGATATCAGACAGTATTAAGATATTTTTTGCTTTATAATTGGTTGTCCTCAACATAATCTCCTATCTTCTTCCTGCTCCAGCTAATATTATGTTTTATAACTTTTGCCGGCACACCAGCAATCATGCTATTATCTTCAAATAAACCTTTTACAACTGTTCCTAGGCCAACAATACAATTTGTTCCTATACATGTATCATATAGAATAGCACACCGCTGTCCTATCCATGCATGATCTTTTATAATAATTTTTCTTTTCTTGCTAATCTCAATCTTACTATTGACGTTGTCTTTTAAAACATTATCAAAGATGGTATGCCCGTCATTGGTTCTAACAATCAAATCATTTGATGCCATGCAATCTTTTCCAAATTCACACGTTGTATACTCTTGTATTGAAAAATGATAATTATTTTCAAAGGTAGAACCATCACCTATCAACATTCTTGCTTTACCAAACACATTAATCAAGCCTGTCTTTTTAAATTTACAGTCTGATCCAATTTTACAGAATCCATCGTTACCTACCATCCAGGGCGATGCATTTTCAACCACAACATTATCCCCTATAATCAGACAGCTGTTATTTCGCACTTCTATTTTGCCATGAAATTTAAAATTGCGACCTATACTGATTCTTGCATTATATCCTGAAAATACAATTTCCCCACCCTCAGGCACTCTCCCCTCAATGCGGTTATTATACTTATCTATGTAATCATAGGTTGATTTTATAACAACCGGCTGATGCCTCGCATAAATAAAGTCTTTATGTTCTACATAACCATACTCCTCAAGCAGTCTATATATCTCCTCATAATAACTGCATAATACGATTACGTAGTACTGCTCTTTTCCATTTTTCAACACATAGTGAAATTTTACGTTGTCACCGCATTTTCCATAATCACTATCTACGCAGAATGCAACCTCTAATTTTTCTTCTTTAATTATATTCTTCCATAATTGGGTCATATAATTTTTATTGTCTTGGTATATGCCATATCCCCAGAATACAATTTTACGTTTTCCAATATTTTTAATTAAAATATCCTGCATTACTTTTCTCATTTCATTTTACATTTTAAAATTCTTCATAAATTTTTCTAAATTATCCCTCGGTCTTTCCTTTGGTCTTCCAAGATTTTCTCTTGAACCAAGAGCAACTAACACCCGGATAAAAATTAACTTGTCTTTTTTTATAGATTCTTTTAATACTGATTCCAATGTATTTAAGTTCTCTACTTCATATGCTTCCTCATAACCTACAGACTTTGCCATTGATACAAAATCAATTTTCTGTGAAACAGTTGGTATTCCTCCTACTGTTTCATGTGCACTATTGTCAAGCACAATGTGCAATAAATTAGCAGGCTGATATGCACCAATAGTTGCCATTGCTCCCATATGCATAATAACTGCACCATCTCCATCAATACACACAATCCTTTTATCCTTGTGTGCAAGTGCCTGCCCTAAAGCTATTGAAGATGCATGTCCCATAGAACCAACCGTCAAAAAATCCTTTTCATGACTATCGCCATTTAATTCACGATTTTCGTATAATTCTCTCGAAATTTTACCTGTTGTTGATGTAACTAAACATTCACTTGGTATACATTCAATAATTTTCTTTATTGCACTTTCCCTCACCAGCGTATTATGATTATTAAACTGCACCTTTATCTTATTCTCAAGTGCTCCTTTTTTTATAACAAGTGCTGAAGACTGCCTATTCAAAAAACGCTCAGATATTTCGTCAAAAATATCTGCTATTTTTTCAGTAGTAATATCCTGACTTATAACAAATGCTTTTATATTTAACAGCTCCAATGTCTGCAATGTAATTTTCCCCTGGAATATATGTTGTGGTTCGTCATGTATTTCCGGTTCTCCTCTCCAGCCAACAACATATAGCACTGGTATTCCATAGACATCTTCATTTGTTAACGACGTTACAGGATTAAAAATATTTCCCAATCCGCTATTCTGCAAGTACACACATGCCGGTTTTGCCTTTGCAATATAGTAACCACTTGCAAGTCCCACTGCATTCCCTTCATTTGCAGCAATCACATTTTTTTCTCCAACTCCATATCGTGAAATAATTTCATTTGTAAATGGCTTCAACTGCGAATCCGGAACTCCTGTAAAAAATTCCACACCTAATTTTTCAATTTTGTCAACAAATAAATCCGCACCAATCATTTTTACTTTCCTGCTTTCTTAATTATATTTTGTATGATGTATTCTGCTGTTTCATCTATTTGTTCAAATTCAACACACTTTGGAAGTTTTGTCTGAAATGTCTTCTGTACTTTATCTATTAATTCATCTGTATAAATCAAACTTCCATTTTCAATTTTTTCTATTCCATCTTTATACATTGATTTTTGATTATGTAAAACCATATCCATATAATCAAAATTTTCCTCATCTATGTATGCTTTTATTTTTCCATCAGAGCCATCTATCCACACAGGATATCCACCTATATTTCCATCAAATCCCGGAACATGAATTCGTGTTTTCTTATCTTCATAAACTGCACCTAATATTGCCGCTATTATTTCGTAATTGCTTGATGCATTCATCATATTTCTCTTTGCATCAACAGGCATTGGAATTACACATTTGCTTAAAATTTCTTTTTGATCAAATTCGATTTTATGATTCTTATACATAACAGCAATCAGCTGGTCAACACCCTCATTCTGCCCTTCTTTACTAATCACCACATCATGAAAATGACCAGTTGCAAGTGATACATCAATATTCCATTCATCAATTATTCCATATTGCTGTGCAACTGCAAATCTGATTCTTGGAATTAAATGATTTAAATTCCCACTGCCAAAATCAGGATATGCTTTTCCGGCACTTTTTAACCACGGTATAACTGCATCAGAATATGACGTATTAATTACTATTGCTGATTCTGCCTCTGTTTCAACAGCTTCCATAATATTTTTTATATATTTAATAGATAACGGTGTCCATATTCCATATGCCCTAAAATTTTTCCAGGATATGCTTCCATATTTTAATCCTGCATACACTCTGCTTGTATTCACAATGATATCCGGGTGGTTTTCCTGTAGGCATCTCTTTATACTTTCAATGTTATCCAAATCACAATTCCCCACAATTTTTATATGTGTTCTTAATTTACCCCTGATGGCAGCTGCAACTCTCACAATATTAACATCTTGCTGCATTTTCTCCTTATTTCTGCCAGCTACAATTATTTCTATATTCTCATTACTCATTGAACATAAATAATCCAATAAATATTGCCCAACACTTCCTAATCCTATAATCATAATTTTTACAGTTTTTTGATTTTCTTTTAGTTTCATCAACTTAGTTGTTGTATCCATTTATAATCCTCCCTAGTTGAATTTAAATCTATAACGAATTAAAAAACCATCTGAATTGAAACATTCAGATGGCAAATTATAAACATATGTATTCTCGTTATGCCTCCATGCACCATAAGAACCCTTCTTGAATCCATTCTTATTTATATATCGACTGCAAGATATAATTCTTTAACACTTAATGAACTATTTCTACCTTTTAATCTCTTTTCCGGTTGTAGTATACTATTAACTTATCTATTTTTGCACTCTGAAGCAATGGAACTACATTATAAATATCCTCATAATCCCAATTCCACCACTGCATTTGTTCAAGCACTTCGATTATTTCATCTGAGAACCTCTTTTTAATCATCTTTGCCGGAACTCCGCCTACGACCGTATACGGCTCAACATCTTTTGTAACAACTGCATTAGCCGCAATAATACTGCCATCACCAATATGTACACCCGACATAATCTTTGCATTACTTCCAATCCATACATCGTTACCAATTACAATATCACCCTTTATTCTTGGATGCCCTTTAATATATGAAAATTCAGGTATAATTGCATTAAACGGATATGTCGTACACCAATCTCCTCTGTGTTCACCACCTAACATAAATGCCACACCATATGCAATAGAACAGAATTTCCCTATGGACAGATGTATTCCTTCTTGATAATCTTTTGCCAGAATTTTTCCATAGGTAAATGCTCCTACATCTGCTACATTTTCCGTTTTTTCATATTCATATGTTTGATAAATTATTTCTGCATAATAAGACATAATATCTGCTTTTGACAAATATGTACAAATATCATTTTGTGTTTTAATTTGTTCTTTTCCAAACCCAAGCTGTATCAGAATGTTTTCTAATTTCTGATAAAAATTGCTGCATACAAATATAATATCATATTCTCTTTTTATCTCACTTATATAAGATAATGGCTGAACCGGACACTGAAAATTTTCTGATTCCATTGTATCTTCCGATACTATTAGCAACACTTCAAACACTTCATTTGCAGCATTCAGCCATTTATAAAACTGTTCTATTTTTTTCATACTTCCGACTAGCAATGTTTTCATTCCATTTTCTCCTCTGTTTTTATCTTTTTAAATATATAATTGAATTATAATACATACTAAAACAAATTGAAATACTTTGTTCTTTGTTCTATAATTAGTTTATATATAATAACAGAAGGAGCTTTCTATGAATATACTGATATATCGATATGGCAGTATCTGCGAACCGGATATTATTGAAACCTTTCATAAACTTGGCTTTCAGGTAGATGAAGAAACATCTCTTATAAAAAATAAGACACTCTCTGACAATGACTGTATACAGATTGTTTCCGAACGGATTTTACAAAATCAATACGCATTTGTATTTACAATCAACTTTTTTCCGTGGCTTTCTCACTTATGTAACTTAACACATTTGCCCTATCTAAGCCTGATTGTTGACAGCCCCGTATTAGAATTATATGACAATGCCATTAAAAATCCCTGCAATCGTATATTTATGTTTGATAAGGCATCTTATCTGGAATTCTATGATAAAAATCCAAATTGTATTTTTCATCTTCCACTGGCTGCAAATGTTACACGCACCAATAAATTATTTAATACAACAGCTTCTGAATTAAAAAAGAAATATGAAGCCGACATTTCATTTATTGGGTCTACTTATCAGGAAAAATGTGCATTTAACCAAATTAAACTGCCCGAATATGAATCAGGATATGCCATGGGCATTATTGAAGCACAATTAAAAGTATATGGCTATAATTTTATTGAAGAAATACTGTCTAATAATTTTGTTCAGAAATTTATGAAATGCGCACAGAACATTGACGTTGCAGCAAATGAAATTCCTATCTACCGTGCCATTGTTGCACAGCATTTTTTAAGTGTAAAAGTTGGAGAACAGGAACGACTGCGTCTTTTAAAACTTATTTCTGAACATTTTGATGTAAATATGTATACAGGAAGTAATACTTCCTCTATGCCGCTCATTCATAACTGTGGATATGCCAGTTCCCTGGTGGATATGCCGCTTATTTTTCATGAAAGTAAAATCAACTTAAATATTACTGCCAAATCTATCCGTTCTGGTCTGTCACTTCGAATTTTTGATGTTTTGGGGTGTGGAGGCTTTTTAATTACCAATTTCCAATCCGAACTCCCAGATTATTTTGAAATCGGCAAGGACCTTGTTACTTATGAAAGCCCACAGGATTTGCTGGATAAATGCAGTTATTATCTAAAACATGAAGATGAGCGAATAGAAATTGCCAACAACGGCTATGAAAAAGTAAAACAATTCCACACCTGGGATATCCGGTTGGTACAGCTATTACAACTGGCTTTCCCTGATATTATGAACTAATAATATTATTGACGTTCTCTTACCCTGGATTATATCCACAGAGAACGTCTTTTTATGTTCTTTTTATTATAAAAAAGAGCCAGCCGAAGCTGACTCCTTTTTTATAATAGTACTTATGATTACTGAAGTAATGAAAGAACGCCCTGATTTGCCTGATTTGCCTGTGCAAGCATAGACTGACCAGCCTGCTGTAAGATGTTGTTCTTTGAGTACTGAACCATTTCTTCAGCCATATCTGTATCTCTGATACGAGATTCAGCTGACTGTGTGTTCTCGCTGATGTTATCAAGGTTAGCTGTTGTATGCTCTAATCTGTTCTGGATAGCACCCAGTGTAGAACGCTGTGTAGATAATGCTGTGATAGATGTCTGAATGTTTGTAATTGCTGTCTGAGCATTAGCATAAGTATCAACGCTTGTACCCTTTAAAGCAGCTGTACATGTAGTTTTAATGTCAGTAATGCTAACACCAATTGACTGACCAGCATTGGCACCAACCTGAAGATTCTTGTTTTGGAAATCACCATTCAGAATGTTCTGCTTATTGAACTGTGTTGTATCAGCTACACGATTAATTTCTTGCTGAAGCTGTGCAACTTCTGACTGAAGAGCAGCTCTATCAACTGTCTGATTAGTATCATTAGATGCCTGAACTGCAAGTTCGCTCATTCTCTGAAGCATTGAGTGTACTTCATTTAAAGCACCTTCAGCTGTCTGTACTAAAGAGATACCATCCTGAGCATTGTCAGATGCCTTATTAAGACCTCTGATCTGGTTTCTCATCTTTTCTGAGATTGAAAGACCAGCTGCATCATCTGCTGCACGGTTAATCTTATAACCTGATGATAACTTTTCTGTAGACTTCTGAAGTCCGTTTGTTGTGATGCCTAACTGTCTGCTAGTGTTGGCTGCTGTCAAATTGTGCTGTACTACCATAATATTCTTCCTCCTTGAATATGTAGCGGCTTCCTTGCCGCCGTGATTATTTTTAGTAATCTTCTTGATTACTTACATTTATTATATCGGGTGTATTTTTAAATACTTTAGCCCGGATATAAACTTTTTTTATTTTTTTTGATCTAAAAAATGCGATTCATAATTATTGAGCTTATTGGCATTCTTATAATACGCATTTGCCTTGCTGGTCGCACGTTTTGCATTGCTTAATTCTTTACGCATCTGTGCAAACCTTTTTTCAACCAGCTGCTTATTTCTAAGTTCCTGTGCCTGAATCCGCACTCCTAAATCTGTAACCGTTGTGACAAGCTCTTTTAGTCTTGCAAGCGGCTGTTTAAAACGTGCTTTATTGCTCTGTACGTCGTCTTTAATCCGGTTAAAGACGGAATTAAAGCCCTCGTCCAGCTTGAGAATCTTCTCTACCAGTTCGCCTTTATCATTTAAATTCTGTTCAAAAGCATCCTCATCAAATTCTGCTGCTGTAATGATTGCCTGCTGCTTTTCATTATAATCTACAATCTGCTTTAAAAGTTCTTCTTTTTGCACCAGACTGTCAATCATAATCTGAAGATAATTTTCTGTATCCATATCTGCTCCTCATTTTTATGTGTACTATCCCCACTTAAAATGAGTTAAACACTCTTACCCTTTTTCATGACTTCTTTCCATGTATCACGCATACCACGGATTTCCGTTAAAGCACGCTCTAATATTTCCTTATCCTTATGCATATTCGCCTGTACCAGTAAATCGTAGATATACCGGTATACATTATCAAAATCTTCAGCCACTTTATAGGAATGATTCAATGTAGCCTGTAATTCCTCAATAATAGCCTGTGCCTTTTTGATGTTATCATGTGCCTTTTGGATATTTTTTTCTTCAATCCCCATCATCGCAATATTACAGAACTTAATTGCCCCTTCATAAAGGAGCAATGTCAGTTCTGCCGGTGATGCCGTGAGGACTTTATTGTTATTATATTGTGCATATGCATTATTTACTGCCACGATTCTTCCTCCTGCATACTATATTATCAGCCAAATAATCCTGAAATAGACGATGCCTGCGAATTCAAAGAAGCCAGTGCCGATTCCATTCTTGAGAACTTCTTATAATAATATTCTTCCCATGTTGAAATCTTCGTTTCCTGATCTGAAATCTTTGTCTTATATTCTGAATACTGTGTCGCCATTTCCTTGTCATTATAAATGGACATATAACTGCTCATGCTGTTTGATGTACCCAGCTTTTTATTCAGTGCACTATACAGGTTATTTGCCAGCTGTGAGAAATACTTAATCACCGTATCAGAATCATTGGCAATCGCTGCTCTTAACTTATCTGTATTTCCTTTTGAGGTTGAGTCATCTTCATCACCATCAATGTGATAAACGCCTTTTTCACCCGTTGATGTTGAAAAATAGCCGCCTGTAGAAATACCAAAGTCCGATAAGTTATATGTTTTACCATCAATGGTAATTCCCGCTAACATCGAATTTTTCATAGATGAAACGACACTGCTTAATGTGCCATCATTACGCAGCAGGGAATCCTTAATCTTAGTTTCCCACTTTTCAATTTCATCATCTGACATCGATTCTTTCTCGTCATCAGTCAGCGGCTCATATCCTTTGGCACTGTCTGCATTCAATGCAGTATCTAATGTCTTGATAAGTTCATTGTATTCAGAAAACATATCTTTGATTGTATCATAAATACCATCGACATCTGTATCTGTTGTAATCGTTACCGCTTCGCTGCCTGTCAGTGCTGTTGCCTGAATCGTTAAACCATTGATTGAGAAGTTATTGGTCGTATTTTCAAATACTGCACCATTAAGTTCAATCTGTGCATTGCTTCCGGCAATACGGACTGCCGAGGTGGTATCTGTTGATGACGAGGTTGACAGTCCGAGCAATTCTTTCTGAGAATCTGTAGCTGTACCTGCTGTATATGCATTGTAGGCTTCTACCATGCTCACAGCATACTCATACTGTGTGGTAGTTGCTGCCTGATAGCCTGTTGCCAGTGAATTGTTACCTGTGATAGCATCGCTGTAGCTTAACAGAATCTTTCCGTTGGTGCTGTCTACCTGTGCTGCATTGGTGCTGTCTACACCCGCTTCAGTATAATACTGATTGATTGATGTATTATTCGCCGCAATTGTTTCGTTATTTGATGTAATAGAAGCTTCTGTACTTGTAAGCAATGAATCCACATCACTTGTATATGACACATTGCCATCGTCATCTGTCTTCTGTGTTCTTGTAAATACAAATGTATCATCGCTGACTGTTTTAGAAACAGTCTTTACTGCTTCTAATTCTAACTTTTCATCATCAGTAATAGTTCCATCTGTTTTTTTAGCTTCTAACTCTGACTCTCTGTCAGACAAATACTTTCTGGCATCATCAAGTGTCGTCGGATTATAAAGCCCGTCACCCGCATCTGTATAATTTGCCTTTTCAATAAAGCTGTTCACATACTGCTTCTGGTATGCAAGTTTTTTATTCTTTTCTTCCAGTTCTGCATTCGATGTCTTTAACTTTTCAATTGCTGTATTGTACTGACTGATTGTCGCATCATAATTGCTCTTTGCTGTATCAGCAATATAAGTATCCTTATCCGTGCCTGCAATGGTCTGATATTTTGCCATATCCTTTGCAAGCGTATCGGCTGTTGTTGCCTGAAGCTTTAGTGCTTCCAAAGCATTCTTACCGTTGCTATTGGCAGCCGTCATTGAAAAATCGTTATCCGCACCGGACGACTTCGAGCTGATAAAGAACCGCTGATTATTCTCATCAAAGCTTGCCGTCAGTCCTGCATTTTTTAATTTAACAACAAACTGGCTAATTGTCATATCAGAAGACAATTCAATCGTTGATGTCTTTCCACCTGCTGTAACAGAAATGCTGGCGCCATCTGCAACAGAACCCATACCGTCCACTTCACTGAGTTTGCTGCTGCCTGTCAGCTTCGTACTGCCGCTTCCACTAATCTTTCCACCTGTCAGATAACCGGTTGAAGCAAGCTTTGTCACCTTTAAACTCTGTGTGCCGCTGACCGCAGATGTAGAAGCGGATACGGTTGCATAAGATGAATTATTAATCGTTGCTTTCTTTAAATTATAAGCACTTGTCAGCTTATTGCTTGCAAGCGTACCCGTGTAGAAATTCGTAATCTTTGTATTGATACTCTTCCACTTATCCTGCTTCCATGAAAGCTTTGTCTGTGCTTTTTCATAATCTTCTTTTTTAGTACGGTAACCCATGACCAGTGCGGATACTAATGCTTCTGTATCCAGACCGGACTGCATACCTGATAAACGAATTGGCATATCATCTACCCCTTTCTATATGTCTGTATGTTTTGTACCTGTATTTACTACATTTTTTCGTCGACAAGAAGCCCTGCCAGTTCACAGGCCTTTGTAAACATCTTGAGCATCTTTTCAGAAGGAATCTCCTTTAATACTTCTCCTGTTTCCTTGTCTTTAATCTTAATGGTGATCCGGTTCATCGGCTCATAAACGCCAAATTCTGCAACTGTGTTGTTGTTTAACACCTTGCTGATATCCTTGACATCTGCAAGTGTTACTTTGCTTTCAGCGTTTTCGGCTGATGCACTATCCTGCCCAAGCGGAAGCTGTACTGCCTGTGCCGCCTGTGATGAAGCATAATCTGCTGTCTGTGTGCTGCTGCCTGCCGCCTGTACATTTGCCGTTACAGGTGCTGTCGTCTGCACACTCTGTGTTGCTGCAGATGCTTTGTTAATTGATTCTAATCCCACTTTTATCCACCTCCGTGTGATAACGTATGCTTTGTTTCCTTGTTCCCCGGTGAATATCCTTTTTCGCCGCTTTTAAACTGCACTGTAACCGCAGTTTATCTCATTTCTTATTAATATTATCGGTTTTTTGGACCTGAATCTTTAGAATAACTTCTTTAATTTTTCCATATCTACAGACTCTGAAGCTTCTTTATTAGCTTCCTGTATCTGTGTAAAGACTTCTTTCCGGTAGATTGGAACAGACTTTGGTGCAGAAACACCGATTTTAATCTGGTCGCCCTTAATTTCAAGAATTTTCACTTCAATATTATCATTGATAATGATGGCTTCGTCTTTTTTTCTTGATAATGCCAGCATTCCTATTCACCCGCCTTTTCTTTTATCTCTTTTAAAATATTGTAAATTGGAAAACGAACAACGTAGTCTTCATTTGCCGCAACTGCCTGAACTGCTTTCATTGTCGCTGTATTAATAATAATCGGTGCCTTTAAATTGCAGGTCATCTTTGTAAGATCAGACGGTACTGTCATCGTAACAAATATCATCAGATCATCACTTTTTACATTTTCTCCCAGCTTATAAACAAGTTCATCTTCAACATCAGGTGCATATTCATCTACAATATATTCCGGCTTAATAATCGGCAGTGCCAGCGCCTGTTCTTCTAAAGACTGCAGCCACATAATCTTGTTATCTTTTTCATTTTCCGTTTCATATACAATGGCAAACCGGGTACAGTCTTCAAACCCAATCAGCCCTTTTTCAAATGTAATCACCTTGGCATCGTCAATTTCCACTGTGCCAAACCATTTTGTATTAATCTGCATATTTACTCCATTCCGCATTTTCTAATAAAGACTGCCTGCGCACATTCTCACAAGCAGTCTTTTATTTTGCTTTTATTTTTATCCTAAGAAATCTAACAATGTCTGCTGTACAACTTTACTTGCAGCCTGAAGAGATGCGTTGTATACCAGCTGGGCTGATGTATAGCTTACAACAACATCTTCCAGATCAATATCTTCATTGGCAGACTTGCTTTCCGTGACATTGGTAAACTGTTCTGTGAGTCTTCCCTGTGTCAGTTCCAGTCTTGTCAGTCTGTTACCGACATCTGCATTGGCAAGGGAAATCGTCTGCTTATAGCCCTGCATCTGTGAAATGCCGCTTTCAAACGCCTTGGTCATCTCATCTTCTGCCAGTGTTTTCTGCTTGTTCAGACCAGACAGCATGGAATTTAACTTTTTCTGTGAATCCGTGTCGCTGTACTGGCTCTGTTTCATCATGCTCTCTACCTGTGAAATCTGGCTTTCTAAGTCGAGTACATTCTGAACGGATGTCACAAGGTCATCAATATCTCTGCCAAGGTTAATATCGAATGCCTCATTGGCTTCGGTATTAATCTTGATTTTCTGTGCGTAGTTGATATTATATTCTACATCTTCCCTGACTTTATCATAAACAATTCCAGTCTTATTATCCAAGCAGTCATAGTACATGGTTGGATTTAAATCATCCTTAATAAAGTTATCCTTCTGATACGTAAATGAAAAGCTGTCAGAGGTGTAGACCTGCTTATAAACATTTTCGCCCATCAGTACTTCGCCTGTTGTTGCATTAAAGGCAATTTCATTATCGCCCGGAATGTAGTTTTTATCCGTTGTATTGGTAAATGTCAGTGCAGTACCGGTAGAATCTGTAATGCTGTACTGTCCGTTGGCATCCGGATTGACCGTTGTTGTCGTTGTAATCGGGTTGCCGTCGGCATCAAGCTGCTTATTGCCATTTGCATCAAGCTGGTATGTTGTAACGGTTGCTGTGCCGTCTGCGGCAAAGCTGATATCTGTATTGTTATAGCTTAAGCTATATCCGGTGTTTTTCACATCTGAATAGCCAAGGCGCAGTCTGTAGACACTTTCCACATTTGGCATCACAGCATTTCCGTCGGCATCATAGGATACGTTTAAATTTAAAATATCTGCATTGCTATACGCATTGGTATAGACGGTCTTGCTTGAAATATCATCTCTGCCAAACTTCTGTGTAATTGTATAATCTGCTTCAGCTGCCAGTGCATCGGACTGATAGGTGAGTGTCGTATCCGTCTTATAACCGGTAAATACGTAACGTCCGGCGTAATCTACATTTCCTTCATCGTAGAAAGTCTTTTTTAAAGCCTTTAAGCTTTCTGCAATCGTATTTCTCTGTTCTGATGCATAAGAATCGGATGAACCCTGATTGCAGTATTCATACAGCTTATTAATAACAGATTCGCCCTGTGTCAGCGCGCCCTGTGTTGTTGAAAGCCACTGCTGTGCATCTGGGATATTTTTCTTTAAATACTGTGTTACTTCATTTAAGCTGGCACGAAGACGTAACGCACGAATGGCAATAATCGGGTCTTCTGACGGCTTATTAATCTTTTTTTGTGTAGACAGCTGGGTATCCAGTGTATTAACCTGTTTTTTATTCACCTGGATATTTGCCATACTGCTGTTAATCATCATCTGATTTGTAATTCTCATATCTTCTCCAATCCGGAATGAAACCTAATCATTAAAACTTATAGTCCTGTTCCATTAATCAGCTTGTCATAAATTTCGTTCATGACAGACATCATCTTTGAATTTAAGTTATATGCCTGCTGGAATTTCATCATATCCATCGCTTCTTCATCGGTATCAACACCCATGATTGATAAGCGCTGATTCTGAATTGTTGTGCGCAGGTTGTTGTAATTATCTAACATATTCGTTGCATTGCTTGAATCAATGGACATATCACTGACCATACTTTCAAGGAAGTAAGCGCCTGTACCACCGTCAAAAATCTTTTCGCTCTGAAGCTTTCTTAACTGTTCCATAATATCCGCTTCTGCCTGTCCGGTCGCCGCAGAACTTCTTGTTGCAAGCTTATCGGCATCTTTAACCAGTTCTGGGTTGACTGTAATGTTTAAAGCCGTCATCGTATCTGTGTTTGTCTGTGTTACAAACAATGAAATGCCGTGCTGTGTTCCGTCTGATGTCAGACCACTCTTTAAAACGTTATTAACCGATTCCGACAATGTGGAAATGAACTGGTTTAACTGGGACTGGTAATACGGAATCCCCTTAAAATCTGTATTCTGTTCATTTCTTAATACAGATTCCAATACTTTGTTACCGTCTGAATCCAGAATGTAATCGCCGTTCTCATCTACTTTGTACTGTTCAAACTCACCATTACAGCCGTCACGGATATCTACCAGTGCCTTCATCTGTCCGCCAAGAGACGGGCTGTAAAGATTGAAGTTTTGTCCGCTCTCCCACTTTACATCATATAAAGCGGCAGCATCGGAAGCATTTCTCTTATCTGCTCTGGCTTCTGTATAAAGCTTATTGTAATCGTATCCTGCAACCAGTGTCTGTCCGTTAATGGATACCCTGAAATCTGTCAGACCGTTTCCGATGTCTTCTTCATTGATGCTGACATTGACAATCTGTGCCAGATCATCAATCAGCGCATTTCTCTTATCTCTTAAATCATTTGCATCGCCGTAGTTGGCTTCAATCTGATTAATCTGTCTGTTTAAAGAAGCAATGTTTTGTGCATAGGAATTAATCTGCTCTACCGCATCCTTGATTTCGTTATTTGCATCTTCCTGAATCTTTCTAAGATTCGTAGACAATGTATTAAAATACTGCGCCATGCTCGCTGCATTGTTAATCAGCTGATTCTTTGTCGAAGCCTCGCCCGGTGCTTTAATAACTTCTTCTACCGATGTAAAGAACTTCTGATATTCCTTACAGTAACCGTTCAGATTCCATTCATCAAAGAAATCTTCAATCTGATCCATATAATTTTCTTTTGCTTCATATTCACCATAATTTGCCTGATTGTTACGGTATTTTTCATCGTAATAGCTGTCACGCAGCTGGCTGACACCTGTTACTTTAACACCGGCACCGAGCATACCGTAGGTCGAGAACGTACGTAATGCCTGTGCAGCTTCTGTGGATGCCTGCTGTTTTGAATATCCCTTTGTATTAATATTGGATACGTTATGTCCCGTAACATTCAGCGATGTGGATGCTGCCTGCAGACCGCTGTATGATATTGTTAATCCAAAAAATGTTGATGCCATATTTTCCTCATTTCCGGGCGGTTTTATTACCGGGCAGCATCCGCTGCCATGGTCATCTGCTTTCGCCCCGGTGCAGATAACTGTTTAAACTTCATTTTATGCATTTCCAAGTGAAACGATTAAGCTTTCTAACATATCGCTGACAACATTAATATACCGTGATGCTGCATTGTATGCCTGCTGGAACTTAATCATCTTTTCAAGTTCTTCATCAGAAGATACACCCTGCAACTGTAAACGCTGGTTATCATATCCGTTTACCATGGTTTCCTGATTGCCCACGTAATTGTCAAGCACACGACCCATCGTTGCGTATTCACTGATGAAATTTGTATAATATGTATTAAAATCTGACTTTGCATAGACCTCAGGATTTAAAGAAGCAAATTTGTTCTCCCACATATCCACCAGTTCCTGTGCTTTATCAAAATCTTCTTTTCCCTGTTTCGTCGTCAGTGCAATCTTACCGACATTCTGTGCAACTTCTTCGTTCATCTCAAGGCTGCCGATGGTGTAGTAAGACTGGTTGCCCTTGACATCCAGATTGTTTCTGACATAGATTGTACCGCCGTTCGCATCGGTTGTCACGATATAACGCTTGGTATTCGTACGGGAAATCAGTTCCTCACCGATGGTCTTATCATCGTCCATACCATAATCTGTCTTATCCATGTCCAAAACAGAATATACATAAGAATCTGCCTGTTCTTTCTGTGTGAGTGTTTCATCTGTAAAAAGGGCTTCCTCCGATGTGTAACTGTAGGTTCCATCGCCATTGTCCGTTCCCTGTACTGCCTGTCCGTGTCTTGTATACAGCACTGCCTTGGATGATGCGTTATATGTATACTTCGCTGCGGCAATTTCATTGCCTTCACTGTCTGTCAGCGGTGCATCCAGCGTAATTTCTTTTTCAGGGCATAAAACATCATTAATAGACTCCACAATTCCGTTAACCAGCTTATCCAGCCCTGCCATCGCACTTAAAATAGCAGACGGTTCAATGTATGTATTGTAATAATCCTGTTTTTCCTGATATGCGGCATAAGCTGCATCGTATGCCGCCTGTCCTTCTGACGTTGTCAGGTCATAATCACTCTCATCCGGCTTTACCGGTACATCGGAAGCCTTGACATTGACACTTCCCCGCGCAATAATTGCACCTTTTAATGAACCCATATCATTTTTACTGCCATTTGAAATCGGCTGTGTAATGTCAAATACATCCTTTTCAAAGGAAGGCCAGGTTGGAATCAGCAGCGAATTACTGTCCATGGTTCTTGTAGACATCTCTGTCACATTATTCTCATTGACAAACGGAATGCCTTCGCATGTGACGATGACACGTCCGTTTGCTTCTTCATAATAAGACATCTTAATATATCCACTAAGTTCATCGAGTGCATTATCACGCTGGTCACGTAAATCGTTGGCATATTCGCCCGAACCGGATTCAATTCCCTGAATCTGCCTGTTTAATGCAAAAATGGTCTGCCCCAGTTCATTAATCCGGTTTACGGAATTCTGTACTTCGGTATTCAGCGTTGTCTGATAGTCTTTTAAACTCTCATAGATTTTATTGGATCTGTTTACAAATGCTGATGTATACTGAATTAAAGAGGATCGTGCAACGGTGCTTTCAGGATTCTTGCTTAATTCATTCACTGCGGAATATAAATTTTTCAAGCAGTCCTGATAGGTAACACCCTGCATTTCACCAAAAAGATCTTCTACTTCTTCTACGGCTTTTAAGTTGCTTTCATAGTAACCCAGTCTGCCGTTCTCTGTCCGATACGCTCTGTCGATAAACGTATCGCGGATTCTGCGGATTTCACTGACGGAAACACCGAGTCCGTATTTATCAATTGTATTACTTCTCGTACCAACAGTCAGATACGTCATATCTTCAAACGTAATCTGCTGTCTTGTATACCCCTCTGTATTAATGTTGGCGAGGTTATGTGCTGTTGTATTTAAAGCTGTCTGCGCGCTGTGCAGGCCGGAAACGCCAATATACAGACTTCCCATTCCGTTTGCCATTGTTTCTCCATTTCTGCCCTCATCTGCTTATCCTTAAGCCGGCCGTCCTCCCCTCCGTGGGAAAACCTGTATAAAGTATAAAATTAAATATTACTGTCTTGCATCAAAGCCGCTGACGGTCTGGATTCTCTCCTCGTCATAAGCGTTTTTACTGTAGTTTCCTGTCTGTGGCGTAAGCACTGCATTTTTTGCAATGTTGAGTTCAAACTCAACCATATCCAGTGATTCTTTTGTCAGTAATTTATTATTCTCGTTGATTTTCATCAACTCATTTAATGTCTTTTTAAGCTGTGCATTAACTGCCTCAAGTGCATCATGCTCTTTCGGCTGCTTCTTTAGCACTTCTAAAATATCTTCTAATTTAATGTCTGTTCTTCTTAAATTGAGTACATTGCAGATATCATCTACATTTTCCATACGCTGCTGTTCCAGTTTATTAATGGCATCAATACGTGCCTGTTCCTGAACCAGAATATCCTGTAACCGCTCAATATCCGCACCGACAATTGCCTTTGTCTTGTTATTGGATAACTCCAGCAGTTTTTTATACTCTGCATCTTCCTGTCCAAGCACATCAATAAGTGTATCAATTAAACTTGCCATGAAAGAATCTCCTTAAAATGTTAATGTTGCAATATTCTCAAGCATCTTACCGGCAACTTCCTGCGCATTCACACGATATGTTCCTGCCTCCATTGCCGCTTTTATCTGTGCAACCTTGTCTTCTCTTACTTCCGATGTCCGGCTTACTGCCTCTTTTGCTGTCTGATAATCCTTTGCTGTTCTTGAAATTTCCAGTTTATCACTATATGAAGCAGTACTGCCTCCCTTCTTTGCAGAAGAAGCTGCCCCACTCTGATAAATCCGGTTCACAGCACTGTATGCCTCTACACGCATTGCTGACCGCCTCTCTTTCCGTTTAAACTCTTTTCCTATTCTCATTAAAATGGTTTCAGAAATATTATCGGTACTTTCGGCATATTCCTTAACCTGTTTTTACAATTTTTAAATACAAAAAAAGAAAGAATCACCCTGAATTCTGTATGTATCCTGAGTAATTCTTTCTTTATGCTCTGTAATATAGAATCTGTTATTTATCAAGGAATCTCATTCTTGCATTGTCACGATCCCTGCCTGCCCTTGGTGCCGGTGCCTTATACAGATTATCCAGCTTGTTTGCCATCGTTCCTTTGCATTTATCACAGTAACGTCCTGTCTTAATCGTTGCACCACAGCACTCACACTGCAGTCCGATCGGTGAATCATCCGCAAAGCAAAGACGTTCTTCACGCACCCACTGTTCAATCTGCTTGGTGCTGACTTCAAATTTATCTGAAATCTCTGAAATACTTGCAACTTTGTTGTCGCGGATATATTCCTTAATTTCCACGAACTTGTCTTCCAGCTGTTTAATACAGCTCGGGCATAAATTACGGTAACTGCCGCCTATATAATTATATAATTTCCCACATTGTCTACAATTTCTAACATCCATAACCAATTCTCCCATTCTGCCGTTCCCGGCATTTTCTTAAAATCCTTTCCCCGCACACAGACATAAAAAATATACTTTCTGTGCGCCCTTTTCATATAAAACTTTTGCGCAGCTGTCTATCGTTGCTCCTGTTGTATAAATATCATCAACAAGTAAAATTTTTTTATATTTTACTACATTTTCTTTTACAAGAAAAGCCCTTTCTACATTTTTTCTTCTTTCCTCGTCATTTAATTCTTTCATTGGAGTTGTTTTTCTGATACGTACCAGAATTTCCGAAGCACAGATTAGATTTAGATTTTTAGAAAGTTCACGTGCAATCAGTTCCGCCTGATTGTATCCTCTTTTTCTTTGTTTAGCTGCATACATCGGCACCGGAAGTACAAGATCGATGTCCCATTTCCGAATCAGCGCACCGCACTGCCGTGCTGCCTGTCTGCCATAAAACGACGCATACTCCCTTTTATCGTGATACTTAAATTGGTAGATGGACTGCTTTATGCCGTCCGTATAGGCAAATACCGCCACCCCGCGCTCATAGAAATGCCGTTTCACCGTGCAGTCATAGCAAAACTGCTGCGTATCCGTCTTTTTTAACGGTTTGCCGCACTTCATGCAGCGCGGTTCGCCGATATATTCAAGTCTGTTGTCACAATCCTGACAAATTTGTCTTCGTCTGCCCTTTTCAAACCCCAGAACCCCGCCGCAGACCGGACACGCCGGCGGAAACACTATATCCGTCAGTTCTTTGATGCCGGTCTGTGCAAACTGCTGTATATATTCTTTTAAGTTCTGCGTGTTATTCCGCTTGTTTTTTCCCTGTTTCATTTTCCCCTCTATTTCACAAACGTTCAAATTCTAAATGATGCACAAACTGAATTCATTTCTGAGGAATCTTTGATTTAAAGATTATCCATTTCCTGAATCCGCAGGTCCAGTGAAGAATATCGTTTCTGCTCCGATTCATTTCCCGCCATTTCATGAAAGCAGTCTTCCAGTCCTACCATGCAGACACAGGTTCTCGCCCTTGTCACTGCCGTGTATAAGAGATTGCGGTTCATCAGCATACGCGGTCCCGGAAACATCGGAATCAGCACCGCCGGATATTCACTGCCCTGCGATTTGTGAATTGTAATCGCATATGCCAGCTCCAGTTCATCCAACTGTGTAAAATCATAGTATACAAATCGGTCGTCTTCAAACCGCACCAGCATCTGTTCCGAAAAGAAGTTGATGTCTTCTATCACACCGGTATCTCCGTTAAAAATGCCGTTGCCGCGATCATAGGTAACGCCGTAGCGGCTTTTGCGCTCCCATTCCAGCTGATAGTTATTTTTTATCTGCATGACCTTATCGCCCACGCGGTAAATGGTATCCCCGACTTCTTTTTCCATTTTGTCTGCGGACGGCGGATTTAAGTACTGCTGCATAATCCGGTTTAACCGCTGTGCGCCGACTGCGGATTTTCTCGTCGGTGTCAGTATCTGTATGTCTTTGCGGTCCGCGTGGACATAATCCGGCAGTTTTTCTTTAATCAGTGTACACATCGCCGCAATAATGGCATCGGGGCTGTTCCGTCTGACAAATAAAAAGTCTTTACTGTATTTATTAAGTGTTACCGGTTCGCCTTTATTAATCTTATGCGCGTTCATGATGATTTCACTCTCTGCCGCCTGTCTGAAAATCTTTTCCAGCTTCACGACTTCAAAGCAGCCCGAATGGATAATATCCTTTAACACATTTCCCGGTCCAACACTCGGTAACTGGTCCACATCGCCCACAAGAATCAGACGTGTTCCGACAGCTATTGCCTTTAGCAGTGAGTTCATAATAGATACGTCCACCATGGACATTTCATCTACAATAATGACATCTGTTTCCAGCGGATTGTCTTCATTTCTTTCAAAATGCATGCCTGTGTTCTGTGAATCGGATGCACTGCCGCAGATTTCAAGCAGTCTGTGAATTGTCTGCGCTTCATATCCGCTTGTTTCTGCCATCCGCTTTGCCGCACGGCCCGTCGGCGCTGCCAGACGGATTTCCAGACCTTCCATTTCAAAATATTTAATAATGGTATTAATAGTTGTTGTCTTTCCCGTTCCCGGTCCGCCCGTAATAACCATCAATCCATTTAAAACAGCCTTATGAACCGCCTGTTTCTGGATATCATCAAGAATTATGTCGTTTTTTTCTTCGATTTGCGCGATTCTCTGACCAATTTCCGCTTCATCCTGCGAATACGGGATATTCAGTTCGATCAAATGCTTGGCAATAGAAGCCTCCATATAATAATACATCGAAGCATAAATGCACTTTTCGCCAGACGCATTTTCACGGACAACAATTTTTTTATCAATTGCCATATCCATGATATGGCGCTCCATATCACGAATATCTATTAACAACAGTGCTGTGACCCCCTGCTCTAATTCTGTCCACGGCAGATAGATGTGTCCCTGTCCTGCCGCCTGTGTCAGCACATACAAAATCCCACTGCGGATTCTGAAATCCGAATCTACTTTAATGCCAGCCTTTGCCGCAATTTCATCGGCCGTTTTAAATCCGATGCCGTCAATATCGTCTGCAAGTCTGTAAGGATTCTGCTTAATAATTGTATATATTTCCTGTCCGTATCTGGAATAAATTTTACCCGCAATTCCCATGCTGATGCCATAGTCCTGTAAAAACATCATGGCTTTACGCATGTCGCGTTTATCGACAAGCTGAGCTGCGATATCCATCGCTTTTGTAAGACTGATGCCTTTAATCTCCGCAAGACGTTCCGGTTCTTCTTCCATAATGCGGAAGGTGTCATCCCCGAACTCTTTTACAATCCTCTCAGCCATTTTTTCACCAATGCCTTTGATAGCACCGGATGCAAGATAACGTCTGACCGACTTGGTGTCGTCCGGCGCTTTGAATTCATAAGATTTAATAGAAAACTGCATATCATAGGACGGATGTTTGACAAATCCTCCATTTGCAGCAATAAATTCACCTGCGTTGATGTAACTGAATACACCAACGCAGGTAATCTCTTCACCTTTATAAACCACGTTGAAAACGGTATAGCCGTTGTCTTCATTGCGGTATATGATATTTTCTACAAAGCCTTCAATATATTCTGCTTCGTAATCTAAATTACTCCTCAATTCCGTAATTCCTCTTCATCTGATTATAAAGGGTCTGTGCCAGTCCCAGTCCGCTGCCGTTTTCTGTACTGCACAGTGCTTCAGACAGCTTTGACACCATCTGGTCACCAAAATAGCTGGACATGGTACTCATTCCGGAATCACTGCTGTCAGAAGACAGTCCAAAAATAGAAGCATAGCTGTTATCATCATCACTGCTGTCTACTTTTGCCATTTTAAGCATGGATTTTACCATCTGTTCTGCAAAATATTCTTCAAAATCCTTGCAGACTTCCATGAGTTCATCGCTGGAAGATGTAGATAAATCCTTATTATTTAATGTGCTTTCAAGCGCACTTGTTGTTGAATTGGTATAGGTACCGTTTAAATATGACGAATTTAATCCGCTGATTGTATCGCTCATATGTACACCTTTCCTCCCCGGCATTAAACTGCCGCACCGCTGCTTTTACTTATCGCTTCAGATTGTTTGCCTGCTCCATCATCGTATCGGATGTGGTAATTGCCTTTGAGCATAATTCATAGGCTCTCTGCGCTGTAATCAGATTTACCATTTCTGTTGCTACATTGACATTAGAAGCTTCCAGATATCCCTGCTTTAAAGTACTCTTTTTGCCTACCTCATCGATATCTTCATTTAATGCAATACCGGATGCTTCCGTTTCCATTAAAAGAGAATCTCCTGTCTTATCAAGACCTGCCGGATTGGCAAACTGGAATAATCCAATCTTTAAACCGATTGCCGTCGGATTGTTGTTATTTTCTTCACTTGGATATAATAAATTACCGTCGCCGTCTACTGTAATCTTTGTCGGGTCATATTCCGGTCCCAGCACCAGTTCATTACCGTCTGAGCTTAATACCGGAAGACCTTCTGATGTACAAAGCATATAGCCTTCTGTTGCAATTGAGAATCCAAAGTTACCGTTTCTTGTGTAATAAGTCTGTCCATCTTCACCGACTACACCGAAAAAACCGTTTCCTACGATTGCAAAATCCGTGTCACTATCTGTTTTGTTGACAGGACCCTGTACATACTGTGATGTTACAGCAGATACTCTTGAACCTAAACCAACCTGTGCATTAACCGGCTTTGTTTCACCGTTTGCAGATGTGGTCTTTGCCTGTAACTGCTGATATAAAAGGGATTTAAAATGTGTTGTTTCCATCTTGTATCCTGTTGTATTTACATTTGCAAGATTATTGGAAATCGTATCTACATTTGTCTGCTGTGACGTCATGCCTGCTGCTGCCGTCCATAATGATCTTACCATATTCTTCTCCATTCCGTAATCAATACCGGTGATTTTACCGGCAGCTTACTACCATAATATTAATGTCTTTTAACCCGGACCTTATTATAATTCTGACATTGTCACCATTTTGCCAAGCATTTCATCAATTGCCTGGATGACTTTCTGTCCGCTTTCATACTCTCTTGCAACCGCAATCATGTCCACCATTTCTGATACGACATTAATATTAGAAGCTTCTAAGTAGCCCTGCTGTACGGTTGCCGTACAATCCTGTTCGGCTGCACCATCCACCGCACGGTACAGATTTTCACCGTATTCTTCCAGATAGTTATAATCTTCAAAATCAACCAAGGCAAATGTATCTACATATTGTCCGTCTGCAAAAATATTTCCCTGTGAATCAACAGATAATTCATTCAAATCTGTCGGAAGCTGGATTCTTCCGCCTTCACCTAAAATATAATCGCCGTCTTTTGTCACAAGATAGCCTTCTGAATTCATCTGAAATGCGCCATCTCTGGAATACATTGTGCTTGTTACACCGTTCTTATTGGTGAACTCTACCGAGAAAAAGCCCTGTCCTGCCAGTGCAAAATCATAGGTGTTGTTCGTTGCCTGTAACGAACCCTGCTCCCAGTTTCTGTATGTTTCCCCAATCTTTGCACCCAGACTGACTGAACCGATATTCTGGTTTAAATGTCCGACTGTTGCATCTTTAATCTTGATGGCATACATGGAATCAAATGCCTGTGTTGTACAGCCCTCTGCTTTAAAACCTGTCGTTGTTGCATTTGCAAGGTTGTTGGAAATCACATCCAGTCTTTTCTGGGAATTCACCATTCCTGTGTACCCTGTGTAAAGCCCCTTTACCATTTCTTTCCTCCTCCGCTCACTTCTTATTTTGCTGATAATTATTTATCATCTCTGTATCCTGCAAGGAATTCAATAAACTTACCGGTTCCGATTGCAACTGCTGTCATCGGGTCTTCGGCTGTCATTGTATGGATTCCTGTCTTTGATTCAATCAGTTCTTCAAGTCCCTGCAGCAGGCTTCCGCCGCCTGTCAGGACAATTCCTCTGTCTGCAATATCGGAAGCTAATTCCGGTGGTGTCTTTTCCAGTACACTGTGTACGGCTTCAACAATCTGGGATGTTGCTTCTTTTAATGCTTCCTGTGTTTCTTCTGACGTTACCTCAACTGTCTTTGGAAGACCTGTTACAAGGTTTCGTCCTCTTACGTTCATTGTTGCAATCTCGGTTCTCGGATAAGCTGAACCGACTTTTATCTTAATATCTTCCGCAGTTCTTTCACCAATCAGAAGATTGTGTTTCTTTCTCATATATCGGACGATTGCTTCATCAAAATCATCACCTGCAATCTTAATGGAGGTGCTGACTACTGTACCGCCTAAAGAAATAACAGCGATATCTGTTGTACCACCACCGATATCAACAATCATGTTACCGCAAGGTCTTGAAATATCAATCCCTGCACCGATGGCAGCTGCAATCGGTTCTTCAATGATTGCTACTTCTCTTGCGCCAGCCTGAAGCGTTGCATCTTCTACTGCTTTCTTTTCTACTTCTGTAACACCTGACGGTACACAGACACTGATTCTTGGCTTCTTTAACATTCTCTTGCCGATTGCCTTTTGGATGAAGTACTTTAACATTTTTTCAGTTACTCTGTAATCAGAAATAACACCCTGTCTTAACGGTCTGACAGCTACAATATTGCCCGGTGTTCTTCCTAACATCAGACGTGCTTCTTCGCCGATTGCCTTAATCTTGTTGGTATCTCTGTCAAATGCTACTACGGACGGTTCTTTTAAAACAACGCCTTTTCCTTTTATATAAACCAGAATACTGGCTGTACCCAAATCTACTCCGATATCGGTTGATAACATATGAATCCCCTTTCCGATGTTCTTCATTCTATCTATGTTCGTTTTTCTTATTTTCTTCATTTCTATATATATGTAGACAGTATAACGCAGTCTAAACATACATAGTAGAATACCATTATATACAACATTTTCAAAATTTAAAAGGGGTTGACTGAAATTTTTTCAAAAAATCTTTAAACATCCTTTTTCTGATTAAATACAATGTCAAAAATTTCATTAAACCGCACTTCAAAATTATGAAACTCTTTTACTTTTCCATAACCATTTGCTGCAATCTGTCTTCGTTCTGCATCATGTACCAGATAGTAATTGCACTTATCCATCAGGTCATCATGAGATTCATACAACACCAAATCCTCACCCGGTACAAAATGCCTGTAAAAATCCGCCTGATAATTCGACATTAAAAATCCCCCTGCACCCATAATATCCATTGCGCGCAGTGGAATTCCTGTTTTAATGCTCCGCAATGTAATATTCAGATTAATGTCTGAACATTTAAATACGTATGGCATCATATCATAATAATTGACACTTCCCATATTAATTACATTAGGCAGTTCCGGGGTTGCATTTGGGGTATATAGTTTCACTTGAAATATTTGAGAAAGTTTTTCAAGTATTTGAACTCTTTCTATGTTTGCCATCTTTTTACACAAAATGCCATCTGCAAATATCTCTCCGTATGTAATGTTAACATCTTTTGAATACGCTTCATCAAATACACCACCTTTAGTTAATTCTCCAAGGAAATTATAACCGTACACTTTTAACTGTGCATTCATAATCCCCTCTAAATATCCTCGCATATATGGTGTCAAATCCATTTCATCATATTCTTTTTGACTTTCTCTTTCATTATACATGCTTCCCAAAAAAGAAATTTGTGTTGAAAATAATTGAATTAATTCCCTTACATCTTTATTGTCCGTATACTGTAGAATATCTTCCATTCTATCCAGCCGGGACACATTAACCGACAGTGGCATATAATAAATATGCGGAGCCCCCATATTGGTCAACTGTTCACACAATTGTTCATCAAATATAAAACAATAATTACATTTATTATAAATAGACTTTGTAAATAGGCGATACATTGGGCTGTCATATACAAAGGAGATGTAAGGTATATTATATTTGACCATGCAGTCTGAAATGATACTGCTGTAATTAAATGTAAATACGCAGTCATAATGTCCGCTTTCCATTTCTATATCAAATAAAGCACAAAAATCGTCATCTGATTGTTCTACAATAACATTTGCTTCTATGCATTTATAGGTATGTCCCAGCCTAGTCAGACATTCCTCCAAATCTTTTATCAAAAAACTCTGATAATAAACAATTAATATCTTCATTTGTACCCCTCGCTTTATTTTTTCCTATTAAAATATTCTTTAAATTCATCTAATGCTTCGCCAAACTTATTAGATGTTGCAGACGGGAAACTGTTTAACATGGAATTTTTGAATTTGCCGGCCTTTTCCTTTGCCGCATCCAATTCCAGCCTTAAGCGCTCTGCGCGTGCCTCCTGCATACTGAAAAATTCCCTGCTGCGCTCGTTGTTCTTATCTGTAAAGACACCTTTAGCATCATTTAAACGCTCTGTCAGTTCTGACAGTTCATTTTTAATTCTTGTTTCATACGTGAGCAGCTTCTGGAAATCCAGCGCCTTTTTAAACGCATCAACCGTATCCACGGATGCCACCGCAATGATAAAAAATAATCCAACTCTTAATATATTTGCCGGAACGGAAGCCACCAGTGCCGCAACCGGAATATGCACAAAACAGACCAGCAATACCGTCAGCACGCCCCAGAATAAGGATGAGGTCAGACAGATATAGCCGTGAATCTGAAACTTTTTATTGCTGTAATCCCAGTAGCGCATGTTAAACATCATTTCCATCAGTACCCCTGTGACATATTCCAGCGCCGTTGCACCGATTGTACCACAGATGTATACTAAAACATAATTATCCTTTGCCCAAAGTGTTGATAACAGCATGATTACCGCTCCCGAACCGTACAGTGGCAGCATCGGACCTTTTAAAAAGCCTCTGTTTGTCAGTTTGCGCTTGTTAAAGGATACAATGGCGGATTCAATGCACCACCCTAAAAAGCTGTAAATAAAAAAGAATGCAATCCACTCTGTAATACTATAATTTTCAATCATACAATTCCTCATTTCTTCATTTTTAAATGCATTTCTATCAAATTTATACAGGATACGGCGAGGCGTACTCCGTAAATACAGTTTCACATCTGCCCTGCGGCAGCTTACTTTTTCTTAAAAAACAGACTTTATTTAAAAACAGTATAAGCCGACAATGGATGGTTTGTCCATAGCCGGCTTATATCTTCCCTCTGGCTTTCTTTATTCTTCCAGAATTTCCCGTTGTTTATTCCTGGATTTCAGGATATTTTACAAATACATTTTTAATGCATCTACACGGTCAAGTTTTTCCCATGGCAGATTCAGGTCGTTACGGCCGAAATGTCCGTAGCTTGCTGTCTGCTTGTAGATCGGTCTTCTTAAATCAAGCATCTTGATAATACCTGACGGTCTTAAATCGAAGTTTTCACGGATGATTTCTACAATCTTATCTTCGCTTAACTTCCCTGTTCCGAATGTTTCCACGCGGATAGATGTCGGCAGTGCAACACCGATCGCATAAGATAACTGGATTTCACATCTGTCTGCAATACCTGCGGCAACGAGGTTCTTTGCTACATATCTTGCGGCATATGCTGCGGAACGGTCTACCTTTGTGCAGTCCTTACCTGAAAATGCACCGCCGCCGTGTCTTGCAACACCACCGTAAGTATCAACGATAATCTTACGACCTGTCAGACCGCTGTCACCGTTTGGTCCGCCGATTACGAAACGTCCTGTCGGATTGATATAAATTTTCGTGTCATCATCTACCATACTGTTGTCTACAATGGCATCAATAACATACTTCTTGATATCTGTATGAATCTGTTCCTGTGAAACTTCCGGTGCATGCTGTGAAGATACAACGATGGCATCCAGTCTTACAGGTTTGTTGTTTTCATCATATTCCACTGTAACCTGTGTCTTTCCGTCCGGTCTTAAATAAGACAGTGTACCGTCTTTTCTGACCTTTGTCAGCTGTCTTGCAAGCTTCTGTGCAAGTGCTGCGGAATATGGCATATATTCTTCTGTTTCATTGGTTGCATAGCCAAACATCATACCCTGATCGCCTGCACCAATGTCATCTGCATCCGGATCAATGCCTTCTTTTGCTTCAAGTGCCTTGTCAACACCCATTGCAATATCCGGTGACTGCTTGTCAAGTGCCACCATAACGGCACAGGTATTACCATCGAAGCCTTTTTCAGAGCTGTCATAGCCGATTTCTACTACGGTATCTCTTACAATCTGTGCAATATCTACATTGGCCTTTGTTGTAATTTCACCCATAACCATCACAAATCCTGTATTGGTTAATGTTTCACAGGCAACTCTTGAATATGGGTCCTGTGCATATAATGCATCCAGTACTGCATCAGAAACCTGATCGCAGATTTTGTCCGGATGTCCTTCTGTTACTGATTCTGAAGTAAATAATCTTTTCTCCATGAATTCTTTCTTCCTTTCTTTCCTCGGGCTTTTTATGTCCCTGTAAACTGTTAAACGCTGCTTCTGGTACTTCTCCTGAAACTGAAAAACGAGCCCCTCAGACAGGACTCGTAATCTATGTAAGATCCGTAATCCTCTTATTGTTCGACCTGCCGCAAAAGCAGGATAGTCGCTCAGGTTGGCACCTTCCATATCTTACCATATGGGGTTGCCGGGCTTCATCGATCCTATGTATCTCCACCGCTCTAAATAAGGGACATCTTAAATTATTCAGTTAATCATTCATACGTATGTATATTACACAATCTATGGGCATTGGTCAAGTACTTTTTATTGACTTTTTATCCCCTCAACCATATAATGAAGCTACCGGAACATTTATACTTTTGCAAAGGAGATTTCAAGGATGAGCGACAATACACAGGAGAAAAATATTTTTATTTTTGATGCCGCTGAAGGCATGGTTTTATCACAGGATATCATGACTTCCACCGGTCATCTTATTGCTGCAAAAGATACCGTTTTGACTTTAGATATGATTGCAAAAATCTCTGAGTACAATGTCTTAAAAATTAATGTATATGAGGAAGCTGCCGCACAGCCTGAGCAGCCGGAAGTTCTGGAACAGATGACTTACTATGAAAAAATTAAGCAGAGCCAGAATTTCGAACATTTTAACGAAACTTTTATTGATGGTATTAATGATTTGAAGACAGAATTAAATGACATTGTCATTAACCACGAAACAATTGATACGACTGCGCTGTTAAAGAATACCGAAAAAATTCTTGCAGAATATACGAATACTCTCCAGATTTTCGATATGCTCCACTGTATGCGTGATATGGACGATTTAACATATGTCCACTGCATTAATGTTGCCATTATTGCCTCCATTCTTGGAAAATGGCTCGGCTATTCTGAGGAAGATGTAAAGGTGCTGACTTTATGCGGTATTTTACACGATATCGGAAAGCTTTTAGTTCCAAATGAAATTTTAAGCAAACCGGACCGGCTGACCGCTAACGAATATGCCATTATTAAAGAGCATGTCAACTTAGGCTATCAGATTGTAAAGGATGCCGATATTGATGAGCGTGTTAAATCTGCCATTTTACTACACCATGAAAAATGCGACGGCTCCGGATATCCAATGGGTTTAAAGTCAGAAGACATTCCTGATTTTGCAAAGATTATTACAATTGCAGATATCTACGATGCCATGACCTCTTCCCGCATATACAGAAAAGCCCTCTGTCCATTCCACGTTGTACGGGATATGGAACAGGATGCTTTTACAAAATTTGACCCGAAGTTCAGCCTTCCGTTCTTAAAGAATGTCGCCACTTCTTATATCGGAAATAATGTCAAACTTTCTGATGGCCGCACCGGCGAAGTCGTTTTAATTAACGAACATGCCCTGTCACGCCCGATTGTAAAGTGTGAAGGCAATGAATTTGTAGATTTATCAAAAGAACGCAATTTAGAGATTGTTGCAGTATTACAGTAACTTTTCTCCCCAAACAAAACAGGCCGGTACCGTCTGATGCATCAGACGGTACCGGCTCATTTTATATGCTGTTACTGTTCGTGCAGGTATTTTTCGCGCGTTGCCAATCCGCCGCGGATATGGCGCTCTTTTTTGTTGACATCAAGCACCTTGCGCGCTTCATTTGCAAGCGCCGGATTGATTCGTGTCAGACGCGCCGTCACATCTTTATGTACGGTGCTTTTGCTGACACCGAATTTACGCGCGGTCTGGCGCACGGTTGCTTTGGTTTCGATAATATATTCCGCCGTCTTTACTGCCCGTTCTTCGATATATCCTTTCATGCAATATCCTAAAGTTTGTTTGTATATCCTATTCGGACAACGGAAAATATATGCCTGCTTCTTACAGCCTGCCAGCCACAAAAATGAGGACAGCCACAAAAGAAGTTCTTATTTACAGTTTTGTGAAATATTGTCCTCTACTTTTTGAAGCAATACGAAAAGCTGCTCCGCTTCTTTCTCTGAAAGATTACTGCAATAAATTTTATCCGTTTCTTCAAATATCTGCTGTACCTTTTTGGCAATATCCATTCCCTTTTCCGTCAGGGCAATCAGCCATGAACGGCGGCAGTCGGGATTACTTTCCCGTACAAGCAGTCCTGCCTGCTCCATTCGGTCAAGTGTCCTTGACATCGTGGTTACATCTAAAAGGCAGGCATCCGCAAGTTTTTTCTGTGTCATACTGCCTTCAAAAAGCAGTTCTTTTAAAATGCGCGGCTGTCCCTGCCCTACTGTAAGCCCCAATGCGATAAACTGCGGCCGCATTAATCTCTGCCGCAGCACTTCTATCTTAAATAATTCATTCCGAATCTGTTCTTTTTTCATACTTTCCTCTTTTCTATAGATATTTGCGACACCTGCGGCGCAAATATCTGTATGGACGAGTTTACTGTCAATCTACGATAATGGCAATTTGCTTTACCTGAAAGCAAATTGCCGTATGAGCAATCTCTCGCATATGGATTGCTCATACTTCATACTAATCTTCATTCCGCAGGCATTTTAATGCCGTAGGAATCGCGAACTGAATCTATTCAGTTCTGCGATAAAAAGCGGCTTTGTGACGCCTGAGGCACAAAGCGCTGTGTGAAAAATCTTAGATTTAAGGATTTTTCACATTATTCCAGTTCAAACTGTCCCGTATACAGCCTATAGTATCTGCCCCGCTGTTCTAACAATTCCTCATGACTGCCGCGCTCTATGATTTCGCCCTTTTCCAATACCATGATTGCTTTGGAGTTTCGCACGGTTGACAGGCGGTGTGCAATGACAAATACCGTTCTGCCTTCCATAATCGCATCCATGCCCTTTTCAATCAGCCGCTCGGTGCGGGTATCTACAGAACTGGTCGCTTCGTCTAAAATAAGCACCGGCGGTTTGGCAACTGCCGCTCTCGCAATCGCAAGTAACTGGCGCTGTCCCTGCGAAAGATTACTGCCGTCTGCATACAGCATTGTATCATAGCCGTCCGGCAGTCTGCGGATAAAGGAGTCTGCATTGGCAATGCGTGCTGCCTCATAAACCTCCTCGTCAGCCGCATCTAACTTGCCGTACCGGATATTGTCCGCAATCGTTCCCGTAAATAAATGCGTATCCTGAATAACCATTGCCAGTGAGCGGCGCAAATCGTCTTTTGCAATCTGCTGAATGTCGATACCGTCATAGGTAATCGTTCCCGACTGGATTTCATAAAAACGGTTAATCAGATTGACAATCGTTGTTTTTCCCGCACCGGTTGAACCGACAAATGCGATTTTCTGTCCCGGTTTTGCAAAAAGAGAAATGCCGTTTAATACGCGCTTTTTATCGGTGTACCCAAAGACTACATTTTGAAAACGCACATCACCTTTTAATTCAACATAGCGGAAGCCGCCGTTTTCCGGCACTTTCCATGCGTAATCCGGTGTGCTTTGTTCACATTCTGTCAGTGTGCCGTCCGCATTTTTTACAACGTGACATAAATGCACGTTACCTTCGTCCACTTCCGGCTGTTCGTCCATCATGTCAAAAATGCGTTCCGCACCGGAAAGCGCAGACAACAGGAAATTGACCTGCTGGGTAAACTGATTTAACGGCATTGCACTCTGGCGCACATATACCAGATATGCCGAAAGACTTCCCAAATCCATCAGTCCCCGGATTGCAAGCAGGCCGCCCGCGCAGGCAGACACCGCATAATTCAGATAGGAAAGACTGACAATGGTTGGTATCATCATACCGGCAAAGGACAGAGCATTGGTGGACTGCTTTCTGAAATTTTCACTGAGTTCACAAAAACGCGCATAGTCTTTTGCTTCGTGATTGAAGACCTTTTCGACCTTCTGTCCCTCTGCCATTTCCTGTACAAATCCGTTAATTTTGCCGAGTTCCTCCTGCTGCCGGTTAAAATATTTTTTGCTGTGCTTTCCATTTAAGCGGATAACCACAAACATAACAATTAAAAATACCACAACAATCAGCGACAGCCGGATACTGAGTACCATCATCATTATCACCGTACCGAAAAGCATCATGAAACTCTGGATAATCATTGCAAAGCTGTTGTTCATCGCTTCCTGTACGGCATCGACATCGTTGGTAAAACGGCTCATTAATTCGCCGTGTGTATGCGCATCAAAATACCGCAGGGGCAGTTTTTGTACGTGTGCAAATAAATCGCTTCGGATTTCACGGATGACTTTCTGCGAGGTCTTCACCATTAAACGGTTGTATCCGAGCGTTGCCAGCGCGCCGCACAGATACATCACGCCCATTGCCGCAACGGCACGCACCAGTCCGTTTAAATCTCCAGGAACGATAAAACGGTTAATGACCGGCTTTAAAAGATATGTTCCCGTAATATTGGCTCCGGCACTGATAAGTACCAGCAGGGCAACCAGCAAAAAGGACCATTTGTGCATGCCTAAATATACCAGCAGATGCCGGATTGTCTTTTTCGTGTCTTTCGGTCTTTTATATCCTACATATTTTGCCATTATAAATCCGCTCCTTCCTTCTGGGATTCGTAAATTTCCTGATAAATGCGGTTGGAAGCAAGCAGGCTTTCATGTGTACCGATACCGCTTACCCTTCCGCCGTCCAAAATAATAATCTGATCCGCATGGCGCACGGAAGATATGCGCTGTGCAATAATAATTTTTGTCATATCAGGCAGTTTCTCTGCAAGTCCTTCGCGGATTCTGCTTTCTGTCGCCGTATCAACCGCGCTGGTTGAATCGTCTAAAATCAGTACCTTCGGCTTTTTTAAAATGGCTCTTGCAATGCAGAGGCGCTGTTTCTGACCGCCGGACACATTGACACCGCCCTGTCCCATTTCGGTCTGATAGCCGTCCGGCATGCGGTCAATAAATTCATCGACACAGGCAATCCGGCAGGCTTCTTCAATTTCCGCCATTGAAGCATTTTCATCGCCCCATTTTAAGTTATCAAGCATTGTTCCCGAAAACAGTGTATTTTTCTGAAGTACCATGGCAATCGCATCTCTTAAATGCTGCATCGGATAATTTTTCACATCAACGCCGTCCACCTTTACCGTTCCCCGCACGGTATCGTAAAGGCGTGGAATCAGCTGAACAAGCGTGGTTTTTGCCGCACCGGTCTGACCGATAATTCCTACTGTCTGACCGGCTTTAATATGAAATGATACATCGGAAAGCACATATTCTTTTGCTTCTTCCTTATATTTAAACCACACATGGTCAAATTCGATTTCGCCGCGCTCTACGCTGATGTCCTTTGCATTTTCATCGGTTAAATCTATTTTTTCATCGATGACCTCAAGGATACGCGCGCCGGATGCCAGAGAACGTGTCATCATTAAAAATACATTGGACATCATCATCAGCGAATTTAAAATGAGCAGGACGTAGCTTAAAAATCCGGTCAGTTCACCGATACCAAGCCTGCCCTCATGAATCAGATAACCGCCGAATAACAGCAGTGACAGTATTGTTGCGTACATAACAAACTGCATGGCAGGCATATTTAACACGGCAATGCCAAATGCTTTTTCGGATTCTTTTTTCAGATTAAGATTTGCTTCTTCAAATTTTGCGATTTCATAATCACCCCGCACATAGGCTTTGACTACACGGACTGCCGTCAGATTTTCCTGAATCGTGCGGTTCATGCGGTCTATCGCAAACTGCATTTTGGAATAGAGCGGACGTACATTTACAATAATGCAAATGAGTAAAACGGTAAGTACCGGCAGTGCCACAAAAAATACAAGCGCCAGTGTTGAATTAATGGAAAATGCCACGCCCGTTGCAAAAATCAGCATGACCGGACTTCTGCCAAACGGACGCATACCGGTTGAAACGGCATTCTGAATATTCGTGACATCGCTTGTTAAACGTGTCACAATCGACGATACCCTGAAATGGTCGATATTGGCAAATGAATACGACTGCAATTTTTCGTATTCGGCTTCACGCAGGTTTGCGCCCAGTCCCTGACCGGCAAGCGCCGCAAAACGGGCGCTTCCGATGCCAAGCACCAGTGCCGCCGCCGCACAGAGTACCATTTGAAATCCTTTTTGATAGATGTATCTTTCATCGCCTGTCGCAACACCGGTGTCAATCAAATCCGCCATAATCATCGGAACCATTAACTCCAGCACCGCTTCCACCGCGATGCAAAACAATGCCAGAAAGGCATATTTCTTATACTGTTTCATATAAGAAAAGATTCTCTTTAACATTTATTGCACCTCCAACTGTTGTATGTGCAATAATTGTAGATTCAAGTTTTTGGAATGTCAAGAGGATTTTTGCAACTTTTCCAACCCAAAATAGCCCTGTTTTTGCAACTTTTCCAACCTTTTTTGAATAAAAAATGCAACTTTTCCAACTTCTTTATAAATTTCATTCTATATATTGTGCATCGCTTTACCCCTTAAAATACAAAAAGATGAAACTCTGCACTACATTTCTTGCAAAGTTTCATCTTTTAATTTCTATACCACTTCCTGTTCACTCCCCGGAGCTGCCACACCTTCCCCGTCCCATGTGCAGGAATAAGCCGAAGTTAAATGGACGAGCGCTGTGGCATTTCCGGTGCAGGATACACCTCTTCACCTTTTTCTGTATTGCAAAGTGACACTGATTTACGGAACAAAATAATGCCTGCTACAAATAAAACTGCAATCATACCTACACCGGCGTTGATGTTTCCGGTTATCTGCGATACAAGGCTTACAATCGTTGTTCCCATAAATGATGCGCCTTTTCCGCAGATGTCCATCAGTCCGAAATATTCTCCGGACTTTTCGGCAGGAATGATTTTTGTAAAATATGAACGGGACAACGCCTGAATTCCACCCTGAAACATTCCAACCAGTACCGCAAGTATCCAGAACTGAATCTGGCTCTTTAAAAATACGGCAAAAATTGCAATTCCAAGATAAGCAAAGATACACACGGTAATCAGGCGGCAGGTTTCCATTCTGCCGGATAATTTTCCGAAAAGTATTGCGCACGGAAATGCAACCAGCTGCGTAACAAGCAGTGCCAGTAAAAGTCCTGTGCTGTCCAGCCCCAGTGCAGAGCCGTATGCCGTTGCCATGTCGATAATCGTGTATACACCGTCTATGTAAAAGAAAAATGCCAGCAGAAACATAAAAATATGTTTTTCTTTGCGGATATTGCCAAAGGTCTGTCCCAGACGGCAGAAGCTTTCTTTTACCGCGTGTTTCTGCTTTTCCACATAAAATTTCTGTTCATATCCTTTTAATAGCGGAAGCGACATCACAAGCCACCATGCGGCAATAATTAAAAATGCAATCATCATTGACATTTCCATGCTGATACCGATTTTTCCGCTGCCAAGCACAAGCACCAGACAGACAATAAACGGCACACAGCTTCCGATATATCCCCATGCATACCCTGCCGAAGAAACATAGTCCACGCGGTCTTCGTCTGTCACATCACCAAGCATGGAATCATAAAAAATCAGGCTGCTTGAAAATCCGACTTTTGCAATAATGTAAATAACCAGAAATAACAGCCAGCCTTTTGCAAGTCCAAGCAAAGCACAACCAGCTACGCCTGTTAAAATCGCCGCCGTAAAAAACGGCTTTTTAAACCCTTTGGTATCCGCCATGGTTCCAAGCACCGGACCTGCAAGTGCTACAAGAATCGTGCCAACCGATGCCGCATATCCCCAATATGCCAGATAGTCCACCGATGAAATCCCGGCATTGCCCGCCAGATAATTAAAATAAATCGGTAAAATTGTCGCAATCAGCAGTGTAAACGCTGAGTTTCCCACGTCATACAAAATCCAGTTTCTTTCATTTTTTGTTAATTTCTTTCCCATTTTCTGCTCCATTTCTAAGTGATATACGTTCTGCCGTTTGTTTACCCGCACATTTCCAGCGGCTCATCTTTTTCTTTACCGCCAAAAGTCAGACCATACCGCTTATCGAACGGAATTTTTCCCGATGCGCTGTCCTCATACTCATCAATTAACCGCTCCGCCAGCTTTTCGGCATCGCGGTAGAGCTGCATCAGCATCTGGGTGCTGTCCGTGCATTGCGGATTTTCGTTGTAATTGACTAACAGACCGTGCATTTCCTTATAATTTCCCGTTGCCTTTAACAGACCGTAAATCAAAAAACGCTTAAAATAGGATGGAGCTATTAAAAGTTTATTATTGGTAATCATGCCCTGTAATGCCTGCTCTGCCTGCTGTGGCGTTACATTTTTATAAAACGGACTGATAACCTCGGCATTTTTCAAAGTAGGATGAATATGCCCCGTCAGATTGTGTGTCAGCGGATTAAACCCATCCGTCAGCATTAATTTACGGTCGAATTCCACTTCGATTTCCGTATGGCTGACCCCGCTTTCCGCAATTTTTTCATCAATGTAGCCGTGACAGCTGACGTCCAGTGCAAAATGACAGCAGAAGCCGTAAATATACGCTTCACACGCTTCCTTATTTTCCGCTTTCTGCATCACCAAGGATGCCTGCCTGAAAAATTCAATGCCCGGACGGTCGTGCATCGCATATCCGACCTGATTGACCGGATTTGCAAAGAGCGGTTTGTAATAAAACAAAATATCCGGTCCATGCAGTCCGATATCATATAATTCCTTGTACTTTTCTATAATTTGTTTGGGCTTTCCTGTGAGATTACGATAAACCTCCTGCCCCATTCTGTAATGTGCATATGTTGATGGCATATTTCCTCCATTCCGATTTTCCGAGCAACCTTGTTGCGAGGTGGCGATGAGAAACTCGCGCAGGCGATTTCTCATCTGCCATTGTTTGTTTTCGCTCTTTATATCACTTATTTTATCCCAGACTTTGTAAAATCTACTACCTTATTACAGTAAAATATCCGTAAATTTTTTTAAAATGTATGTAAAAAGGCGAAAAAAATATCTTCCCTGCCGGTTTTACCCGGTAAGGAAGATCCTTTTTACACGCTCATCGCCGTTCTGCCTTTGCGCGTGCTTTTTTCCAGCCGCTTACAGCAGTAAATAAATGCCGGTATCAGAAAGATGTCGGCGGCTATCCATGCACACGGATTGGCAAGACATGCACCGGTGTAGCCCGTTTTCGGCACAAGCAGGACTGCAGCAAAGGTTCTTGCCGCCATTTCAAATACGCCTGCAAGAATCGCAAATACCGAAAAGCCCATACCCTGTATGCAGAAACGCACAACATTGACAAAGGTCAGTGGAATATAAAACAGCGCACTATATAAAATAAACTGATATGTCAGATGAATGATTTCCACTTCATTTGCATCGACAAACAGCAGGGCGATGTAATCGGCAAAGAAATACAGCAGTATCAGCGCACCCACGCTGTAAACCGCACCGATAATGCCTGCTGCACGGATTCCTTTTCCAAGGCGCTTTAATTTGCCCGCACCGACATTCTGCCCGCCGTAGGTTGCCATAGTGGAACCGAGCGCATCAAACGGACAGCACGTAAATGTAAAAATCTTACTGCCGGCGGTCATCGCTGCTACATACGTTGCACCGAGCGTATTGACGGCGGTCTGCAAAATAACACTGCCGATTGCCGTAATTGAATACTAAAGCCCCATTGGAATCCCGTTCATGCAGAGATTGATCATATACCGTTTTCCCGCCCTGCGGTCCTTTGCCGAAAGCTTTAAAACCTCGTAGCGTTTATTCATATAAATCAGACAGGCAACACCCGATACAAGCTGTGAAATATCGGTTGCCACAGCTGCTCCCGCGACACCGATTTTAAGTCCCTGAATCAATACAAAATCCAGAATAATATTTAACACTGCCGAAAACACCAGAAAGATGACCGGTGTCTTGCTGTCCCCCAGTGCACGGATAATGCTGGATACAATATTATATAAGAATACGGTCGGAATTCCGGCAAAAATAATGACAATGTACGCATACGCATATTCATAAATGCTCTCCGGCGTGCGCATTACCGTCAGAATATTCCGGCAGAAAAAGACGGAAAGCGCCGTCAGCACAATCGAAAACACAACGCTTAATAAATAGCCGTTGTATACATAGCGCCTGAGCTGTTCATATTTCTGCGCACCAAACTGCTGTGCCACGGGAATGGCAAATCCACCACACACGCCCATGCAGAAACCAATAATCATAAAGTTGATACTGCTTGTTGCACCGACACCTGCCAGCGCATCAACCCCCAGTGTTTTTCCTACAATCATCGTATCCACCAGATTATAAAACTGCTGGAACAGCATACCAAACAGCATCGGTATGGAAAATCCCAGAATCAGCTTCATCGGTGAACCCTCTGTCATATTCTTCGTCATGAGAAACCTCCGTAATTACTTGATAAACACATTCTGTACAGAATCATCAGCTGTTTTGTTCAATACACCGGATAAATGCTTCTCCATACCGCGCAAATTTATTTTCACCGACACCGTTGACATCAAGCATTTCCTGCTGTGTATGCGGCATTTTATGACACATGTCAATCAGTGTCTTATCCGAAAAGATAATGTACGGCGGTAAATTTTCTTCTCTTGCAAGTGTCAGACGCAGCTGCTTTAACGCACCAAAAAGCGCAAGCTGCTTTGGCGAAAGCGTATCGGTTGCACGGCTTTTTGCCGTTTTGACCTTTGCCTCTGCCATTTTTTCCGTCCGTTCTGACCAGCGGATTAAAAAAGAAGCGCCCTCATCTAAAAGTTCTTCGCATGTTTTATCCAGCTTGATTATTCTATAGATGTCCGGCGTTTCTGTCAAGTACCCTTTTAAAAGCAGTTCTTCTGCAACCGCCTTTAGCTGCGCTTCGCTTGTTTTGCTCTGGATTCCGAAGGTTTCATAGCGGCTGACACCGTAGCTTTTTAACTTTGCGGTATTTGAACCTCTTAAAATGCCCATAATGACTCCCATTCCATACCGCTGTCCGCTCTCCCGGATACAGGCAATCATATCCCTGCAAAGCACCGTAACGTCTTTTTCTTCAAAGGAAGCATTGCAGTTGCCGCAGTTACCACATTCCCTGCGGTTTGTATACTCCCCGAAGTAATTGAGCATATATTCCCGCAGACATTCTTTAGTTGCACAGTAAAAACGCATTTTATTTAAACGACGGATATCATTTTCTCTGATAACATCTAAATCGTCCTGCGTAAATTCAGTATTCTGCCCTTTCTGTTCAATCAGAAATTCATGAATAACCACATCCTGCGGCGAATAAAACAAAATGCACTCGGCAGGCTCACCGTCACGTCCGGCACGCCCCGCCTCCTGATAATAATTCTCAATACACGCGGGCATATTGTAATGCAGGACAAAACGCACGTTGGATTTGTCAATGCCCATGCCGAATGCGTTGGTCGCCACAATCACCTGCGCCCTGTCGTAGATAAAATCCTCCTGGCTTTCTTTGCGGGTGTCATTGTCCAGACCCGCATGATAGCGCGCCGCAGCAATGCGGTTTTTACGCAGCATCAGATATACATTGTCCACATTTTTTCTTGTAGAACAATAGATAATACCGCTCTCGCCCTTGTGTTTTTCCAGATAATCCAGAATTTCGGCATCCTTCTGCTTTGTTTTGCGCACTTCAAAATACAGATTTTTCCTGTCAAATCCGGTGATTAATACTTCCGGATTCTGCAGTCCTAAAATACACTGGATATCTTCTTTAACCGTCTGCGTTGCCGTTGCCGTAAATGCACTGACAACGGGACGTTTCGGAAATCGCTTTATCAGATTGACAATTTTTAGATAGCTCGGTCTGAAATCCTGTCCCCACTGGGAAATACAGTGCGCTTCATCGACTGTAATCATGGAAATATCGGCATTCATGACAAATTCCAGAAAGCGGTCGGTTTCAAGGCGTTCCGGTGCAACATATACAATTTTATACCGCCCGCACATTGCATTGTAGAGTGCCTTTGTAATCTGTGTTTCCGTCAGGGCACTGTTTATATATGCCGCATGGATTCCGGCATCGTTTAATGCTTTCACCTGGTCAATCATCAGGGAAATAAGCGGCGATACCACTACCGTAATTCCCGGAAACATCAGCGCCGGAACCTGATAGCAGATCGATTTTCCCGCGCCGGTCGGCATAATGCCCAGTACGTCCTGCCCCCGCAGAATCGCATCAATAATTTTTTCCTGGCCTTCCCTGAAACTGTCGTAACCAAATACCTTCTTTAATACTTCTAGTTTTTCCAAAATCTTCCTCATTCTGCCGCAAGGGCGGCTTTTACTTCGTCTGTAATCTGTGCGCCGCCATTTTCCTGCCATGACCGCACAAAGATATCAAAATATTCCGGCGGTTCTTCGCCGCAGATGATTTTTAAATAGACTTCTTTTTCATTTTCCTTTAATTTCCACCACTCCGATTTCATGGTTTTAGTGGTTTTAAAATACAAGGACGGTACTGTAATCACCGAGCCTTCCCGGATTGCCTCACACGCTTTAATCCGTGTCATATACGCCGCCCATGCATCGGTTCCTGCAGATTCTTTATTTTCCATATAATTTTTACACGCAGTATAATAAGACTTTTCAAGCAGCTTTAAATCGTCTTCCTGCTTTTCGCCGGAAAAAACTGCCGCAATATCCTCATAGCACAGCTCCAGCGCATTGTTATAATCCACATTGATTGCCAGCGGTCTTGCCGTGGGTTCTACATTTAACTGATAATATTTTTCAAATTCTTCGGACGAATCACACTCATAGCGGATTTTGTCAAACATTACACTGATCATCTTCGCGGCAATTTCAGGGTGTTCGTAACCCTTCCTTACAACCACATATTTATATGCCGGATTCTGGCTGTGATACGAGGTATTGCCCTGCGCATCCGTCGCTATCAGATACGGCTGCCAGTCCGGATTTTCAGACTGCGCTACAGCACTGACCGCAGATGCCAGCGGATTATTTGCCGCCCACCACGGTCCGAAAAACGAGCCGCATTTTCCCTGTTCTATCATTTCAATCAGATTCGATGTTGTATGTATCAAAAAATTTTTTTCAAGGATTCCTTCATTATAAAGTGTATGCACATATGAAAGCGCCGCTTTGGCTTCGTCTGTCACCGAACCGTATACCACCTCGCCGTCATCACCTGTAATCCACTGCTTTGGGTATGCTCCATAAGAAGCAAAAATCAAATCAAGCAGATATTCACTGCTGTAGCCGCACTCGCCTGCAATCTGTGTATCACAGACCAGTCCCACGGTTTCTTCCCCACCCATTTGATTATCTATAAACTGACGTACAATTTCAACCACATCTTCTATGGTCTGCGGTGCCGAAAGTCCCAGCGTATCCATCCAGTCTTTCCGCAGCCACACAAGGTTCGGTCCGTCCGTAATATTCGTTTCGGGCAATGCCATAATTTTACCGTCAAATGTCACGCTGTCTATCAGGTCTTCGCCGTAGCTGGCATACATTTCACGTATTCTGTCACTGATACAGTTCTGATACGATACCGTCAGGTCTTCTATCATATCATTTTCGATAAGCGTTTCCAAGTCCTCATAATTGCTCACAAGCATAATATCCGGCAGTTCATTCATTGCAATCGCCATGCTCACGTTGGTATCATACTGCTTATCGGCTTCTTCAAAAACATCCCTGTTCTGGACATTAATCACTTCCTTAATATACCGCGTATACGCATTGTCTTCATACGTATCCCCCGCCGGCATATTGGAATTATTCGTGCTTATCATCTTTCCCAGTGTATACACAACCGTTTCGGGATACGCGCCAAACGGCGACGATACCGCAGCCTGCATCTGCTCTGCATATTCCTGCCGCGAGGACAAAACACGATTAGCCGGGCTGTTACACCCGGCTAAAATCCCGCCCGCAGCTCCCGCCGCCAGCAGACACAAACAAAATTTTTTAAATCCTTTTATCATTCCACACACTCCAAAACTGAGTCATCCTCTGCAAAAAGCCCTGCCACGTCACTCTCTCGCAGGCTTTTCACAGAAATCAGCCGCCAAGCCTTCCGTCTACACAGGCTATTTCACAAAGATAAGCCGAAGTTAAGCGACAGCGGTGAGGCGTTCTTTGTGAAACACCCACGCCGCAACCGTCACAGGCTTTTTGCAGAGATAAGCCGAAGTCAAGTAACACGTTGAGGCGTTCTCTGCAAAAAGCCCTGACACTACCCTTTGACCGCTCCCGACATGCTCTCATTATAACACTTCTGCATGAAAATGAACAGCACTGCAATCGGAATTGAGATGCAGACTGCTCCTGCAGCAAAACAAGTGTACCAGCTGTCTACATATTCCTTTTCAAGCATCTGCCACAGACCAATTGCCACCGTATAATAATCGGCATTGGCACGGCATATTACTCTTGCAAAGATGAAATCCACCCATGGTGCGATAAAGGTCGTCAGCACCGTGTATACTATAATTGGCTTACTCAGCGGTATAGTGATTTTTGTAAACACCTGCCATTTGGTAGCACCATCCAACATAGCCGCTTCATCAATCGTTTTTGGAATTGTGTCAAAAAATCCTTTTGCAATATAAAACTGGATTCCGGACGAACCGGAGTAAACCAGTATCAGTGCCACACGAATCATGGAGCCTTCTGAAAGTCCAACTGCTTTTAAAATATAGTAAACCGCAATCATCGCCATAAATCCCGGAAACAGTCCGAGTATCATTGCAATATTCATCATCGGCTTTCTTAAACGAAAGCGCAGGCGCGACATACAATATGCCACGGACAATACAAAAAATGTTGAAATAATGCAGGAACAGATTGCAATAAACAGCGTATTGCCAAACATTCTCGGAAAATTTAAAATTCCGGTATCCGTAAATAATTTGATATAATTGTTAAATGTATATTTTTTCGGAAAAAAGGACGAGGTATAAGCGCCTTTCTGTGCGCGGAAGCTTGTAAGGATAATCCAGAACAGCGGACTGACCCAGATAATTGCAAGCACGCTTAAAAACAGATGCACCAGTATATTGTTGATTTTCTTTTTTCGTTTCATTGAAATCCCTCCTCGTCTTTATAGGATTTCGTCCGTCTGTATACAAGCAGCGAACCGATTGCCAAAAATACAAAGGTCATAATTCCGATAACGGCACCCAGATTGTAATACTGGTAATCCACCGTCATCTTATACAGCCATGTAACCAAAAGGTCTGTTTTGCCCGCGGTATTGCCTGACAGCACCGGGTCGCCCTTTGTTAAAAGATAAACAATGTTGAAATTATTGATATTTGCTGTGAATGTCGTAATCAGATATGGTGTTGTCACAAACAGCATATACGGCAATGTAATTTTAAAGAAACGGATTACCGGACCGGCACCATCCACTTCTGCCGCTTCGTAAAGCTCCAGTGGGATATTCTGTAGAATTCCCGTAACCTGCATCATCGTATATGGAATACCAATCCACAGATTAACAACGATTACCGTTATTCTCGCCCATGCGACGTTAGAGAAAAACGGCAGGGACTTCTGAATCCAGCCCGCATTTTTTAACATTACATTGATAATGCCATCCTGACTAAGCATACTGCGCATAACAAGCAGGGACACGAACTGTGGAATGGCAATCGACAAAATAAAAATCAGCCGCCAAAAGCCTTTGATTTTTGTTCCCTTCCTATTAATAAGCAGCGCCAGCAGCATGCCTAAGATGTAGTTTAAACCTGTTGCAAATACCGCCCAGACAATTGTCCAGCCAAGCACAGACCAGAATGTTTTTCCGAACGTTCCGCTCACATCAAACATCTGCCGGAAATTTTCCAGCCCCACCCAGTCAAACAGAACAAGATGGCTGTTTACTTTGCTGTAATTTGTAAACGCCATGGCTATCATAAATATCAGCGGCAGAATCGTAAAAATCAAAATGCCGCCAACCGGCAGTGTCAGAAGCAGTTTGTGCAGATTTTTATCAAACAGGGACTTAATGTCCTCTGCAAATGTTGTCACCGGCTTATTTTTTTCAATACAGACCTGTGCCTGATACGCACTTTTTACTGCACCTGCCCACACACAGATAAATGCGGCACAAATAAATAAAACTGCAATGCCATAAAGTAAAATTAACAGGGAGTTATCTCCCTGAACATATTCATAGACGCCCAGTGTTTCATTCCACACTTCTCCCTGTTCTTTTTCACCAAGGCCCGGCAGTGCCAGAAGGCACTGCCAGCCATAGGCTGCCATAAAGAATAGGAAAGCTGCTTCTGTGAAAAGGAATAAGATTCCTTTGATAAATTGTTTTCTGAGGATATTGCCAAGTCCCATCACAATTGCTGAACTTCTTGTGAGCCAATCTCCCTTTTTGAACGCATTAACCAATTCCATACGCAACCTCCAAACGCTGTGTGCGTTTTATTTCTATTTTACAATTGATGTATTAATCAGTTTGTAAAACTCTTCTGTCTTTTCTGCAGCATTATCCAGTGTAATTTCTCCGTTAACAATGGATTTACTGAAATTCTGTGCCGGTGTCCAGTAATCATTCATACCAGTTACCGTCGGCTGGATAACAGCAGTATTGTTAAAGGTATTATTCTGTGCAGTTACAAGCACATCGGATTTAACCGGCTCTACTGCCAGCAGTTCTGTGTTACAAGGAATTACACTACGTAAATCATAATGGGACTGCTGTGCTTCCTTACCACCTAAATACTTTGCAAGTGCAACGGCAATCTGCTGGTATTTACAGTTTGGATTCACGGCAACTGCTTTAGAACCTGCAAATGCCTTTAACTGCTTATCCGTACCGCCAATCTTGACTTTCGGAAGCTGTACGGCACCAAAATTATCACCCAAAATTTCTTTTACATTCTTATAATCCCATGAACCCGAAAAATAAGCTGCCACACTGCCGTCACGCAGGCCTGCGATTCCGACACCGCCTGCATCGTTTACAAAATTCGGATTGCTGACCATAGATACCAGTGCTTTCGTTGCATTTGTACCCTTATCGCCTGAAATATCAATTCCTGCTGCATTATCTTTTCCGTCTTTACCAAAATATACACAGTCATTTGCAAGGAAGAATGATGACATATACCAGCCTTCTGTGATATTAAATGCAACCTTGTCCTTTGCAAGCATTGTATCCAGACTCTTCACGTCGCTGTCTGTAAATTTGCTCTTATCGTAATACATAAACCAGGTGTTGGTTGTAAATGGTACACCGTAAACTGCTCCGTCTACCGTAACGGAATCTACAATTGCCTGTGAGTTTGTACTCTTTACGTAATCTGCCGTTTCACCGCCAAGCTTTGCTATTGCCTTCGCATCAATTAATGTCTGTAACTGGTCATTTGCAAAGAAATATACGTCGGCTGAATTACTCGGATCCTGCGGAACGGTCTTTCCGGCATCCTGTTCGGAGCAGACACCGTATTCAAATGTAAGATCCCATTCCGGATGTTCTGTGTTGAATTTTTCACACATCGTCTGAAGCCATTTGCCATTCTCGTCTGCCTGATCTTCTGCGCAGCCCCATACGGTAATCGTTGTACTGATTTTTTCAGCCTCTGTGCTTTTCCCCGTATCGGTACTGCCGCCTGTGCCTCCACAGCCTGTCAATGCTGTTACCCCAAGTGCCGCTGCTAAAAACGCGGCTGTCATTCTTCTTTTTTTCATAAAACCCTCCATTCCCCTGCTGTTTTCCTTTAAAACAGCAGAAACATTTTTGATAGTTTTATTATATTAGGTGTTGGAATTTTTTAAAATATCAGATATTTTAGATTCATGTTGATTTTTATTGACGTTTATAAAAAAAGACAGGCACCCTATTCCATGTGCCTGCCGCTTTCTATTACTCTTTAAAACGGATAAATCCGTAGCTTTCCAGATTTCTCATATACTGCACCAGCCGGTTGTAAAGCGGTTCTGCTTTTTCGCCAAAATGCGCTTTCACCTGTTCTGCAATATCGTATACCGTATTCTTTCCGTCCATTAACGGCCAGATAAAATTCCCCATTTCATCCAGATGAATCTGGGAAATCCGCGGCTTTTTAAAAACCACCTGGGCAATTTTGTTAAATACGCCTTTATTTTCCACGTAAACCGTAACTGCACCATTATCTGACACCGTATAGGAATACTGCTCATGATGCACCGGTATAAAATCCAGATAATTTCTTAAATCTTTTTTACTTGTTTTCTTTGCCATTCTTACTCCAAAGTGAGAACTTCAGGATGCACAGAATCATAACAACCATTAATACAATTCCGCCAATAATTCCTGTTGTAAAGCTGCCTGATAAATCAATCTTACCGGCTACGTTGATAACTGCGAGGATTGCAAGAAGGATACCTACAAGACCCTCACCGGCAATCATACCGGAGCAGAATAAGATTCCACTGTTTGCATCTTTATTTTCTTCCTTATCAGCCTTCTTCTTGTCAACGAACCAGCGGATAACACCACCAATCATAATTGTTGCGCTTAATTCCAGTGGCAGATATAAACCGATTGCTACAGGAAGTACGGAAATTCCAAGAATTTCAACAACGATTGCAATAAATACACCGATGAATACCAGCGCCCAAGGAAGATTTCCTTCCATAACACCTTCGATAATCATCTTCATTAAAGTTGCCTGTGGTGCTGCAAGCTCTGTTGTACCAAATCCCCATGCAGAATCCAGTAATACAAGAACGCCTCCGATAGTAACTGCTGAAACAACTGCACCGATTAATTCACCGATCTGCTGTTTCTTCGGGGTTGCACCAAGGATATAACCTGTCTTTAAATCCTGTGAAGTATCACCGGCCATTGCTGCGATGATACAGATAACAGAACCGATTGCAATAGCACCCTTCATGCCGTGTACACCTGTATCTCCTGTCACCTTTAAGCAGAGTGTAGAAAATAACAGAGTTGCAATTGCCATACCGGATACCGGATTGTTACTGCTTCCGACGATACCAACCATTCTGGATGAAACCGTTGCAAAGAAGAAACCGAATAATGCAATAATAACTGCTCCGAGCGGAGATACCGGAATTTCCGGTAACAGCCAGATTGCAATAATCATGATTAATACACCGATACCGATTACACGCATATCAAGGTCTGCTTCTGTACGAACAGCGCTGTTGCTGTTTCCTGCACCCTTCATGCCCTTAATTGCATCTGCAAATGTTCTTACAATTAACGGAAGGGATTTAATTAAACTGATGATACCACCCGCAGCAACGGCACCTGCACCGATGTATCGGATGTAGCTGCTCCAGATTGCAGAAGCACCGCCTGCAGCATACATATCAGCAATCGTCTTTGTTCCCGGATAAAGGATTGTGGAACCGCCAAATGTAATGATTGCCGGAATGAGTACAAACCATCCGATTAAACCGCCGGCAAACATATAAGATGCGATCTTTGGTCCACAGATATAACCTACACCAAGCAGTGCCGGATATACTTCTGCTGAAAGCTCTGTCTTGAATGCCTTGAGTGGTACTGTAATAACGCTTGGAATCACTTTGAGTCCATCGACTACAAACTTAAATAAAGCAGCAAGTCCCATACCTGCAAATACAGACTTCGCACTTGCACCGCCTTCTTCACCGGCTAAAAGAACTTCTGCACAGGCTGTACCTTCCGGATACGGAAGCACACCATGTTCTTTTACAATCAGTGCATTTCTTAACGGCACCATGAATAACACACCTAAGATACCGCCGAATAATGCGATTAATGAAATGGTAATCAGGCTTGGAGCCTCTGTAATACCTTCCTTTGACCATAAAAACAATACAGGAAGTGTAAAGATTGCTCCCGCTGCCAGGGATTCACCGGCAGAACCGATTGTCTGTACCATGTTACTTTCAAGGATTGAATCCTTTTTCATAATGACGCGGATAACGCCCATGGAAATAACTGCTGCCGGAATAGAAGCAGATACAGTCATTCCGACACGCAGACCAAGATACGCATTGGCTGCGCCAAAAATAATTGCCAGAAGAATACCCATAATGACAGATGTCACTGTAAACTCAGGCGTAATTTTGTCAGCCGGAATATACGGCTTAAATTCGTCTTTCTTCATTAGAAACCTCCAAAAATTTAGTGTGTTACTATGTTAACACACTATTATAAAAAAGAAAAGCAGATTATTTATCCAATTAAAGCAATAAAGCTATTTTTTTACTGATTTTCTTTATTTTGAAAAGTTTTTTTATACTGCATGTAAATTTTTTAAAGAAACGTCCAAAATCGGAGCGGAATGGGTCAGCGCACCGCTTGAAATATAATCCACGCCGATATCTGTCAGACGTGCCACGTTTTCTAACGTAACGTTGCCGGAACACTCTGTTTCTGCCCTGCCGTCAATAATACGGACTGCTTCTTTCATCATTTCCGGTGTCATATTATCCAGCATGATAATATCTGCGCCCGCTTCTACCGCTTCGCGTACCATATCCAGATTTTCGACTTCTACTTCAATCTTTCTGACAAACGGCGCATATTCCTTTGCCATAGTTACGGCTTCTTTGACACCGCCTGCGGCTCCGATGTGGTTATCCTTTAACAAAACACCGTCCGATAAGTTGTAACGGTGATTATAACCGCCGCCGACCTTTACGGCATATTTTTCAAAAATGCGGTTGTTCGGTGTTGTCTTTCTTGTATCAAGCAGCTTTGTTTTACTGCCCTTTAACAAATCGGCTATCGAGCGGGTATACGTTGCGATACCGCTCATTCTCTGTAAGTAATTTAAGGCGGTGCGTTCTCCTGAAAGCAGGACACGGATATCACCCTTTACGACTGCAAGCAAATCACCTTTTTTTACAGCATCTCCGTCCTTTACGTAAAATACGACTTCTGTTGTTTCGTCTAAAAGCTCAAACACTCTTTTAAATACGTCCAAGCCCGCAATCACACCGTCCTGCTTGCACAAAAGCTGTACCTCGCCCTGCTGCGGGTGGCGCATTACGGCATTTGTCGTAATATCTTCGCTTGTAATATCTTCTTCCAGTGCCTGCATAATTAATTTATCTGCATTTAACTTCATTGATATACTGTTCATGTACCTTTTTCTCCCTTTCAATTTCTTCAAAAATTTCTGTCTTGTACTGTTTTTTCAATTCATCATAGCCGTTGTACTTCCGGAGTGCTGCCGCTTCCACGAGCTCCGGACAACTCTCTGCCATATCAAAGCCGTCTGTAATATGCTTTGCCGCACGTTTCGCAAAGACCAGACTTTCAAGCAGGGAATTGCTTGCCAGACGGTTTGCGCCATGCACACCGTTACAGCTTGCTTCACCGACTGCATATAACTGTTCCATAGACGTTTTGCTGTTGCAGTCTACATGGACACCGCCCATAAAATAGTGCTGTGCCGGTACAACCGGAATACTTTCCTTTGTGATGTCATAGCCTTCTTCCAGACAATGCTGATAAATATTCGGAAAATGTTCCATAATCGTCTTTTTATCTATATTTTCAAGTGACAGATGCACATACGGCATATCGTCTTTTTCCATCTGCTCATAAATTGCCCGTGCAACCACATCTCTTGGAAGCAGTTCATCAACAAACCGCTCGCCTTTCCTATTTAATAAAATAGCGCCTTCCCCACGTACTGATTCGGATATTAAAAATCTTCTTCCCGGCTTTTCGGAATACAGTGTTGTCGGATGAATCTGGATATAATCAATATTTTCCAGTTCGATATGATGGCGCAGGGACAGTGCCAGTGCATCACCCGTCAGATGCGGAAAATTCGTGGAATGTGTGTATAAACCGCCGATACCGCCGCATGCCCATACGGTATCCTTTGCCGAAATTGTAATCAGATGCGGCATCGCTTCCTTTGATACACGGCATACAATACCGTAGCATACATTGTCCTGTTCAACAATATCTACCATTTCCGTATTTTCAAGGATTGTAACATTCGGCAGCTTCTGCACCTGTGCAAGCAGCTTGCTTGTAATCTCTTTTCCCGTAATATCTTCATGGAAGAGGATTCTCGGTGTGGAATGGGCACCTTCTCTTGTAAAACGCAAGTGTCCGTTATCATCCCGCTCAAAATCTACACCGTATCCGATTAAATCATCAATAATCTCACGTGAAGAACGAATCATGATATCCACAGACTCTTTTCTGTTTTCATAATGTCCTGCACGCATAGTATCTTCAAAATAACTGTCGTAATCATCTTCATTTTTTAATACACAAATTCCACCCTGTGCAAGAAACGAATCACTGCTTTCCAAATCCGCCTTTGTAATCATCACAATCTGCTTATCGCGTGGCAGATTCAGTGCGGTAAACAAGCCGCCGACTCCCGTTCCTACAATCACAATGTCCGTATTAATATGTAACTTTACCTTATTCTCATTCATCTTGACACATTCTTTCCGGCTATTTTGCAAGCTCTAACATTCTCTCAAGCGGACGGCCTGACTTTTCACTTAACTCTTTTTCCACCGTTACGGCATTGCTCTCATTTTTTAAGACATCCCGTACTTTCTCTAATGTAATCTTTTTCATATCCGGGCAGATCTGATGAGCCGATGCCGGATAAAACTTTTTCCCAGGATTTTTCTTTTTCAACTCGTAAAATACACCTGTTTCCGTACAAATCACAAATTCCTCTGCATCGCTTTTTGTTGCATAATCAATAATACCCGAGGTACTGCCTACATAATCTGCCAGTGCCGACACTTCCGGAAGACATTCCGGGTGTGCAAGCACAAGTGCCTGCGGATGCTCCTGTTTTGCCTTTTTGACAGCTTCCGGTGCAATTGCCTTATGAACCGGACAGTGTCCGTTCTGGTATAAAAATTCTTTCTCAGGCGCCTGCTCTGCAATAAAATGTCCGAGATTGTCATCCGGAATAAATAAGATGTGTTTATTCGGGAGTGCCTTTACAATCTTTAACGCATTTGAGGAAGTCACACATACATCCGCGTGTGCTTTTAACTCTGCCGTGGAGTTGATATAACAGACAACCGCTAAATCTTCATACTCTGCACGAAGCTTTTCAATTCCTGCGATATCTGCCATATGTGCCATCGGACAGTCCGCACTCATATCCGGCATTAAAACCTTTTTCCCCGGATTTAATACCTTTGCGCTCTCACCCATAAATCCCACACCGCAGAAAACAACGACATCTGCTGTTGTTTCCGTTGCAAGACGGCTTAAGTAGTACGAGTCCCCGATGTAATCTGCAATTTCCTGCACGGCATCTTCCACATAGTAATGTGCAAGAATGACTGCATTTTTCTCTTTTTTCAGTTGCTTAATTTCCTCTGTTACCGCGTTCATCATTTACCTCATTTTCCTGTATAAGTGCTAAATTTTTTGTTGGTAATTATATCACGTTTCTTTACAGGTGACAAGACAGTTGTAAAATCATTTTATAAAATGCCCGTCTACCGCCGTTTTAAGCCTGTTTCTGTGTGGTATAGACACGTGCCGGAAATGTAATTGTAATCGTTGTACCTTCGCCCTGTTTACTGTCCACCTTTAACGGATACTGATCCCCGTAATACAGCTTTAACCGCTCGTTGACATTTCTTGCACCATATCCGCCGGACTGCACCGTTAAAAAATCTGCCGCCGTCTGCTTATCCATGCCGACACCGTTATCCGATACCGTCAATACTACCAGATAATCTGTGCCGGATTCCACATCTGGTTCTCGGCGGGATTCTGTACCGGATTTCGTTTCGGATTGTGTGTCAGATTCCATATCTGTCCGGTGTGTGAGCGGATTTTGTGCAGGCTCCTGCCAGCCGCGGATTGTAATCCGCCCTCTGCCCTCTGTTTTTAAGTCAATTCCGTGATCAATCGCATTTTCAACCAGCGGCTGTAAAATCAGATTCAGGGATTCGTACTGTAAAATTTCCGCTGCCACATCTATTTCCACATCAAAATCCCCGTCATGCATAAGCTGCTGGATTTGCAGATAGGAGCGTACATTGCTTAATTCCTGCTCTAATGTCAATGTGTTTCTTCCTTTATTTAATGAGGTTCTGTAATAATTGGAAAGTTCAAGTGTAATCCGGCTGATGTCCTCCTGCCCGCTCTCAATAGCTTTCCAGTTAATCAGGGACAGCGAGTTGTATAAAAAATGCGGATTTATCTGCGCCCGGAGTGCCCGCATTTCATATTCCTTCTGGTGAATCCTGCCCTCATAAACCTCGGTAATTAAGGTGCTGATGCGGCTGACCATATGATCAAAGCCGTTAATTAATGCACCGATTTCATCGTTGCTGTCACTATGGACACGTACTGTGAAATCACCCTGCTCCACCTTCTGCATATTGTGCTGTAACAGCTCAATTCTCTCTATTAAAAAGCGCGAGGTCGATATCAGTGCAAGCACTGCACCGGCTATAATCACCGTCACTGCCACAAAAATCATGCGCATCATCGGCTTTGCCGACTGGATAATCAATTCTGTCGGTTCATACATATAAATCGTCCAGTCCGTTGTCGCAAGCGGTGTACTGATAACCGTGTAATCGCCGCTGCCGTCCCGTATTCCACAAAAGTCTGCAAAATTTAACGCCTTATCCACATTTTCACCGGTAAAGCTGTGGAATTCATACACCTCGCTGCCCGCAGAATCGACAATATAAATCCCGTAGTTTTTCTGCGTATTTTCTTCAAGTGCTTCAAACACCTTATCATAATCCACTGAAATGTATAAAATGCCGAGTTTATTCTTCTGATAAAGCAGTGACATTTTTCGTGCCGATGACAGCGTGTGCGCCGAGCTGTCCGCAAACCACTGAATCGTTGTATGTTCCTTTGACGTATCAAACCACGGTGCAGCTTCAATTTCTGACAGCGGTGCAAGCGTGGTATCGTGCTTTACCGTGCCTTCAGCGTAAATCGTCACCTGTTTCACGTCTTCGTGGAAATATTTAAGCGATGATAGCATCGGGTCAAACAACAGCACAAGCTGGTCGTACATTTCATAATCGCTTTTATAGTCGTAGCTGACAACCCGCGAAATCGTTTCATTAAAGGTGATGTAATTGGACAGGTTGTTATACACCTCTAACTGGGCATCAATACCCGCTCCCGCCTGATTGACAAAATTCTGGATACTTTTCGTATCGCGCTCAATTAAAATATGCTTCATCTGCCCGTAGGAAAATGTAAACAGCACAATAACCGGCAGTACTGCCGTGAGCAGATAAATCCCTGCCAGCCTGTATTTCAACTTCATATTTTTTATATTCATCTTAAATTCCATTTCTGAATTTCTGAGGACTCACCCCGTAGCACTCGCGGAAACTCTGGCAGAAGTACGAAACATTCTGATAACCGCACGCTTCGCTGATATTTACAATTTTCATATTTGTATTTTCAAGCATATCCTTTGCCTTTTCCATGCGGTACTGCTTGATAAATTTACTTAAATTCTGTCCGGTTTCTTTTTTAAAAACCGTACTTAAATAACTCGGTGCCAGATACACCATGTCTGCAAGCTGTTCTACACCCAGTTCATCCCCGAAATGCGTATAAATATACTTTTTGACTGTTTCAATTTCTTTATGCTGTGTCTGCGGATTTTTTGCAAATACCGCTTCCAGCTTATCAATATGGCTGTTGACAATCGACACAATACAGTTAAAATCCCCAGACTTATACAATGTATCAATTTCCTTATTAAATTCCTCTTCCCGCGTCTCCGGCAGATTCTGATAGAAATCTTTTAACAGATTAGAAAAAATAAATTTAATATAAATCTGTGAAAAATATGATTTTTTGCGGTACTTGGCACACATTCTGTCAAAATGCTCCCTAAGTGCCCGGATATCTTTCATCTTAATATCCTGTTTCATCTGCTTCATGAGCGTGTCGTCATCAATCTGCACCAGCACCGGCGTTTCCCCGCTGATGTCCTCGGAATATACATACACATCAGGACGGTAAAACTTATTTTCCATCAGGGCTTCAAGCATATCCATTGTCTGCGGTATTTTTTCATAATCGTCAATTTCGCCTGAAATTGCAAAATGACAGTGCTCGCCGTATTTTTTGAAAACGGCATCATGCAGCTTTTGTGCTGTCTGCTGCAGGGTCATGTAATGCGGACTGGCATTTAATAAAAGCACTGCCTGCTGCGGATTTAAGTTTAAATACTGATATTCTTCACTCATATTTTCTTCAAGTATCTCCGCCTGAAAATCAAGCGCTTTTTTCCCAAAAAATTCTCGGTCAAACTCAAGAAATACAATCCGGTGGAAGTGATTCCAGAAATTTTCTCCCGCAAGATTTCCTGCCAATGTATGCACCTGTTCTACACTGCCCCCATTAAATAAGGTATATAAAAGATATTCCCGCATATAGCTGCTCTGCTGCAGACGTTGTTCATTTTCAACATACTGCTTTTGCAGTTCCCCTGTAACCTTCTCTATGGTCTGTGCAAATTCCTGTGGATTGACCGGCTTTAAAATGTAGTCCGATACGCCAAGACGCACTGCCAGCTTGGCATACTCAAATTCATTATACCCGCTGAATATAATTGTTTTTAATGTAAACCCCTCTTCTTTGGCTGCTCCAATAAGTTCTATGCCGTCCATAAACGGCATTTTTACATCGGTCAGCAATATATCTATCTTTTTCCCCTGATTGCGCATTGAACATAGCTGCTCGAGTGCTGCTTTGCCGTTTGGTGCTTCATAGATTTCAAACGGCTCTGCCTGCTTCTTTAACAGAAATTTGATTCCGTTACGTTCAATCTTTTCATCATCCACTATTAAAATTGTATACATACCATTCCCCATTCTGTCCATTTACTATATAGCCAGTATACCACACCTTCCATTTAATGTAAAAAATAACTGGCTTTTGAACTGCCAATATACTATAATGTCGCTATGAAAGTGCCTTTGCTCGCTTTCTAATGATAACAGTGTGCTGTATATCAGGCACAGAAATGAGGTCTTTATGAAACATATCTTACATATATTCCGCAAAGACGTTACCGGTCTTAGCCGCAATTTATTCGCTTTGGTGATTGCGGGCGGATTGTGTATTATTCCGTCCCTGTATGCGTGGTTTAACATTTATTCCAACTGGGACCCGTATGCCAACACATCTTCCTTAAAGGTTGCTGTCGTATCTGAAGACAGTGGATTTTCTTCAAAAGGAAGCGACCCTGTCAATATGGGAAATCAGGTTGTGGAGCAGCTTCATGACAATACCGGTGTAGGCTGGGTTTTTCCACAGGATACAGATGCTGCTTTAAAAGGGGTATATGACGGCAGTTATTATGCTGCCATTATTATCGGTGATGATTTCAGCCGCAGTCTGTTTGATTTTCTGGATAACGGCATGAATCACCCAAGCGTGACATATTACGAAAATTCAAAGAAAAATGCCGTTGCCACAAAGATTACCGATACGGCAAGTTCTACACTGCAGCAGACGATTAACACAGAATTTATTAACGTTGCCGCACAGACGGCATTAAGCGGTCTTGAAAGTATTACCCAAAAGGATTCTTCCATTTCCGGCAAACTTATTGACGATATGAAGACCATTCAGGATAATCTGTCCGGTTATGCCGATACCATTGCCACCTTCCAGAACGGCAATGCTTCTTTATCGGAAAATCTGGAATCCATGAGTGCATTAATTCCGGAATTACAGGATATTTTAGAAAATTCAAAAGATACAACAAAGCTGACACAGTCTGCACTGTCCCGCTCTGTCGATAACATGACCGACCAGCTTGATACAACACTTGCCGCCATGGAAACCATTTCCGAACAGGTGCAGAAACAGTTAGACACAGCACAGAATAAAATCACAAGCGATACACAAGGGGCATCCGATGCACTTTCTGCCGCATTAGACGGCTTAAACTCCCTGCTTGAGCAGAATCATAAACTGGATGACCTTTTAAACAAATTAGATGATCTGGAATATATTGACCATAACATTATTGCACAGATCCGCGGACAACTTGAAGCAATTTCCACTTTACAGGACCTTGCAAAGAATCTGATTGACCAGACTTCTTCGATTGTAAAGGAAACACCTGAAATTGCCGCTGCAAAGGCAGAGGTGCTGCATACCCTGTTATCCTCCTGCCTTGATAAAATGACACAGACCCAGCAGAAGTATCACACCATTGCTTCATCCGGTTTAAGTTCATTAAAAATCACCGTGAACGCAGCTGCGGATTCTGCCTATAAATCACTTGAAAATTCAGGCAGCCAGCTAAACAGCTTAGAACAGATTTTACTCGGAACCAGCAAAATCGCCCTGACGGCAAACCAGACCCTTGGCGATACCGGAACGATTATTTCGGGCATGTCCGATAAAATCCAGCTGATTTTGACTTCCTTAAATAATATTACGGATTCTTCGGCTTATCAGACGCTTTCACAGTTATTACATGCCGATGCGGCCTCCTATGCCGAATTTATTGCAACACCTGTGGAAGTTGAACAGATTGATGTCTACCCGGCAGTCAACTACGGTACGGCAGTTACACCGTTTTACACAGCACTGGCGCTGTGGGTCGGCGGTATCGTACTCGTGGCACTGATGAAAGTACACGTTGACAATAATCCGAAGATGGAACTGATGGCAAAACCGCACGAACTGTATCTGGGCAGATTCCTTTTATTCTTTGTGATGGGACAGATTCAGAGCCTGATTATTGTACTTGGCGATTTATATTTATTAAAGGTTTCCTGTGAACATCCGGGACTGCTCATTTTGACGGCTTCTGTCGCAAGCTTTGTGTTTGTCCTGCTGATTTACACTCTGACCCTTTCCTTTGGCGATGTCGGAAAGACCATTGCCGTTGTTATGGTTGTTATCCAGATTGCCGGTTCGAGCGGTACATTCCCGATTGAACTGCTGCCGCAGTTTTTCCAGAACGTATACCTGTACTTCCCGTTCCCGTATGCGATTAACGCCATGCGCGAAGCCATCAGCGGCATGTATGAAATGAACTACTTTATTTATATGGGAAAACTGCTGATTTTTGCCGCAGCTTCCCTTTTACTCGGACTGGTAATCCGCAAACCTTTCATTCCGCTCAATCATTTCTTTGAGGAAAAGATGAAAGAAACCAAAATGATGTAATCAATACATATTTGTTAGTGAGGTAGAACTATGACTTTAAAAAACAGCCCTGTGGCAGATGACCTTCTGGCAACACCCATAGCACGGACTTCTGCCAGAAGCCTGTCCGATTCCGGTTCACCGGATACGGATTTTACGGACGTGTCTTCGTCTAAGAACGGACGTGATGAAGATTTTAACGCGACTTTAATGCAGATTCAGGAATTCAGCCATACACTGCATGAACGCAATCAGAAGCGTATTAAGGCGGGACTCTGGTGTATTGCCATTATCCCGATGATTTTCCTTATTTTGCTGCTGCATATGGAGAGTTCAAAGGTTGTGTATCTTTTATTATGGGTAATTTCACTCTTTTTAATTTCTGCATATCTGGTAACGGTCGCTTACATTGATGACCAGATGCAAAAAAAATTAAAACAGCTCGGACTGGATTTGAAAGAGGGACACGACTACCTTGTACAAGATTTACCATCCCGTCTCAATAACAACTTACAGTCTATTATCACTGCTGCAAAGGAGATTAAACTATGAAAAATATTTTTCTTGTTTTTATACAGGACCTCAAACGTATCAGTACCAATGTGGTCGCCATTGTTGTACTGATTGGTCTTACCGTCATTCCATCCCTGTATGCGTGGTTTAACACTCTGTCAAACTGGGACCCATACGGAACAGATTCCACTTCCCGCATCAAGGTTGCTGTGGCGTCTGATGATCCGGGTGTAACTATTGACGGTGTGACTGTAAATATCGGCGACCAGATTATTTCTAATTTAAAAGCCAATACAACCATCGGCTGGGTCTTTACGGATTCCACGCAGGAAGCCATTGACGGCGTGTACAGCGGCGACTACTATGCCGCACTGGTTCTACCGTCTGACTTTACAAGCGATATGGTAAGTTTTCTTTCGGATTCCCTAGAACATCCGCAGATTCAGTATTACTGTAATCAGAAGAAAAATGCCATTGCGCCGAAAATTACGGATAAAGCCAAAAAAGCAGTTCAGTCACAGACTAATTCCACCTTTGTGAACACTTTAACAAAAAGTCTTGTAAGCGCCAGCTCCGCTGCTATCACCGTGGATTTTGACAGTCTGACACTGGATGATACCACAGGGAATTCACTCATTGATGTCATATCCGGTAAACTGACCGATGCCTACAATGAATTGCAGACATACAATGTGATGTTAGATTCCCTGATTTCCATTACACAGATTTCTTCCGATGTTTCCTCTCTTGCGCGCAGTTCTTCATCGGATTTACCGGAAACACTGGATACTCAGGCAGGAGAACTTGCCGCCCTACAAAAGCTTTTGGATGCCAATTCAGTTTCTTCCCTGTCAGAGGTTTCCGCTTCACTTTCGGAAAATGTATCCTCTATCCGCAGTGTAATGTCTTCCATTTCTTCTTTATATCAGGATATGGACGGCGACATGAACACCTTTACGGATGCGATTACACAGGGACAGGAAAATCTGACACGGACACAGCAGACTTTAAATACACTGATGACTAAGCTTTCCGATTCTATTGAATTACTCAATAAAATCGCTTCCGACCCGGAATATGATTTTGTGAATGAAATTTTAGGCAGTGACCCGCAGACACTGGCAGACTTTATTGCCTCACCGGTAGAAATTACGACCAAAAAGATTTATGAAATTTCAGCTTACGGTTCTGCCGTTTCACCGTTTTACACGGTCCTTTCCATCTGGGTCGGCGGTCTGATTATGGTGGCTATCATTCATACACAGGTGAAAAAATCCAAACACCTGCCGGCCGGTGTAAAGCCGTATCAGAAATTTTTCGGACGATACCTGACATTTTACTGTATCGGGCAGTTGCAGACACTTCTGATTGTACTTGGAAATCTGTTTTATATCCAGATTCAGTGTCCGCACCCGGTTTTATACTGGTTTGCATGTTCTGTCACCAGCCTGGTCTTTACGATTTTTATGTATGCACTGACGGTTGCCTTTGGCAATATCGGTGAAGCCCTTGCAATTATTTTCATGGTAGTCCAGGTTGCCGGAAGCGGCGGTACGTTCCCGATTGACGTCCTGCCAAAGGTTTACCGGATGATTTACCGCTACCTGCCGTTCCCATATGCCATGGATGCCCTGCGCGAAACGATTGGCGGCATGTACGGCAATTATTACTGGGAATGTATCGGCAGACTCTTTATCTATATTATCATTGCCATTCTCATCGGTCTTGTCCTTCGCAAGCCGTTTGAACAGCTCAATCACTATATGGAACGGAGTAAGGAAAATTCCGGAGTGATGCTGTAGGAGGCAAAAAAATACGTTCACTTTCCACACGCTGTGGGAGGCAAAAAAACAACCCGCATTTTCCACACGCTGTGGAGGCAAAAAAACGCCCTCACTTTACACACGCTGTTTGACGTAAAGTGAGGGTGTTTTTTGCCTTGGCGGGGGCGGGCGAAAAGATTGTGGGTGATTTCGCCTTGGCGGGGACGGAAAGGGTTTGTGTTTTTTGCCGCCTGTTTACTTCTTGCCCGGCTTACAGTTTCCAGATATCGGTGTTGTACTGGCGGATGGTGCGGTCGGAGGAGAAGAAGCCTGCCATCGCGGTGTTTATCAGCATTTTTCTACCCCATGCGGCTCTGTCTTTGTAGTCTGCAAGCGCCTGTTCTTTTACCTTTATATATTCCTTGAAATCCAACAGTGTCATGAACCAGTCTTTGCTAATAATTTCATGGTGCAGACGGGCTAAGTTTTCTTCATCACCATACTGCTTTAACTCATCTGAAACGATAAAATCAACACATTTTTTTATCATTTCATCCTTTTCATAAAGGTCCTTTGCACAGTAATCGGCATTTTTGTAATGCGCGATGACTTCGTCACTGGATGCACCAAAGGTATAGATATTGTCTTTGCCGACAAGCTGTGCAATCTCGACATTTGCACCGTCAAATGTTCCGAGTGTCAGTGCACCGTTTAACATAAATTTCATATTGCCCGTTCCAGAAGCTTCCTTGGAAGCCAGCGAAATCTGCTCTGAAATGTCGCACGCCGGAATCAGCTTTTCCGCCATCGTCACATTATAATTTTCCACCATGACAACCTTTAAATACGGACTGACATCCGGGTCATTTGCAATCAATTCACCCAGGCACAAAATTAAGTGAATAATATCTTTTGCAATCGTATATGCTTTTGCCGCCTTCGCACCGAAAATAACAGTAACCGGAGTATCCGGAATATTTCCGGCCTTAATCTCAAAATATTTGTAAATGACATACAGTGCGTTCATCTGCTGGCGCTTGTACTCATGCAGGCGCTTTACCTGAATGTCAAAGACCGACTGCGGATTGATTTTTACACCGCATTTTTCCTGCATATATGCAGCAAGACGTTTCTTATTTTCCACCTTGATTTCAAGCATGCGCGCAATCACATTTTCATCATCTGCATATTTTATAAGCTGTGAAAGTTCCCCTGCTTCCTTTTTAAAATCTGCACCAATCAGTTCTTCAATATAGGCGGCCAGTGCCTGATTGCAGTGCAGTAACCACCTTCTGAACGTAATGCCGTTGGTTTTATTGTTAAATTTTTCAGGATAAATGCGGTAAAAAGATTTCAGTTCTTCCTGCATCAAAATCTCCGTATGCAGCTTTGCCACCCCATTTACACTGAAACCATAATGAATATCAATATGTGCCATATGCACACGGTCGTTTTCGTCAATAATGTAAACGGAAGAATCCGTATAACGGGCGCGTACATTTTCATCAAGATAACGGATAATCGGAACTAACTGCGGCACAACCTCCTCAAGATAGTCCAGCGGCCATGTTTCGAGTGCTTCTGCAAGAATCGTGTGATTTGTGTATGCACACGTCTTTGTCACCACCTCTGCCGCCTCCTGCATCGTCATCACACTGCCGTCAATGTCTTTCTGCGTTGTTAAAATGCGGATTAATTCAGGAATAACCATTGTCGGGTGCGTATCATTAATCTGAATCACCGCAAATTCATTCAGATTCTTTAACGTCTTTCCCGCTTTTTCACATTTCCTGCGGCATTCTGAAAGAATCAACTGTGCGGCGTTGCTTACCATAAAATACTGCTGGTAAATGCGCAATAACTGTCCGGCTCTGTCGCTGTCGTCCGGGTATAAAAAGAGCGTGAGATTCTTCTCAATCGCATTTTTATCAAAATCAATGCCGTCGTGCATCGGTATTTTTTCATCAACCGTGTCGATATCAAATAAATGCAGTTTGTTGACCCTGCCCTCGTAACCTGTCACATCAATGTCATACATTCTCGACATGACGGACAATTTGCCAAACTGTACCGGGTACTGCACCTCCGTCTTCGTCAGCCAGCTTTCCTTTTGAATCCAGTAATCCGGCTGTTCTGTCTGCTTATTCTGTGCAAACACCTGACGGAACAGCCCCAGATGATAGTTGATGCCAATGCCGTCCCCGTTTAAGTTTAATGTGGCAATGGAATCCAAAAAGCACGCTGCCAGCCGTCCCAGTCCGCCATTTCCAAGTGACGGCTCCGGCTCGGCTTCTTCGATTTGTGCAATATTCTTTCCATTTTCCTCTAATTCCTGCGAAATCTGCTCATACAGCCCCAGATTAATCAGGTTGTTTGACAGCAGCTTTCCAATCAGAAATTCTGCGGAAATGTAATACACTTTCTTGCCGTTTTCTTTTTCCTGCCGCTCCTGCGCTTCTTTTCTTTCTTCCGTGACTTTCTTTACCAGTGCCAGCAGTGCCGTATAGACCTGTTCGTTACTGCACTCTCTGATAGTCTTTCCATACATTTTGTTACAAATTTCTGCTATGCTCATACTTCTCTCCACTCCTATTTTTATTTCTGATTATTTTTCGATAATTCTGATTATTATTATATATTTCTAAGATTTTTTATCTTGCATAATTACCGCTTAAAATAATACAATACTATCATACTTTTATATCATGCTACCAGGGTCAAAATATCTGAACCCACATGAGCTTGCTCATAGGCGGGTGCTATGTGCCAGTGGCACATGTTTAGCACGGAACAATCCATAGATATCATAGTTGAGGCTTTTGACCCCAACATCATATCATGATATACAAAATATATGAAATTGGCGTTTGTGCAGTAAATCTGCGGATTGGAGGGGCTATGCACATATTAGAATATGAAAATTACGAAGAAACGAAAAAACACTATGATACGGATTTTTCCTATAATACTTATCCTTGCTCGATTCCGCTGGATTTTCCGTGTGTGCCGATGCACTGGCACCGTGAAACGGAAATTATTTATGTAAAGAGCGGCAGGGGAATGGTCAATGTCGATGGTATTTCCTACCCGGTTGTCAAAGACAGCATTGTCTTTATTCTGCCGGGCAGGCTTCATTCCATTGCGCAGTATGAATCGGAAGCATTTTCATACGAAAATATCATTTTTGATATGCAGATGTTAATCCCAAAAGAAGGGGATACGATGTCTTTTAACTTTTTTCACCGCCTGCAAAATTTCCCCGAAGATTTTCCGGTTTTAATAGACCGGGTTCCGAAAGCGCACCGCGCTGTTCAAATCTGCCTTGATCGGATTGACGATTTGCGTACCACCTATCCTGCCGGGTATTATCTCGGCATTAAAGGCTGGCTGTATCAGTTGTTTTTTATTCTGGAATCAGAGATTCTTGCACCGGATAAAATGCATGAAATTACAACTTGTGATTTACCGCAGCAAAAAAACAGTGCTGTTTCCTCCCGGAAAAACGGTTATTTTAAAGAAAATACGAAGGAAAAGCTGTGCCTGATTACCGATTATATTGCAAATTACTACCCACAAAAAATCAGTATTGAGCAGATTGCGGCAGTCTGCGGTTTCAGCAGCTCCCATTTCATGAAATTTTTCAAGCTGTATATGGGAAAGCCCTTTATTGCTTACTTAAATGAGTACCGCCTAATCCGTGCCGCGCACCTGCTGTGTGCATCAGATGATGACATTCTTGCGATTTCCCTGGAATGCGGTTTTGAAAATGTATCTTATTTTAACCGCTTATTCCTGCGCGAATATCATATGACACCGTCCAAATTCCGGCAGGCGCGCAGAAACTGATGCTGCTTTTATATCTTATGCACGTTTTTAAGATAATTTAAAAAACCTTTACACCCTGCCACCACATCATTCCATGTCTGTGTAAAATCCCCGGAATACCACGGGTCTGCGATTGATTTGCCGCGGCGGCTGATTGTCTGGCTGATTGAATTGCTGCTTTTATTTTTAGTCTGAAGCTGACTCTCCTCTTGAAGTTCGTCTGCATAATCTAACAACAGATGAATTTTTCCTTCGGTATCCGCGCCTGTGATACGCTCTGTGTTACGGATGTTGTTGGTATCCGCACAAAGCAGGTAGTCATAGTGATGATAATCTTCTTTTGTCACCTGTCTGGCGCGCTTGCCCGCAAAGTTGGTGTATGCGGTCTTTCCAATCCCATGCTTTTTTAGTTCTGCCTGCGCCGGCGGATAGATTGGATTTCCTTTGCCGTTCCAGATTTCCTCTGTGCTGGTCGCCGCCGAAGCGATTTCAAATTGTTCTGTCAAGCCACGCTGTTCCACCATGTCTTTTAATACGAATTCTGACATTGGGGAACGGCAGATGTTGCCGTGGCAAATAAAAAGTACTTTTAACATAATCTCTATATTCCTCCATAAGCCTCAAAAACACTGATATTACATGGTTTTTCGGGCTTTCGGTTTTTCTTCATTTTTTCATAAGTCTCTATAAATCTATGTAACTACACCACCAAGTGGTGTAGTAAATGGTGTAGTAAACTTAAAATACTACCACCATATTTGCTGTTTATCCAACAGCAAAACCTCTGTCTTTTTTTGCTTCAGGGGAATGGCGAAACTGTGAGATTTCCGCCATCTGCTCCGCAGCGTGTGCGTAGCTTGCGTGGGTGTAAACATTCAGTGTCACGCCCGCATCCGAGTGACCCATCAGGTACTGAAGGTTTTTAATGTCCATGCCGTCATTTGCATAGTTCGTGCAGAAGGTGTGCTGGAACACATGAGGGGTGATGTGCGGCAGAGGGCTGTCCGGATGAAGCTTCTTGTACTTCTTCATCGCCCAGCACATCTCGTTTTCGATGTGTAATGCTACTTTGGGATTCCCGTTCTTGTCCAGCATGATGAAACCGCTGTAACCGTCTACCATAGGCTCTGCCTTGACCTTAGGGCGACGCTCCAGCATCTTTTTCAAAGAAGCATACACCGTTTCGTTCATCGGCAGGAAGCGGCGGCCGCTGCTTGTCTTGGTTTCCTCAACATAGTATTTTCCGCCACGCTCACGAATCAGCTGGTGATCCACACGGATTCTGCGATTTTTGAAATCCAGGTCTTTTCGGGTCAGACCGCAGAACTCGCTGACTCTCATGCCAGTTTCCAGAAGTACCACGAACTCATCGTAGTATTTGCAGTAGGTATTGTCTTTCTCAATGAAATTCATCCAGATTCCCAAGTGTTCCTCGGTGAGTGCAACTCTCGGTACCGTATCATTGACTACTACATCTGTCAGTTTGAAAACAAACGGATTCTTTCTGACAGCATCCTCATCATAGGCCATCTGAAATGCGGGCTTGATAACACCTCGCACACTGCTGATGGTACTAAAGCCTCTGCCATCCTTTTGCAGCTTTGCAAACCACTGTTTCGCATCCGATACTTTGACAGTGCTGATTTTGCGGTAGCCGAAATCTTCTTTTTTGACCAGATTCAAAACAAACCGATAGCCAACCTGTGTATTGTAGCGCACACCTTTCTTCAAACTGATGTACTTCTCCAATAGCTCAATGACCGTAATCTGTCCTGCTTCATAGTCAATTCCATCGTCAATCTGCTTCTGAATTTCCTTCTCTTTCTGACGAAGCTCCTGCAAGGTAGGGGAATAAACGCATTGTCTTTTCCCTCGGCAATTTGTGTACCTGTACTGATAGATCCCGTCCTTTCTCTGGCTTTCTCCTGCTTTCAAGATACGCCCTTTATGATCTTTTCGTTTTTCGCTCAATTTCGATCTCCTTTCTTTCAAAAGGAGCCTCGATGTGACACCTACATTGTATCACACCAAGCTCTCTTTTTCTATTACAGATCTGCAGATATTAGATGGAAAACACCTGCTCAATATATTTATCAAATAGGTGTTTTTTGATTAGCCGCTTATTGCCCACCCAAAGAACAAAATTGCAGTTCTTGTCGTTGGTAATCTCACGCAGCTTACCGGTTCCAATGCCGGAATATGCTGCCGCTTCTTCCAATGTCAAATTTGCTTTTTCCCAAATAGGAATTTCTTTCATACAATGTCTCCAATCTCTATATCCAAGTGGCAAAGTGGCAGGTTTTGGGGTCTATAAGACCTTTGCCGCTTCACAGAATGCCGGTTCATTGTTTAAACCAGATCCACCAGTCTTTTCCCTGACGCTCACTTGCGATTTTATCTCCCATAGAATTTCTTGCCAGACGCACCGTGCGCTCAGAAATTCCTCGTTCGGCTGCTTCCTTATTGATCTCTGCAATGGAAACTTTTCTGCCCTCAGACAAAAACTCATCTATCAGCTTCACCGCCTGTTCCTGCTTCAGCTCTGTTTTATTGCCCTCGCCACCGGCAAGCAGATCTTCTGCGCTGATGTCATAGGCTCCAATCCAACGGAAGCCCTTTTCATCTCCCAGAGAAAATGCCAAGGACTGCCCAGGCGGGGCCAGAGAACTTTTCTCATGGACAATCACCCGGGTGGTCGGATCTGTCTTTACCTTGCCGATAAACAACAGGCTTCTCACCACAGCAGTAATGTCAATAGAACCAAGTCCACGGTAGGTGCTTTGGCTGCCTGCTGCCTTATTCAGATGACCGATCATCACAATGGCGCAGTTGGTAGCTTGTGCCACATCGGCCAGCCTACGGAAGATCGGGCGTACCTCATTTGCCCGGTTCATATCCACATTGGCTCCAAGAAAAGCCTGTAATGGATCAATGATAACCAGACGGGCATGATTCTCTCTGATTGCATTTTCAATACGCTCATCTGCCAAGGTCAGCGGATTGTTCGCATCGTCAATAACCAGCACTCGCTCCAGATCCGCCTCAGCTGAAAGCAACCTCGGCTTTACCGTATCCCCCAGACCATCCTCGGCTGTCTGAAAAATCATATTGAATGGTTCAAAAGGCTCCATCTGAGGCAAAAACTTTCGGTTGGTGCAGGCTGCCGCAAGCTGCATAGCAAAGAAGGTTTTCCCCTCGCCGGGGTTGCCCTGAATAATCGTCAGCTTTCCAAATGGGATGTAGGGATGCCAAAACCATTCCACCTCTGTTTGCTGAACCTCGCTCATGCGAATCATGGGAACCGCTTTCTTTTCCGATTCCCCACGCAGCATGATCCTTCGTGAAATATATTTTCCGTCCGGAAGCTTGTCCTTTTGCTTCAAAACTTCGTTCCAGTCTTTCTCGCATGGGGTCAGACGAATAACCGTCATATATTCGGGAATACTTTCTAACAGACGGTTTACGGCATCATTACCGGCTTTATACGAGTCGGTGCAGATATAAACGGTTTCTATATTCTTGCGTTCAGAAAGAAAACCTTCCAGCGCCTTCGCTCCCACACCGCCCAAGGATAGATAATTTCGGGGTTTCCAGTCCTTCGGGTACAGAGCGATAAAGGACATCAGATCAATCGGCGCTTCAAACACAAACAGGCTTTTTCCATCGCTGCGATAGGCAAAATTGTGGGACTTGTCCGAACCTTGTACATCCATACGAAAAGAACCTTCCGTCCCTTTGCAGTGGGTATAACGGGGAATCCCCGTTTCATCCTTTCCTACAAACACGATGTTGTGGTGCCGGGCATCCTCATAAATCAGTCCTTCCTTATAGAACTCCTGAACCAGTTCTTCCGGAATGTTTCGCTGACGGAGATAGGCCATCGCTCTTGCAACATATCGGTTTCTTGGCGGAAGTCTGAAATCTTCCGAAGGAGCAGCTGCTGCGCCGTTATTTGCCGGTGCTTCTCCAATCAGCATCAACATTGCTTCCGAGAAGGTTTTCCCAAAGAACTCCATTACAAATTCAACAGGGTAGCCTCCTTTGCTCTGGCTATGGCGGAACCATTTGTTTCCCTGAATGGTCAAACTGTCATGCCGTTTCCATCGGTACTCGTTTCCGCTTTTTATGACCTGCTCACCGTGTGAGCATAAAAATTCTTTCAAATCAACCTGGTTGGCACGGTCGATCTGTTCTTGCGTATAACTCATATTCCACCTCCTGCTTACAATACAGTTTCTGTTTTTTGGTTTTATTGTGATGCAGCATTTCGGGATGGGTTTCACGCATCGCCTGATCCACATCGCCCTTAATCTGATACAGCATCGTCAGATCCTTTTGCAGCAGCTTATATTCCTGGTATTCAGCTTCTCGCTGTGCCGACAGTTCGGAAAATTCTTTCTGCCAGGCATCCAAAGGAAAAGGATCTTTTTCAAAGCCACTCTCTTTCAGTTTTCGCTTTACCATATAAAACCGGCGAAGTTCACCTTCGTGTTCCGCCTTATACTTCTCCTTGGCTCTAGTAAAACGATATTTTTCTTTCTTCATTTCATCCAAGACCGGCTTTAACGCAGCATGGGTCTTTGCATCCTCCATCAGCTGCTGAAGTTCTTTCAAACGAGTCTGTTTCCGGTGCATGGAAGCTTTTCTGCTTTCCACCGTATCGCTGACAGAAGAAAGATGTTTTTCAAAATCGCTGAGCGTCAGAACCCCTCGCTGTTTCAGATAATCGCACTCATTCATAAAACGCTTTAGGTTGTTTTTCTTCGCTTTAGCTTTTCCTCTGGCATACGTCATTACGGTTTGATTGCGCAAAGCATGAGCATCACTGAGCAGCTGAGCAAGGTAAACCTCCTGCGGTTCTTTCAAAATTGCCTTTGCTTCCGCAAGCCATTCTTTCAGTGCCGCAAGGGTGGCTTGTATGTTGCGGATCATCCGGTTGGTGGCCTTGATCCAGCGGTTCAATTCGCCTTTTTCGGTACGGATACCTTTCTTCTCCATCTTGCGAACGTGCGGCCCTTCATGGACAGTCGGGATCAAATCCAGCCCCTGATCTACATAAGAACGATGATCAATGCGGCAGTCCAGCCCTTTTTCTTCCAATCGGGCATTGACCATATCTGCCCAGGCTTTACGCCATAAGTCCAGCGTTTCCGGCTTGCCCCAATTTGTAGTTGGAACAGCATCGAAAGCCCAGCTGCCATCTTCTTTTTTGATGCGGTTGCCATCCTTGTCCAAATGATAAACCCGGTGCTGTTTTGCTCCCCAGGTTCCGTCAGCGTTCAACGGACGAATGGGAACCAGAACGTGAAAATGTGGGTTGGGAATGCCGCCGTCTCCACGGTCAGGCTGATGTACTGCAAGATCGCAAATCATGCCGTCAGAAACAAAGTATTTCTGTACAAATTCTCTTGCCAGTGCGATGTTCTCATCTAAAGAAAATTCATTTTGCAGCGCCATGTCAAAGCTGTAGGCAAGCTGTGCCTTGTAATGCTTTTCAATTTGCTCCACTTCATTCCAAAGGGTGTACCTGTCAGAAAATCTTTCAGGCGCATATTCCGGAAGAATAATTTCCGAAAGAATCACGCCGCCTTTCTTGGTATAATCATGGGTTTCTCCATCCCAGAGATTATGCAGTTTCTCACCGGCACGATAGGCAGCACTGGCAACAGCTGTGCGCCCCTCGCTGCGTTTGATCTGCTCTACATGGAAGTGATACAACGCCATTAGCGATCACCTCCCGCCTTGTGGTTTTGCGCAGCGGTGTTCACCAATTGCTGCACCGCAGGCAGCGCAAAAACCTGTTCCATCAGAGAGTAAAACTCTACCCTTGTCAGGGAGTCTGCCTCTTTGGAAATGCTTTGGATGGCGCCGCCCATATTGCAAAGATGGTGCGTGCGCTGGCAGTCGGCTTTCTTTTCCAGATGCCGCTTGCGATTTTCCAGAAGCTGAATCTTGTTTTCATACTGTTTCACCTTCAATCGTGCGGCATCTAATTGCGCCAAAGTTTTTTCTTTGTTTTCCATTTTTCTTTCGCTCCTTGTCTTTTATTCATCCTTGCCCAAAGCAAGGTATGTAAAAAGAGATAGGCGGCAGCCGCAAGAATTATCTCTTGACCGGAATGCAATTCCGCAATATGTGAATGTGTTCAGACACAGGAGCATTTACCTTCGGAGAACGCACATACCGGAATGGAATAATCGGTATAGAAGTGCGCCCTTAGTTCCTAAGGGAAGTTGGCTTGCTTCAACTTTTTATAATCTTGTATCCATGAAGACTTCTGTGATACGTATTCTCTATACTTATGATTTTAATCTATATAGAGCAAAAAACTATGGACTGGTAGGCATGGTTATGCGCACAATTTGTCCATGGACAAGCACAAGAAAGCCGCTGTGATGCGTTTTGCTCATCACAGCGGCTTTTGATATTATTTCGTTTTTTCGTTCTTCTCTTTCAGCAAATTTTCCTTGAGTTCCAAAAGCTGTTCAACCTGATCGTCAATTTCTCGTATCAAAAAATCATAATTTCTTTCTTTTTTGATTTCTTCTCCCAGAATAATATAATCGACTGTTGTGTCAAAGAAATTAACGAGATCTACAACAAAATCTACTGATGGCCTACGCAAGCCACATTCAATCTTTGCTACAGTATTGGAACTGACATTAAGTTTGTCCGCAAGTTCTTCTTGCGACAAGCCCTTTTGCTTGCGAAGAAGCTGAATTCTTTTTCCCGTCTCTTTAGGATTCATCTTCATGGGGGATACCTCTTACTTTAATAGTTACAATAACAACAAAATTCTTCTTCAAGTACTCGCATTCTTTAGTTTCTCAAGATGAGCCTGATTATACGACACAAATCTTCTAGGAGTGTGTCTGCTACTAGCTACAGACAAGAATTGCTGTTCTATATTTACAATGATGTCACTTTCATGTACCGTAGCAATGCAATCGGCACAAAGAGCCTTATAGGAACCTTCAGTATTGAACAAATTTTCGCCATTAAGGGTGAAAAGATAAACATAATCACCATAAATTAGTACACCAATAGTCGGACGCAATGTCAAAACTTATTCATCTGATTCTTTGAATTTCCCTTTGCTTTGCATAAACTTATGCTTTGGCAACGTGATAGGGTTTTGCATTGCTATTATTTTAATTGGAACAAATTCATCCTCGTTTTCAAAGTGCCCACTTAATACATAAGCGCTAGCTTTCATCTCTAGTGGGTCAATTTCTTGATTTAGATTAGCAAGTGCGTCGATCAAATTACTGTATTCTGTGTTAATAAGGTTGCTTGCTTCATTCAACTTATATATTGTCTTTCCGTTAGCAGAACCATCATAAGCAGATACATCTAAAAACTTATTGTCAAAGCAACCATTTTCCCCAACATAACGAGACTTTATCTCTAGCACAAAATTATCTAGTCTGCCAACTGAGCCAAATGCAATTTCTCTCCCGGTATACACCGTCCCCACTCTTCTTGATGATTGAATTTACAAAACTCGAAGAGACCAATTACTGGCAAGACTCAATTTTTTAATAATGTCACGAACAACGTTTAACAAAATGGTCCTCCTCTCGTACTAAAAAGCAGCAAAACTTTTTGCTACCGCCAACAGTTCCTTAAATGAAGTTACAACATCCTCACAGTCGGATTCTGCCCCCCAGCTTATTCTTACCGAGTTTTCAATTTTTTCAGTCGGTATGCCCATAGCAGTTAGAACATAGCTAGGTTCATATGACTTGGAATTACAAGCTGATCCGTTAGAAATGCCGCAATATTGCTTAGTAGAAAGCATTAATGCTTCAGATGACACTCCGTTGAAGCAAATATTTAAAGTGCTTGGTACGCAATAATTCTGATCTCCGTTAATTTCGCACTTAACTCCGGATGCGTTAAGTTCTTCTAATAAAGCATTTTTAATTGTTAAGCATTTTTCTTGATTCTGCTTATACTCTGATGCCACCAGTGCACACGCAGTACCAAGCCCTACAACCAAAGCAACTGGTATCGTCCCTGGACGAATACCTCGTTCTTGTTGTCCTCCATACATAATTCCTTTTACTGGTGGCAGTTTGTACCGTTTCTTGCGTAAAACCAGTGTTCCAACACCTTGTGGTCCGGCTATTTTATGTGCGCTCATTGAAAGCATGTCATATTTAATTGCTTTGAGTTCATCTACCAATTTACCAAAGCTCTGTGTCGCATCAATATGGAAGAATGTTTCTTTATCTGCCAAAAACTCGCCAATCTCTTTTATAGGTTGAATGATACCGGTCTCATTGTTCACATGCATAATACTTACTAGTACGGTATCCTCTCTTACTAATTCTGTAACCTCTTCAACAGATACTCGTCCATCAGCTTTCGGATTCACATAGGACACCTCGAAACCCTGCTGTTCTAGTGCTTTACAAGTTCCTAAAACAGATTTGTGTTCTACTGATGTTGTTATTATGTGCTTTTTTCTGGTCTTTTCCGCATACTCCCTTAACCCCTGAATCGCAATATTGTTGCTCTCAGTAGCACCGCTAGTAAAGAACACCTCATCCTTATTAACACCAAGCAAAGACGCAACTTCAGCTCTTGCAGTTTCAACTGCCCGTCTTGCATCATCGCCAAAAGTGTGTGTTCTGCTATCTGCATTTCCTGGCGTATTTCTATATATTTTTATCATCTCTTCCAAGACACGCTCATCAATCGGTGCTGTTGAGTTGAAATCTAAATATACTCCCAAAACTACACCTCCAGAACAAGATTTAACAAATCATCCAAGCTTTTGATAAAGTTTGTGCCCGATAGGTATGAAATGCCCCTCTCTAAATGCAACTTAAAATACTTAGAAACAGTTTCATCATCTGTAGGAAGATTTTTCTTTATGCACCAAGCTTTAATCAAAGCCTCATATAATTCGCTATACTCTCCGCCAAACGTATACCATGACATTTCAACATTACTATCCGCAATAATAGGAATATCGGTAGGTATCGTATTTTCCTTCAACGAATAGCAAAGCGCCCAACGACATAGCACATTCCAATTTTTTATTCCAGTCTTTCCCTTCAACCTTGAAAGGCGGTCTTTTGACTGATTGGAAAGCTTAATTTGTTTTATTATCATATCAGTCACCTAAAAAATAGCCTTTCTTTATTTTTGAACACTTTAATTCGTCATCATATACCAAGGTGAATTCATCACCGACGGTATCCTTCATAATTTCGTAGTAATGCTTATCAATTTCTGAATCAGTAGACAAGATAATAGTCTGATCACTCGCATTCGGGAAATATGTCTTAATTAAAGCTACACGGTGTACGGAATCCATTCTTGATAATGGCGTATCTATAATCACTGGCAGCTTCTTCTTAGAACAAATTGCTAATGCCCAAAGAAGAGAAATAACCATCAGCTGTTTCTCGCCGGCAGATAAAGATTCTTTGGGAACAATCTGATTATCCGCATTTAGATAAACAAAATCCAGAGTAACAGCATCCATATCAATCCGACTAATCAAGTTCTTTTTGTTAGCCAACTGCTTATAGCATTTTGTCATTGTTTCTGCTAATGTTCCGATTTTTTTCTTTTGTAAACGGATTTTGTATTCAGCCAAGGCTTGAGTTGCATGATGTGCGTATTTTAAGATTCTACCGTTATCATCATCACTTTCTAAGTTTGACAACATGTTTTCGACAAAGCGGTTATACTCCGAAGTTGCTCGCATAACATCGCCATTTAATCCAGTGCGCTGTTTTTGGGCTATCTCTAAAGAGGCCTCGTGTTCGATTATCTCTTGTTCAAGAGTTTTGATTTTTTTATAGATCTTAGACAAAACTTTTTCATCTATATCCACACTTAGGTAGCTATCGATCTCGTCTATCTTGGCAATTCCTTTTTGGCAAGTTGCCATGTTTTGCAACATATTGCCCTGAGCATTCATTAACCCATTTCCAAGCAACAATGTTAATTGATAAAAGCTCTGATCCGAGATATCAAATACAATTTCTGTACTTTCCTCAGCAGCTTTATTTTCCACATAGGAAATAAAGTCCCTAACACTGTTGCTATCCCCGCCGTCGCTATATGTTTCAAACATAGAGTGAATCTTATCAACTGTGTAGCCAAGCAACTTTGTCTCATGCTCTTTGGCAGCTTGAACACTTATATCTTCAAGTAAATCTTTCACCAGCAAAAGTGGTAATTCGCTTGCAGCCACTCCAATTAAAGTTTCTTTTCCTTGTTCAACTTTTGCTACAAGTGCTGTTCTCTCGGTAAACAAATCTTGTCTCTGAACAACAATGTCTCCACCTTTTGAAGTGTAATCAACTTTTGCCTTTTCTAATTTTTTTCTGGCCTCTTCAATTTGTGCTGAAGTTTCGGCAATACGATCATCAATGATTTGCAGTGCAACTTCAGTCTGGTTTTTTCGTTCTCGAAGTATTTTCAATTCTTTTGTATGGACTTGATCATTAGATCTTTTTCCAACTCTATTTACAATTCGAGAAATATCATTATCCAAAAGATCCAAAACAGATATTCCTAGAAGAGTCTTAATTGACTCTTTCATCTGAGCGTTGGTATTTTCTACCGCCAATTCGGCAATTTTTTCTCCATCAAAGAAGAAAAAGCTGGACAATCCACTAGGGAGGATATTTTCAATAAACATCGCCCAGTTATCTGTTAAAAATGTATTGTCTTGTCCATCTTTTTTTACCTGAATTGTTTCTCGAGTTCTTTGTCCGTTTCCAGGCCAAGAACGTCTAATCAGGTATCTCTCATCTGTCTCTTTTTCAAGCTTAAACTCTAACTCAACATATGTTTCCAAGCTGCCATCAGCAGTATTAACAAATGCTTTAAGATACTGTCCGTAACTTGAATATTTGCTTTCACTATACGCAAATGAATTTGCACCATACAAAGCAAGTAAGACGCCTTCCAAGAAAGTTGTCTTGCCTCTACCGTTCATACCTCCGATTAGAACAACAGGCTTTGAAGATTCAAATTCAAACACATTATTTCCGGCATACACGCCGAAATTATGGAATGTCAGTTTTGTTATTATCATTAGAATTCTTCTCCTACGATTGCGGACTCTTCTGAAACTTCTCCTTCAAACTCTTCAGCCTCACTTTGAATATGAGCAAAGAATTTATCATTGAATTTTCCGCCTAATTCTTTTTTTCTAGTAATACGATCTTCGTAATACCTTGTTGCATCTTCTTCATTCATATAAAATGTATGAGAAATGCACTTTTCTAAATCATCCAAAATACCTTTTCGTTGATTAAGGCTATTTGACTGATTTTCTATATCAATCATGCTATATAGCATTTCAAAGATCAGTTCTTCTTCTGGGAATAAATCTTCACAAACCGACTTTAGTACATCCCATTCATCTTTTCTGAAAGCTTCTGAACCTACCCATTCTGGATCCAAAAACTTTTTCCCTGTCGCACCTTCAAAAATGGCTGGCAAAGAATCATCAAATTCGTGTTTGTCAAAGACCCATATACGACGAATTGCTCGCAATTCCTCCATTGTAATCAGAGAAACATTATCAAAACCTTCTGGTCCTTCTTGTTTGATTTCTTCTTGCATACGAAGCAATCTCTCTAACCAAGCCTCACGAATTTCCTTTTTGTAAGGTCCATGATGTAAACGACCAAAACTTCCTTGAAGGAAGCCACCCATTTTTCTAAAGCTTCGTCTTTCTCGGTCTTGTTCTTCATCGCCAAATTCATTTCGAAACTCAAGTAAAGGGGTCATCCAGGCTTTCTCTTCGTCATTTGCTATCATTGCTTCCATAGATTTGTCTTTTTCTACCATTGTACAAACCCAACAGCCAAATCTACTTCTACCGCAACTTGGTAAATCTTTTTCTACCATCATCGGGCATTCATTGTCTGCCGTTGCACCTTTATACAAAGTAAGCAATTCCTGATTAGAGTATCCCCATGGATTTTTATATTGCATAAGGAATATCCACACATCATCATCTGTCCATTCAGCCAATGGTGCAAACACAAGTTCATTTACCATTGTAGGATTCGGACTCAACAACTCTCTAACTCGTTTCTTTTCATAATTTGCCATAGTCTTAGCACGATTAGCACTTTCCGCTTTTCGTGTGCCTAAAACCATAATTATTTCACCATGTTCAGCAATCTTATCTTTAACGAATTTATTTACAGGTTGTATTTTCAGCCTATCAGTACACCATCTAAATTTTTTTCTTGGAAATGGGTATCCTCGACCTAAAAGATTAACCCAAAATGTATTGTCATACTCTGGGGTTAATCTATGTGGTACGAAAGGCAATCCTTGTTCAGTTGCTGCGTCTTCCATTTTTTTCAAAGACTGTATTGCCCATTGTGCAACCACAGGAGACTCAACAAGAGTATCCGTATTTATAATATGAATTGTTTTTTTCCTATCTTCAGCTGGAAGTCCTTGAATTGCTAACCATACAAGCTGAAGTGTAGCTGTGCTGTCTTTACCGCCTGAGTAACCAATAACCCAAGGGATATCATCGACTTGGTAAAGGTTCCTGACAGTCTGCATCAATTTATTTACATCTTCTCTATTTATCGACATTTAAAATCATCCGCCCATTCATTTATTTATATTCTGCAAAAATTTCTTTTCACGCATTGATTCATCATGATCAAGCGGAATGTTCAAACTAGTTTTAATAACATTTGCCGTCAAGATAATTGCCGCATCATTGTTTATCATTCTTCCATTTGCACGGATGGTTCTCAATTTCCACGACGGAGCACTTCGTCTCCAATCAATCTCTCGTAACAAACGCAAACGATCAGCCATATTTTCGTCTCTGTGAGTAAAGAAATAGTTTCCTATTCGTCCCAGTGATTGTATGACCACGGCTTGCGTAATGATATAGTTTTCTCGCAAATCAACTTTGCTAATTTCCTTGCTTTGAAGTTCATTCCACTGCGTCATATTATCCGCTACTAACATCCAAAACTCGGTCAAGAATTCTTGTGCATCTTCAGAATTGTCTTTTTGAATTATTCTTTTATTTGCAGAGTAAAAAGTATTCAAAGTGAACAAATTTGAAGAGTATTTCCCTAAAATGTCCTTTTCCTTATCCGTATAAGTATTGATAAATGGAACTTTAGAAATAACCTCTCGTGTAATTACTGCCAAATCATCACGAGAATCATACAATTCTGCAATAGAGTTTGATGTTTTTACGGCATGTTTATTTAGATCCGTAAAAATCTGTTGGCTTCTCTCTAATCCTTTATCTTCAAAAAATACTACAGAAATCGTTTCATCCCCAAGTGATTCATCATTTGATAATGCTTCCAGAATAGCTGCTTTTCTATGCTGTCCATCGTTAATCAAAAAAACAGCATCCATGGAAACTTCCAAAACACCAATATCGGCGTTCTCTTTCGTAGAGATAAACTTGAAATCCCCATCAATAGATGCTGCCAGAGCAGAAAACACATAATCATCACGGTTATCCAAAATATACTTGCTGATAACTGGTATTCTTGTTGCATTTAATCGTCGTTGTGCCCTGTATTCAGGCAAAACATATTCATCATCCGAAGGAAATAATCTCGGAATCATCTTTAATGGAACCATTCCTATATAATATTCTCGTTTAGCTTGGATTCCTTTAACCACAGGAAAACGATATACAAAGTCCATAACAACCTCCCACACATAGCAAAACGCTATACTTAAGTAGACTACTTAAGTATAGCGTTTTATTTGCATTTTGTCAATGAATCATGTGCCTACCAATGGGTTTTACTCATTTGGAAACATTGACTTATAAAGCTCCCAAAATGCCTTATCATGAATGTATTTAGGCTTAGAATTTCCTATTTTCACAATACTGTAATGCTTATTGAGTCCCTTAATATCATTATACAAAATTTGGCTATCAGAACTCTTAGCTTCTACCTGGAAGACAAATTCAACGTCAGAGCTTTTTAAATCAGCTACATTATGAACGACCCATGTCAGAATATACTTTGAATAGTCATCTTCGCCTGCGCCAAAATGCTTTAGGAACTGCGTAGACAGTATGGTGCCAACTCCAAACTCTCTTCCTTCTTTCAGTATTTTTTTCAATGCCGGGAATCCTTCGCTCATAAAGTTATCTGCTTCATCTACCAGAATCAACTTGGTAATTTGGCGATATTTATTATTGAGCTTACTTGAACCCGCTGCCTGCATTTGCGAATAGAACAAATCCAAAGTAATCGCTACGATTAGACTTTGAATATCAGCATCATATCCCGACAAATCAATTACAACAACACCTTTCAATAAATCGAAAAGCGATTGTGTCTTGCTTGCGGCACCTTCAAAAACCTGAAACTGATACAGCTTATCCATGACTGCTGCCAACGAGTCATTCTTCTTTATATCCTCGTTGTTAGCATACAAGCTGTAAACCATATCAAAGGTCGGAGGAGAATTGTCCCATGTTGCCGGATTTGCCGGTATAATTCCTCGTGCAGCATAAGCATCAATAATACATTGAAATAGAGTATTCTGCTGCTTAGGTCCTAATGAGTACACCTTTGACAAAGTATCTTTAAAGGCATTTGCAGTATGTGTAGGAAGCAACGGCTTAAATACCTTTGATTTTGTAAGTGACAAAGGATTAAACGGAAGATGATATGGTTTCAATACCTTCGCATCTGTTGCCCTGATAAAGTCTTCTTTACTTTCGTTGTAATCTCCTTTGTAATCGAAAACTAGGATACCGATATCGTCACTTTCAAAGTTATCTTTACGCTTCTGGTACAACTGCGTAATCATAGATTTCGTGAACTGTGTTTTACCAGTTCCCATAGTGCCAATTATACCAGTATTCGTATGAAAGATCTGTTCTGTATCATTTGGGCACCAATAAAGTGGTTCTCCATTGGTAATGTCTGTTCCAAACAACACCTGCATTCCTTCTTTAGATTCAACAATGGTATCTCTCGGTTCTGCTGCTTCTTCGTTTTTATTAAAGTCCTCTGATTCAATCTGTTTATTGTCAGTACCATCCTGTACAGGTTCCTCAGCAACCTTACTAACACTATCAGTTTTCACGTCACTAACTGGCATGTAAGTAATATTACTTGAGATTTCACCTGCATCTCCAGTTACATCTTCCGGAATATGCACTGATTCTAATTGATACTCTCTTTTTAATCGTTTAGGCAATTCCTTTGTTGCAAGATCAAGATCCTGCTCAATTTCCTTCGCCGACAAAACCATATAAGAAGATCCTAGTTTTTCAGGCATTTCAAGCAAGCATATTCCTTCAGCATCGAGTTCTCCAGACTTGTTTAAAACATTAGTCCCGAAAGAAACCACAGTACCTTTTCCAATAAAGTCATCCATTGCATTAGAAATGGTATATCTCTCATTTAATAGATTTTCTCTATATTCATCAAGAACGGCATCCCAATTTTCGTCAGGATAAATTTTATAAAGCTTTAGTTTTTCACAACAAACCAAAATTAATTGCATGAAAAAGTTTCGGGACAATTTACGTTCCAATGCATTACGATTTTCATCGGGCCAAAGTGCATCATACAACCCCTTGTGAGTATTCTTTACTTGTTCCTTCGCCTTATCAATTACGGTTGGCTGATTAAGTCCAATTTTCACTTCAACTGGATGTAGATATATCTTGATGTTATCGTTTGGACCTTCAATACCAACCAGTAAAATATCATCACTTGTTGCTCGTTGTTCAAATCCTAGATTCCTCGCAGAGAGCATGCCATCTTTTTGTGACAAACCTGCACCACCAGATACTCTTAACATTTCCTCCAAAGAAATCGGAACCCATGTAATGTTCGGATGTTTGTAGTAAGCCATGCAAAGTTTTATAGCAGACAAAATACTCATTTTTTCTCTACTGAAGTAGCTATCCGCTGCACCTGTAAGCTTTTTGGCAGTTATTAAGCGAAGCATCCAACCACCATTAATTGCATTGAACAAACTAATAATACCGTTGATATTATCAATATTCGCTGTAACGCCTTTCTTTTGCAACTGGTCGGAAATGATTTCGTTGTACTGGTTTGATTTTTGCGTAACGGTGATGTCATCATATCCACTTGCAGATGTGTATTGGTCGCTATAATGAATAATCATCAATTCGTCATCAGTAACACCTTTCTTTTGGAAGAATGACAAATCGACTTTAGGATCAACAAAAACAACCCAGTTAGAAGACTTGTAAATCTTGCCCAGCTGTCCTTCTTGTCCCTGTTCAATTTCTGTGAAAATGCTGGAATTTGGTTCGTATGAGCTTCCAGAAAAAGCAACACGAAACGTTGCATTATAATATGCTGCCATACGAATCAACTGATTATTCTTTGCATCGGCGTACTTCGTTCCAAATCCAGTTTTATACCAATCGGCGTTTAATACGGATGGAGTCCCAGAGGTAATTCCACCTAACGAAATGCCTGTTGTAATTGCATCCATTCTACTTGCACCGGTATCTTCAGAAGATGCCATCTCATAAAATGTCAAATGTGCATACTCGTATTCGGTCTCATCAGGATTTTTATAGAAGCAACGGATTTTACTTGTCATAACTAATGCAAGTTCACTAGCGTCTTCAAGTTCTTTTGCTCCATAGCTATCTTTAATTGCTTGCTTCAATTTGTGCATATCTGCTAACAGTGAAAATTCATTATAACTTCCTTTTTTTGCATAGACTTTCACATCGAAGTTAAGCATATCATCATAATCAATGCCATCCTTAGCACTCTGAACATAGTATCTAATCAATCCTTGGAGAATCTCTCTACAGTCTCCCATGTTAATCAGATTAACACACAACAAACGATTTCCAATATCATCAAATAAAAAAGAAAAATGTTCTTTATACTGATTGATCTTATCGCATACCAATTTCTGAACAAAATTTCGTGCTCCTAAATATCTCCTGTTCGATGCAGGGGCATAATATCTCCATTCAGGGGAATGCTTTTGTTCAATGGCATGGTAAAGGTTCTTATCAGAGTCCTTAACAAAAGGTAGCAAATATAGCGCAGTGAGTTTCTCAACCAAATTTTCTCGAACTTCTCCTACTTGAGACTCATCAAGAAGCTTTAGCTGATATAATACGTTCAAAGGATGAAGAGGACTCATTTCTATCGTCCGTTCATCCGAATTTTTGATAACACACCCGATTAAAAGTGTCTGATTATCAACACTGGATAATGATTGCCCTTCCTTCAGCTGTTTGAAGTTGTCTTCTACAGCTGCCACATAATCACTAGCAGCGTTGTACAAAGCAGAATCTTTCTTGTAAAAGGCTAAACTTGGAACCGTTCTAAGTGTTTTTAACTCATTCAGCAATCTCAGATATGCATCATGTACATTAGCAGCGACATCCAATTTATACTCTTCTGCACCATCAATCGTTTCTCGAATCGCCAACCACTGCTTATCAACAAATAATTTTTCAGCTTCTATGGAAGACTTAAATGGATCTCTTGCAAAATACTCCTTAGTTCCAACAACTATTTTATTGCCAGCCCTATATTCCAAGCTTTTTTGCAACGAATGCTTCAACTTGAACGCAGAAATGCCAGTTAATTCAGTAGGTTTAGCAGGCTCATCTTGTATTTGGAGAGGTATCGCTATATTGCCTATCTTTAGCGAACAATCTAATGTTCCTGTATCAGAGTCGATTGCTTCTTCTCCGATCAAAACATTTAATGTTTTGTCATGTTCAGCTTCTAAAACCTTTCCTGGCTCCAATGCAACTTCTGTGACATCATGGTTAGGATTTATTAGTAAACTATCCTTTAATCCAAAAATCTGGATCTTGCCATTCTTAACATTTTTAGTCAATGAAAGGACATACGATGTCTGAATGTTCTCCAAATACGCCGGAAGAATGTTTAGCACACAAACCTTAAAGATATAGACAATTTTATTGTTTGTATCCTGTATCTTCACATAGGCAAAAGTGCATCCAGTTGGTTTTACTGTCAATAATACTTCTTTTGATGAAGTTGTAAATGTAGCTCCAACACATTCTTCTACCCAAGACGATTTTACGTATATGTTCGTATCAATCGAAATAGTTACTTCATCTTTTAAATCTGGATTGAAAATAAGAACATTTTTCCTGCGCTGCTTAGATTTTGTTTCGCCATCACATCTAACAAAAAGCAACGAATCTTCACCAAAGGTATACTCGATTGGGGCATTGTGATACGCACTTATTCCAGAATCTGCTATTTCAAGCGGGTTATCCAATTTTTTTCTCAACTTATCTTGAGATGCCTTAACTAAATCGTAAGTCAGATTTTCATGCCAAGGTAAAGATTTCTTTTTGCTCGCAGCAATCTGTTTTACAAGCTCTTTATCAAATTCATTGCCTAATTCATCTTGAATATTTCCATGTTTGTAAACTCTATTGATTTCCTCAAAGAATTTATGATTTTCGTCCAACCTGGCAGTAATCTTCTTTGGGTCAACCATGTTTTTTATTGTAGGATCCGGCAATAGAGAAAAGCTTGGATAATCAGCATCAACAACATATCCTCTTCCTAAAACTGTTAGTAAGTCTGAGTATTCAAACAGTGAAGATTTATCGCTGTATCTATCACCCTGTTTCCGTTTTAGCTCAACTTCTAACAAAGTTCGATCTGCAATCGACAACTGAGCTTTTGAGATATCATCTTTGATTTTCTCGATAATAGATTGAGCATGAAAAGGCATTCCCTTAGCCGCCAAATCTCCAGTACCACTGATAATAGTGTCAATTGCAGAATGAGTAATCATCAAAATAGGAAATCTGTTCTCTGTTAACTCTGCATTTCTCAATGTTGCTAAGAAATCATCCGTCATTCCATCTCTTTTGGCAGCAACAACAACTTGCATGTTCTCTGAGATTTTCAATGTGAATGTTGAATACACATCGCCATAAGAATAACTTCCTTGGATATTATTCTGACTGGTAACATTTCTCAGCGCATCGTCAACACCCACAACCATTTCTTCTGTGTCTAATTTTAAACAATAACGCTCACCCGATTGAAGAGCATCTCCCTTACTTTGGAAAAAGCATAGGGTATTGTTTGCAATATAATTATAAAATTCGTTTAACATATTTTGCATCCCCACTATCGCTCTTCTTTTCAATTAAGTTGAGCTTCTCGTAATAATCGGTTACTTGTTGTTTAGATATATCATCCAGAAAAACTCCACGTCTTTCAAACTCATCGAAAACATCTTTAAGTCGCATTTGTTCGTTATCTTTTATTGAAATCTTCGTTAAAAAGATAAGTGTTTCTTCCGACAAACTTAACATCAAACCGCTTCGCCCTCTACTTTTCAAATACTTATGACAAAAGCTTTCATATTTCCCTGCATAAGAATTGTATGCTCTTACTCGCACAGTGTTTTCAAACTGGCATTTTACACTTGCAAACAAAAATTTTAACGAGGCTAAAACTTGATCTTCATCGTTCTCCTTTTTCAGTTCACTCATTTCCGCACAATCAGTGATTGATTGACGATACAATGATGTCAAGTCATCAATAGTTTGCGCAATATCAATTTCCTTCTCTGGATTTTCATCTAAATACTTTCTCAAAGCAATATAATCAAATCGTTCAGAACCAGGTTCTGTATGGTTCAGTATCTCTAATGTAACAACATGAGCAAACATTTTCTCAACAGAATATTGCAATCTCTGCCATCCATCAGTAAAGCACTGTCTACTTTGGCTTGTCTTTTCCCAATCTAAGCAAAAATACAAGGGAATGTTTATTGATCTCTCACCATCTAAGAATCTATCCAACTGTAAACTTGTCTGTGCTGTATATGAAAAGAAATATAGTTCTAGCAGTGTAACCAAATACTCTCTCACTCTGTTTTGATTACCAAGAATGTACTTAAAATCGCTTTCAAATACCTCGGTTAATGAAGTCACCACACCATAATATGGAATGTCATCAGTGTTTTTTTCATCTGAACTCTTCAAATGCCTCAAGACCAGTCGTTCAAATACATTTGAGGATGCCAACTCTCTCGTTTTAGCATTCGTAACCATTCTTTTCAAGTTGTCCTTATTTCCAAGAACATCAACTAAATAGTCGGCAACTTTCTCTTCACTTACTTCTTTGTGAGGTATGTGTGACAACATCTGCAAATCCAAAGGGCGTAACTGCTCGTTTGAAGTAAAGAACAATTGCTTTACTGTTTCATAAAACAACTGCTCTTGTCCAGCTTCGATAGCAGTTTCTTGCTTAAGTTCAGCAACCAACTCCGAGACAGCTATTTTATCAGGTTTCTTTCCTTCAATCTTACACAAAAACGTTCCTACCAGCTGAGATAAATCTTCAACCGGTACACTATTAGGCTGAGTAACAAATGGAAATAATTTAAATCTATTACCAGTTTTATGAATGAGCTTTCTATTAGAATCAAACATTTTTCCAGATTGGAACTCAGCAAGGCTCAAATTATATTCCATTATTTCACCACCTTAAATTCAAATCCAAAATCGTTTTCCTCAAAAACAATTTGATATTTTTTATCACCATCTTTTGGTATTATTGTTACTCGCTCTTCCTTATTCCCAAGCTCTATAAGTTGTTGAACAAAGCTTACAAAATCAGTGTGTCGATTTTTATCTTGCATTGTTGGACGATACCCAGCCTTCATATCCGAAATTAGTTCGTAAAGCGCAAAATCTATTTTTATGGTCACAGGCTTCGTGTTGTCTTGACCATCCTTTTTATACCTAAGGCTTATAATCGGAGAGAATCTCTGAATTTCCCCAGTGATTTTAGGTGCATCTTTGTTAATAGCCGCCTTTAACTTGAGTTCTTCTAAAATCCAATGGTGTTCATTGGATTCATCAATACAAATAAAGTCACCGCCAAATTCCCCATCCCAATTCAAAACAGCCTTTTTTGTTGACTCGTAAAGAGCAGCTAGTTTCTTCTCATTGCCACTATTTTGATCATATAGATAGGATAAATATTGTTCAAAGCGGATTTCTTTTTCGCTTCTATTTAGGTTATGCTCCATTGCTTTGAGGCGTGCAATAAACCTATAGATAATCTTCTTTAATTCAGGCTTTATTCCGCCAAGTTGAGAAACATTTGAAATTGTATTGAGAACAATATATGGTGTTCCCTTTGTTGTATCTTCAAATACTTTTTCTATATTTTCTAATGAATGGAACCTAGTCGCTTCCTCATCGGCAATAGCTGTTCTATTTCTAAGAACATCATGACTTCTCATCGCATTGATTAAAGGCGAAATATCTTCATATTCATCGAGCAACATAGGTGTTGTCCAACTAACGTAATCATTCAAATACTGTACATCCGATGTTCCAATAGATATCTTTTGTTTATCAAAATCCGGATGTACTATTAAATCATATAAAAGGTTCAATACCTCCCTAGTTGCAACAATCGTTTTATCTATTATGACCGCCTGGACAATTCTATGTATAAGAACCTGCTGATTATTTGGATCTGACAAAAATTCAAAATTATGACGAACAGGGCAGCGTTGGCATAACTGACAATTTGTTTCCTCTTTTTTGTAAGACTGATAGAATGGATTATCATCATTCTGGCTAAAAACCTTTTCTAATAGCTTTTCCAAAAATACGGTTTGTATTCCATTTTCACTTAAAGAAAAAACCTGATAATCGGCGAAGCTGACATGCTGAAATACGCTCTTATCTTTATATCCGGTCTCTTGTGCATAGCTCGATAAAATTTTGTTTTCTTCAACATACTTGCGAAGCTTTGTAAAAGACTTTCCTTTTGCTGACTCAATGAAGTTATTCAATGTGCCCAAGTTAATGGCAATTATCATTTTTGATCCATCAGCATTATCGTAATGCTCGTCATCGAAATCTGTAAGCTTATCTGCCAATGTATCAATGGAAGTTAATGTTGGTTCACTACTTTCAGTCGCATCATTATATAGCTCATAGCCATCTAACAACCCTTCGGTATCAGAATTTTTCATATAAGAAATCAAGTGTGACTTACCATCGCCGGCACTTCCACATAGCAACACCAAACACTTACCTTGTTTTTCATTTACACTACGAAGTAACTTTCGCAGTTCAATTTCAACATGTCGCTCTACATGCAAATACTCTTTAAAATGGTTAAAAGCATTTGTATTTTCTACAGACTCAGCTGATGATTTACGCAGTTTACTAAGCTGCATTATAAATTCACATGCCATTGTATTCCCTCCATTTTATCTCTTGTATTTGCAATAAAATTCTTCTATCATCTGGTTGAATTTCATCGGTTCCTTTTTATATAAATCATATGCCTCATAAAAAATCTTGCTTACATTTGACAATCCTTCTTTTCCGTCTGTCACAACATAATGAATGCATCCTATTTGCATTGTCAACCCAGTAACATTTCTATACTTTTCATCTATTTGCACCCCTTTAACAGCTGCTCTATTTTTCATAATGGCAGAAAGTTCATTAAGCTTCTCAGTATCAACGCTTAATGTTGCTCCTGATTTGAAGTATAGATCATACAAGACAACCGCCTCTTCTAAATCCCACTTAACTTTTATCATTGCCACAATCCTCACTCGGTTTCTTTATATATTTTCCACTTTTAATTCGTGCATCGGCCGGCTTTTCTGCATCACTAGGTATCGCCCATGCAAATCCAATTCTCACGGCGCCTTCAATTCTATTTTCCGAGCACAATACCTGAATACGCCTTCTTGAAACTCCCCATTTTTCAGCCATTTGGCATATAGATAAGTATTCCATCTATTCCTCCACAGTATATCTATAATACGTCCATGATAACTATTCTATCAAAGCTAATTATAGTCCTACTTGCGAATAAAATCAAGATGATAAATCATTTATAAGTCCCTTAAATAAACCTTTTTCACTCTTCTGCAAGCAGGGCATCGGTGCTACCCACAATGCTTTTTGCTTGTTGGGAAGTATCCTCAATCCCCACAGAATCCATATCTAACGATACTGATTACGCCTTCATTCTGAACGCTATGTAAAGAAAGAATACAAAGCCTTTTGATAGACTTTACCGCCTTAAATCCCTCGCAATTATGAACTGCACCTCACTTATTAGATAGTATACCATACTGTCTAACAAATGGGGTGCAGTTCCTCTTTCTTAATACTTATTCAAATCAATATTTCCCATTTTCCATATCTTTTTCCGTCCACTCTACGGATATATTCCTTTTTCTGCAAGGACTCCATAATTCGTTTTACCGTGCTAAGAGATTTCCCTGTCTCTGCCACAAGCTCTTTTTGCTTAATGGAAGGATTTTTGTAGAGCAGTTTCAAGATCGCCAATTCTTCTAAAGTACATTCCAAAGTGTCAAATTGAGACTTTGGAACTTTAGGACTGATACTTTGGGAATGATCATCCACATAGTCCACGTGCATATATCTGTTTTTTAGCTCATATTCCGTCCCCAGAATCAAATTGCTGAAGAACAATTCCAAGAACTTTGTTGTGGCATGAACGCCGTTTTGCAGATCGTTATAATTTGCTCTTACCAAAGCATTGCGGAAATACCAAGAATTCTTTTCAAAGGCATCGTTATTTACTTTGAAACCGAATGTTTTCATGTACTTGATCATAAAAACAGCCGTAGCTCTGGTGTTGCCCTCGCAGAATGGATGGATCTGCCAAATATCTGAAGCAAACTTGGCAAGATGCTTCACACAGCGTTCTACAGACAATCCTTCATAAGAAAACTGTTTCTCCGTTGCAAAATCATAATCAAGGGTGTCTTTGATGCTGTTCCACGCTGCGTAGGTGACGGTATCGCCTTTTAATACCCATTCCTTTTTTGTAATATTATACTGGCGAATCTGACCGGCATGGGGAAACACATCCTCAAACAGTCTGCGATGAATCGTCAGCCATTCAGCCGGTGAAAACTGAAATGTTTTCTCGCCCAACAGCTTCGCTATTCTTGCGGACACGATATCCGCTTCCTTGGTATCGTTCTCAACTTCCGCACGATCAGTACGTTGCTCGTAATAGCTCTGAATGCGTTTCTGCGCTTCATCAATACTGATTTTCCCTTCGATATGTTCCTTGGCAGTATCTAACAGATAAGCAGAGGTTTTCAAACCATCTACTGCCTGCAAGCCGATTGCAGTCTGCCATGCTTCACTCTTTTCAATTTGACCAGGTTCGCCCTGTTTGATATATTCTTCAAGCTCAAATTGCCAGTTCTTTTCTGCTGACATAGCTGCACCTCACTTCTTGCTTAATACCCAATCCTGAAATAATCCAAATACGCTTTATACTTGTCCTGTGCGGTCAGGCAAGTATCGGTCAGATAGCCTTTTTCGTTGTCCCATTCCCTCAATCCACGGTAATAGAACATCTTCAGATTATCTTCGATAATGAACGGAACGATATTGTATTTCAAGCACTCCTTAAACATGATCAATCTGCCCACACGGCCGTTGCCGTCCTGAAACGGATGGATTCGTTCAAACTTCACATGGAAGTCCAGAATATCTTCAAAAGTCTTTTCTTCCTTGGCATTGTATTCTGTCAGCAACACTTTCATCTTATCGGCAACTTCTTCCGGAAGGGCAGTATCCATGCCGCCAACTTCATTCGGCAGTTTCTTATAGTCGCCAACAGCAACCCAATCTTTTCTGGAATCGCTGGTTCCATTCTTTAAAATTAGATGAAGTTCTTTGATGAACTTTTCCGTCAGAGCTGCTTTTGCATGATCAATGATCATGTCAATGCAGCGGAAATGATTTGCTGTTTCAATCACGTCATCCACGTTCAGCACTTCTTTTTCTACACCGATGGTGTTGGTTTCAAAGATATATCTGGTCTGATCGTGGGTCAGTCGGCTTCCTTCTATATGGTTGGAATTGTATGTCAAATCAATCTGTGTTTTGTGATAGATCCCGCCGGAGTATTTACTTGCCTTCTGATCTTGCAGGATATCCAACAGAGTAATCGGTTCTTCTTTTCTTTTGTTAGTGCGCTCCGGCTTTTCTGCATTTTCCGGAATGTTCCAAGTCTTTCCGGTAAGAAACGCACCATTTACACGCCCCTGGGCACAGTAATTTCTAACACTGCGCTCGGACACATCCCACTTTTTCGCTATTTCAGCAACTGAAAGATATCGCATCTATAATCCTCCACCATAAAATCCATCAAAAAACTACGTTAATCTATTACATAGTATACCACATTATCGGCAAAAATATCAATATGTTCAAGTTTAATTATTATACTTTTTGCCGACACAGGAAATACACCTTCTGGACTTATCTTGCAGCTACTGCAGTAATAAATCTAAGAAACTTAAGCGAATCTATAGCATCTGACAATTCTTTTACATCTCTCTCAATATAAGTGGACAAATAACTACTATAGAAAATCTGACTATTACTGTTAACACCACTTACAATTGCCGGCATAGATCCTTTATATATTCGTTCAAATCCTGATTTCTTGTATCAATTATTTTCTGTTCACTTTCAATAAGAAAAAAGCCTTTACTTCCATGGCTAATAATAAGTCTCTATTTTCAATACCTATTGTAAAATTATATCTTGTTTAAGAAAATATTTTAATTTTAAAGATAAAAAATTCTTCATCCTGCAATGCTTTATA
>OBAS01000080.1_pt1 | contig 123606 bp, 138 predicted proteins | sample 1517591 | NCBI WGS metagenome assembly OBAS01 (sample SAMN04571700, study PRJEB22368) | human gut metagenome | biome: human gut; material: stool | host: Homo sapiens | place: Luxembourg | collected 2012-10-05
TTGAAAGAATCCAGTTTTGAGGTAATTCCACCCAATCTGGGAATAAACTGCCGTTGCAGCGAGGATGTGTTTTGAAGAAATTGCCAAAAGTGATTGCAATGAACCAATCAGAATACATCAAAAATGAGTTGAGTTTTTAGGTATAAACCAAAGTTTACACCTATTTTCCATATATTTTTCTTAGTTTAAGGGAATACACTCTTAGCATATAAGAATTAGTTTTCTGATATTATTTGATATGCAATGATTTTTTCTGATTAAATATATATAGTATTTCTAATTTCAAACATAAAGAGCATGTATACTTATTATTTTGCCGTTCGAAGTGAGTATAAACTTTGGTTTACTCTCAAAATCTAATAAAAATCCCACTGGTAAATAAAGACATTAATCATATACAAGAATAAAATTGCTGTCTTAATATAGTTGTAAATATAACAAAAGAACAGGAGATTAATATCACATGGAAAAACAAGAATTTATTAATGGTGTAGTTAATGAAATGACCTCCATCTTAGAGCAGGAATCATTGAACAAGCTGAAAATGGTGCTGGCAATCAAATTATCTGATTTCGAGCTAACCAGTGCAGAAAAACTGCCATCAACAGATGTAAGGGGAAACGAATGGATTCTGGAAAAATACTGGATAGATAATATAGCGACCAGCAATAAAAAAAGCACGGCAAAAAAATATCTTGGAACATTAAAAAGGTTTTTCTTATTTAACAACAAAACATATAACATCGTAACAGGAGATGATATCAGCCATTATCTTGCGTATATGAATTTAAGAAAAAATGCATCTCCAAATTATATGGCAAGTATTTATAAGGATCTTACGGCATTTTTCAAATGGGCGTATTGGAAACATTTCATAGATAATGACATATCAAGGGAGGTAGAGCCTGTGCGCCCGGTACAAAAGAAAAAGGAAAGGCTTACGGACGAGGAAATAGAAAAGTGCAGGATTGTTGCATCAAAGGATTTAAGAGAGAGTGCACTGTTTGAATTAATGATGTCAACGGGCATGCGTGTAGGAGAGATTAGCATATTGCGAGTGGAAGATATTGATTTCAATGAAAACGAAGTAAAGATCTGGGGCGAAAAAACCAGTCAGGAAAGGATAGGCTTTTTAACCCCTTCGGCTAAGATTGTGCTGCAACGGTATCTGAATGGACGGACGAGTGGGTATGTGCTGACAAATATAAGAAATGACAACAAAATATCCATAACGAAACTGGACATGATGGCAAAGAAAATAGCAAGGGAAGCAGGATGTGCTGTAACTGCAACAGTACATATCTATAGGAAAACATTTGCATCTGTTCAGTATAGGAAAACAGGAAATATTCTTTTAGTGAGTAAGCTGTTAGGACATGCAGATACGAGGACGACGATTAAATTCTATTTAATTGATGAGATAAAAGATATGAAATATCAGTTCTGGAAATACAATTAACGGAAAAAATGCAAGCAGCAACCATAATATGTGTTTGAAAGTGCTTTGCGGAGTTTCAAAAGGCGTAAGTGCGTGGTCAGGTTTGAACAAAAATATGCGTTTTATTGCGAAAATGTTAATAAACGATATAATAAACGTAAATTAATAAAACCAACGCTATTATAGGAGGACAAAAAATGGCAAAAAAACCAGTGGATAACATGCCTAACACGGATGAAACAATTGATAATGTTCAAACTCCGGAAACCGAATTTGAGGAAAATTCAACAAGACAAAACGAACAGGTTGAAAGGGACAATGCAAAAACCGAGTTAGAAAAAGTCGGAGAAGCAATGGGAATCAATCCAGATGATATGACGCAGGAAGAAAAAGATATTCTGGCACATATCTTTGAAAAGAGACGTCTGCACCCGGCCACAAAAGAGCAGAAAGAAAAGCTTTATAAAAATGAAGAAAAGATCGTATCAAGTGGCGAAAAGGTTAAAACAGTAAAAGATAAGAGAAAAGACGAATACAATCTGCTTGTGCTTGCATCCAGATCTATGCCACAGAAAAAGATCCTTTACGGTACCATAGACGGAATGTGTGAAGATGATAAAGTCGGCTACTGCATGACAGCTTCTCTGGATGATACAGACGGACAATTTATCATTAAAATTCCGGCAAATGAGTTTTTTGAGTTAAAACCTGAAGATTACGAGATTTCAGCGGAAGGCGTAAAACACTTCCGTTCGGAACTTTCGTCAAGAATCGGATCCCATGTAGGATTTACGGTATATTCTCCTGATGAAAATGCAGGATATACATATGCATCAAGAATCGATGCGATGGAAATGATTGCAAAGAGAAATTATATCGACAAGCAAAAAGATGGTGCGCCAGAGATTGTAAATGGTTGTCTTGTTAAAGCAGTAGTCGTTGCTTCAGCAAGGGACAGAGTAAAAGTGGATGTCATGGGAGCAGAAGCAACAATTCTTTCAAAAGAATTATCGCATACGGCACTTGGCCCGATCAATACGGAACCTGATTATGCAGTTGGACAGTCATTCATTGTTAAGGTTTCAGATATCAAAAAAGTGACTTACGAAGCAAATAATAAGACGCATACGCTCATTCACCTGAATGCAAGCAAACGTCAGGCAGAACCAGATCCTTCTACAATGTATTATGATCAGTTCCAGATTGGAGACAGATGCTTTGGAGTGATCAAAAATATTACTCCAACGGGTGTGTTTGTTAATCTAAAAAACAAGATGGACTGTGTATGCAAAATCCCTCCAACGGGGACTCCGGCAATCGGGAAAACATGTATTGTCGATATCTACAACAAGAAGGATGAAGAAAGATGGCTGTATGGGAACATCATACATATTAATTAAGGAAACAAAAGCGGAGGCAGTATGAAAAGAAAAAAAAGAAACAGGATGCTCATTATGATCGTAGTCATTGTTTTATTGGCACTGATCATCTGTTCATTTTTCGAGTATTCAAAAATTCAGGATTTAAAAGCAGCTAATACAATGTATCAGACAGAATTATCAAATAACCAGCAGACAGTATATGTCGCAACAGATCTTATCAATGCAGGAGACATTGTGACAGATACCGGAGAAAATGCCAATGTTGAAAAACAGACGGTATATACCGGCTTGGAATCTTACAATTACATTACGGAGAGTGAGATGAACACCAGGGCAAAAGTAGATATCGCAGCAGGTGTTCCGGTCATGTATAACATGGTAACGGATGTGGTTGTAGATAATGACACAAGGGATTACGAAATTTCTGTTGCAAACCTTACAACGGATCAGAAAGAAAATGATGTTGTTGATATTCGTGTGATCTTCCCGAATGGCGAAGATTATGTGATTCTTTCAAAAAAACAGATCACAAACTTAAACCTTGAAAACTGCGTGTTCACATCACAGTTAAATGAAGAAGAAATTCTTCGATTTGCTTCAGCTATCGTAGATGCGTACATGACAACGGGAGCAAGAATTTACACCACGAGATATGTTGAAGAAAACATTCAGGAGACGTCAACACCTAACTACCCTGTACGTGAAACCACAATAGCATTAATTAACAGTGATCCAAACGTGGTAACAAAAGCAACAGAGACTTTGAACCTTGAAGCCAGATTGTCACTAGAACAGAGACTTGGAACTCTTACAGAAGATGAACTGGATGCAGTATCAGAAGGATTCGGACTTACCGATACTGCTAAGTCGTCCGTTCTTGGTTCTACAAGCACATCTACATCAAATGAAGAAACGACAGACACAGAAAGTGCAGATGTTTCCAGCGAAACAGACAGTGCCTCTGACAGTGGAACAACAGATCCTGAAAGTACAAATCAATAAGTAAGTTTCAGCTAATAGCCCGGAGGAATCCCCTCCGGGAATTAAATAGAAAGGAGAACGGCAGTGACCTCGAAAGTACGAGACGTTCTGCCTGAATAATATGATCATTTCATATATAGGTAAAGAAAGATGTGATATCATCTACAATTTGGTAAAGATTGGTGTTAATGCAGGAAAAAGGATTCTCGTTATTGATAACAGCATGACGCATGACATGTTTTCTCTTTTTGAAAAAAATGACGGCGGTGACATGCAGGCACTTGGAAATCTTACAATCTGTAAAGATTATAAATTAGGAAATAAGGCACAGGAATTTGACTGTGTATATTTATATGAAGGAATTGCTCCTAGATATGATGGAAAGAGAGACATCCAGATTCTTGCACCGGGATGTGAAAATACAGAGATCAAGCAGATCCGTACATATCTGGATGAGTTGAAAGAAAACGGTGTAGTGCTGCCAGAAAACACATATGTGATCGAGCGTGACAAAGTAAACCGAAAGATCACAGCAAAAACACTTTCTACCTTATTAAATGTCAATACTTCAAACTGTTTGGAAATGGAATTTGATATCAAAGATTACAGCGCATATGTGTGTCTGACACATAATATGAGAGCATCTGCGGCAGTAAGTACTCAGATGTATGAGGTAATCGAGACACTTGCAACAGTTATTTATAGCACGAATGCAAAAATGCTGAAAAAATTAATGAGATAGGAGAATTGGAGAATGATTGTAACATTTCAAGGATACAACGGCAAAAAAAATGGTGTGGTATCGACCGTAACTGCTGTTGCAGCTATGGCCGCAATGACCAAAAGTGCAAAAACGCTTGTTGTACAGCTAATTGACAAAGATATAGATACGGTTGAAGCAATGATGGTAAATCTTAACAGCCGTACTACATTTAAAACGGACGAACTGGAATTTTCTGATGATGGTATTGATGCACTGTTAAGAACAGTGGACGCCTCCAAACTTATGAAAGCAGATTTTGACAGCATGTGTACTCCGGTATTGAGAATGGAAAACATGCTTGATATAGCAACTGTTACAAAAAGTAATGCGTTTTCATCCATGATAGAGATGAAAACAGAACAGATCAGCAACTTGATCAGCAATGCAAAGGATGTTTATGAAAATATCTTTATTTTGTGTCCATCCAATAATCTGGCGGCAGTAAAAGTCATAAATGAACTAACGAGCATTGATAAGAGTGTTTACTGTCTGACACAGGGGCATACAAATAAAGCACCTGTGTATGGAAAAGATATTCTTTATGTTGTGACAGATTTTGAAACATCTTCCTATTTTTCGTTAAAATCCGTAAAAAACATGTTTGAAAAGAGCAATAAAAAGCAGCGAGTCATGAAAATTTCCCATAATACGGAATTTAGGGATGCCACAAATGCCGGAAGGGTATTAGGTTTTGTGCTTAAAAACAGAGACCTTCCATCAGAAGATGTAAATTTCATGTGGTCGGAGGACGTGAAAAATATCGTAGCTTATCTTATGGACTTTAATTATAGGGATTATGAAGTTTCCAACGACTGGGAAAAGGCAGAAACAACAGAGCCAGCTTATTTAAAATCCATGGATGCACCGGAAGAAGATGATCAGATGAGTTTTGATCTTGCTGATTTAACGGAAGATACGCAGGATACCTTTGAAGATCATTCAGACGAGCCTACAGAAAGACTTGATATTGAAGATGCATTACAGCCCGGCAACAATGATCTGATCCAACAGCCAGTAACGATCACAATTGAGCCTCCAAAGCTCAGTGATGTTAAAGAAAAAACGAAACCTGAAAAAAAATCGCTTTTGGGATTTGGTAAAAAGAAGAAAACTGCAAAACCTGAATCAGACAGTTTAGAAGATGCCGATTTGGAAGATGATCAGGAAACAGGCAAAAAGACAGAAACTGCGGATAGGCAGGCAGCCGCATCAGAAATGAAATCTATGTTTGAGGAGCGAAAGGAAGGGGAAACCGAAAAAGAGACTGCTCCGGAAATAGAAGAAGAAAAAGCTGAATCAGAAAAGAAAGATGCTGGTATAAAAAAAATCTGGATCTGCAAATCATGTGGCACTGAAAATTCAGGTAAGTTCTGTATGGAATGTGGCGAAAAGAAGCCAAAATCCGAATATTGGCAGTGTCCGGTATGTGGGACAGAATCAAAAGGTAAGTTCTGCCCTGAATGTGGAACAAAGCGTAACGACTAACGGAGGAAATAATTAATGGCATTAAATTATCTGTTAATTGTTCTGATAATTATTGCGATTGTCTATGTCGCTTACAGAGTATGGCACAACATTGATACAGAGGACGAGATCATTGAGGAAATTGATTCCGGTGAGATTGATCTTAAATTTCTGATCAGAGAGACAGCGCAGGCATTTTCAAGAACATTAAAGAAAAATATCAATGATGATAACATGACGCAGGCGGAAATGATCCGAAAGGAACGTAGACGTACATCATTGAGACAGGCTATGACAAATGCTGGATACGGGGATGAAGCAGCAAAGCGTACTGTAAAGAACAACATAAAAGAGCTGCTTATGAATGAAAAATATGAAATTGATAACAAAAGCATCAATTCCATCATTCCCTTTGATTCTCCTGAAAAACTAAAAGGCAACGATTTATTTGAAATAGTCTTGTATTGTTACAATAAAAAATTTGGTGCAAAAGGCTTTCACGAGATGATGGAAGAATGGGATCTTACAAAACCAGTCATTGAAAACGGAGAGAGCAAATACAAAGTAACCAGCGATATCATGCGTTACATATATAAAGCACTTCTTTTTGAAACTGATCCAGAGAAAATGTCTGAAAAACTCGGACATGTGGAACTGGATTTCAATGATAAAATTGAGATTCTTGCACAGAAGATCTTTGAGAAGTATGTAGGACTTGGACCGGTGGATATGCTCAATGAAACATCCGTGGATAACATAGAAGGTGGTGCATCCGGTGCTCCGGGTGGAAGCTTTAAAGCAAAGACAGAGCAGAAAAACATCCCATTCTCTTATGAATCCGTATGGATCACTTACCGTGGTATCAAGATGCAGTTAGATTGCTGCTCATTTGAGACACAGGAAGAATTAGAGCGTGTAGTCAACAATATTTACCGTTATCAGTCACAGCACGTATTAAGCAGAAACAATCCGAAGATCATCGGAACAATGATAAACGGTGCACGTATTACCGTATCACGACCACCATTTTCAGATTCCTACTATTTTTCAATCCGTAAGTTTGATTCTGCGGAATCCGTAAAACCGGCAGCACTGATCCGTGATGAAAACAACGTGATCCCTATCACATATATCAAATGGATCATCAAAGGACAGAGAAACACTCTTATCACTGGTGCACAGGGTACTGGTAAAACAACATTCCTTAGATCAACCATCCGTTTCATACCACATGAGTTCTCACTGCGTATTCAGGAGATTCAGTCGGAGTTGAACCTCAGATATACCTATCCGGATAGAAATATTGTAGCTTTTCAGGAAACCGGAACAATATCAGCACAGGAAGGTCTGAACTTCCAGAAGAAATCAAATGGTGATGTAAATATCATCGGAGAGATCGCAGAGGCAATGCAGACCTCTCACTTTATCCAGACTTCAACGGTTGCCTCCTTATTCTCTTTAGGTACGCACCATGCGAAGACAGCAAAAGCGTTAGTACATGCTCTTGCAAACAACCTTCTGGAACTTGGAATGTATAAAGACAAAAAAGATGCGATTGAAATGGTCGCAGACGTAGTTAACATTGACTGTCACTTGGTCAATGTAAAAGGTAACAGACATATTGAACGTATTACAGAGATCATCCCTATCAAGGATAGAGAATATCCGTCATCTTTTTTCATGGAAGATATGAATTATAAGAACAGAAAAGAAGAAGCAGAGTTCAAAACTCTCATGGATGCACCGGAATACATGAGAAGGGTTACAGATCCGGAACTTTTCGAAGTAAAGGATATCCTTCGTTGGGTGCCTGTGACAGATGCAGATGGAAAACAGCTCTATAACGAGTGGGGATTTGAAGTAGGAAAATTTGTTCTCGTAAACGGATTTAGTGAAAACATGAAAAATGAGATCATGTCCAAGCTTACAAAAGCAGAGGAAGAAGAATTTTTACATGATCTTGATATGTGTGAGCATGTATCTGACGGAACAATAACACCGGAGGTGAGCGAATGGATGGAAACAGTATTATCTTACTAGCAGGCATTGTGATTATCTTTGTCGTCTGCATGGCGATCTTTGTCAGCCAGTTAGTAAAAATAATAAAGCATAGAAAAGATGATACTGTCACAAAACGGAAAGTCAGCAAAAAGACGAATAACCTTATGTGGATCTATAACCTTTATAAAAATATGCCTTTCTTAAAGAGATATTTTGTCAAGGTCAGATCCAAGGTGTCTCTGTTATACCCGGCAGATGGTTATTCCATTAACTTTATGACTTCACGTATCCTTGCAAAAGGAACCTTTGGAGGACTCATAGCAGTAGCATTGACACTGATCCTCAGTCAAGGAAGTGTATTCTACTTATGCGCCGGACTGCTCATATCCTATGTTGTTATTACAGAGATCGTGACAAATTCCGTCAACAATCTGGAATTTACGATCATGGAGCAGCTGCAGGATGCGATACAGAAGGTCAGACACCACTACCATGAATGTAAGAATGTAGATCAGGCTATCCTGCTGTGTATAGATGAAGTACCTTATGAAATTGGACTTCACTTACAGAACATTTACGATATCATCACATCCCCGAACATGAAATATGAGACAGACAAGTATATTGATACCTGTCCGGATAAGATGATGCTGACATTTCTTGCAATCTGTTCTTCTGTCAAGGAAGCAGGAGACGGACTGGTGGACGGAAAAAGTAAATTCCTTACCGGCCTTGAACAGTTACATGCGGATGTGGCAGACGATATTTTAATGAGAAAGAAAAGCAAATATGCATTTATGGGCTTGTCATGGATCTCGCTTTTTCCTGTGATCGCAGTTAAACCTGCTGAGGCGTGGGTAGTGACTAACATGGAAGAAGTGAAAAGCTTTTATTCTGGAATTTACGGAATCGTATCAATGATCGCAATATTTGTTCTTTCCTTTATCGCACATGCACTCATTGTCTCATTACGAGACAAAGAGAGAGAAATTGAAAAAGACAACGATCTCTTTGCAAAAATAGCAGATGTCCCGGTCATTTCGGATTTTTTGAGCAAAGTAATCCGGAAAAATTTCTCCAGATACAATTATTACAACAACGAGATGAAAGGTATGGGAGACCATACCGGTCCAAAAGCGTTCCTTTTAAAGAGGGTAACTTTTGCAGTGGTAACTTTTGTGGTAACCATATTGATCTTGTTCTTCTCCGGTATCTCTCAGAAGATTAATGATCTGAATGATTTTTCAGAAGCGTTTGCCACATCTACGGTACCGAATGACGAATATCGTGAAAACATGAGATCCATTGCAAAAGAATATACGGCAATGTCCAAAAAAGATGATATCAAGCCGGAAGATCTTACATTAAAGATCATGAAAGAAACCGGACTGAAACAGACATATGCAGAACAGGTTGCAGAACTTGTAGATTCAAGGCTGTCTGATTATTACAATACCTATTTCAAATGGTTCTATATCCTGATCGCACTTGCACTTGCAGCTGTCGGCTACATGGTGCCGGTATGGATGCTTAAATTCAAACATCCTGTGATCAACATGAGGAAGCAGGAAGAGGTGCTGCAGTTCCAGTCGCTTATCCTTATCCTTATGTATATGGATGGAATCGATCTTGAGGAAATCTTGGAATGGCTGGAAAGATTTTCCTACTGTTTCAAGGAAGAGATCGCTACCTGCCGCATGAACTTAAACAGCGGACAGGAAAGAGCATTGTCAGATATGCAGGCGCTGGTACAGTATCAGCCATTTTCAAACTTTGTAGATAACCTGAAAGCTATCGACAAAGTAGGTGTCATAGATGCATTTGACGAGGTCAAGCAGGAAAGAGAGTACAGCAGAAAGCAGAAAGAGATTGAAATGACTGAAAGTTTGAAAGAAAAAGCTTCCAAAGCACGTATCGCTTCTTATGTACCGGTATTTGCAACTCTTATTCTTTACATGCTCGTTCCTATGTCATTATATGCAGTACAGATGTATGCGGAGTTTCAGAGTATCACGTAATTACAGATTAAACATAAAAATGAAAGTGAGGATAACACAATGGGAGATAATGCAAGATCAATCGTATCACTGATCGCAATTTTAGTAGTAGCTCTGCTTGTTGCAGGACTTGGATTCGCATTTTACAGAAATGCAAAATCAACAGCAGATTCGGCACAGAATGAACTTTCAAATTTCAACACCACATTGACAGAGAGCAAATATACAGATTATGAAGGACGTACAATCCTTGGAAATGAAGTTTTATCATTCCTTAATGCAAATGCAAACACAGAGATCGCCATTCAGGTAATCACAGCTTCAGGTTCCAACAAAATCTACAACTATGCTTCTATTGATATGGCTGGAGATCCTACAGATTCCCAGACGAACAATACAGCGATCGCAGCTACAAAGAAAAAAGGAGATGCTACATACATCAATCCGAATGGTAAATTTGAATGTACCTTAAACCGTGATGCAAACAGCACGATCACAGGAATCATTTTCACACAGCAGTAAAAATAACCTGTCCGGGCGTGGAAACATACCCGGACTATAACAGGAGATTAAGATGGACGAAGAAAGTAATATTACTGGATTAATATATCTTATTTTTGATGTACTTTTGTTCCTTTTTTCTGTTACGGCGATTGTAGCAATAGCAAAAAACGGTGTCGTAAGCAACAACATTGTCATGAATGAGGTCTTGGAAAAGAACAATATCAGGCAGACGTTATTGGAAGAATCTTACGACGGCTATCTGGATAATGGAAAATTAAAGTATGACGGTGTGATCAGTGGAAGCCAGCTTGTGGCAGACCTGCAGGAGATAAACGGGGATGTTCCAGTCATACTGATCCCTTATGGTGGAAACCAGATCAATCTGAGTGCGCTGACGATAGATGGAAAATACTTTATGGACTACATAAAGGAAGTGGATGCTTCCATAGCCACAAGAAATTATATTGATGTAGATTCCGAATACATCAGAAATTATAATTTCGCCCCAGATGGAACGATAAAAGAGATCATTTTCAAACAAAATTAAAGGAACGCGGAGGATTTATGGGAAGCTCATTTGGAAAAATTTTAAGTTATATCGTATCAATCTTTGTATTGTTCATAATCATACCGTATCTGTTCCTTTCACAATTAGAAAGCACAAAGGAAACATACATATATTCCATGACCACGGATTTCGCTGACAAGTGCATGAGTACCGGACAGATAACGCCGGAAAAGCTTGAAATGTATTCGCAGAAAGTATATGGCATGGGGCATTATGAGATCAAAATGGAACATGATTCCAAAATGGCGTTCAGCAGGGACAGTGGCGAAGTAGAATTTGATTATCTGTCTACAGGAACAGAGCAGATTTTAAACAGTATGTATCTGGATGCAAATGATTCTGTACCGTATAAGATGAAGACCGGAGACAGAATCTATGTAACAGTTACAAAAACAGGACAAAGCACCAGTGAAAAGATCATGGATTTTATCGGTGTAAACGTAACAAAACAGCTTATCGTTAATTATGGTGGGACTGTAGGAACAACAACAAACTAGAACAGGAGGCAGAAAAGTGAAGATTGAAAACTGGATATTAATAGCACTTATAATAGCGGCTGCCTTCTTTCTTCCGTTTCGATATAAAGTCGAACTTACGGAGATCACGCAGCAGGAAAATGTAATATCAAGAACAAATGTATTATCTTCCTGCAATTCTGCGATGGCTGCTGTTGACCAGAAAGCATCTGAAGTATTTGGGACAGAAGAAATCCGGACAACAGCACTAGAGGAATTTTTTAAAACCTTTGATGATTGTTATAATTTCCATTCAGAAGCTGCAATGGAATCCGCAAAGTTCTATGTGCCATGCCTGTTTCTGGTTGACTGGGACGGGTATTATGTATCGTATACACAGTGGTATAAAAATCGTGATAACGCCACGATGTATAAAGAAATATTAACATCTAAAAACACATGGAACAAAAACTATGGAAATTATATGGTGCGGTACCGGTTAGACCATTACGTTACCGTAACGTCTAAAACAGACAGTACAAAGCTCAAAGGACGTTTTGATGAAATATATGAAAAGATGGGGCAGCCATCGGATCTTTCGTTCATGGCGGACCAGGATACCTTTGAAATTGAAAGAACAGAAACTATCATTTCGCAGATCAATGATCAGGTTTCTTATTATATAAATGCACAGAATGATTTCTTTAACAAAGAATCAATGCAGTATACGATCGTGCTTCCGGAAAGCGATAATGACCATACGCAGGAACTTATGGATAAACCAAATGTAATAGCATTTATGCAAGGCAAACAAAAAGATGCGCAGGGCGTATATGCGAACATTTATTCATTTATTGCATCTGATGTGGCCGATGAAAAAAAATATTATGTAGAGCAGGATGAAACAGACGGAAAGCTGTATTATCATGAGCAGGACTGCCCGGATGTCACGGACAAGAGATTTCTCGGAACTATGTTTGAGTGTGCAGAAAGAAAAGCAAACCCGGCGGATTGCGTAAAATAATAGAAAGAGGGAAGAATAGTATGGGGGAAACGGTATTTAAACAGATCACGAAGAGTCCTGAAGTGCTGGCAAAATTCTTGAAACCGTATATAGATGAAACAATACTATATGATATGTATTGTGAGAAGATATGTACAAAAAGCGAAGAATGTGCAAAACGAGGCTGTATCATTGATGATACGGATACAGAATATATGCTGAAAAATCTTTTCCTGTCAGATCATGAAACATTTATGAGTGACGGAAAAAATAAAAAAATAAATACGATCTTAGACGGATACAAGCCAGAGGAAAGTTCCAAGCAGATTACCGAGAAGATATGCAGTGAATCTGCGGACAGCAAGAGAGAAAGAGATACATACCGGATACGCACAGGGGATGTGCTGATGTCTGAAGTAAAAAGGAACTGGTCAAGGGATGCCAAAACGGTATTTTTTAACATATTCTCGGTCAATGGAATGTGTACAGATGAAATAAGCAAGGGTATCTTTTTTGAAAATGAAACATCAAAAAAGATATTTCTGCAGTCATTAGCCACGAACAGCCTGCGGATCACAGATTTTACGGATTGTTTTGAAAGCAGTGCTGTGGCAGATATAAAACTTGCTGGGGCAAAAGAAGAAATCATGACAGCATTGGAACCATATTATATCATTTTTAAGCAGTTCCAATATATGTATGCGCAGGAAAATATAAGGAACGGTGTATTGGAATGTAATGCATAAAATAGTAGCTTAAAAAATTTACTGACATAAAAATAGGAACAAATTATGACAACAAGTTTTTGGGTGGTGGATATAGTACGAGAATGTCGCTGTATACCAGAAGTAAGAGAGATATTAAAGATAGAGAAAGAATTATCATACGTTACCTATATGCACAGCATTTCAACTGCTATATACAGTACCATGATTGCAGATTCCTACACACAGGATTTGGATATACTTAAAAAGATAACAACAGGGGCATTGGTGCATGATGTTGGAAAAGCTGCCATTGCAAAGAATGTGCTTGAGAAAAAAGGTAAGCTGACAGATACGGAAATGATATCAATACGCAAACATTGCATTATCGGGGCTGAAATGATAGCAGATATGTTTGATAAAGAAGTACAGCAGATCGTGTTGATGCATCACGAAAAGCTTGACGGTTCCGGATATCCATTAGGAACCACTGAGATTCCGTCATATGTGCAGCTGGTGACTGTTGCAGATATTTATGATGCGCTGGTAAGCAATCGCTGTTATAAAAAAGCTTACAGTCATGAAAAGGCAATTGAAATGCTGCGAAAAGAAGCAGTCCAGAACAAAATCAATAAAAAATATGTTGAACGGATAAATGCTTTGCGGCAGCCAAACTAATACATTTTATGGAAACATTATTTTTTTGCATTATATGTTGAACAATGCTATAATATACACAACAAAAGAAAAGGTAGCATGATAGATGGATAATTTAAAAGATAATAAAAATAAAGAAGAAATCTTATATGAATATGGATCTTATAAAGTATCCAGAGATGGAAGCATTTATGATATCCTAATGAATAAGCGCCCTGTCTTAAAGGGAGGCATCGTTACGCTTTTTCGAAATGGCAAGAGATACAACAAAAAAGCTGCAAGGGTAGTGTATGAAGCTGTAAGCGGACAGAAGCTGACAAAATGCGATGTTATAAAAAATAAAGACGGAGACGAGACAAATATTGCATTTGATAATCTTTACATAGAAAAAAGAAAGAATGTCATGTTGAAACATTTTACTCCAGAACAGGTTGAGCAGATCCGCAAGGAATATAACAAAGAGGAAAGGGAAAAACACGGATATCGTGGCATTTATGCAAAACCCTCCTATAATGAAATGTGCGACAAGTATAACTGCTCCATGAGTACGATGTATAAGATCATCAACGGACAGTACCTTTAGCCTGTCCGCATTTTCTCTCAAAATTCAGAAGCATTATAAGAAGAGGTTGATTTATTTATGAAAAATAAAAAACAAAGAAGATCATTAATGGCAGGGATTTTGATAGGCTCTGCCATTCTTTTGTCTGGATGCGGTACAGACAAGATATTTGTTAATGAGGAAGATGCGTATAAAATTGTCAATTTAAGTGACCGTGAACTTGAAAATGATAAATATTATGTCAAGACAGGAGCCGATTTTAACGTGGTCTATCGCCCGAATGGAACGGCAACAGCGAAAACCCAGATGCAGAGTGACAGCAGATTATTCTGGACAATGGAAGATGACAGCCTGATCCCGACTTTGTATAAAAATGAAGTAATTGCATATCAGTCTGAAAATACACAGCTTACAGATATAACGCTGGAACGGTTTAAGGATATTGGATATTCGATCGGACTGTATGGCGGTGTCATGAGTTCGGACGGATATATTGATTATAACATCCAGTCACAGATCGTTGAAAACTGTTCGGCATATGATATATTATACAACGCACCATCCAAGCAGATAAGATTGGCAACAATCAATGATGAACCTGTTACCGATGATATGCTTGATTCGTCTGGAACAATCAAAGGATTAGACCAGAACGGAACTTATGATATAGGCTTTTACTCCGGTACAAAGTATATGACGGCGACCATGAGTGCAGATGTGCATTTTTATCAGTCTTATGAGATTTCACAGATTGAGAAAGCCGGAACGACAAAAAATGGATATCTTGCAATTCCAATGCCGGAGGATGCAAAATCAGGGTATTATATGATGAATGGCAGCGGACTGTATAGGTATTATGCGTTTAAAAAAAATACCGAAAATGTTGAAACGGTGGATATGAACGAGCCTTTTTATGAAACAGAGGAAGAAAAGATAGCAGCTTATTCACAACAGTATATGGTATCAGTGCAGACAAAGACTACCAATGTAGCTTTTAATATGGAATACGACACAGAAGAATATGAAGATGATGAAATCAAATGCATTCTTGTGTCTCCGGATGGAACAACTTATAATCTTGTTCCACAGAATGGAACTGCAAGCATAGAGTTAGCAGAAGTTATTGCAGGAAGATGGACGATCAATGTACTGCCAAAGGATCTTATAGTAAAAGACATCAAAGCGGAATCAACCGCTGCAACTGCAGATTCTTCCACGGAAACAAAAAGTTTTTATATCGGAGAAGATGATGAAAATATCCAGTTTTATGCACAGTATGAAGGAGAAGGAGATGTATGGGGAATCGTTGAGAATGAGAGCGGAGAATCGCAGGAGCTTGATGTTGATACCCAAAATCATGAACTGACGACAACCTACAGTTATCTTGCTGCGGGAACATATACTATGACTATCTATCATTATAAGGATACAAAGATAGGAGAAATGGGCTATCAGGTTGATACTGATAATGAGGAACATGAAATCATCACGATAGGGGATTGACATTTACAATATCTAAAGCCTCAGAGTTACAGCTCTGGGTCTTTAGTTTGTGTTCACTTTGGTTATGCAAACACCACTTTACTGATATGTTTAAAAGTGATATAATAAACATAATATGATCATAGGTGGAAGGAATTAAAAAATATGGCTGGACTTCATAAATGTTATATCACACAGATAAATTATCTTTCAGAAAATGGACTGCTTGGAATGGAATATCTGGATGAATCAGAAAAAGTATATATCTTTTATAAACATGAAGATAATATACCGGTTACGCTCCACATAGGGATTCAGAAAAATGTAAACGCACAGATTGAATATATAGAGGCAGAAAATGATGCAGAAAAATATCTCATGCTTGGACTTATTGTAGGAAGAAATGACAAAAATGTGGAATATGTGACCGTAGATCCACAGTTGGAACTTCCGGAGGTATTTCTTCAAATGGCAGGAGACGTGAAAAAGAAAGACAGATTTTCGGATGTTCCTAAACAGAAAAAACTGCAAGATGTATCTGTGAAAAAGGAAAATGCTCTGAGAGAAAAAATGCCGGAAAAGCATCAGAAAATGAAAGATGCTGATAAAATATCAGAAAAGAAAGATGTTATTTCTGAACAGCAGGAAGGACAGGAAAATACCGCAAGTGATCCCACGGATTTCAAAAAAGACCAATCCGTAATAAACAGAGAATATGATGAAATGATAAAAAATAAAACGCTTGAAGAAGATTACATGGATGTCTTGGAATATCTTGGTCTGAAAAAGGAGATGTTAACAGGAGAGTTCCCAGAGAGGATCATAGCACAGAATATCGTAAATATCTATTCTGATAATACAGACAGTGAGAAAATAAGAAAAGCGCTTGAAAATGTATTCGGACAAAAAGATACTGCAGTTATCATGGGTAAAGTGGCAACGAAAAAGGCAAATCTGGTGATACGGGCAAAAGAGATCACCAGAAAACTTAACCACAATGAATATTGATGGTTTATTGCAATAATTTCTTTCCGATGATAAAATAAGAGCATTAATAAAATTATATTGATAAAAACAAATTAACCTCAGACAAGCATGTCTGGGGTTTTGTTTATTTTAGAAAGGAGAGGTTATATGATAATAATAAAGAAGAATCCTGAAGCAGAGAAAAAAGCAGGTGCAAAATATGTGATAAAAAGAAATGGATCAGAAGATCTGTTTGATGAAAACAAGATCGTAATTGCTTTATTTAAAGCAAATGATTCCACGATAAGAAATAAAATCACAAAAAAACAGATTTCAGAAATTGCGGATCATATCAAAAGCAAAGTGGACGAAACGCCACATGCACTGAATATTGAAGATATTCAGGATATGGTTGAAAATGAACTAATGCAGATCAGGGCATTTGATGTAGCCAGAAGCTATATTACATACCGCTATAAAAGAGCACTAGCGAGACAGCATAATACAACAGATGATAAGATTCTTTCCCTTATCGAACATAATAATGAGGAAGTAAAGCAGGAAAATTCCAACAAGAATCCTATCGTCAATAGTGTACAGCGTGATTATATGGCAGGAGAGGTAAGCAAAGACTTATGTAAAAGAGTATTCCTTCCGGGCGATATCTGGGAAGCTCATGAAGATGGTCTTATCCATTTCCATGATGCAGATTACTTTGCACAGCACATGCATAACTGCTGTCTGGTAAATCTGGAAGATATGCTCCAGAACGGCACCGTTATAAGCGGAACGATGATAGACAAGCCAAAGAGCTTCGCTACAGCATGCAATATTGCAACACAGGCGATTGCTCAGATTGCTTCACAGCAATACGGTGGACAGACAATGTCTATTGCACATCTGGCTCCATTTGTGGAAATATCCAGACAAAAGTACATGAAAAAACAGAGAGAATCCATGGAAAAAGCCGGGGTAAAAGCAACAGAAGCCCAGATTGCATCTATCGTTGAAGATATGGTAGACGAAGAGATCAAACGTGGCGTACAGATGATACAGTATCAGCTTATCACGCTCATGACCACGAACGGACAGGCGCCGTTTGTTACAATATACATGTACCTGAATGAGTGCAGGGATGAAAAGACCAAAGCAGATATGGTAAAGATCATCCGTGAAATGTTCAGACAGCGGATCCAGGGCGTAAAGAATGAGCAGGGAGTCTGGGTTACACCGGCGTTCCCGAAGCTTATCTATGTATTAGAAGAAGATAACATCCGTGAAGGAAGCCGTTACTGGGAACTTACGCAGCTTGCGGCCAAGTGTACTGCAAAGAGAATGGTACCTGATTATATCTCTGAAAAGATCATGAAACAGTTAAAAAATGGCGATGTTTATAGCTGCATGGGATGCCGGTCATTCCTTACGGTAGACAGAACCAATGGAAACATTGCAAATGCAACTAATTACAAAGAGGGAGAACATAAATATTATGGCCGCTTCAATCAGGGAGTTGTCACGTTAAATCTTGTGGATGTTGCATGTACATCTGCAGGAGATGAAGATTATTTCTGGGAGATCCTTGATAAGCGGCTGGAACTTTGCCATAAGGCATTGCGGATCAGGCACGAGAGACTTCTTGGAACACCTTCTGATGTGGCACCGATCCTGTGGCAGCATGGCGCACTTGCAAGACTGAAAAAAGGCGAAACCATTGACAAGTTGTTATATGGCGGATATTCCACCATTTCACTCGGCTATGCCGGACTTTGTGAGTGTACCAGATATATGAAAGGCGTTTCCCACACAGATCCGGATGGTACAGAGTTTGCAATGAAAGTCATGCAGAGGTTAAATGATGCGTGTGCGAAATGGAAAGAAGCGGAAAACATTGACTATTCAGTTTACGGAACTCCGCTGGAATCCACAACATATAAATTTGCAAAATGTTTACAGAAGCGCTTTGGTATCATTCCGGGTGTTACAGATAAGAACTATATCACAAACAGCTATCATGTGCATGTGACGGAAAAGATAAATGCATTTGACAAGCTGAAATTTGAGGCTCCGTTCCAGAAGCTTTCTCCGGGTGGAGCGATCAGCTACGTGGAAGTTCCGAATCTCCAGAATAACATTGAGGCAGTGCTTTCCATCATGCAGTATATCTATGATAATATCATGTATGCAGAACTGAATACAAAGAGTGATTATTGTGAGGCATGCGGGTATGATGGAGAAATAAAGATTGTAGAGGATGAGCATGGAAAGCTTGTCTGGGAATGTCCAAATTGTGGAAACCGAGACCAGAGCAGAATGTCTGTTGCAAGGCGTACCTGCGGATATATTGGCACACAGTTTTGGAATCAAGGCAGAACGCAGGAGATAAAGGAGCGTTTTGTTCATCTGTAAATCTTTATTAATTAATATAAATCTTAAAGGATCATACTCAATATGAGTGTGGTCCTTTTCTTTGCCTGTAATGACGCTCCATAGGATTTTACTTGACAAAAAATAAGTAGTATGTTATGATTACATCATAAATAAAATTAAATGAATAAAAATTATAATTAAACTCTTCTACGTGTGATGAAGAGGCTTTTTTATATTAACAGGGCACAAATATGATGTGCTCTTTTTTTTATGAAAATTATGATTTTATTCAGATAAAGCCAGTCTAGGAGGTAAGATTTGGCTAAAAAACAAAAAAATAAAACAAACAAAAAAGAGTAGGTAAAAGTGCCAGCTCTTTTTTTGTTGCCTTAAAAGGCAGAAAGAGAGGAAAAAATATGGGAACAGAACAGTACACTGTAGGAGTGGTTACAAGGGGAAGGACGGAGTCAACAATTCGTTTTATTACCTACTACGCAAACAATGTTGCTTTGTGGGAAGCAGGAAAAGAGGCGAAACTCGTATCAAAAATCTGCGCAGAAGACATAGTAAAAGATTTATGCATGAGCGGCACGCTCGCCGTACCGATTCTGGTAAAGGACTATCTGCGTTTAAAAAACCCAGATGTAGAAGGAGAAGGAGCAAAAATATCAAACTAACAAAACCGGTGTTGTTGAAAATTATATTTAAAAAAGGAGAAAAAGAGTAGGTAAAAGAGCCTGCTCTTTTTTTATTGTCCGGACTTTTTCTATTACGTTTTTTGACTTTAATAAAAAGATGTGATAATATAAAAATATAAATAAAATTCATTATAAAAAAAGTAAAATAAAACCACGGAGTGACAACGAGTCCGTGGTATTTTTTGTCAACGGAACGTACATGCGTTCTTTTTTTATGCCTTAAAATAAGGCTTAAGTATAAATTATTTATCTATATAACAGCTTTTGTGATAAAGCTGATCTAATAAAAACAAAAGAAAGGAAAAGGCAGTAGCCGGAATATTCAGGCTTGCTGTCTGGAATCCGTCTGTCTGCCAGTATAAAAAATGACAGAAAAAAAGAAAAAAATAGTAACAAAAATGTTAGCGTTTGTTGGAATGTTATTATTCATTCCTCTTCGCATTTATGCAGGAGGAGATGCTGATATGGCATCCTGCGCAACTGCATTTTTTATTTTGTGCGCCATCATCTTCGGCGTACCTTTTGAAAAAATCTTCAATGAAGATGATGAGCCAAGAAAAACAAATAAAAGGAAGGGGGCAGCTTATCATGACAGGGATTACAGTGGAACAGTTAGAGGAAAAAAGAGAAGTGCTTGAACACTTCTGTACTGTTTACCAAAAAAACAGAGCAGCTGTTCCTTTAGAAGAACTTCGAACAAGGTACAGGAACAGCTATGAGAAGCTGCTCAATAACTTAAGCTCCGAACTCATGTTTTACAGTTGTATGAGTATCCGTCTGGGAACGTACATAGACGAGACTACGGAGGATGGGCTTGATATGATAAGAGCAGCCAATAAATATGTAATAGACAATTGGCAGTCACTTGTAAAACTGGCAAAGAAAAATAATCTAGAAGATATGGATAATCTGCTGGATCAGTACAGGCAGGATTTCTTTGAGACCAGATATTTTAACTATATGGAAAGGAGCAGGGAGTATGCTTAATTTGGAACAAACAAAAGAACTGTATGATCTTCTCAGAGGAGAATCAGAAGTCAACATAAAATCAAATAAAGAGGTAGAATTTGAAATTAATAAATCAAAATTCTACACAAAAAAATCACACCTTCCAAGGATGACAGATGAGCAGGCTTTTCTTGTAATCTACATTTTGCAGGAAGCATACAGATTTGAGGAATTTATCCCGGATCATTACGAGATATGTTCGCAGTGTGGCGAGTTGTATGATTCTGAATTAGAAGGTGGAACCACAGGAGACGAAATGTACTGTGGCGACTGTTATACAGAGGAGGAAAATGAAGATTGAATTAATGGGTGTATTACCGGGGCATAAGCTCCGGTAATATTTTAGGGAAGGAAAAAATTATGACCAGAGCAGAGATACGAAAAAAGTTAGGGATCGTAGTATTGGAAGATCCTAAGATCGCCAATAAGGAATTAACGCAGGAAGAAGCCGAAAAATATGAAGATTTCATGAAATCTCTAATCAGTTTGAATAGAGAAATCGATCAGAATGTAAAAGATTTCTGCACAAGATGCAGATACTACAGGACTGACTTGCAAGAAAAATGCGATTCCGTAAGAGAAGGCTGCTCTTATGGAGTGACATGCAAATATATTGATAAAGCCAAGTCGCAAGGAAAAGTGCAATGTAATGAGGACGGAAGTATCTGGCAGCATACAGCACAAGATATCAGATGTGACTGTGGCTGCAATATATTTTATGAACGATATATTGAAAAAGATAATAGCATCTATGACATTTGTTACAAATGCAGAAAAAAGATAGGTGCTGTTAAAAAGGAATATGTGTCGGAAGAATTAAGTAAGGGCACGTGGAAATGGGAGGTATATGTACATGAAAATCCCAATACCGTGTGAATTTGGAAACATGGCAGACGGGAAAATATTTTTTCAGACAATATAGTCACGAAGATAAACCGAAACGTATTTCTGAACAGGAATATATGTCGGCTTATGAAGAATATCGAAATTATTAACGTGTTAAAGGATCAGCAAGATGCTGATCCTTTTTTATGAAAAAATGTTGGATTTATTGCAAAAATAAAGAGCGAAAAGTATAATACATATGTTTTTTATGAATAAAAACAATACATTTACTTATCTGTTTAAATATGCTATAATAAACAAGACAAAAGGAGACGCATGTTTGATTCAAGACCAACAAGATGTAACTGCGGTGGGACAGTAGTATATGGTAAAATGGAAAAATTCGGACTTCGCCCATACCAGAGCGGTTATTGTTATATATGTCAGAAATGTGGAGCATATGTAGGAACACACCAGAACAGACCAAAAGATGCATTAGGAATATTAGCGACAGGAGACACCAGAAGACTGCGGGTGTTATGTCATGAAGAATTTGATAAGCACTGGATGAGTACGGCAGGAAAATCAAGAGTGTATTATCGTCTGTCAAAAGAAATGGGAATAAAAAAAGAAGACTGCCATTTTGGATACATGCAGAAAAACCAGCTTGTTGAAGCATTATCGATCATGCAGTCTTGGGAACATTATAACGCAAGATAGAAGGAGGCATATCTGTGAAAAAGAAAATGGTATCAATGTTATTGATCTTTACATCAGTAATTATGCTGACTGGGTGTGGATCACTATATTCTTCACATAAAAGCGGATACACAGAGATAACCGCTGTATCCGGCGTAACGTTTGAAATGCCGGATAATTTTCTTTCAGATGCAACTGCTGTAACGAGCATCTCACAGGATTCTGATTATGAAGCGGCAGAGACTTATCTGTATAAGAACGGCGACAGTTGTTATATGCTTTTCAACATGAAATCTGTTATGGTCGCTGTTTCTACAGATACTTCATATAATCTTAGCGAATCAGATGATGTAGACGGTTCCATAACAAACAGTACCTTAAACGGCATCTGCTTTACCCCGGAAGATGGGAGCAGCTATTCCTATGAAGAATCAAATAAAAAAGATTCTTACAAAATAATTGCCGATGCAGTAGGGGATGTGACGCTCACGACCGAACTTTATGGGAAATATGATGGAAAGTTTGTCTATGTGGAAAGTTCCGGCATGGAGTGTACAATGTTCGTAGGCGCTAATATGGAAAAATACCGAAAGTTATCCGGAAGTCAGGAAAAATTGATCGAACATATTGCAAAATCACTGACGATTACAGTAGATGAAGCGACAGGTTCAGATGATCAGCTAAGCGAAGATGTTTCCATTATGAATAGTGAAGATTCACAGAAAGAAACAAATATCTCTGATCCAGTTACTGCTGAAGAAGAGGCAACAGAAACAAAAACTGAAACAGAAAGCGCAAAACGAGAAAATAGCGGAAATGAACAGTCCGAGCAGACATTCTTGCATGCAGAATCAAATCAGCATGAGGCAACCGGAACGGCTTCAGATTTCTATCATCAGTTAAAGATAGGAGATGTTGGACGTTTAGAGGCATTAGATGGTTCGGGGAAAGAACTTAAGAGTACATTTGTGATTGTAAATGATCTGTATGTTAAAGATGATGCAGATAAAATCATCAGGGAATACTGCAAAACTGATGAATGCCCTTATGAATACTCTACAGCTCCAGAGGGTTACAGTTGGCATGCAATAGAATATACCTTAAGCATATCACCGGAAGATCTATATGTAGATATAAAATTAGTGGGACTGGATGGGGAAAAATTAAAATATCGTGGGGTAGCAGCTTCGTCCATGACTCATGATATTTTCTACTATATGGAAAAGACGGAAGACGGCTATTCAAAATTATATTGTTACTACGCAGTTCCAAACGGATGCAAAGAATACACATTGGAGTTTGGAACAAGAGTTGAAGGAGAAAATAGTACGGCATGTTATGAGATCGGTGAATTTTAGAAAAAGGAAGGTTTTAATAAAAATAGTATAAGAAATTTTATGATTTTACAAATAATAAAATTGTTTTAATGTGCCGTGATAAGTATCAATAAAAGGTATGTGAGACCATTTGTTAATAATTGTTATAAGGAAGCAATAAATGCCTGCTGATGCAGGCGTCGATTGATAAATCAAGCCGGGTAATATGGTTATAAGGAAGCAATAAATGCCTGCTGATGCAGGCTGTTTCGCTTAATACTATTTGTATGATTGGGTTATAAGGAAGCAATAAATGCCTGCTGATGCAGGCTGTTGGTGTGTTTTTCCTTTTACACTAAAAGTTATAAGGAAGCAATAAATGCCTGCTGATGCAGGCGTACTTTCATGGATATAGTGAAAAAAACAGGTTATAAGGAAGCAATAAATGCCTGCTGATGCAGGAAACCAGATATCATTTACGAAGACGAATTAGGTTATAAGGAAGCAATAAATGCCTGCTGATGCAGGCGCCTGAGAGGTTGATCCACCTAGTATTTTGATCATAATGAAGCAATCAATGTCTGCTGGTACAGGTCATAGTCATAACCATTAATGAAAATATATCCAAAATATCTATTGCTGTAGGTTTATCTTGAAATAATAGCATTTGGACCGTTAGCTCAGCTGGTCAGAGCGGTCGGCTCATAACCGAAAGGTCTAGGGTTCGAATCCCTGACGGTCTATTACAGTATTGTTGCTGTGCCTGTCATTAGCATGTTTTCTGATGGCAGATTCCTCCATACTATCAGAAAAGGAGAAAAAATATGGATGAGAAGAAATATCATTATCCATCATCGGATAATGAAAGAGCTATTGCAGATAAAAACAGAGAGGCAAGAGCCTGTGGATTATCATATGGTGCTTATATCGCAGGGGTAAGCAATGTCAGAAATGAACAATCGACAAAAAGGGTTCATTTCTGGTGGAATGAATAAATCAAAAAAAGCAGGCGTTAAACGCCTGCTTTTTTCGAAATCTTTGGTTCTAGAAAGGGATTTGTATGAAGTCGATTTTTGTAACTGAAAAAAGTTCAGTGGCAGAGGAATACGCAAGGATACTTGGTGTCACGGAACGGAAGGATGGATACCTTGAAAGTGACAGGTATATCATCACATGGTGTGTAGGACACCTTGTAACAATGTCTTATCCGGAAAAGTATGATGAAAAACTGAAAAAATGGTCGCTTGATACACTGCCATTCCTTCCGGAAGATTATCTTTATGAAGTCATCCCAAAGGTAGCAAAACAGTTCAACGTGATCAAAAAACTGTATCACAGGGATGATGTAGCAAGAATCTATTACGCAGGAGATTCTGGAAGAGAAGGAGCATATATCCAGGCACTTGTAAGACAAGAAGCAGGTGTACGTTCCGGGATAGAGGAAAGGGTTGTCTGGATCGATTCACAGACAGATGAGGAGATCAAGCGGGGAATCCGTGAAGCAAAACCATATGCATATTATGAAAATATCATCGCATCCGGCTATGAACGTGCAATCGAGGACTATTCTACCGGAATCAACTATTCAAGGATATTGTCCTTAAAGTATGCAAAACTTATCTGCAGTGCTGCAGGATTGAGCGGTTATACGCCGGTCGCAGTCGGACGCGTCATGACCTGTGTGCTTGGCATGGTCGTGCGCAGGGAAATGGAGATTAAGAACTTTAAAAAGACTGAATATTACAGGATTTTGAACAAGATTAATAAGTATGACTGTGCGATCAGCGCAGAGTGGAAGGTAACGCCAGAGAGCAGCATGGCAGGTTCGCAGGCATTGTATGATAACAAAGGATTTCTAAAAAAAGAGGATGCGTATGCTTTTATAAACAGGCTGCCGGATAAGATCCGTATTGAAAGCGTTGAAAAGGAAAAAGAGAAAAAGAACGCACCGACACTTTTTAACCTTGCGGAGCTTCAGGCAGAATGTACGAAAAAGTTCAAGATCAGCCCAGATGAAACGCTCGCAGTGGCACAAAAACTGTATGAGTACAAAATGACCACATATCCAAGAACAGATGCAAGGGTACTTTCATCTGCGATCGCAAAGGTAGTGGCAGACAATGTCAAAGGGCTAAAATCGTTTAGTGAAGAGACAGCCGTTATTTGTGATACCATACTGGATAATGGCTATATAGATAGCATACAGAAAAGTACGAGATATGTAGACGATACCAAGATAACAGACCATTATGCGATCATCCCGACAGGGCATGCGATTGAAAATTATACAGACCTGAATGATCAGGAAAAGAAAGTGTATGAATTGATCGTGCGCAGGTTTTTAAGTATCTTTTATCCTCCGGCAGTTTATTATAAAGTCACATTAAATGAGAAAGCAAAAGATGAACTGTTTGTAAGGACGGTCAAAGTATTGCAGGATCCGGGGTATATGAAAGTTGCCGGTCTGCCACAAGAAGATCAGGATGCAAGGAGACTTGCAGAGGCAGTCAGCAATCTGACAGAAGGAATGGAAATCCCATGCAGTTATTCGACTGCACAGGCACAGACATCCCCACCAGCACGTTATACATCTGGTTCCATGGTACTTGCAATGGAAAATGCAGGAAATCTCATAGAGGAAGAAGAATTAAGGGCGCAGATCAAATCGAACGGTATCGGAACATCTGCAACCAGAGCCGAAACGATCAAAAAGCTGGTACGTCTTGGGTATCTGTTGCTAAATAAGAAAACGCAGATATTGACTCCGGCACCGCTTGGGTACATGGTTTACGAAGTGGTGGATCAGACCGTTCCGAGCCTATTAAACCCACGCATGACGGCAAGTTGGGAGAAAGGTCTGCAGAAAGTAGCAGACGGGGAGCTGGAAGCAGCTAATTACCGGAAGACGTTGATCGAGAACATAGAACGAGAATGCGGCAATATGATACGCAATGATTATGTTGTCGAGATCAAGAAAAAGATCGCTGCTTATGTCCAGAATGAAAGTTACGAGGATGACCTGAAGCCGTTTCAGGAAGAAGTCCTTGAACTTATTTGCCCGGTGTGCGGAAAACATATTAAAACTGCTCCGTTCGGATACTGCTGTGAGGGATATAAAAAAGACGGCGGCTGTACTTTTGCGATAGGAAAGATCGCAGGCGTAAAATTGACAAAAGACCAGATGAAGATGCTCATTACAGAAGGACAAACAGAAGTTATTGAAGGATTTGTCTCAAAGTCGAGGAAAAAATTTGCGGCTGCTCTTAATCTGCAGATGGATGCAGAAGGAAAGCCAAAATTAAGCTTTGATTTTAGTGCAGTTGCGCCAAAGACACTTTCTGCCCGATGCCCGAAATGTGGAGGGGCAGTCCGTATCGCAAAATTCGGATACTGCTGTGAAAATTATGTAAAAGATGATCCAAATTCCTGCCATTTTGGGATTGGAACGATCGCAGGGAAAAAACTGTCGGAAACACAGGCAACGACACTTATTAAAGAGAAAAAGACAAACATCATAAAGGGATTCAAGTCAAAAAGTGGAAAATCCTTTGACGCAGCATTAAAGATGGATGCAGAAGGAAAGATAAGTTTTGATTTCCCGGAGCGGACAGATCCATCCGAATCAGATATCTCATGCCCGAAATGCGGAAAACTGCTCATCAAGGATATGTATTCCTATAACTGTACATGCGGTTACAAGATCTATCACAGGATCGCAGGAAAGGCAATGACAGATATGCAGATGAAGACGCTGATCACAACCGGAAAGCTTGGACGCACGTCTGGATTTAAGAGCAAGAAGGGGAAATCATTCACTGCCGGGCTGGTATGTGACGAAAATGGAACAATTACATTTAAAATTTGACACTCCCAATGCTTAAAGGAATGGGCTTTACGGCAAGTTTTCGTAACGGCAATGCGGATAGGAGAACAGGATATGAGATTTGTCACAACAGAAGAAGAGTTAAGAAAAAATGCAGGAAATCCCAAGGAAAAGATTTCTCTGGTTCAGACAGAGATAAAAAAGTGGGACTGTCCATTTTCGGGCAGGATGATCACACGTCAACTATATAAAAATATAGAACATGATAAAATGCCATCTGAAAAGATGCTTGAGGATCTGCAGAAAATAGGTATAACGGCTGACAGAATTGTAAAAATATCAAATCTAAAAAAATAAGATAATGATAACAGTACGACATAAACATGTACAAGTATATGTTTACTTATATGTTTAAATATGATATAATATACAAGACAGAAAGGAAACATATACATATGAGTTCATGCCGATTATTTATCTGCAGGGAAAATTGTGATGGGATATGCCGTAACAGCGAGGAAGCCTGTATAAAGGAGCAGTGCAGCCATATCAATGGAAACTGTCGAATGTGCGTACAGAAAAACTGCATGTTCAAAATGATAGAAGCAAAAGCTGCTGAGCAGAGAAAGAATGATATAGAAAATAACAAAAACACGGTCGTTTCAACATTACAGACAAAGACAGATATTCCGCAGAATAATGAAAAAGAACAAAAATTAAAGACAGAAAGAAATGAAAAGCCGGGGAAAACACGTATGCCGTGTGCTTATGTGGACGGATCCTACAATCAGTATAAAAAAATCTATGGCTATGGAGGGATCTTTTTTGACGGAGAGCAGACACATACAATGCAGGGACATGGGAATGAACCGGATATGGTATCCATGAGAAATGTTGCAGGCGAAATCGAAGGAGCCATGGCAGCGATCCGATATGCCAAGGAACATGACATAAAAGAGTTCATCATGTACTACGATTATAGTGGTATAGAACAGTGGGCAGCCGGCAGATGGAGTGCAAATAAGACTGGAACACAAAAATACCAGAAATATGTGCAGGAGTGTGGTATAAAGATCCACTTCAAAAAAATAAAAGGACATTCCGGAAATACGGGAAATGAGATTGCGGACAACCTTGCAAAGCAGGCGGCAGGGATCACAGACAGGGGGTACAGATGATGCAGATGGAATGGGTAACAGACCAAAAACCGAAAGAAAATGGCACTTATATCGTGACGCAGGAAATCCATAGTTTATCAACGGGAGAGTTCATGAAAACAGAGGTCACGACAGCCCAGTTTGACGCAGCACAGGGAAGATGGTTAAGGGCAAAGCATTTAAAGGTGGCCGCATGGATGAAATTTCCGGAAGCGTATAAGGAAACAGAGACATAGATATTCAAGATAATAAAGAAACGCAGATCAATATAACAATTTATGGAGGATAGATATATGGATTTCACAAAATTCCAGAAATTAAATTCAATCATCAAAACGTGTTCGTTTGAGATGATCCCAATAGGAAAGACCAGAGAGACAATGGAAAAGCATAACGTCATTGAGGAAGATGCAGAGAGAAAGAGCAATGCAGAACTTACAAAGGAAGTAAGTGATTCTTTCATCAGGGAGTTTATTGCAGACTATAAAGAAGATATGGACTGGAAAGATCTGTATGATGCATATGGAGAAGACCGTGCAAGATTCACGGATATCATGAACCAGAAAGCAGAAAAGCTTGCAAAACGTTTTTCTGATTCCTTTAACGAGTATATCAATACTTTCTTAAAAGCAAATGGTATCAACGACAAGAAATCAAAATGGAGTGATTCCGGATATGTGGACGTGGTGCTTCCGTTATATGTATCCATTCATCCGGACTTCAGTAATGATAAGTATGAAATGGCAGTAGCTTCATTATTGCACTGTTCCAATTCCCTGTTCAAAAAATACACGACAAGTTATGCAAGGATCATTGCAGGAACAAAGAAAGGTTCTTTTGCAGACCGTTCCATGGAGAACTTCCAGACTGCCTGTGCGAACAGCGTCATGTTTGATCTGATAAGCAGAAATTTAAGCAGTGTGGGAAGTCATGATGCATTTAAGGAAGTATTTGCGGACGCACCTTTGAACATGAATGAATACCTTTCACAGAAGGGTATCAGCCGTTACAATGAATTTGTCGGAGACAGTTTTGATGAAAGCGGTCAGGTCATACGCTATGGAGTGAATCACTATATTAATGAATGGAACCAGACGCATCCGGATGAACGTATGCCAAAGATGCATAAATTAAAGAAACAGATTTTATCCATTGTAGAACCTTCATTCCGCATCCGAACAATTAATGATGAAACAGAACTTTTTGGGACATTTGATAATATCAGGACAGCGGAACAACGTTATGCTGGAATGTTAGAGTCGATCTTGGAAAACATGAATACCGCAGACATTTATGATAAAAGCGGTATCCTTGTCACGTCTGCAGAAAGGGACAGCCTTGCAAATGCGATCACAGGGGAATGGAGTTATTTCCGTAGGCAGATCAAGGAAGAAGAAGAAAACCGTATCCGGGAAGAATATCTGCAGAAAAAGAACCGGGTAAAAACTAAATTAACGCAGAAAGACAATAAACAGATCGAAGATGCATTAAATAAAAGCATTTACTCGGTTGCAGACCTCAACAAAATGCTTGGGTCTGATTTTGGAACGATCGAAGAAAAACTTCTGGATGAATATATCAGAAATAAATCAAAGAAAGAAAGTGCATATGCGCAGCTCGTGAAAACGGATTTTTATGATAAGAAAACTATCCCGGCCGGAGATGATGTACAGCGGATACAGCAGTACCTTGATAAGGTTCTCAGTCTGACGCATATCGTGCGTGGATTGTGTGCAGACAGTCAGGATCCAAGGACCGATTTTGTGTTTTCTGATGATGTATCGTCTTTAGAGGACGACAGGGTACAGATCATATCCTGCTATAACCTGATCCGTAATTTCGTCACAAAGAAACGTGAAAAGACAGCGAAAGAAAAACAGATCCAGTTATGTTTCGGACGTCCGGCTCATTTTGAACAGGTATGGAACAACAAGCAGGAAGGCAAGTTCGGAAATGTGGATGCAGCACTTTTAGAATATGCAGGCAAGTATTATTACATGGTTCCGGCAGCCAAAAATGAAGCAAAACTCAACTTCCCGGTCACAGACGAACCACAGATGGGAGAGTGCTACAACTACCTTGCAACAAAGAAAGCGATCGGATTTGCCAAAGCCTTTGCAAAATTCTATATCAAGTCGCCGGAAGCAATGGAAGGATTTGAAAAGACAGAGGAACCATTTGAGATATCCGTTGGAAACGACACAATGATCATTTCCAGAAAAGTATATGAAGATTACGAAGCGAAGACCTTCCGTGAATCTGAAGAAGCAAAGAACAAGCTGATCGACTGTGCAAAGGAATTTTTATCCAAAAATCTGTCCTACTGTATCTATGACTGGTCTGTACTTAAAGAAGCAAATGACTATGTAAATTATGGAGAGTTCTGCAACGAAGTGGATTCCATAGCGTTCCGTGTGATCAATAGATATGTTTCAAAAAAACTGGTGGATGATGCAGTGGAAAGAGGAAATTTATATATGTTCGAAATTAGCTCACTGGATATGTATAAAGATAGCTCTCGCATGAAAAATATCATGGCGCTCCGGTTCAATCAGATAATGAACGGTATGTTTACCGGCGATAAATCCATTATCATCAACAATGCCCCACAGATCAGATACCGTCCTGTTGTCATTGAGAAAAAAGATGTGCATCCGGTTGGAAGCCGCCTTGTAAATAAAAATACAACCGATGGCAGAACCATCCCGGGCGATGTTTACTTGGAGTTATGTGCATATTATAATGGCAAAAAAGACAGTTTATCTCCGGAAGCATCCTTATACAATGAGAAAGTGTCTGTAAAGGATTCTGACAGAGCGCATATAAAGGACAAACATTATACAGAGGAAAAATTCCTTATTACATTTTCCTACACGGCAAACAAAAATGTCGCCTCTGCTACGTCTGGTTACCAACTTAATGAAATGGTAAGAAAAGAGATCCGTGAAAACGGATGCAATATTATGGCTGTGATCAGGGGAATTGATAATCTTCTGTATTATGCAGTTGTGGATGAGAATGGTAACAGGATTGAAGCCGGAGACCTTAATGTTGTCGGAGATACCGATTTTTATGAAAAGCTTACTATTCTAGGCAAACAGAGATATACAGATCAAAAAAACTGGAAACATGAAAATAAAGTTGCTGATCTGAAAGACACTTATCTTGGACAGGTATGCCGTAAGATTGCATCTATCGCAGTAAAAAATAATGCTGTTATCGTTATTGACAAGATCAATGAGAGCACAAAAAGGAAAAACGCTGCTTTCGATAATAATATGTATCGGAAATTTGAAAATGCCTTGGTAAATAGTCTGACAGACTATTATGACATAGGAATCAGGGGAGATGAGCCGGGTAGCGTAAAAAACCCACTGCAGCTTACAGTAAAAGAAGATAATGGATTTCAAAACGGCATTATCTTTTATCAATTTGATACTTTCACAAAAAATATCTGTATGAGAACTGGGTTTGTCAATCTGCTCAATACGTTTGAAATTAAAACAGTTGCAAGCAAGGTAGCATTTTTAAAGAAACTTTCTGACATTTATTATGATAACGATATTAATGAGTTCGTATTTGAATTTACATGGCGAAATATTGGATGTATATTAAAAGACGAGGAACTGCCTTTGTATGATGGAATGGATAAGATCTGGAAGGTACGTACCCACTTTACAAGATACATGCGTAATGCAGAAAAGAATAAATATGTAGAGATTGACGGAACGGAAGTATTAAAAGAACTTATCAGAAAGAACCATCCAGATATGATCGGTGGAAAGATTGATGTTGACAGGCTCACGTCTGAAGAAGTTAAAAAAGTATTTGAAATCTTTACATTATACACAAATGGATATATTCCTAGAATGGATGCTGCTGAGAGCGGATACATGTCCCCTGCGTGTGACTGGAACAATTTTGGAACAATCCGGTATGATGAAATGACGGCATTACAGCTTGCAAAAAAATCATCCCTTATGATTGGAAAAGTGAAATCTGGAAAGGATTGGAAAGACATGAATGTAAGCCGTGTAGAATGGCTAAATCATGTACTGAAAGCAGACTGGTAAAGAAAGAACAGATAGGATCTCTCAACTTGAGTATGGAGAGATCCTATAAAAAAGATAAACAATACCTGATGAAAATTGAAAAAATATTATTTAAAAAAAATCAAAAATGTTCAAAAGTAATATGATATGGGTGAATAGATATAGTAAAAGATTTTTCTGCAAACCTAGTTATAAGGAACAAATAAATGCCTGCTGTTGCAGGCAAGTCTTTTTCGTAGAATCCAAGAACTAGGTTATAAGGAACAAATAAATGCCTGCTGTTGCAGGCGTACATAGGGAGATGGGGCAATATGGAAGTTATAAGGAACAAATGAATGCCTGCTGTTGCAGGCGGTAGGTATATGCATAATGTTTTGTTTAGAGTTATAAAGAACAAATAAATGCCTGCTGTTGCAGGCTGCTATAGAGATTTTGAATATTCAAATTGAGTTATAAGGAACAGATAAATGCCTGCTGTTGCAGGCGTACATTGAGCATAATGTTTTTTCGTGAGAGTTATAAGGAACAGATAAATACCTGCTGTTGCAGGCGTACATTGAGCATAATGTTTTTTCGTGAGAGTTATAAGGAACAGATAAATACCTGCTGTTGCAGGCAGCAAGACCAATTGATATAGATTGGAGCAAGTTATAAGGAACAATAAATGCCTGCTGCTGCAGGCTTGTATAAAAATGATAAAGTTACAATAACTGTTATAAATTTGTGGCGAAAACCCACACGCAATCGTGTGAGAGCAGTCAGAAAGTCGGATTTATTGCAAAAAAGTTTATTACTGATATAATATATTTCAATAGAAAAAACACAAGAGGAAGGAACAAATAAAATATGAACAAGATGGAATTAATCGACGTAATGGCTGATAAAGCTGGAATTACAAAAAAAGATGCAGAAAAAGCATTGAATGCATTTATAGCAATAACAGAAGAAACATTAAAAAGTGGAAACAAGGTTCAATTAATTGGATTTGGCACTTTTGAGACGGTAAAAAGAGCGGCCCGAAACGGAATCAATCCACAGACAAAGGAGGCACTGCATGTGCCAGAAAAAAATGTCCCGAAATTCACGGCCGGGGCATCGTTAAAGAAGATTGTAAAGTAACTTCTTTTTGACACGCCGTCAACAAGAAATCCACCGGCTTCCATAAGCTGGAGCAGATCACTTTTTTCATAATTTTCCACAAAAAGCAGGATGTTAAAACATCCTGCTTTTTGTTTACTCATGCGTTTAAATGTGTTATAATATGCAATATTATATGTTGATATATGCTATAATATACATGACAAGGAGGTTTGGAAATATGAGCTTTGTTCATCTGCATACTCATACAGGATATTCGATATTGGATGGGGCGAATAAAATCAAAGATTACATCCGGAGAGTAAAAGAACTCGGAATGAATGCTGCTGCGATCACGGATCACGGAGTCATGTATGGCGTGATTGATTTCTATAAGGAAGCAAAAACAGAAGGTATCAATCCTATCATTGGATGCGAAGTATATGTCGCCCCCGGAAGCAGACACGATAAGGGAGGCATAGGCGAAGAAAAATATAACCATCTTATCCTTTTGGCTGAAACGACAGATGGATATTACAATCTCCAGAAGATATGCAGTCAGGGTTTCATTGACGGCTTTTATTATAAACCAAGGGTGGATGAAGAAATATTGAGACAGTACAGCAAAGGGATCATCTGTCTTTCTGCATGTCTTGCCGGAGCATTGCCAAGGCTGATACTTGCCGGCCGCCATGAGGATGCAGTGGGTTTTATTGAACGCTATAAGGATATTTTCGGAGAAGATAACTTCTTTTTAGAGATACAGGATCATGGGATCCCGGAGGAACGTACTGTGATCACGGAAATGCTGTCTTTAAGCCGGGAGACAGATACAAGGATCGTTGCGACAAATGACTGCCATTACACAAGAGCAGAGGATGCAGAGCCACATGATGTGCTGCTGTGCATACAGACTGGAAAGACGATAGATGATCCGGACAGAATGCGGTATGAAGGTGGTCAGTATTACGTGAAATCCGAAGCAGAAATGAGAGAACTTTTTTCATATGCGCAGGAGGCGGTAGATAATACACAGATGATCGCTGACAGATGTCATGTAGAAATCGAATTTCATGTTACAAAAATGCCGTCCTATGATGTGCCGGAAGGATATACAGCATCCACATATTTGAGGAAACTGTGCCAAGACGGACTGAAAAGAAGATATCCGGATAACTGGGAATCTCTTTCAGACCAGCTCGAATATGAACTTGGTGTCATTGAAAAAATGGGATATGTTGAGTATTTCCTTATCGTGTGGGATTTCATCAACTATGCAAGAGAGCATGGCATACCGGTAGGACCGGGACGAGGAAGTGCGGCAGGCTCGCTGGTGTCTTATACAACAGGGATCACAAACATTGATCCGACAAAGTATAAGCTGTTGTTTGAACGATTCTTAAATCCGGAGCGTGTTTCCATGCCAGATATTGATGTGGATTTTTGTTACGCCCGTCGTCCTGAAGTTATCGAATATGTGAAGAAGAAATACGGAAAGGACTGTGTAGTTCAGATCGTCACATTTGGAACCCTTGCAGCAAAACAGGCGATAAAAGACGTTGGCAAGGCAATGGAGCTGCCGTATGCTTACTGCAACAGTCTGGCTGCCATGATCCCGAAAGATGTAGGCATCACGATCAGCAAAGCACTTAATATCAATCCGGAATTAAAAGACCTGTATGATTCGGATGATACCGTAAAAAGACTAATAGACACGTCCATGAAATTAGAAGGACTTCCAAGACAGACCGGAACCCATGCAGCCGGAGTAGTGATCTGCAGGAACGCAGCAAGTGAGTATGTTCCGCTGGCACGTTCGGCTGACGGGGATGGACTTGTCTCGCAGTATAATATGACACTGGTTGAGGAATTAGGACTTTTAAAAATGGATTTCCTTGGGCTGCGTACTCTTACAGTTATCAATGATGCGGCAAAGCATATTGAGAGAACAAAAGGGATAAAGATCAATATTGACGAGATCGATTATAACGATCCAAAAACACTTGACCATATCTCGACCGGGAATACAAATGGGATCTTCCAGCTTGAGAGCGCAGGAATGCAGAGCTTTATGAAACAGCTCCGTCCCAAGAGCCTTGAAGATGTGATCGCAGGGATTTCTTTGTACCGCCCAGGTCCGATGGAATTTATCCCGAAGTACATCAAGGGAAAGAATGAGCCGGAAAGCATCTCTTACGCCTGCAGTGAGCTGGAATCCATATTGGAACCGACATATGGGTGTATCGTCTATCAGGAACAGGTAATGCAGATCGTACAGAAACTTGCCGGATACACAATGGGACAGGCGGATAATATACGCCGTGCCATGAGCAAGAAAAAGCAGTATGTCATTGACGAAGAAAGAGAGTACTTTGTGTACGGCAATAAAGAGCGTAACATAAAGGGATGCGTTGCGAACGGGATCGATGAAGCAGTAGCAAACGGCATTTATGATTCCATGGTGGATTTTGCAAAATACGCATTTAACAAATCCCATGCTGCCGCATATGCGGTCGTGGCGTTCCAGACAGCGTGGCTCATGCATTACTATCCGGTTGAGTACTGGGCAGCGATCCTCACATCCGTGATAGGGAACGCACCAAAACTCACATCTTATATGCTTGCAGCAAAAGCAGACGGCATCAATGTAATGAACCCGGATATTAATAAAAGCGGAGCAGACTTTGTGCCATACGAGGGAAATGTCCTGTTTGCATTAAGTGGAATCAATGGAGTCGGGAAAAATGCTGCCATTGCGATAGAAGGATATCGTGAAAATAATGGCAAATTCGAAGATTTTAAAAACACGCTGGCTGTTTTGCTGACACTTGGCATCAATAAAAAAGCAATAGCAAACCTCATAAAAGCAGGAGCGTTTGATAGTCTTGGTGGAACGAGAAAACAGTATCTTATCGTATATGAATCGCTGATCGACGATATTGCAAACGACAAGAAGAAAAATGTGTCCGGACAGATGAGCTTATTTGATATCGGGGATAATGATAACCCGATCGGGCAGGCACTTGTGCTGCCGCCGGTAGGGGAATTTGACAAAAAAGAATACCTTGCTTATGAAAAGGAAGTAACCGGCATCTATCTGTCCGGGCATCCTTTAAATGAATATTCAGATATGATAAGGAATCTCACAGATACGACTTGTGGAGAGTTCATGCGTGATGATAATGATGAAATCACCTTAATGGCAGACAGTGAAGCGACAATAGCAGGAATCATCACAAGAGTGTCACAGACTTATACGAAAAAAGACAGTAAGCCTATGGCGTTCATTACGGTGGAAGATCTCACGGGAAGTATCAATGTTGTGGTATTCCCAAAAAATTATGCTTCGTGCAGGCAGATCCTTACGGAAGATGAAAAAATTGTTGTCAAGGGAAAAGTAAGTGTTGAAGATGGAAAAGATGCAGGACTTATGGCTGAAAAGATCACGTCATTTAACGATATCCCACAAAATGTATGGATCCGGTTTGCAGATATGGAAGAATATGAAAAACTTCATGCACAGATCGAAGCAACACTGGATGAAATGCCGGGAAAGGACAGTGTGATCTTTTACATCACAAGCGAGAAGAAAAAAGCAGTGAAACTGAACCGTGTTTCATGCAATGCGGATAATCTGGAGCGATTATACCGCATGATGGGAAAAGATAACATAGCAGTTACATATTAAGAATGTTAAAGGAGGGACAAGCGCATGGAAGCAGAAAATAGATTTCATCAGGAGACAGCAGAGGTGATCCGCAGATTCATTGATAACAGTGGACATTTTGACGGAAAAGAGGAAGCAGAATACGGGGAGCCATTCTATGGACATGAAATGAGAAACCATATTTTAGACTATTTTACCTTGTATGATGAGGTAGCTGTGAACTATACTGATTCACGCAAAGAAGAAAAAACAGAGGGAATCATCCTTCGGATATTTTTCTCTGGGATCGTAGTAGGAACGGCAGTAAGGAAAGGAATCATCTGGAAAGGAAAAAATATTTTTATTCATTACGAAGAAATACTTTCCATAAACCTCAAAAAAATGGAGAACAAAATTGCATATGCTAATCTTATGCTGTGTAAAAAGAGTTTGGAGCAGACACTTCCAAAGCAGCTTTCTGGCAATCAAGGACAAATAGAAACGTATTTGAAGCGTGATATATTTAAGAGAAATGATATTGACAGGGAAGGAACACGAGATAATCTGAAAAAATATTTTGAAAAGGTATTTCCGCAGATTTCTTTTGAGCAGTCCATTGTGATCACTGGAACATATGCGCTTTACTGGCCGTTTCAGCAGGAAGGCGTATCTTGTAAAACGTATCTTTCCACGGATAAAGAACGCAAAGATAAGCCGGTTAAACTTAAAACAGAAGTGATAAAAGAAGGAGACTTTTTCTGTGTCAAGAATATCGGGCATGAAGGACAGTTTAAAAATAAGATGGTCATGCACCTGACAAATCAGGATTATTCAAATGTAACCATATCATTTCTGTGGATGGTCGAATGCAGGGATGATAATGGAAGACCAGTAAAAATGCAGATGGTAAACGTTGTGCGTGCTGACAGGGTTTCTAAAACAGAACCGGGAAGAAATGTATATGATTTTACTGCTGTGACAGCGCCTTACATCGGAATATTTAAAAGCGAACTGGAACGGAAAAATCCGAAGGTGCTGGAATATCTTATGACACAGGACTGTTATATGATCCTGCTTCCTGAATCCGCAAATGGTTATGTTGTAAAATATCCTGACGGGGATTCCAGCGCAAGGCTGCGAGAGAACAGCAGGTTGAGCAGATACATGGACACGGCAACCATGACGTATCTGGAATTTGATAAAAATTCAGCCAAAAGACATGACAGAAAGGGAATAAGTCCAGTTGTTGAGGTAGAATGTGAAAGAAGTTTCACTCCTGAGAGCGGAACTGGAAATAGTGATTTTTTTGACTTTCAGAGCGGCACATGGTAGAATTGATACATAAATAAAATTTAATAAAAAAAATACTTAGTCCGCAGATAATTTTTATCTGCGGATATTTTGGATGAGAACGTAGAATGCGTTCTTTTTTTATGCCCTGAAAGGGGCTTTATATAAATTTTTAATCTAAACAACATCTTGTGGAAAAGATGATCAGATAAAAAATAAAAAAAGAAAGGAAAGTAAAAAATGGATAACGAAAAAAATGAAAAATATGCGTTTTTGTCAAGACTGCAGAGCGACTGCGAATATTTCCTTGGAAACGGACGAGGCTATGAAGGACATTTATATTATGGTTCCGTAGACCGTCAGTGTGACGAGATGGAAAAACTCTGGAACTCATTTGACGAAGATAAAAAACCTGAATGGATAACGATTGAACAGATAAAAAATTACAGGATCAGAATGTCAGCGAAAAGGAGGAATGAATAAATGGAAGTCAATCACAATAAAATAGCACGGACCGCAAGAGTCGTACTTGAAAGAAACAGCAAAGGAGTAAAAGTAAGGTTGCATTATACATATTCGCCGGTGGCAGGATATGGGGAAGCCGTTGTTTGTTTTGAAAGAGAAGCAGTAAATGGAAAAATAAAAAAAAGCGAGTGGAAGGAAGCTTTGGAAATTGCGAATGAAATCGCATGCCGTTACCGGATACCGCTTGATATTGACAGAAGGGAGCCGGAGGAATGTTAAATGAAAAACAAATGGAAGCGGTGAATACATTAAAGGGGCAGGTGCTTGTTGTCTCCTGCCCGGGCAGCGGAAAGACCACTGTTATCGTAAACCGCACAAAAAAGATCATTGACAGTGGTGTACCTTCTGAAAAGATTCTTGTGATCACGTTCACGAAGGAAGCTGCTACACAGATGAAAGCCCGTTATGAGAAATTATATGGTAAGTCGAATGTCATGTTCGGAACAATACATTCCATATGTTTTCAGGTAATAAAGATGGCATATGGATATGAAAAAAATGATATCCTGCTTGCAACAGAGCAGTGGGAGTTTTTCGGGAAATTTCTCCGGGGAAAATCCGACACCGATAATGTGGAGGAATTTGTGAAAACCTACATGACTGCAATAAGTGCATATAAAAACAGCGGTAAGACAATCGAAACATTCAATTATGGAGAATGTGAGAAAGGGCTGTTCATTGAAACCCTCCGAGAATATGAAACATTTAAAAACAGGATGGGAAAGATCGATTTTGACGATATGCTTCTTAAATGCAGGGATGCGTTAAAGGATGAGCGGATGCTTTCCTATTGGAAAAACCGATTTAGCTATATCATGATCGACGAATTTCAGGATACCAATGAAATTCAGGCGGAGATATTTTATAAGCTTGCAGGGGCAGGTGGAAATATATGTGTTGTCGGGGATGATGACCAGAGCATTTACCGATTCCGTGCAGCGGATTCATCGATCATGATGGGATTTCCGCAAAAATATCCGAACTGTAAAACGATTTATATGTCAACGAATTACAGATCAGACAAGGAGATCATAAAACGTGCCGGAATGCTGATCAGCAATAATACGAAGAGATTTAAAAAGGATTTTCTTGGAAGCCGTGAGGATGCAGGCAGATTTGCAGTTACATGTGCAGATACGCAGGAAGCCCAGACGATAGGAGTCATAAAGAAGATAAATGAATATGCTATGAAAGGATCTCCGTTAACAGAGACGGCAGTATTATACCGTACCAATGTGGAAAACCAGATGCTCATAACAAAACTCGTGAAATATAAAATCCCTTTTTATACCACTGAAAATGTAAAGGACTATCATCAGGACTTCATTTTCAGGGATATCATGACATACTGGAGACTTGCCACTGGACAGGAAGAAAAAGGGGATCTGCAGAGGGTGCTTAATCATCCGACCAGATACCTTAAAACAGAAACTTTTAAAAACTGCAGGTTTGATATTGAGAGCATGAAAAAGTGCTGCCTTAACATGCAAAATGCAGAACGAGCAACGCTTGAAGTGATGAAAATGTACCGGGAGGTCAAGGCAATGGAAAAATTAAAGCCGTTAGAGCTTGTAACCTACCTGATTCGGAACATGGGATACCGTTCATTCATCACGAGTTATTGTAATTTTATAAAGCGTGATGTTGAATCTGCCATGTCCATACTTGATACACTCATTGAGGAGTGCAGGGGATTTGAGACAATGGATGAATGGGAGGACTACACAAAAGAATTTGCAGTAAAGCTGCAGATGCAGAGGAGAGATCCTAACAAGAATGGAGTATGTCTTTCGACATTTCATTCATCCAAAGGACTGGAGTGGGATCATGTGATCCTGATCAATTCAAATGACGGTAAAAGCCCTTTTATCAAGGCGACTACTGAGGCTGATTTTGAGGAAGAAAGAAGGCTTTACTATGTGGCAGTAACAAGGGCGAGAAAGAGCGTGGATATTTTTTACCTGTCAAAAAAAGATGGAAAGGATGTACTGCCATCTCCGTATCTGACGGAAATGGGACTGATTCCGGGAAAGATCAACACCCAAAAGAAGATTATACCGATCATCCGGTAAAATTAAAGTTGATTCTGCAAAAACTCCGGCTTATAATAGTATTAAGGCACAGAGCCTTTTGCAGAATCACAATCATAAATACAAAAGGAGCGATGCCGAATGAACACAGAAATAACAAATGCTGTGGTGGCTGCTGGCGATAAAGCACAGTATGATACCTATGCAAAACGATTATTGGCAGAAAAAATAATATTGGCTCACATCTTGGTTGAAACGGTCGAAGAATTTAAATGGATGAAGCCGGAAGATGTCGTGCCATACATTGAGGGTGAACCAAAAGTTGGAATTGTACCGGTTGAGCCGGGATTGACCAATAATAGCACAAATAAATCAAATACTTGTGAGAAAATTGTTGGACTTAATACAGAAAATCCGGAGATCAATGAGGGATTAATAAGGTTTGATATTATTTTTTATGTCCGCATGAAAAATGGGCTTTCTCAGATTATTGTGAATGTTGAAGCTCAAAAAAATGAACCAACTGAATATCAGATAATAAACAGGGCAATCTTTTATGTGTGCAGACTTGTATCTTCACAAAAGGAAAGAGATTTTGTTAAAACGGATTACGACAGTATAAAACCTGTTTACAGCATTTGGATCTGTATGAATAAAGAATCCAACAGTCTGAGTCATCTGCATCTTGCAAAAGATGAATTATTGGGATCTTGTGAATGGGAAGGCAATATGGATCTTATAAATATTGTCTTAATAGGACTATCGAGTAAGATTCCGGAACAAAAAGAAAGTTTTGAATTACACCGTTTACTGGGGACTCTATTATCAAGTGATCTAAGCGAAAATAAAAAATTAGATATTTTGGAAAGAGAATATAATATTCCAATCAATAATGAATTTAGAGAGGAAGTGCGTAGCATGTGTAACCTGAGTGTGGGAATAGAGGAAAAAGGAATTGAAAAAGGAATTGAAAAAGGTATCAAAAAAGGTATTGCGCAAGGCATTATTGAAGGAAAGCAAAAGGAACGTAATGATCTCCTTAAAATTTCTGAGTTATTGAAAGATGGAAAAACGGGAGACGAGTTAATTCAGATGGGATTTGAAAAGGATTCTGTCGAGCTTGCATTATGCCTGCGAAAGTAAATGATTGATTTCAGAGCCATCCGCAAGGGTGGCTCTTTTTCTGTCCTGCGGTGTTGGTGGACTCGGAAACAAGTAACCGAGAATTTCCGCCTATTATTCTTAAAATAACGGATCTGGAATGCCGGAATTTCTCAGATATTCTAAGTCATTTAATCTGGATATATCCAGTGATTGATAATAGTTACTTTCCAACATTATTCTTTTTTTTCTGTAATACGTTGCTTCGGAAATACCGATATATTTGTAGATGTCATAATCGTGCATTTTCTGTCTCATATATACGATATCGGAGTAATGGATCAAAACAGGTTCGCCCTCAGTATTTTTACAGCCCGGATGAATGATAGCGTTTGCTTTTCTTCCTGCGCCACGTTTGGTGATCTTTTCATATTGTGACTGACCGACACCGGAAGAAGCTGGGGAAACCTTTAAAATAAGTGTGCCGTCTATGATATCGAAATAGACGCCTACTTTATTTAGTAATTCCTTCATTTTTGAAAAGTTTTCTCTGTTTTCTTTTGCAGACATTTTCTCATCCACTACCGTGTAACGTAATATTGTCTGACTGCCATCAAATGGATAATCCATATATCATCCTCCAACAATCATAATTAAATATGACAGAATAATAGCATGAAAAAGGAATTTTTGTCAATTTGTTGTCAAGAAGCAAGAACTGGATGCTTTGACATTCCCCACAGCTAAAGCAGTGGGTACGACACATTGGAAAAAAATATTGAAAAGTCTCAATACTTGTGATAATGTATAGTATATCATAATTAAACAAATAAAAAATGCAAAGAAAAACAAAGAGTTGGCTGAAAAACCAACTCTTTTTTTGCAAATTTGTCATGTTGATTTATATGTTTATAAATGCTATAATATACAAATATAACATGGTAAGACGAATTAAAACAGAAAATCTGGTAGAAAGGATGATGTGAATGATACTGTCAGAGATGAACATTCCGGTAAAGACCGTGAACGCACTTGGAAAGAAGAAAATAAATACAGTAAATGATCTGGTCATGTATTTCCCACGTAAATATCTTGATTATAGAAAAATTGTGCCACTCATGGAAGCGGTTGATCGAGACTGTGCTATTTCAGGGTATCTCGAATCATATGAGAAACAGACAGACAAAAACATGACGATCATCAAAGCTCATCTCATTGAAGAATCCAGCGGACAGAAAGTGACCATAACATGGATAGGACAGTCCTACCAGTACAATGCGATCAAAAACTTTGCACGAAAAGAGATCGTTGTATGCGGTAAGGTAAAACATCACATTGTCTACGGCTATACGGTGACAAATCCATATGCTTATTATCTGAAAGAATATTATACAGGGAAGATCGTACCAGTTTATACAAAGATCAAGGGCGTAACGGATGAAATGTTAAAAAAACAGATCAGCCGATGCCTGTTTGAGATAACAGATCCGCTTGATCCAAAGGTAGTGGAAATGACAAAACTTCCAGATTACCTGTCAGCTCTAAATGCGATCCATTCCCCGCAAGATACAGAATCTATAAAGAAAGCGGAAAAGCGCATGATCTTTAATGACATGCTCTATTATACGACAAAGCTTAAATTAAATGCAGCACTGCTCCCAACAGAAACGGACGTGAAGACAGAAAAGCATGATATGACAGAGCAGATGATAAAAGGACTGCCTTATGAGCTGACAGATGACCAGCGCAAAGCATATCTGTCGATCCGTGAGCGTATGGAGCTAGGGAAACGTGTCAATCTCTTGGTGCAGGGGGATGTATCCTGTGGAAAAACCACCGTGGCATTTGCTGCAATGGTACTCATGGCAGATAACGGCTACCAGAGTGCGCTGATGGCTCCTACAACAGTGCTTGCCAAACAGCACTATGAAGGACTTAAGGAGATCGCCGATAAATTTGGCATTCGGATCGCATGTGTCACTTCAGAACTGAAAGGAAAGGCAAAAACAGCCATATTGAAAGAGATCGAAACCGGAGAGATCACATTTGTGGTCGGGACACAATCCTTATTTTCTGAAAAGCTGAACTACAGCAGGCTTGGGCTTGTGATAACGGATGAGGAACACCGTTTCGGGGTAAAGCAGAGGGAAGCATTAGAGAAAAAGGCCCTGAGTGGAGTGCATGTGATCACTATGTCTGCGACACCGCTTCCAAGATCTGTTGCTGATGCGGTTTATGGAGAGAATAAGGAGATCGTCAATATCATGTCCATGCCTTCCGGAAGGAAACAGGTACAGACAGCCATCAATAATTCAGAGAATAAAATCATGGAATTTATCGAGAAACAGCTAAAAGATGGCAGACAGGCATATGTCGTGTGCCCGCTCATAAACAAGGCAGACGAAGAAAGCGTTACCGGGGACCTTGAATCGGTAGAGGAAGCGGAGATCCGGTACAAGGAATACTTTATGCCGAAAGGCTATAAGGTCGGGGTTATCACAGGACAGACATCGGCGGAAGATACGGAAATGATCTTAAATGATTTCCGTGAGAACAGATACCAGATCCTGGTCTCCACCACGGTCATTGAGGTAGGGGTAAATGTGCCGAACGCAAATGTAATGGTGATAAATAATGCGGAACGGTTCGGGCTAGCACAGCTGCATCAGTTACGGGGACGAGTGTGCAGAGGACAGTGGTATCCGTACTGTATTTTAAAATCAAGAGAAAAGGAAAACCCAAGACTTCAGACCATGGTACAGACTACTAATGGATTTGAGATTGCAAAGGCTGACATTGAGCAGAGGGGCATGGGAGATCTATTAGGGGTTGCGCAATCAGGGAGCAGCCATTACATGGATCAGATCCTTGCCATGCCGAACCTTTATGGCAGCGTCAAAAAATATGCACAGCTTCTGATCGACAATCATATGGAGGATCCATTGATCGAATTATACGAAAAGTAAGGATAATAGGGATTGAGATGAAAAAAAGACCGGGATACAGCATAAGGGCAGCGCTCATCATTGGGGTGTTCGCATATGCCTATTACAGAACAGACAACCTGTATGCCTCTGGGGCGGCGGCAGGACTGATACTTGCATTAAAGCCGTTTGCAAAGGGGATCAGGAGAATAAGAAAGAAACAGAAATATAAAAACAGCAGTCTTGCTGTTATAGACAAAATGGAAGGTCACGAATTTGAGGAATATCTTGAAACACAGTTTAAGAGCCTCGGCTACAAGGTGAAAAATGTGGGCAGCGGAGGCAGGGACTATGGAGTTGACCTTATCATTTCAAAAAAAGGCGAAAAGACTGCGGTACAGGCAAAACGGTATAACAGCAGTGTCGGAATAAAAGCGGTGCAGGAGATCATCTCCGGGAGAGAATTTTACAAGACGGATAATGCGATCGTAGTGACGAACAGTTATTTTACAAACCCGGCCAGACAGATGGCAAAGGAATGTCATGTGGAACTTTGGGACCGGGAAGACTGTAAAAAGAATTTCCGCAAATGAGGATAAGACAATGGGAAACGACTATATAGACGAAATCATAGATGATATGCTGCTGGATGGTTCAGAAACAGCAGATGAGATAAAAAAAGCAAATGAAAAGGTTACAAATAGGTATCAGGAAATGGAAATGAAAAACAAGGCAAACCAGAATGTCGTGCCGTTCCCTGATTATCTTGTCGGCTGGAATCTGCAGACGCTGCTTTTTATTGAAGGGAAAAAATGGCGTCTGATCATGATAAAGACGATACGTGCGATGTCAAAAAGGTTTGGACTAAAGCAGGGCGATATAAGGGAAAAATGCATAGGACTGATGCGTGATATGCTGCCGGAGGCAAGGCGTAACACAATCAGGCGAGAAGAAAGGGAGCCAAAAGATGATCTTGATGCTATTGCGTCAAGTGATTCAACAAGGTGGAGGTTCATGGAAATCCTCGGAGGACTTAATAATTTCCTAGAGGCAAATTATGCGCCGAAAGCTCCGATAGTTGCAGTGTCGATCAGATCCGTTTGTCCGGATACTCAAAGATGGGATATCGTATCGCAGTATTACCGAGTGGTTGACAAACAGATCAGGAGTCTTGAAAAAGAGAAGATTGCTGACCTGAGACAGTCGGAACCAATGATCAGAAAGCGCAAGCAGGATATGAAGGATGCGGCAGAACGTTTAAGACCAGTCCTGATACACAATAAAGACAAGAGAAAGCTCTGGGCAATCATCTGTAAGAGCATGCCGGGATTTACTGAATTTTTATCACAGCTTGGAGAATCGAGCCGATGGAAAACGTGTTTTGCCAGTGCAAGCCGTTGTGCAATGATTGCGGCGGTCGATTGCTTTTACCACGAATTTGAGGTTGCGGTCAGATGCATTGCTTATGAATATGGATTGGAGGAAGAAGATTTAACGATGGAACTACATAAAAATCAAGATAAGAAAAACTGTTTTGTAGGAACAGGGGACGAGGTAGTCATTAGCCTTAAAAATAAAAAGAAGGTTGAAGGTGCGGTCATTAGCATTGACATGAAAGTGGAAACAAATGCCAAGCACCCGGAAATGAGCGTGTATATGGTGATCAAAGAAGATCAGGGGAGCGAGGGAGAAAAGACATGCGGCATATGGACCGATGACATAGAATCCATGAATGTGACACGTTTTAAAGGAGAGTCTGAATCATTTAAAGGGGAGTCTGCATCAGGATGGAAACGATGGGAACCGGCACAAGAGATCGCAGCCAAATAGATATATCCTTAGAATTGTTGAGTCAGCTGCGATAAAGATGGGGTTGCTTCGTGAAAACCGCTTGTATTCAGAATAAAGCTGATTGAATAAACCGAAAAGGAGAGACGAAAAAATGAAAAGGAAACCTTGTAACAGATGGATAGGACGAAAATATTGGTGCGAAAAAAGCAACAATTGGCGGAAACTTCATAAGATACCGCTGTGCAGAAAAGGTGTGAAAACATGCTTTAACTGCGGTTTGCCGTTCTGCTGACATTAAAACTTAGGAGGAAAAATAAGAGGTGGGATTGGATGAAGATATGCTCGACTGTATCCGGGCGTTAGCAGAAAACAGAATACAGGATGCAAAAGATAAGGCAATCATATGTTGCATAAACGATACAACAAAAAAGAATGCCTCAAAGACATTTTATTATAAAAAATTATTGGAGAATGGCTCAACAAAAATGTTTGAACTTCCACTCAATCTCAAAGGATTGCTTAATGTACAGGATGTGTCAGACTTCAATGAAGCCAGATACTATCTTGGGAAAGAGCAGAAAAAGACATATGAGCAGATTGTGGAAGGCGTTAACTCAACACTTAAAATGCTCGAATATGGCATCCCATATATGAACAGTACTTTGATATATGGTGAGCCGGGAACTGGAAAGACCGAATTTGCAAAATACGTTGCATTTAAACTCGGGCTTCCATATGCATACTTAAACTTTTCATATCTGATAGATTCCTACATGGGAAAAACAGCGCAGAACTTAAACAGGATATTTGATTACTGTAAAGGAAAAAAATGTGTGCTGATGTTGGATGAGATAGACTGCATTGGCATAGAACGTGGTCATGATACCGGAGCAGACGGAGAACTTGGACGAACAACAATAGCACTTATGCAGTCACTAGACGGCTTGGTAGATGGTCAGATTGTCATTGGTGCAACTAACCGACGTGACCGACTGGACAAAGCATTGTTAAGACGATTCCAACGTCAAGTAGAGTTCAAACCGTTTGATAAAGAAGAACGGCAGGCTATGATTGAAGTCTACATGAACAGTGTGGATTCTTCATTTCTCACGGATGAAATCATCCATTATGCAGATGAATCTCACACACAGGCTGAAATCATAAAGTTCCTTATTGAGCAAATCGTAAAAAAATAAATGAATGAACGGAGGAAATCATGCAGTTATTGGATAAATATTACAATTCCATAAAAATAGGAGATGCCGTATCTCTTTTTGGTGAGATTGGTCAAGTCAACGAAGAAATGGGGGCTTTAGGTATTTACTTTAAGGATGGTGTTAACTGGGAACTGGTAAAAGATAAACTTGAAAAAATGGAAAATTGCAAAAAGACATTATATTTCTGCTATAACGAAACATTTATTTCGTTCTGGGAAATAATGAATAACCTTACGGGAAGTATAGAAGATGTCTGTGAAGTTGTTGTGAAACTTTAAGGAGAGAAAAAATGGTTATAAAAAGTCCTTTGGAAATCTTACAAAATGATGAGTCAGCTAAAAATAATGGATATACAGTGGTGTATTTGAACTTGCCTGAATCACAAAAAGAAAATATAAGATATTCGATTTTGCAAGAAATGAGCAGTGAATTAGAAAACAAATTATCAGAATTTGGATGGAGTGCCACGGCTGATAAAGATGAAATGAAAAATAAGTTAAAAACCTTTGGCTTTGAAGACGTTCTGATCTACAGGGTAGACAAACTGCATAGAATAGACTGTATTACAAGACTCTGTAAGATATATGCTCCGAAAACCGAAGGAGATTGGAAATTGGAATTTGAAAGCGACATTTCTTTGCAAGAATTACAATGCATTATTGATGTTTTAAAAAAATTAGAAAAAATATGATTTTTTTCTAAAGCAATATAACCGCTCGAAAGGAAACATATATTATGTTAGAAAAATATCTTATTGTAGAAGATAAAAAAGGAAATTTGTCTATTGTCTCAAACCAAGAATATCGCAAAGAAAATGATAAACGCTTGAAATGGGACGCTATTTCCGGCTCAGATGAAATGGAAGAAGCTGAAAAAAAATTGGCACATATCAAAGAAGTTGGCGGTGTGCAGAATTATTTACTTGAACTAATGGATAAATTGGATTTTCATACAGTCAAGACACCGGAAAGAACCGTTGTTTCGCTTGTAGAAAAGTTGCCGGACGGATTTGTTCGGGTTCAACAGCTTAATAACAGCCTCTATAAAATCATGGAGGAAGGAACTGCCGAGCAGGAAGACGCTATTATGGTGACTCTTGGGTGCAATGTCAAGCTAAGGAAATGCAAGAACATAGATGAGGATGTCAGTAAATAAAAAACAATTACATTAGCATAAAGGATGGTGTTTTTTATGACAATTCGATTTGACAAAGAAGACGATTTGTTTGTTATCCCGACAATCGTAATCAGTAAAATAGACACCAAATATGTAAAAACTACCAATATACATATTGCGTGGCTTCGGTACTCTTTGGTGTTTGTTTGCAGAAATTGGATATGAACCATGAAATATTATTTTTACCATATAAAGCATAGGGGAGGATAAATGACAATGAGCAAATATACTATCAGAACAGAAACAGAGACAATCTTTACGGACAAGGTAGAAGTGCTTGAAAAAAACATTTTCAACTTTTCTTATATATTTGTAGAGGAAAACCATATTCTATACCGTATCTTAAATGAAGATGAAACGGAACTTCAACCAGATGCGTTGTTGCTGTGTAATGAGGACGGCACTGAGAAGCAGATGTGCCAATATGCTCATTTCAATACGGCGCAGGAAGCTTTTGATTTTGTCAACTATAATACAAAACAAGCGACTGAGATTTTAAAAGCACTACAGAGCATAGAACGCCCGGATGATGAAAACGACATGGATACAGAAGATGTCAGACCAAGAGTTTATACAGCGAATTTTCTCTTTAATTATTTCGGTGGAGATTATGTTGGAGACAAGAAAATCGTAGGTGCAGGTGTAGATGTTGCATTCCGCCCATACAAGAAAGGACAGCTTGTGAAATTTTGCAGTGAAAAAGAAACATATTTCACTGTTGAAAAAGAATCGAGAATAATCGGGATACGAAAAGAAAAAATCTATCTTCAAGATGCAGTCAGTGTCTCCTTTGACCGAGAGAAATTAGTAAAACTTACAATACACAAAGATGTCGTTCGCACTATCTGTGAACACTTTGGATGGGATAAACTTGATATTTCGATTTCAGAGTATGAACTTGATTATGAAGAAAGAGAATATGTTTCTGCACCGTGGTGCTGTGGCAAAGATACTTTTGAAAGGTTCTTATCGTCACATAAGGAAGGATTTGACATTTCAGATAATCGGAACGCACAGTGTCCGGCTTATGGATGGCTTGACGAATAAGAGGAATTATCATGATAATAAGATAGTAGGAGAGTGATAAAAATGATGCTTACGGTAACTTGCTATGACTGCGGAGAGATGTATTCGCTTAGAGGTTGGATTGAAAAGGAAGACCTTCGCGGTACTCAATTTGAAGAAAAAATAGATACCATTACTGATGCTGAATTGAGTGAATTAGAAGAAAAAGGACTTATCCATGATGAAATGGATGTATTTGAAAAGAACCCATGTTGCAGATATTGTGGTTCAAAAAATGTTACTTGGCTGTGAACGCCACAGAAGAAAATGAACAGGAGGAAATTGAAATGAGTTTAATCAGTAAACTTTATGACTTTGTAGAAAACAAAGGAAGATTTGAAAAGGGTAGAGAGCCTGTTTACGGCGAGCCATTTTACCACGATTATGTGTATCAGCTAATCAAATCAAAATATGAGATAGGTGACAGGTTAAGAGTAGAAAGCGAAGATGGAACAATCGAAGGTATAATGATTTCTTTTTGTAACTATGAAATTACACTTCTTACTTCTGGTAACAAAGTTTGGAAGCGAAAAAATGCAGGCTGCCACAGTGCTAACACCAAATATGTTCGTATGTATCGTATCAAATCTGTGGAGCTTATCGAAAAGAAGAAACCGGATTTTGATTTAGATGTTGTGGATGAATACAAATATTATCATGACCGTAACACACCAAAGTTAGATTGGAACGAAAAAACAGAAATTAGGAGGAAACGAAGGGAACTTGACAAAGCAAACTTTAAAGAAGTGTACAATGATGTACCATTTGAAAATTCTCATGTTTTCGGCATCATCTGTGGATGTAGACTGTATTATCCGTTTCAAAATGAGGGAGTGAGTGCAGAAATCTATATTGTTCAGAATAATGGAAACCATGCAGAAAAAGTACCTTGTAAAGTTGGCACCCCTTATCCGAATAAAAACAGCTACCATGCTTACAACTATAATGAAAAAGGTAGCGACTGTTGGCTATATACATATCTGCCGGATGAAAAAAAAGAATATGAGCACGTATCCATTGTGTGCGTATGGACTGTAAAATTACTTATCAATGAAAAAAAGACAGATATTAAGTTTGTTCATATCTATCAGATTGGAAATATCAATTCTGCGCAGGATGAATATAATTTTCATTTTATAGATATAAGTTATGCACCAATCTTTGGGTATGGAAATGAATTGCTTACAAATGAAAACAGCTCTTTAATGGAAAGCATAATGGATAATGATTCATTATTTATCCTATACCAAAATGAGGATGTAATAAGACCAATTAAAGAATCAGAAGATGATGAGGTATATGCGTTTATTGCACAACAAGCATTAGCACATTTTTCAGCAAAAGAACTTATGGAAATGTTGTCATCAGATAACAGCTCCCTTCCTGTGGAGGTAGCTGTAGAAAAAGAAGATGTTCTGCAAGGGTATTATTCAAGCAGTTGGAAAAAGGTCAAGCCACGGTTTGAATTTACACTACTTGAAAAATAAGTTACTGCATCTCCGAAACTTTAGCTCCGGGGAACGTCAACATGAGTAAGATGGAGGAAAGTAATGTTTATAGATACTGGTGTTATTAAAGAAGAACTTGAATGCGAAGTGAATGCAGGCAAGGGATGTATTGTGATTGACATTGGTTGTATTTACAACAGTTATGATAGTGAATTGCGTTCCTTGTGTATTTTGGACAACATGGTACTGCGACTTTTGGTGGATGGAAAAGAACTGGATGATTGTAAGCTTAATCACCGCTATCCTAATGGATTATATACAACCATAAGTAAAAAGACAGGGCGCAGAGTAAGTAAAATAGGTTATCCGTATTTTGTAGAGCCAGAAAACTTTAAAAAGAAAATGGAGTTGCAGTTAGATATTGAGTTTGTTCGTGGAGAAAACAAAGTGCTTGACAAGACAACTCTGATATTACCGATTCAATTAAATCTGGATGCGGACAATCCGGTGTGTGGACTTTCCTTGCATTATCAATTCTGGAAGACAGATGTTGTCAAAATATGGTCTTACCAAAGTTGTGAGGATGGTGGATGGAAACCTTCAATATGGACTACAGAAGATGCAAGTGAAGAAAATTATCTTGGTGTTTTGATAGAAGGTGAAATCAACCGGTTTGATAGTATTATTACTCCAATGCCGGATAAACTGAACAGATTATGCATCTAAGGTAGAAAAAAATACTGTGATTTAAGGAAAATACAATGAAAACATACTTTGAATTATTATACCAATTTATCAATGACATCTTTTCAAAATTCATTCAAGGATTATGGAGTATGACAAAGGCATACTTCATGTTTGTAGGCATTTCGTTTGGAATCTGGATGTACGCCTGCTCAATAGATGAAGGAGAAGATATAAATATTCTTTTCCTTGCAAATACATTTTTCATATACCTAGTAATATGCAAATCTATATATGTATTAGCATTGTTGATAAAATCTGATGGTTCAAAATCATCAGAATCATCAGAATTATCAGATCCATTGCAAAAGGATAGTGAATTGGAAACAGCAAAACAGTATCATCAAGAAATAGAAACAAATCCAGATATACGAGAAAGAATCTGCATACATGAGGCAGGACACGCCATTATGTTTTATGTATTAGGATTCAATAAAATACATGTATTGATTGATGTTACACAGCCACATACAACAGCAAGTATTTCAGACAGTTCTGTAATAACCGTTGAAATATTAAGAAAGAGAGTAAAAATCTGTTATGCATCTATTGCGGCGCAGAGGCTTCTCTACAAGGAATCGTCCGGCTTTTATGGAGAAAATAGTTCCGGTGCAGATATGAAAATCGCAAATAGCTGTCTGCATAGCATTCTCCTTATAGAAAACCACGAGTTATCATTAACTGGGGAAGACAAGCAGACAAAACATGAAATGAGCAGACTGTCAAAGGAACTGTACAAGCAGACGGAAGAAATACTGATAGAACACATTGAGGAATTAAAAGAATTGAGCAGAGTTTTAATGAGAAATGGATATGCTGATGGACACGATATAAAAAAGATTTTTGATGATCAACAAAAGAGGGAGAATGTCTTATGAGAAAGAAAATCGTATCTATTATTTTGGTAATTGCATTAGGCTTATAAGAAAGGAAATGAAAATTATGGCAGATTTAATAATATGGTTACAATTTCTTGTGGTAATCGTGTGTGTATGGGGATTTGTAGAGGCTTTATGGTTTGTTACCATAGCTTTTGAAGGAATAACTGCTTTTCACGCACTCACCTTATATCCCAAAAGAATTGTATCTGCTATCTTGCTGCTAATATTATTAGCATGTATGTATGGCACTTCATATAGCTACTGCGTACAACATGATGTGGAAATTGCAAATAAGCTTGTGGACGAATATGTTCCAAATGCTGAAAATGCAGATTACCACGGACTATATGAAGCACTTTGTGAAAGTGATGCATTTTTCATAAGCGGAACAAATTCAATTAAAGAAAGATATACACATATAGCGTCAACATATAGTTTTTATGAACATATTGTAGACTTAAAACTTACGGATGAAGGAAAATCAAAACTTGATTTTATTGTAAATATGGGATTTAATCTTGAACTTGAATTTTCGCCGTATTAAAAGGGAAAGGATTATAATTAATGGATATTTCAAACTTAAAAATTGTATTATTTGATTTTGATAATACGCTTTGCATACATACGAATCATGGCAAATGGGATGAACAGCAGAGTAAGGTAAACAGGGCAACAATAGTATCTGGAAGCTTGGCAGTCTGGGATGACTGTGAAATCAGTGAAGACCTTAAAAAATTTATGGAACTGTTAAAGAAAAATAACATCCGAATGGGGCTGATTTCTACAACGGAATCATATCTTGTTGCCAAGACAAAGCAGAAGTTTGTGGAAGACCGGTATGGAATCGAACTAGAGAACTTCTGTACTGGTACGCAGGACGGCAAATTAGACATGCTAAATGCCATTGCAGATGCTTACGGATATGTTAAGCAAGAGGTGGCAATTGTAGACGACTACTGGTATCAGTTGGAAAGAGCAAGTGATGCCGGGTTTGTTGCTTACTTTCCGTTGCAAATTGTCAATTTTATGAAAATTTATAAAATTTAAAGGAAGAATGATTGATGATTAAATATGAAAATAAGGAGCTGGAAAACCTTTTATTGAAAAAAAGAAAGACGGCTGGCGAATTGGCTAAACAAAAAAAGGAACTTGTAACTTTGCAATGTAAACTTTGGGATGAATTTTTTCATACTGTATATGAAAGATATGGAAAATATGTTCAACATTGTAGTTGCTTTAACACCGGAATCAAAGCTTTTCATAAAGGCATTCCTTTTGTTCCGTATGCTGTTTATTATGTTGCTTTTATGCCACGTTCTGAAACTGAGTTTGAAATAGGATTAGTTCCGCGCAAGTTTTTTAAGAAAGACGGTTTATATAATAAATTTGACGCAATTGGCATCGCGTATGCGGATAATGATAAAGGAAATGCAATTGAAATTTTTCCTTTTAGTGATTTTAATAAGACATTAAAGCGCAAAAAATATCATTTCAGTAAATTTGACTTTAGATATTACGATGGTTTCAGTAAATATGACCTTTGGGAATGGATGATGAAAGTGATACGCGAATTAAATAAAGATTTTGAAAAAGTCATGCAGTCGATTGAATCTAGCATCGAAGCACAGTTGCAAATGAATATCAAAAAAAATATGTATGAAATCAAAAAATTGGAGTGATAAGGTCAACTACATATATTGAACAGGAAGAAAGCTATACATCCAAGAGCAGTTTCATAGATAATGATATTCTTCCAGAGTACAAGGTGGATATAGGCAAAAAATGTAAGCAGAACTTCACAATAGAAGAACTGTCTAGTGGGTTATTGGCAAGCCCAAAGCATATAAGGGTAGCATAAGTTGCCAAACTACACTTGAATCCCCGAATCGTTAGATTCGGGGAGTGCCAAATATAAGCAGTTATGCATCAATCGTAGGTGAAGCGTGCTGTGGAATCATGGGAATGACAAGCATAATAAAATATTATAAAAAAGATTAAGGAAGGTGCGGAATGAAATACAATAACGAGAAAATCACAATTATGCTTCAAAATAATAGTATTGAATCAATTACAATTGCATCATGGAACGATTGTTTTGCCGTTCATGATGATGGAATGCAGGGAAAAGTCATAGGATTATTTGGTTCAGAAAATGAATACAGGGAATTTATAAATAATTTATTGAAGCAGGAAAAGAAAAATATAAAGTCCTTATTTCAGGTAAACACATTTTGGGACGATGAATATAACGCAAAAATAGTCATTGTTCCACCTGCTATACTAGCATCAAATTGTCCGTCCGTAATTTTTAGAACATTTCATAAGGAAAATATCATAAAAAGAGAATTTGCTATGAACGAGAACAATGTAATTCCAATCACTTACATCAAATGGATAATAAAGGGACAATGTAATTCCCTTATCACCGGAGCGCAAGGCGCAGGGAAAACAACAACTCTTAGAAGTATCATTCGGTTTATCCCTGCTGAGTTTACATTGCGTGTACAGGAGAGTTTGCCGGAATTAAATCTAAATCAAGCATACCCATATAGAAATGTTGTGGAAATTCAGAATACAGTCTCAGAAGATACTATGGAAAATGCGCTTGCAGTCAACAAGTCCAAAGACAAAGATAATCGTAACGTAAATATTATTGGAGAGATAGGGAACGCAACACAGACATTATATTTTATACAACCAATAACTACTGGTACGGCTCTGTTTTCAATTGGTACACACCATGCTAGAACGACCAGAGAACTTGTATGTTCTCTTGCAAATAATCTTTTGGAATTGAAAGTATGCAAAACCCAGAAAGAAGCGGTTGAAATGGTTGCAGATGCAGTCAACATTGACTGTCATTTGATTGAAGTTAACGGCAACAGGTATATTGAGAGAATTACAGAAATCATTCCTAATAAAGATAAGGGAGCAGAACCTTTTGCTGAAAAAGATATTCTAAGATGCGATGCTCAGAATGTATTTGTGACCGGATTCAGTGATGAAATGAAATCAAAGATTGTGTCAAAACTTACAAAAGCAGAAAAAGAAGAATTTTTGCATGACATTGGCATGTGTGACCTTATATCACAAGGGAAAATTAGCCCGGAAGTGAATATGTGGATGGAAGCAGTATTATCTTATTAGAGGAATAAAATGGAATACAATAATGAGAAATTAACAAAACTTGTTGAAGATAAAAGCGTTGAGAAGATAGTGTTCAACACTTGGAAAGAATGCCGAATAATCAGAAAAGATAAGTCAGTCAAATACATGTCTGGAATATTTGCGTCCGAGGATGAGTATAAGGAGTTTGCTCAAAGACTGATAAAACAGGTAAAAAAGAAATTAAAAATTTCGCAAGCCATATATTCGTTGAGGGATGAAGAAAGAAATGTAAAAATTTTAATTTTGCATCCTCTGATGTCAATGGGATTCACATATGAAATCCTGTTTACCTCGGACAACGGAGTAAAGGAGAACGAACATGAGACGGTTTAGAATCGGAGAAATAGTTCTCTGCAAATGCCCGGATGGATTCCTTGAACCCGGGGAAATCGTAGAAACTGTCACGAAAAATGGACGCACAGAGATTGTAGTCCGGTTTCCAGACGATGAAAAAATATGGAAGTGCGAAACAATCCTGCCGGAAGATATTGTTATTGTATCTTCCGAACCAAAACCATGTCTGGAAAATCGGACATCATGGGAACAACAGCATATGGAAGAGATAAACGCTGTCTTTGGAAAAGACATGAGCGGATACGTGTTGGCGATTTATGACAAATTAGAAGAAATCGAAGATGATTTTGAAAACTATGCACATAACACTGATTATTGCCGGAAGGTACTCGATAAGTGGGTATTTGTCATGGCATGAAAAGGTTCAGAAGCACGCCAAAAGAGTTGAGAAGCTTTGAAATTAGTTTTTTATTGCTAAATACATGGCAAGTAGTGTATAATAATATTGAAAACAAAAAAATAAACTAACAAATAAAAAAAGGTTATCCCTAAAAAACAATTAGGGATAGTCGGAAACTTTCCCTGTTTATTTATAGATAAAAAATCTGCAAAATGCAGGGAAAGAAGGATACTAATGGAGAATTTAGAAAAACAAGGATGCGTGGATATTTGGATTGATGAAATAGTTCCATGCCTAAAAGATTGTGAAACAGGAGCGATAAAAGACACTATTGCCTTTAAAATTGATGATAAGAAATTTTTAAAAAAATTTCGCAAAAGTAATGGCTGGCACATAAATTGGGATGAAATACCTCATAATGTAGAAGTATATGCATTAGCATTGAAAGATGATAATTCCATTCAAGGACTGATAGGAATAGTAAATGATATGGATGCTCATGCTGTATATATACATTGGGCATGTACCGCCCCACACAATAATAAATATGAATATGGCACTCAAAAGTATATCGGTGTTGGTGGTCATTTGTTTGCAATAGCAATTGACAAATCAATCAAATGGGGCTATGAAGGGGCAGTATATGGTTATGCTGCAGATGAAAAATTACTTTTTCACTACATAGAAACATTTAATGCAGAGTATTTAGGTATTTTGCATAAGTACCAATTTATTATTGACGAAAAAAATGCGCAAAAAATATTGGAGGTATACAATTATGAATGGAACGCTTAAGACAAGATATTGGGACGGACATCAACCGCCAAATTCATATTATGAACCGATAAATCCTTATAAGGCTGCACAGAAGTGTCCATTCAACTTACAGGAATTATCGAGATATGCTAGGAAACAAGGAAAGAAAATTGCTGAATTAACACGAGAAGAAGTTCAAAAATTCTCAAACTAAAAAGTGAGGAATCAGCAGAACATGCATTTTGCTTAAGAAAATAAGTTGTTGCGAATAAAGCTATTGCGTCAAAGCAGTGGCTTTATTTTTGTTAAGAAAAGAGACGCTATGATTTACCGATTAATGATCAAACGAATATCCAATGTAAGCAGCTGTGATATTCCGGATGGGAATACACAGCGGCTTGCTCACCGCCTGCTTTTAAAACTTAAAGAGCATGATTTTGATATGGGAGGAGATAAGGATGCCATTGCCGTATATTTCAAGGAAGAATCAAACCATACTTATCTGACCTTGCATAATAGCCAGAAGTGGGTAGCAGAGCATATTGTGGATGTTACTTTGGATGTATTGGAAAGGATTGACAAAGAGCCGGATGTCGTTGCTGAAAAGCTGGAAGAAATATTGTCTTTGTATGCAAATGAAAATTGCACCTGCGAGATGATCCATGAATGGATCAGGGAAACACTTGAGAAACAGGAGAAAATGGAGTGTGTGCTGCAGGAGAAGAAATACTATGGAAGAAAAGCCGTACTTAGCATACGATATCTGGATACCAAAGAGTATCTGCCTATTATAAGGGTATATGACACGGATAACAGTCTTGTGCTGGAAGATAGGCTTCCATGTGTAAAATATCTTTCGGTTTTGGACGTCATGGAGTTCACGAGTGGCAGAGTTACCGTCCGCTCAAAGAAAAGGGCATTGCATCAGCAGTCGATCACGGTAGACTGCAAAAGTCTGTTCAAGAGGAAGAAGTAAAGTTTGACAAATGTCTTCTGACGTGATAGTATTAGCATACAAAGAGGTGCTACCGATAGACGGTCAGCCCAAAGTTAATACGTTACAAAAATAACCGCATTCCTTGGTCAGGGCGGTTATTTTTTTTGTGAAATCTTGTAAACAAGACTTACAATTGCAACGATCAATAATCCAAACTGGATAAGTCCTTCATATGTAACCATATAGCATCCCTCCTTTTGATACTGGAGGGCGTACCCTCCGCAAGAGAGGGCTAACCGCCTACCGTTATGGTAGCACCTTGTTATATTATACCAGAAAACATATGTTCTTTCAACAGATTAAGTGCTTGCTCACGGCGTGGTTAAAAATCTTCATAATCATCTATAAAACGGAGCAATTCGTTTTTTGAAATAAAAGTATTTTTGAAAGAAATCTTCTGTATTTGCGATATAAGTTTTGCCGATTCAAAAAATCCATATTTATATAATCGGTTCTCCAAAGTACCATGAGATGCAGGAAGAAACCAGCCAGTCCAAAAAATACTTTTGTCATCTGGAAGCATGGAAACTAATAATCTGATGGAGCTTTTGTTATTTAGAGAGTATACTTTTTCGGTAAGCAAACAAGATGTTTCGTATTCATCTAAAGCTCCACCAATGTGTTTATATGGAAGATGCTGTATTTCTTGAAACTTTGGATCTGCACTATTAAAACATAATTTTGTGAGTTGATCCCCATACATAAAACATCGAGTAATGGTTCGTTCTGTGACAAAAGAGAGCCCCTTATCAGGATCTTGTGCATTTACAAATTCTCCTTCTTTATCATAGCATGCATATACATTTGCTTCGTGGCTCATGCCTTGGGATGATTGGGTAAACTTCCAATAGGTATGATTCAACTTCGCTAACTCTCCGAGACAATTTGAATGTGCGATTTTATCATTTACATTGACTTTTTTATTGATTCCAAACATTGTGTTTATAATATTCGAATTAAACTTACTAAAAAATATTCTGCGATTAGACATTATTATATTCTTCTACTATTTTATTATCATGAATGGCGTTATCAATTTCATTACAGAATGGTATCTTTTTATTTAGGTGCAAGAAGCTATTACAAATGTTATCTGCAATCGATGTAACCATTCGCACATATTCTGTGTATTCTATGGTTAGTATATCATCGAAATTCTCCAATATTACATAATGACGTACCTTATTGGCAGGAGATATCATGCTGGAGAGAGATTCTTCTGTATATTTATATATATTTCCTTTTTTTTCAATATTAATGTACTCGATTTCGTCTGATCTCGTGTATTTTTTATCATTAATTTCTACGACTTCCGTAAAATGAAACCCATATGATGCTAGCAATCTCTGCATTAGTTTAAGACGGCTATTGAGTAAATTCACGTCTATATCATCATCGCCCATGATACCTCTGTTTTCTCCATTTAATATATATTCTGGTGATGTGAAAAATAAATCAGCTATACGTTGCGCCAGCACTGGGGACACATTATATTTACCATTAATGATTCTGCTAGCAGTTTCTGGAGTTACCGATAATTTTTCGGCAAAATCTTTTACACGCATGCCGGACTGTCTCACCAATTTCTGTATGCGCATTCCTACTTCCTGATTCATATTAATCTCCTTAATTATATAATATTTAACATTATATCATAAAAAATGATAATTTACTATAAATAATAAAATATCATTTTTTATGATGCTTTATCATAAAACATATTGACGAATCATTAATAATGATATAATATCATATTAAATGATAAAAGGAGGATGAAAAATAAAAATGGCAGAAAAAATAAAGCATTTGGAAACTAATTACATAAAGCAGTCAGAACTTAATTTCATCATAATTTTAAATAATGATGATGAAGTAAAAAAATTCAATGAACTGACGAAAGAGAAGTTAACACGTCCCTGTATCATTACAATTAATAACGGATGTGTATGTACGTCGAATCTAGCTGAATTGTCTTTTTATCAAGATCTCGGTTTTATTCCGTTGGAGATGAAAAAAGAGCAGGACGGTAATTGAAGAAGGTGAAAGTACCAGAACACTACAAGAGAAATTAATTGGTTTGACAAATACAATGTAGCGTGCTAATATTAACATACAAAGAGGTGCTACCGATAGACGGTCAGCCCGGTTTACGCATTATAAAAATAACCGCAACCTTGGGCGAGGGCGGTTATTTTTTTCTGCCATGGTTATCTTTCCCGATAAGGTAAAATAATCCGGCAACGCTTATCAATAAACTTGTGAACTGAATCAGTTCCGTCAGTGTTATCATCAGCATCCCCTCCGTCAACAAATTTCCTCTTTCGAAGATTTCTATGTAATCAGAGGGTCCAGTCCCTCTGTTGAGGGCTAACCGCCTACCGTTATGGTAGCACCTGATTACATTATATCAAAAAATATGTGCTTTTTCAACATGACAAGTGCTATGATACAAGGAAAACGAGAATGTTACAATTGAAAATGCAATTTGTCGTAAAGCCTCTTTTCTGTAAATATAGGGAGCATCAAGAATAGCCAAGTTTGTCAGAGGTGTTTTTATATTGGATGTCAGATAACTAAGATCACAGATTAAAGGTAGAAATTTTCTCTATAGTGAATTATAATATACCTGTGTTTTGACACATGGCGTAACACAATATTTTTGTCTTGTTGAATTGATGCATTTTGAAAGTAGCTGCAATAATCGTAAGAGTGCCTAAAAATCAAGACAAATGAGTAAAAAATGATAATAATATATGTTTACTTATTTGTTTAAATATGCTATAATATACATATATTCAACAAGTAAAACTTTTTCAGAAAGACGAGGTAAGATATATGAAAAATAAAATAAAAAAATATGCAGCAATCGGGACGATGGCTATTATGGGATTGCTTTTAGCAAATACGGCAGTAGAAAAAACGGTAACGCTGATCAGTGACACAGATACTTCATGCATTGGAGTGTATTCTGGTGGAGAAAAGACAGTAGGTAGGAACGACGCCGATTATAAAGGGATGGAAAAATATTGTACAGATGAAGAAATTTATAGATGCATTGAGGATGCTTATTTCTCTACTCCAGTAATTGAGCAAATTTTAAATGATGGTCGATGTTTGGCTTATGTAGACCAGCTCAAAGCAGAAGGCTGGATTCCACAGGACTTCACACCGGCTGGAAGTAAACCTTCAAGTACAGCACAGACCGAAACAAAAGCAGAGCCACCAGCAGATAACCAGGCAGCCTCTTCTGAAACAAAAGAACAGCCAAAAACGGAAACCAAAACAGAGACTAAGACCGAAACAAAGGCAGAACCTACACAGGAAGAAATCGACGCTGCTTGGGAAGAAACAGAACGGACAGAAGCTACCTGTACAGCGGACGGAAAGATCGTATATACAAACTCCATTACCGGAGACACCAAGGAAGAATCCCTTCCGGCAACAGGACATGATTATGAGATTACGGAGACAGCAGATGCCACCTGCACAGAAGATGGAGCCAATACATACACCTGCAAGGTTTGCGGAGATACCTATGAGGAAGCAATCCCAGCAGCCGGGCATGCAGAAGGAGAATGGACGGTCACGCAAAAAGCCGGATTATTTTCAGCCGGAGAAAAAACACTTGCGTGTGAAAAATGCGGGGAAGTGTTAAAGACAGAGTCAATTCAACAAAAGTGTCCATTGTCACTTACTGCCGTGATCGGTATTGCTGTCTGTATCATCCTTGTTGTGGCGATCGTGATTATGGCTGTTGCAAAAAGGCGTAAAAGACAATAAATACAGGCATTTCAGCATGTAGTCAACAAATAAATATACAGGAATTTAAGCAGACCACTGCCCCTAAAAAGGCAGTGGTCGTTTTTTTGCAATAATTGTTGAACATTGCTATAATATACAAAACCACTAGAAAGGAAATCGAAAATGGGAAAATTAAAGAAAGGGATCTGCTGCCTGCTCTCGGCTTTGATGATGGTGTCAGTATGCCTGATGACCAGACCACAGGAGATCAAGGCAGATATCAGTGAGAGCGTGTGGCAGAATTATAATGGCGAGATCGTCTTTTATGATGAACCGAGTGAATGTTTTATCTACCAGACCATGGATGTCAAGAAAACATCAAGTGTCTTTTACCGGACGATCGGAATCGAGTTTTCAAGGATCAAAAAAGACGTCGATCCGACAGACGGACTGCACGGCGGTTCGCATTTTTATGTAGGGGAATCGGATGGCCATGTATATGTGGATGCATCGACAGTGTCCATCAATCAGAAATGGTCTTATAATGGGGAACAGAGAGAGTATATCATAGTTCCACTTGCCGATTTAGATTCTACTAAAAAGGAATATGATACCAAAGATGCCAAGGGTAATAATGTCAGGATCACAACATACATGATTTCAAAAGACATCTTGTTATCGGATATAAGAAGGTATTATCCTGATTGGGCAGATGAAATCGAAGAAAAACTGGCAAATAATGAGAGAGCGTATGTAGGCATTGACTGCATCATCACCATGTACCGCCATGGAGAAAGTGGCGGTTCAGAAGGAGGTCTTTTGGTAAATGGTCAATTTTGGGGTGAAATCTACGACTGGTCCAACTGGAACAAACTCATCACCGCAGCCCCATGGGCAAAAGAGGAAACCAAGACCATCTCCATCCCGTCGCATTTCAACCGTTTCCTCGTAATGGGTGCCAATACCAAGACGGAGAAAGAAACAGAGGGCGTGGAAGATCTCACCGGAATGACAGACGGAAGCTGTGTGCTTGTCAAAAACATGGATTCCGAAGCGTCAAATGTTGAGGCAGGAAATGACACGAACCAGTCCGGGGATAATTACGCAGCACCGGATCTGAGGACATATAACGATGATGATACCTTTGACATCGGAGTAAAGATCCCGACGACCGAAGATTATACCAATGCGATCAATCTGGATTCGTGGTACGGACACGTCAACGTATCTTCCCGAAGTGTTGTAAAGACCTATAAGGTGCCGTATGACATTACGGTAACTAAACAGGTGCCGGTAACACATACCGGATCACAGATCACAAGCTCTGATATGTCCGGACAGGTCTCCGGAGGAAAGACCTATGGAGACTGGTATATAAGGATCGAAGACGCGTCAAGCCCAAGTGGCTATCAGTACGTCATACCCTATACATATGAGACGACTTCTACACAGACGTACCATTTCAGCGGAAGTATCTCATATGAGATGGATCCGGTGCAGTATTACTATATCAGCGGCATGAACCTGTTGGAGTACAACAATGCGCTTGTTACAAATGACTTTTCTTCCGTACCGTACAGCAACCGGGCAGATATCCAGTATGATATTGCGATAAACGGAGAAAAACACAGCAGCACCGACCATTCGACATTTGCAGGGACAACCTATACCCCGGATGATGATTATCATATCATCTGGCCGGATATCACGGGATACTCCGTGGATGGGACATTTGACAGTTCAGAACTTGATCCTTCGGACAGTTCAGTCCAGCATTATGTGAAACAGCAGTTTGCTACTTATATCGACGCAAAAGAGATCATCGTAAAAAATGACGAGCTGACACTGGACGGTTCCAATTATATAAGCCAGAATGGGATCAATTTCACATTTGTGAAAAATGCAAAAGTGGAAATGAATGAGAACCAGGCAAATGATAAAGTGACAGGAAGCACAGTCGTGACGATCCCGGAAGAAACGAACAACGGATATTATTACACAACGCTGCAGGCAGTTTACAACCGGTTTGCCGCAGGAAGCAGCAGCGAGACAAGAACAATGAAATTTGTAGACAACGAGCTTAGCATTTCGGCGATCATGGCAGGATATGAGCATAATGAGCCGATCGTGGTACACAGTCCGGTTGTTGCGCCGATCTCCATGATGGGAGAGGGAAAGACACAGCTTATCAACCAGACCGGGGCAACACAACTTATCCTTGATAACACTTATAATGTAGACTTTGACTGGAACACATACTTCCAGCAGAAAGGTTACACGAATGTGTCAGGTTTCACGAAATACGTGAAAAATAAACAGGTGCGGTTCCCATTTTCCGCAAAAGTGAATGATACATATTATGATGTAGAATCTGCAACAGGATATACCGAATGGATCGACCTTGGAAATGTGGAATCGTTTGAGTTCTACCTTCCGTCATGGGCAGCCGAGGGCGTGTATGGCGTGGCAGATTACACAGGCTATGATGTAAATACAAATCCGGTTCAGGTGCGTGTATTTGCAAATAACTCGTCAGCCATAAACAACATGGAGGAATACACCTATAACAGCGACCTCGGAAACTATGTCGCAACCTATAACTATCCGGTGCAGGTGTCCGGAGTCATTTATGATTTCAAAGTGACAGGTATCAATGACGAGCAGATCTTCGGAGGATATGACAGATCAGAAGGTATCGGCGTATACCAGTTCACAAAGCATAAGCAGGAGAAGCGTGTCGGCACAACGAACCGCTTTGGAGAGACAAACGTAAGATATGTGCTTGACGGAACACTGACCAATGCATGGGATCTGATCAACACGATCCCGTTCACGAATGGAAAGTCCAATATCTATAGCGGAGGCACTTTCGGAGGCATGGGATTCTTACAGGCAGGACACGAATTTGGATTTACCTTTAAGACGATATCAAGGCTGTATAATAATGACGATACCATAAAGATCACGCCTGCCTACCGGTATATCGCACCGGACGGCACTGTGACGGAGGATGTGAACATTTATTATGATCTGGATGGGAAATCCTTTATCAAGGCAGGATCACCACAGGACAGTAATAAGATCCAGACCGTGAGCATCGGGGATGCCTATTTTGCTTACAGTTATTACGATTATGGAGATTATGATCCGGTTTCCTATACGGCAAAGAAATTTGACAAATCAAATAATGAAATCTTATATCATGAGACACCAAGCTATACGGTAGGCAGTATCACGCTGCAGTCCACACAGAAACTTCTGACCGGAGACGAGGAGGAGCTGGAAGCCAACAAAGATAACAGTTCTGCAGACAGCCTCAGATACAGAAAGACAAACGGACTTGGAGACATCAACAGGACGGTATATGATAAGTTTGAAAAATCCATGCAGACATGGTATGGAGAATATAAGATACCGTCAAAGATCCATGTTGTCAAAAAGAATCCGGAAGGAAGCCAGTATGAGGATGATTTCCAGAAAGCACTGGCAGAAAATGGACAGGCTTCAGAAGATGATGATTACTGGCTGGATGACGGTTACCTGATACTTGGATTTAAGATCGACACGTATGTGCACGGCACAAATGAACATCTCACTTATTATGGCGGTGCAGACGGAACCGAGCTTGATATGTGGGAGAGGGAACGTAAAAATGATCCAGATACCACAAAGGTCCGTGATGTATATGAACTGAATGATGTAGAGATCCGTGACGGGGATGTGGCGATCATTACACTTGACACGAAATTAAGTGACCAGTACACAACAGGAATCTTATATCTGAATTAATTTCATATCCATAGCATAGATTTGGACTCCGGGGCAGATGCCCCGGAGTAACTTATAAGTTAGCTGGCAAAACTCCAAAGCTTTAGCTTCGGGAAGTGTCAAAAAGGAAAGGATTTGTATGAGAAAAGATTACGAAATGGACGAAGAAAACCTTCAGGAAGCTGAAGACGAGTTTTATAATTATTATCATGGCGAAAAGAAAAAGACGAATACGGTACCAGTCGTCATTGCTCTGGCTGCAGTCATGCTCTTGGCCGGGTTTGTCATAGGAAAAGGCTCAAATCTGCTCACACGCTCGCAGAATGAGGCAGAAAGGGATGTTGAACGGGCAAAGGATGTGGCAGAACAGACAAAGACAGACCATGGAGGAACTGTGCAGGGAACCTCACAGGCGAAGCAGGTATACATATCAGGCTACAACGAGGAACTTACGGAAAAAGTAAGAGAAGTAGTGGGCGAGATCTATCCGGGAGCAGCGGTGTCCGGATATGCAGACGAACTCACCGAAGCGTGCATGGAAGGAATTGTGGATGCCGCAGCACAGCAGATCATGGAAGACAGTGGAAATCCGGAAGGATATTTTTACATGAGCTGCGATATGGGCGGAGACTTTGACAGGGATGCGCTTTTGAATGGTCTGAACAACGAAAGGGTTAAACAGGAATCCGTATCTGCGTACTGGGTAGGTGCGGTGGCAGAAAATAGCGGTTACAAAGTATATCTGTTTTTTGAACGGTAAGAAGATTCGAGCCGAGGTTGGATGAGCCTCGGCTTTTCCATTGTTTTATATATTTTTATATGTTTACTTATTTGTTTAAATATGCTATAATATACAAGACAAAAGAGATGAGATATAAATGAGCGGAGGAAAAGTTATAAATAGCAGGTGTATTTTAAACAAGTTTTTTAAAAGGAAGGGAGCATACATCAAAGAATTTAGAAAAAACAACTCACTAAAATAGAGAGGGAAGAGGAATGGCGGCGAAAGAAACGGAAACGCAGAATGCAAAGAAGATATTAGAAAAATACAAATCATTTGCGATAGAAGACATAGAAGCGTTTGGCGAAGATGCGTGGTTTGGATATTGTCCTACTTGTGGAGAACTACAAAGTACTTTATGGAATGAAAAATATTGTGGTAATTGTGGTCAGGTTTTGGATTGGCGAAACGAAGAAGTCACGGACGTGGAGAATCCGGAAGCGATGGAATAATAATAGTACGTGTATTTTACATTTGGTTACTAGAACTATATGTACTTCACGGCTGTATTTCCGTCTATTATGACAATTGTATCTATTATCCATAATTCACCTCAAAATACTGATTTTCACTAATTATTATTATATAATATATTTAGTGAAATATCCATGAAAGGAGTACATCTATGGAACAGATGACTATTACAGCTAAAATTCAAATAGTCGCAGATGAAGCAGATAAGGTTTTGCTTGATGAAACTATGTCTGTTTATCGTAATGCCTGTAATTATGTTTCAGACTATGTATTCCGTACTCATGACTTAAAGCAGTTTTCACTTAACAAGGCTTTATATTCTACTTTACGAGAAAAATTCAGCCTCAAATCGCAGATGGCTCAGTCTGTTTTGAAGACTGTTATCGCCAGATATAAGACCATTCTTGAGAATCAAAACGAATGGATTAAACCCTCGTTCAAAAAGCCTCAGTATGATTTGGTTTGGAACAGAGATTATTCTTTAACACAAAACTGCTTTTCGATCAATACGCTAAATGGTCGTGTGAAGTTATCTTATTTTGCAGATGGAATGTCTAAGTATTTCGACCATACGATTTATAAGTTTGGCACAGCTAAACTTGTAAATAAGCATGGCAAGTATTATCTTCACATACCAGTAACCTACGATGTCGAAGAAAGTAATATTTCTGACATCTGTAACGTTGTGGGTATAGACAGAGGTATTAACTTTGTTGTTGCCACTTATGACAGCAAACACAAGTCTGGATTTGTTAGTGGTAAGGCTATAAAGCAAAAACGTGCTAATTATTCCAAACTTCGTAAAGAACTCCAAATGCGACAAACTCCATCTTCAAGACGAAGAATAAAAGCTATCGGTCAGCGAGAAAACCGTTGGATGCAAGATATTAACCATCAGGTATCAAAGGCACTCGTTGAAAATAATCCAAAGCACACTCTCTTTGTATTGGAAGATTTGTCAGGTATTCGTAATGCTACAGAACGTGTTAAAACAAAAGACCGTTATGTTTCTGTATCATGGTCTTTCTATGACCTTGAGCAAAAACTAATCTACAAAGCAAAACAGAATCAGTCTTCTGTTATTAAGGTAGACGCTCGCTATACAAGTCAGTGCTGCCCTTGTTGCGGACACGTTGAAAAATCTAACCGCAATAAAAAGATACATCTGTTTGCTTGCAAAAACTGTGGTTACAAATCTAATGATGACCGCATTGGAGCTATGAATCTGTATCGTATGGGAATAGACTATCTTGCAGATAGCCAAGTACCTAATACAGTTGTAACAGAGTAAACTCTGCTACAAAGGGTGCTGCCAACCACCCTATGATGTAACGCCACTTTAGATAGCAATATCTATCGGGGGTTAAAGGTCGGAGGTGCAAGCCGTTAGTACGACTGGGCAGTTACAAGCCCATTACCTTTAGGTCGTGGGTAGTTGACCGAAAGACTTGAGAAGGCAGGAAAAACTAGCAAATAGAGATAAGAATCCTGTGAACGGAGGCGGCAATGATTACAACAGGCAGGGATATTGAAACAATACTTTTTAAGAATGGATATAACCAAATTGGTGCAACCAGAAGGCATGCAAAGATCTATATGAGCAATATCAGGGAATTAAAAACTGTTATTGTCATTGAAGCGATACAGGCGGAAGTGAGTGGGACATGCTCTCTGAATGCTGTGATACGAGAGGCAGAAGAAAAATATAATATCCTTCTTGCCGTTGATCCATTGATCATATTAATCGGTTCTTCAAGAACACATAAACTTTACGGCAAGAATATGATAACCATAGACTGCTCTGATTCAAAAGTAAAATGCCGTGGATATTCGGCACGATATGAGAAGGAATGCCTTGATTTTATTGACTTTTCCAAAAAGCAAAGAAAAATCGCAAAAGCAAATTTGGATATTTCAAAAAGGGTAAATGGCAATTACAGCACATGGATCTTATATATCATTATGATGATAAATGTTTGCTGCTTTTATAATGCGGTAAAGACCGGAGGACTTGGCTTTGCCGGTTATACATCAAATAACGGGCTGGAAGCGTATGCAATATCAGCAAACGCAATCATTATAAATAAAGAATATGCAAGACTTATAAGCTATATGTTCGAACATGGAAGTATCGGACATTTGTTTGGAAATGTTGTGTCTCTTTATCTGCTTGGAAAGATGTTGCTGAAAAGAAAAGGAACATTGAGGTTTCTTGCTGTATATATGCTCGGCGGTATATCTGCAGGCTATCTGTCCTCTGCATATCATTATTTTGTAATGAAAGATTTGCAGACTATAACCGTCGGGGCATCCGGAGCCATATTTGCATTACTTGGAGCATTGGTAATGGATGTGCTGACAGATGATAACATGATCGGAATGAAAAAGCGGTTTGCCGGATTTGCAGGTGCAATGCTGATCTTTAACAGTATTGGTTTTAACATTGACTGGATCGGGCATGTAGGCGGATTTATTTCGGGAATGCTCCTCATGTGGTATATCAATAAGATTGACCAGATCGTGATGAACTTATCAGAAATGAAGATATGCAGGCTCAAAGCAAACGGACGGATGTAAAGCAGAACAAGTATCTTTGGTTAGATATGCGGAAAGGAAAAATCATGGAAAAACGGATGCCGGTAATTGGAAAAGCGTGGCTGAAAGATGAAAATGAAATAACACAGTGGATCACATCCAAAGAAGCTGAAAAATACAGGACAGAAAACTGGTCTAAAGTCAGTGCCTCAGACTGGGAATCTGGTGAGCAGATCAATTTTAATGAGCTGAGTCGTAAAATGCCCGGTGTATACGATGCATTGAAACACGGTACTGAAGGTGGCAGCTGGTTAAAAAAGCTGCTTGAACAGGATGAATATAATAAACGCATGGAGCAGTGCTTTGACCTTATTTATCTGGATGAAAAAGAACGCTTCGTGATGATCCGGTCATCAGAAGGGGAATGGATACTGCCTGCCAGATTTGTACGCTGGGAAATGTACAAAGATTATGACGATGTGAGCATTTCAAGGCTGACAGCGTTAGGCGGCGGTGACGGCAGCCTAATGATGGCTTCAGGGGATGCATCAAAAACTGATATCCAAAACCGGATCCAGGAAAAAGAGGCAGAAATAGAAACAGCGAGACAGCAGCTTGCATTTATTCAGGAAGAAACAGAACAAAGGATTGCCGAGTTCAGACGGCAGCTGGAAGAAGAATACCGCAGGCAGAATGAGATCATTGCAGAAAAGAAAGCAGAACTTGAAGCAAAAGTCGAGGAGCTGAATAATCAGATATATATGCTCGACACACAGATCTATGCGATCCGCTGCATGACAGGGGAAGTAGTAAACTTTACAAAACTTACTGAAGGGCAGCCTGCCGATACGAACGCACCGCTTGTGATCTACCAGAAATTAAGATTTCTCGACGAGGAGTTAGGAAAACTGATTGCCCTTTATGATTTTGACGGTGATGACTGCGGTTACTTTGAAGAATTACTAAAACACCGTAGGGATATAAGCAGTCTTTTCTGTCCGGGAGACAAATCAGTATCGTTTGTCAAAGTAAGCCGTAGCGGAACTGCCTACTGCACAAGTGACAGGTTTGAAAATATGCTGGAATCTTATGAAAAATATCATGGTCATACGATCGGGATCCTGGTACGTGATGGAGACAATCTTTATATCGGATGGACGGATGAAGATAGAATCAGGATCAGCGATGATAACGTGTACTATGAACCAAAAAAAGAAACTATAACACAGGAAACAGAGTACGTAGCATCCACCACAAGGGAAGAAAAGATTGCAAGGTTTTTCATCATTTCTATCCTGCAGGGACTTATCAATGACGGAAAACTGATAAGGCTTCCGGAAGAAGTAAAAGTAATGAAACCAAACCCATACGTTGTATTTTCCATGGCGGACGGATGGCTTGAGGATAATACTTATGGCACATGGGTAGATATTTTAAAGGCAACAGCCGGGGAAATGAAGAAAGGAGACATGGTACTGACTATACAGTACATTACAAGGGATGATGCATATTCCAGCGACGGGACGCAGTTCCAGAAATATAATAACGACAGAGGGCGTGGGGACAAGAACCGGACACATGATGTCAGCATTGCTAACAGCACGGTGTATCAGATCAATCTGGTCGAAACAGATGAATCATACACTGTGAGCTATCTGTACTATCCATATGACTGCAAGAATGAAAAGGTACCTATTACAGATACATCATGGACTGTCAACCATCATTTCATGGAACTTGCCGGACCACCTGAACTAAAAGAAGAAGAGATCACGTTGGAGGCAGGAAAATTCTATCCAGACTTTTATCCGCATGCAAAGGACAAGCTTACCGAAGAGAATGTGAAAAAATGGGTGATCTGGAAGAATAAGTACTACCGTAACGATTCAATCTCTTATGAGTCAAGGGCGTTCACTGACGAATATAAATGCTATAAAAAGGTCGTACATGACGTAAAATATAAACAGTCTGATCCACATTATTACATTTCAGAGGAAAAATCAGACTGTGCAGCTACTTGGGATTCTTCCAAAAAAATGGCAAGGGCAAACATGGAAGTTTTCAAAGATGAATTTCTCAACCTGACCTATTTAGATTCCGTGAGGATCAGATATGCGATCACAAACAGAAAGCTGGGCGGCTGGAAGATAGGCAGAAAGGAAGTAGACTATGCCAAAGCCATCAAGTATCTCAATGTGGCGCTTTCCTATGTGTTAAATAGGGAAGAAGAAGAAAAGAATATGCTGCTTGAACATATGGATGTTTTGCCGGAGAACTGGCAGGTAACATTGACAGAATGGAGACACGAAAACAGCTATCACAAATTAACACCCGCGAGAGCAAAATCTTTTGTGGGATTATTAAAAGACAAAACCAAATAGAAGATTGGAGAAAAAGATGGAACTATATTTTCATAGTAAATTAAACATAGGAGTATTCTTGATAACTGCAATAATCATAGCAGGAATATTAATATGGGCTAAAACCTTCGTGTTTGATGCTGTCCCAGAACGGGATTCGCAGACAAATGAGAAGATTTCTAAGAAAATATAATTAGGAGAGGCTGGTAAAAAAATGAACGATAAAACAACAGTTAAGGATATTATATATGGCATTATCTTGTCATTATTGGTTACTTGTGTGGCTTGTGCATTCGTATACATTGCTCAATTAGGAGCTACAAAGTTGAAAGAATATTGGTCATCTAAACATCCAATCACATATATGCAGGCAGAAGTCATTAACACGGAATATAATGGAGAGGATTATTATGCAATATGTATTGAAGAGGGGGTAGAAAATACACCGGAAAATAGAATTGCTGTTTGGGTAGATAAACCAATTTTAACAGTTGGAGATAAGATTTCTGTTAAAAAATATAGCAATGGGGATTATTATCTGAACGACCAAGACGATTCAAATTAAGATTTGCGACAAAGAAAAGGAGAAAAATGGAAATTATATATTCAAATTTATCATTTACGAAGGTTACTCAAAACTTAGAAAATTTAAAAAGCAATTTCAATTTTCCAAAAAGAAGTTATGAGCACAAGTATAAATCTAATAATTGGATAAAAATGCATGGAAAAGCAATGAGGAGAAAACCTTTTAAAAAAGTGAATGCTGTTGTAATGATGGATGAATTTTGGAACATTCGATAATTTGAGAAGTCATTGTCTGATTGCGGAACGAAGCTTATATATTTAAAAATATTAAGGAGAACGGCATTATGGCATATGCAGAGAAAACATCCGTTTCGGTTGTGAAAACGAAAGCGGATATTGAAGAATTAATACAGAAAGCCGGAGCAGAACAGTTTGTTTCCGGCTATAAAGAAGATATGGCAGTGATAGGCTTTTCACTTGCAGATAGACAGATACGATTTATCCTGCCATTACCGGATAAGCAAGACAAGACATTCTGGTATACACCGGAACGGAGAACTAAAAGAACAGAAAAGCAAGCGTATGAAGCGTGGGAGCAGACATGTCGGAGCAAATGGAGAGCATTATATCTTATCATCAAGGCAAAACTGGAAGCGGTCAGTAGCGGAATCAGTACAGTTGAACGAGAATTTTTCTATGACATTGTACTGCCGGATGGAAAAACGGTCGGAGAGTTATGTCGCCACAGATTGAAGCTGCTTATGAAACTGGGCAGATGCCTCCGCTGCTTCCTATGATACGATAAGAGGAAAAAAGAATGTCGAAACATAAAGCAATACCGAAGAAAACAAGACTAAAATCATATGATAAATAGAATCACAGATGTGCCTATTGCGGATGTGATCTGGAATATAAAGATATGCAGGTGGATCATGTGAAGTCTGTATATACAAATTTGGATTTAAGGGAAACAATGACAGAAAAAGAAATGTATGATGAAGAAAACTTTATGCCAACTTGCAGACAATGCAATTTTTACAAATCCACTATGACAGTCGAAGACTTCAGGAAAAGGCTTCAGACTACCATGATGAATAATCTTAGGAAAAATTTTGGATATCGACTGGCGGTAAAATACGGACTGGTAGAGGAAAAAACAAAGAATATTGTTTTCTATTTTGAAACTTTATCGCATGAGTAGAGTGTCTTTGTAAAGATGCTATAATATCTGCAAGGAGGAAATATAGGGCATATGGGAAAAGAAGAATTTGTTTCAATCCTTTCACGAAAAGGATATATATCAAAAATTGAAAACGGGGTTGTGATCGTATATGCTCACAACATTTCAAATGATAAAGAAATGAAAGCATTTTTGACAGAAGTAAAAAATCTGGTCAAGGAAACTGGATATGGAGGAAGTTACGGTGTAAAATGCAAAAATACAGAAGCGCCTACCATGGAAGCTCCAGCGGCAGAAAAAACATGCGAAGATCTGGAAGAAGATGAAATGGAGGCAACAGCCGAAGACGAATTTGGTCAGTTGAGCTTTATCTAAGGAAGGGATGATACGGAAATGGGATACATATTGTTGGGAATCATGTATATCTGCCTTGGTATATATATGGTTGTGCTTATGATGAATGTAGTAAGAAAATGTAGAAAAACGCATAGCGAATATTACAAAAGGGAGATTCCCTCAAAGATAGCATGTCTTTTATTACTTGTGGTTGATATCTTAGATATTGTGTCTTTAAACCACAGAGCTATCCATATGACGATTATGGCAACCAGCACATGGTTTTGCGTGATTTTGAACACATATTCTGTACGCATGTCCGATCAAGCTTACAAAAAACATTAGTTGTAGTTTCAAGATATGAAATTTAGCAGAGGAATATAGGAGAAATTAAAACTGTGTCTCATAAATATCCAAGATGTTTTAAATTTAGATATGTATATAGTTGGAAGCAGAGTGAGAAAAAGAAGAAATGAGCTAGGTCTTTCACAAGCAGAAATATATATATAAAAAGCAATATTTCTCAGGCTACATTAAGCCGGATCGAAAAAACAAGATAACGAGAAAAATTTAGAATCTACATAAAAAAATATAAAAAGTCATGGCACAGTATGTGTTGTGGCTTTTTTTACAATTGATTATTGCGTTGTGTTTACATATATGTTTAAATGTGCTATAATATACAAGACAAAAGGAGAAAGATGTTTTTATGAAAAAAATAATATATTTAAGTATTTTAATATTATGTATATCAAACATTGCAGGATGTTCGAATGAAAATATTGAAGAAACGGGCATGCAGACAGAATCTCTTGAAAATGAAAGAGGAACCGGCTATGTGCTAAGCACAGAGCAACGAGCAGAAAGAGAAGATACAAAGCAGTATTACAAATACTCTGAACTGGAGCGTACACTGGAAAAGATCAAAGAAAAGACAGATCCGTAATTTTTTGCGATTCAACATGTTGATATACGCTATATTATACAATCAAAGAAGGGAGAGCAGATGCAGAATAACAGTTTACCGATCTCTTTTGATCTCCGATCAGTAAGGCGCAAATATGGGCTTACGGTATTATGTTTGCACGACAAGATGCAGATCAGTAAGCCTACGCTAATAAAAATAGAAAAAACCGGACAGATACCGTTTGACAGTTATGCGAATTATGCGAAAAGGTGTCCAACACTTTTCCCGGAGAAAGAGAAGATCATGAGAAAAAGATGGATAGAACTTAGAAAAGGCGGAGATTTTGATGCCATTGCACAGCAGTATCATATAAGCCCGGCGGTTGCCAGGATCATGCGAAACCGGGGGATTTATAAAACAGGTCAGATCAACAAATATCTAAATGGCGGTTATAAGGATTTATATGATCCATGGATGATGCAAGATATGAAAAAGGCAGTTGATATTACAAAAGATCTGATTCGAAAAGGCGTAAAGATCCGCATCATTGGAGATTACGACATAGATGGAGTGTGCAGCACTTATATGTTAAACCGTGGTCTGAAAAGATGCGGAGCAGATGTTGATTTTGCAATCCCAAATCGTATCGAGGATGGGTATGGCATTAATATCAACCTGATCAATGCCGCATATGAAGCAGGCGCAAGAGCAATCATCACATGTGACAACGGAATCGCTGCGATTGATGCCGTTGCACATGCAAAAGAAAAAGGAATGACTGTAATCGTAACAGATCACCATGATATCCCATATGAGGAGATTGACGGGAAACGCCAGTATAAACAGAGTGCGGCAGATGCGATCATTAATCCAAAGCAGGTCGAATGCGGATATCCGTACAAAGGACTTTGTGGAGCAGGCGTTGTCTATAAGTTTATACAGGCTTTATACCAGTCATGCGGAATCCCTGAATCTGAAGTAAAACCATTCATAGAATTTGCAGGATTCGCAACCATTGGGGATGTGATGGATCTTACGGATGAAAACCGCATCCTTGTGAAAATCGGATTGGATATGCTTGCTCATACGCAGAATTATGGAATGAGGGCACTGCTTCGTGCAAACAACCTTGAATATAAGAAATTGAGTACATATCATGTCGGATTTGTCTTGGGACCATGTATCAATGCAAGCGGAAGACTTGACACAGCACAGCATGCTATGCGTCTGTTATTAGCATCAACAGAGGAAGAAGCCGAAGCAAGTGCAAGTCTCCTTATGAAATTTAATAATGAACGAAAAGCAATGACGCAGGAAAATGTAGAAAAAGCCATTGCAATCGTCGAAAAAGAAATGCCTGATGATAAGGTATTGGTCGTTTATCTCCCAGAATGTCATGAGAGTATTGCAGGGATTGTTGCAGGAAAAGTAAGAGAAAAGTTTTACAGACCTGCATTTGTTCTTACAGATGGTAAGGAAGAAGTAAAAGGATCGGGAAGATCTATTGATGAATATTCCATGTATGATGAAATGGTCAAGTGCAGCCGGTATCTGGATAAATTTGGCGGACATCCAATGGCGGCAGGGCTATCTCTGAAAAAAGAGAACATTGAGTCGTTTAGAAAAGCCATGAATGAAAACTGCCGGCTGGAAGACAATGATCTGATTGAAAAAGTAAAGATTGATATTGTCATGCCGGTAGATTACGCCACAAAAGAAATTGTGCATGACATTGAAAAACTGGAACCGTGCGGAAAAGGCAATGAAAAGCCCGTATTTGCAGCACGTAGCACACGTATCACTGGGATAAGAGTAATTGGAAAAACCAGATGTGGGGTAAAACTTACTTTACTGCAGGATGACGGACTTGTAATGGATGGAATATTCTTTACTGATCCGGATGTGTTCATTGAAGATATGGAACGGAGATTTGGCACGATCGAGAAAGATTGCTTACTTGCCGGAAATGCAGAGCATACAAGATTAAATTTATTGTATGAACCGCGCATCAACGAATGGAAGGGCAGGGAGACACTACAGATAAACATTCGTGATTACTGTTAAAAAGTACTAAGAAGGAGCAGAAATATATGCAAAGAGGATGGGATGAATTAAGTAGTGCATTATTTGATGAACTCAAGAGGTTGGGGGATGAATCCTTGACTGCCGACGAATTAAAATCAGAAATTGAACGGGCAAAGGCAGTATCAAATGTATCACAGCAGATTCTTCAAGGCGTTTCACTGTCGCTTGAGGCGGAAAAGATTATCGGAGAGTATGATTCAGCAAGAAATGTTAAAGTACCGGATTTCTTTCTGGAACAGAAGGGTATTTGATTATGACAGGAACATTCAAACGATTTACTCCGGATGAAAAGGATTTCATAAAAGAATATGCTCCCGGACACAGCAGGGCAGAAATCACAGAAGCTTTGAACAAAAGATTTGATGCAAACCGATCTATAACATCTGTGGATAATTACATTCAAAGAAATAAGATAAGAACAGGATATATTAAAGGACACGAATATACCTCAGAAGAACTTGATTTTTTAAGAAATTATGTGCCGGGAAGATTTCTGTCGGATATCACCGTAGCATTTAACAGAAGGTTTGATTTAAACGTGAATGAAACTTCTCTGGCAGCCTGTTTAACGAGAAATAACATAAAATCTGGCGTGGCAAGATTTACAACTGATCAAATATCAAAACGTGCAAAGCCAATAGGTACAGAAAGAAAACAGAACAATTACATATATATAAAGACAGAAGATGGATGGCATTCCAAACAACAAGTATTATACGAAGAAGTATATGGCAAAGTTCAAGAACACAGCATGGTGATTTTTTTGGATGGGAACAGCGATAATTTTGATATAGATAATCTTATGGCTATAGACAAGAGGATAAATGTGATAATGAACATTTATAAATTACCAAGAAACTCAAAGGAACAGACAATTGCATCTATACAAACAGCAGCTCTCATTGCCGGTATTATTGATGCAAAAGAAAGGGTAAAGGAGAAAAATCATGATACATGAACTATATCAAATGATCACTTCAAAAAAAAGAACTGCTTTATGCGCGTCATTTATGATAGTTGTAATACATCAATAATTAATAAAATATACTAGGAGGAAATACGATGAATAAAAAGGACATTATGGAGCTGAAACGCAGATTTAAAAAGGAAGCATGCACATTTACGAGAATGTGTGGCTGCTATGTCAGCGTTGAAAAAGAAAAGATCACAAAAATTGCGGAAACATTTCTGAGTCTGGAAGATGAAGAATTTTACAAGTACCTTGAAATTGCCAAAAAGACGTTATCTGGCAATATTGGAAATAACCTTGTAGAATTAGCTTTCCCAAGAGAACAGGAAGCAGCAGGTGGGAAGCAGCAGTTTTTAATGGGGCTTCGTGAAAGCAAATTAAAAAATGACGATCTGCTTGATACTTTCTATGATATGATCATCGACAACTATGACAGGGTAGGAAACTATCTGATCCTTATCTTTCATGACGCTTATGATGTCATGACGAAAACCTCTGATAACGATAAATTAGACGAATCAGAAGAAGTTTACGAATATTTGCTTTGTGCGATATGCCCTGTGGAACTCACGAAGCCGGCATTAGGATATCGTGAAGCAGAAAACCGTATTGGCGCACGTATCCGTGACTGGGTAGTTGGCATGCCGGAAACAGGCTTTGTATTTCCTGCTTTTACGGATCGGAGTACAGATATTCATTCAGTCATGTTTTATACGAAAAATACCGTAAATCCGCATGTGGAATTTGAAGACGGTGTCTTGGGATGTATGGAACATATGACCTCAGACCAGAAGAAGGTTGAATTTGCACAGATTGTCAAAGATGTTGTCGGCGACGATGATGATGAAGAAACTATCCAGATTTATAATGAGGTACAGGATACGTTGAATGAAGTTTTGCAGAACGAACAGGAAAAAGCAGAAGAAAGCAGCACAAATGAGCCGGACGAGCCACCAAAAGTAGTGCTTACGGAGCAGATCATCAATGAAGTGCTTGAAAAAGTCAATTTATTTGAAGACCAGAAAGAAGCAATCAAAAAGAGCTGTGCTGATGTTATTCCAGAAGATACAGAGGTAGCAGAGATTATTGATGAAAAAGCAATCAAGGCGGCTGAACAGACAAGATATCTAAACAAACTGAAAGAACTTTTACTTGCGGCAGCCGAAGTTTTGGAAAAAACAGGCGAAACAGAACTTGTAAAGGAAATCAGGGATGCCGTTTAATCGAAAGAGGATGGAAATATGAAATATATTGTGTGGAGACTTATTGGTTTTTACGGCTTTGTTTTCCTTTTTGGACATATATTGTTGTACGGAAATAATCGTTTTGCTGAAAAAAGGATACAAGAAATCGAAGCTCAAAACTATTCCTACGAAACATATGTAACCGTAACGGATAAAAGTACAACTTTACATAATATTATTGTGAATACAGTTCCGATAAGCCAGAGATCTTATTTATTAACAGTCTCAATGGATGATACGTCTGGAGAAACTAAGGAATTAAACGTATCTTCAAGCGTATATGATTCGATCAATATAGGAGATTCAATTTTGGTGACTGTGTATGCTGGTAATGATGATGATTCCGTCACAAGTGTATATATTGGAGAACAAAGGAAATAAAGGAATGTTTTGTGCACCTTTATCAATATAAGAAAAAAAATAAAATAAAAGGAGAATGAAACACTATGAACAACAATTTTGAGCAGGTAACAGAGAATGAATTTGATGGTAAGACGATGGAAGAAAAAAAGAAATATTTGATCGATCTTGTTTCAAATATGTCCGGGAATGAGGTTGAAACTGTTTTTTACGGCTTAAAAGAAGAGGCCAGAAAACAGGTGGTTCCAGAAATCAAAGAAGCAAATTCTGCCGATGCAATAGCAGATGAAAAAATTGATTCGATTGCAAGCTGGCTTGATGTAGCAGCAATGGGGGAAAGCACATCTAAAATTGATGTGTTTAAATCAATCTGCGCAGATGAAAATATTCATCTGAACGAAACGTTCATGAAAAAAATGTACGAAAAACTCGCTTAAAATATATTCAGGACCAGAAAAAGTAAAAAAAATGGAGAGAGGACATGAAAGGATAAAATTCTATGGACGAATATAGGAAAAGCAAGGAATATCCAATAGAGTCTTTACCATACCCTTTTTGTGGACTGAATTAAAGATTATCCAAACATAGCATGAAATAATCATAAATTAATAAGAAGGAGCAATTAATGATTAACTGTAGTTTATACGAGGATATTTATAAAGGGCAAATCGACAAAAAGAAATATCGTATCTGGACGATAATGGGGCGCGAAAGCGCACTTTCTTATTGGTATGTTATTATGAGCGATGAAACATATGAGAAAGAATATGATCGTAAAGATGTGAATTTAGCAACAGTTGACGATAAAATCACAGACCAAGCAATAGATATTCGCAAGCTTCCAAATTACAGTCTGCTTACCAACACTGAAATTCTATTTGAAAGGAAAAAAGTTGTACCTATCATAAAGGAAGCATTGAAAGCCGGATATATTAAACCTATTTAAAAAAGATTGATAATAGATACACGATATTGTTTTTTCAAAGTAGATTAAAATATTTATAATGTTATATAAATGGATAATATTCATCTTTTTTTGACACTAAAAATGATGTATGCTATACTTCAGTCATAAATAAAATTAACTGAATAAAAATTAATCAAAGTCCGCAGTATCTTCTGTGGACTTTTTTATTATCGAGCGCAATCTGGCGCTCTTTTTTTTTATGCCTTTTAAGGCTTTACATATAAATCTATCAATCTAAGCAACATGCAGATGTTTTGCGTGATCTTATATAAAAATACGCGTATAAAGGATGAAAATTATGAAAACAAAAAATCTTACAAAGTTCTTTATGTTCTTCTTTTTAAATAAAGAGGAATCAAAGAACGTTGAAAACAAAAGACATGAAAAAAATGTTGTAACAAAAGTTGTAAGCACTTTAAAGAAAATCTTTCCCCATAACTTCCGTTACGAAATTGGAGAAGTGAATGAAGGTGGAAACAAAACTAGATTCTACTGGAATATTGAGGCAATCAAAGCCTTAAAAGACGTGGAATCCGAGAAACGCCTTGCAACCGAATCCGAGCAGAAGGTAATGTCAAAATATGCCGGATGGGGTGGAATCCCACAGGCATTTGACAAAAATGCAAAAGGCTGGGAAAAGGAATACGCCGAGCTGCAGGAAATGCTTCCAGACGAGGAATACGCCAATGCAAGGGCAAGCGTAAATAATGCTTTTTATACGAACCCGGAAATTGCAAGGGCAGTAAACGAAACGCTCACACGTTTCGGTCTGAAAAAAGGAAACATACTGGAGCCATCCATGGGAACCGGTATCTTTTTCGGTACAATGACCGAAGGTGAACAGAAAGAGCGAAAACTCTACGGCGTAGAGATCGATCCGATCTCTGGTAGAATTGCAAAGCAGCTTTACCAGACTTCAAAAATCAATATCTGTGGATTTGAAAACACTACATTTTCAGACAACTTCTTTGATGCTGTCATTGGAAATGTGCCGTTTGGAGACTTTAAAGTTTATGACTTACGGTATGCCAAATATAATTTCAAAATCCACGATTATTTTGTGGCAAAATCGATCGATCTTGTCCGGCCGGGCGGTGTGGTCGCAGTGATCACGTCCAAATTTACAATGGACAAGGGAAATGCTGCATTCCGTAAATATATTGCGGAACGTGCAGAACTTATCGGAGCTGTAAGACTTCCTGATTCTGCTTTCAGAGGGGTGGCAGGAACCGAGATCACATCGGATATCCTCTTTTTTCAGAAAAAAGAGAAAAAGTCCTTATGTGAGGATGCTGAATGGCTTGATATCGGACAGACGGCAGATGGAGTAGAATGCAATATGTATTTTGTCAATCATCCGGAAATGATGCTTGGCAAAATGGTGTATGACACCAGCCGTTTCGGAGAAAAGAGCAGATACACAGCATGCAGGATAGAAGAAGGCACGGACCTTATTCCTGCATTAAAAAAAGCTCTTTTGAATCTGGACTGTCAGATTGCGGAAGCCGGAGAAATGGAAGATGAAAAAGCTGTAGGAAGTATCCCAGCAGATGAATCCGTAAAGAATTTCGCTTACACATTTGTGGATGGGAAACTTTATTACAGAGAAAATTCTGTAATGCTACCGGTAGAAATAAAAAATAAAAAAAATCTAGAAAGGATCAAAGCACTTGATGGTCTCAGAAACTGCGTCCATGAATATATTCAGGCACAGTTAAGAGGAGAATCTGATCTATCAGAGTATCAGAAAGACCTTAACCGGCGCTATGATGCCCTTGTAAAAAAATACGGATATCTGACCGGAAGAAGCAACAAACTTGCCTTTCAGGATGATACAGATTATCCCTTATTATGTTCACTTGAAAACGTGGACGAAGAAGGTAATGTGTCAAAAGCTGACATGTTCTATAAACAGACCGTGGCAGCAAAGCCGGTTATCCGGAAAAGTAAGGATGCCTTGGAAGTATTGAGCATCAGCGTTAATGAGAGAGGATGCGTGGATCTTCCATATATGATGGATCTGTTCATCTGTGATGCCGATAATGAGGCAATAAAAAAAGAACTGCTGTTCCGTGAGCTTTCCGGTGTGATCTTTATTGATCCGGAAACAGAAAAATGGGTGACGGCAGATGAATACCTGTCAGGAGATGTTAAAAGAAAGCTCCGTATGGCAAAAATATATGCGGAAGACAATGCCTTATACAAAAGCAATGTTGAAGCATTGACACAGGTTCAGCCGGAACATATTCCTGCGGAGGATATTGATGTCCGTCTTGGCACGACATGGATCGAGCCGGAAGACTACGAACAGTTTATCTATGAACTGTTGGAAGTACCGGAAAGACTACGTCGCAAAAAAGACTGGAATATCAACAGCCGATATGCTCCTTCATGGATCACGATTAAATACTCACAGGCAACAAAAGAGTATTTTATTGAAAATAAATTCCTGAACTGGTCTTCAGTCAAGGCAACATCCGTGTATGGAACTCCACGCATGGACGCTTTCTGTCTGATCGAAGCATCTTTAAATCTCCGCTCTGCTACTGTACGTGACAGGGTGGATAATATGGATGGCACCTATAAATATGTCGTCAATAAGGAAGCTACAATGGCAGCAAGAGACAAACAGGAGCAGATCAAAGAAGCATTCAGGAACTGGATCTTCGAGGATATTGACCGCAGGGAAAAATATGTGAAGTATTATAACGATACATTCAATAATATCCGCCTGCGTGAATATGATGGCTCGAAACGTCAGTTTCCGGGCATGAATCCTGCGATCGTATTAAAGCCACACCAGAGAAATGCAATCGAGCGTATCCTGATGGGCAAAAATACACTGCTTGCACACTGCGTTGGTGCAGGAAAGACCTTTGAAATGGTTGCCGCCTGCATGGAGCAGAAACGTCTTGGACTTGCAAACAAGACGATCATTGCCGTTCCAAAATCACTGGTAAGGCAGTGGGCTTCTGAATTTTTAAGACTTTATCCTTCAGCAAACATACTTGTATCAAGCGAGAGGGATTTTGAAAAGAAAAGAAGAAGGATTTTCATCTCGAAGATTGCAACTGGCGATTATGATGCGATCATCATGTCACACAGCCAGTTCGAAAAAATCCAGATCTCGCCGGAAAGACAGGAATTCATGCTGAATAAGCAGATCAATACTCTTTCCAATGCTATAAGCGAGATCAAGGCAGAACGTAACGAACAATGGACGATCAAGCAGATGGAAAGCCAGAAAAAGAAGTTACAGGAGCAGTTGAAGAAGCTGACAGATGCTTCCAATAAAGATGATGTGCTTTCTTTTGAGGAATTAGGTGTGGATTCCATCATGGTGGATGAAGCGCACAATTACAAAAACCTGACCATTTTCTCCAAGATCAACAACGTTGCAGGAATCAATTCAAACGGTTCCAAGAAAGCAACGGATATGCTGTTAAAATGCCAGTATATCAATGAAATCAACAATGGACGTGGAATTGTTTTTGCAACCGGCACTCCGGTAAGCAATACCATGTGCGAGATGTTTGTCATGCAGAAATTCCTCCAGAATGACAGATTAAAGGAAATGGGGCTTGACTACTTTGATGCATGGGCATCGACGTTCGGGGAAGTAACGACAGCATTAGAGCTTACCGTCGAGGGAAGTGGTTTCCGTTTCAAGAGCAGATTCAATAAATTTGTCAATCTGCCGGAACTTATGACCACATTCCGGGAAGTTGCGGATGTCTGCACTTCGGATCTTCTTGATCTGGATGTTCCGGAATTAAAAACTGGAAAACCGATCATTGTAGAATCTGAACCAGACAGCTGCCAGAAAGAAATCATGGCAGAATTTGTCCAGAGAGCCGAAGCCATCCGCAATGGTGGTGTTGACTCATCGGAAGATAATTTCTTGAAGATCACGCACGAAGCCAGACTTCTGGGAACGGATGCGAGATTATTATATCCGGATGCACCGGAAAACCCGGCTGGAAAACTTCTGAAAGTGGCTGAAAATGTATACAAAGAATACATGGATGCAAAAAATGCCGGAAAGATCGGATGCCAGCTCGTGTTTTCTGATATCGGAACACCGGGCGCAAACAAAGAGTTTACGGTATATGATTTCATTAAGGAACGCCTGATCGAGAAAGGCATCCCGGAAAATGAGATCAGGTTCATCCATGATGCAAAAACGGACGTTCAGAGAGATAATCTCTTTAAGGATGTCCGGACAGGCAAAGTACGTGTTCTGATCGGCAGCACTGATAAGTGTGGTACCGGTGTAAACGTGCAGAATCATTTGGTAGCCCTGCACCACGTAGACTGCCCTTGGAAGCCTTCGGCCATTGAACAGCGTAATGGACGAGGTATCAGACAGGGCAACGAAAATGACGTGATCGCAGAATACCGTTACGTAACAAAACAGACATTTGACGCCTATAACTGGGGCATCATTGAAAATAAGCAGCGGTTCATCAGTCAGGTAATGACTTCACGGATCACCGGACGTAAGTGTGATGATATCGACGAGGCAACATTATCCTATGCAGAGATCAAAGCAGTTGCAACGGGAAATCCGCTGATCCGTGAAAAGATGGAAGTAGACAATGAAGTGCAACGTCTGAAAGCACTGAAATCGTCCTATGACAGCACCAGATATGGTCTGCAGTACAAATTCATGATCTCGCTCCCACGGGAGATCAAGGAAAAGGAAAACGTTCTTGAAAATGTCCTCAAAGACTTGGAAGTTTATGAGGCACATAAAGATGAAGACTTTTCCATTGAGATCATCGGTAAGACATTTACCGAAAGACCAGAAGCAGGAGAAATGCTGTTAGATGCTTTCCAAGGCATCAAGGATCTGGGAGAGATCGTCACAGTTGGTTCCTATAAAGGATTTACATTGGGAATCAAAAAAAGCTTTATGCAGGAATCTCTGCTCGTGCTGTCCTGCAATGCAAGATACAGCACTGAACTGTCCAGCAATGCCCTTGGATCAATCACACGTATCGAAAACCGGTACAAGCGTATTGAAAACGCAAAGGCAATGATTGAGCAAAAACTTGAACAGCTTAATAAGGACAGAAACTCTGCAGAAGCTGAGTACAATAAGCCGTTCCAGCATGCAGCACTTCTGGAAGAAAAACTCTGCCGCCAGAGAGAACTCGAACATGAGCTTAATCTGGATGAAAAGGTAGAAGAAGTAATAGACGTTGCATAAATTTATTTTCAGAGCCATGGGATTTTTCCTGTGGCTCTTTTTTTTCTGCAAAATAAATGTTAATATATATGTGACGATTTGCAAACTCTACAATAGTAAAGGAGCGATAATGGCAACGATAATCAAAATCCGCCGTGGGATCAATGGCTTTAAATATGCTGCATGTGACATGGATGGAAACTTTATCTGGAATCTGAACCGTCTTTCAGAAGCAAGCCAATACTGGAAAAAGGAAATAAAGACCGGAAACGTCCGCCTTGTCAGGGAACTTTCCCTTTATCCGGAGACTGATCATAAAAAACGTGACTGATGAAGATGCTAAGGCAGTGTTTTCTAATACTCGATTTTTTGACAGATGAAAAAAAACGTGATATAGTGCCCTTATAAATAAAACTAATAGAATAAAAATCAAATTTAAGACCGCAGAGATTCTTTGTGGTCTATTTTTTGTTAACGGAACGCTTTTGGCGTTCTTTTTTTTATGCCTTCAACAAGGCTTTATATAAATCTTTTATCTAAATAACGCACTGCAAAGCGACGGTGCGATCAAATAAAAAAAATATATAGAAATATGGAGAAAAAATATGGAAACAAAAAAATATGAAAATTACGAAGATATGTTGAAAGCAGCAAGAGAGGAATATCTTGCAAAAGTTCCAGAGGGAATGAAGGAGGTTGCGTCTGGACAGATTGACATGGTTCTAGACGGAATCCGTGAGATGGCAGAAAAGAATCCTGCATTTGCAGAGAAACTGCTCCTTCCATGGAAGTCATTTGAAAAATGTTACAAGTACATGGAAAAGAAAGCGTATGAAATGTCAACGAACAAGAAAACTTGTGTCGTTGTGTCAACACTGCTGTTTGACTGGATCAATGAGTATTATATGCTTGATGACAAAGCTGAATGGGAAGAAAAGCAGAAAGAGCAACAGAAAAAGAAAGAAGAATCCGAAAAGAAATCTATCAGAGAATCCGTAGAAGCCGATAGGGAAGTCTATAAACAGCTTTACGGAGATGCAGATGATTCTGTATCTTCAAATTCTCCTGCACCTGCCAAACCAGTCGTAACAAAGATCGCAAAAACAAAATACGACTGTGACGGTCAGCTTGATTTGTTCGGGCTGGCTATGGCGTAGGAGGTGGCTGCTATGCTGACAAAAGATCTGAAACAGGAAGCCTTGAAAAGAGGCTTCCTGCACTCTGGTGTCAATGATTCAATAGAAGCATACAGAACCAGAAATCTTACAATCTATGATTTTGTATGTGAAGAATCTGCCGTTGTGCGTGTTTGTATCTCTAAGCAACATGCAGGAATCTATGATGTATTAAGCAACATCTGGAAAGACTGCATGTTAGAAAATTATTTAGAAGATCCTAACCAGTTTGCAAATTATATGCTGTCAGAATGCGCTAAAAAATTATTAAAAACAGACAGCCTGTTTTTTGATTCTAAGGCTTCCTTTGCAATTGATGCCCAGATCAGAAAAGCAAAAAACTGGAAGAAGATCAATCAAAAAGAAAACCGAGAAAAGGAGATCAAAAAGATCATGGCAGGAACAAATAAACCCGTTCCTTCTGGTTTTAAGATCTTCAGTGAGAAGCTTCTTTGTTCCGCAAAAAGAATCATGTACAGTGCAAAAGAAAAAAGCCTGTACTGTCCGGAATGTGGAAATACATTTCAACTTCCAGATGTTCCAAAGAAAGGATCGGTGCATACCTGTCCTGCCTGCGGATACAGAGCAAAGGTATCCTGTGTTCAATATCAGCTAAATGATATCCACTGGAGCTGTATCGTACAGGCTGCAGGGAAACGAAGTGTTATCCGCTATTTCTGCAATGAATTATTGCTGGAATACGGAAAATGTTCAACGATCTTCTATGAGAAGTACCGCACAATCATAGAAGAAGATGGAAGCATGGTACCGCTTATGCAGACATCAGAGGGATGGAACGATTATAAAGCTAAAAATTATAGCTTTTTTTATACTGTTCCAAAAAGAGAAGTGCCTAATGATATGTATTTATATGGCACTGTTGATGCACTTATGAAAATGCCTGTATTAAAAAACTCTATGCTCGATGTGTGGGTAAAACAGCATATCGGAGCAGATAAAAAGCTCTGTTCTGAGTATCTTGTTGAAAATTATATCAAAATTTATGCCAAAACCACTATTTATGAAAAGCTTCTTAAGTGTGGGCTTAACAAGATTGCTCATGAGGCTGCTTTTTATTATGGCAGTTCTTTTCATATGGATGAAAAAAAGATAGACAAATTCTTAAACTTAACAAAAGGAAACTTGAATAGGCTCCGTGAATTTATTCCTGATCCGTCAGGTTCCAATGTAAGCGCAATGAGATATTTGGAAAAATATAATGTTTATCTGAAAGACGATGAACTGAAAACTTTTCTTAGATTGGAAGTTTCAGATAACATGAAAGAACAAATTGTTAAATTCTGCAAATGTAAAAAAGTAACTTTATATAAGATAAATAAATACGTTACTGAAAATGCAAATGCAGACTGGTCATCCTATTTTGATTATATCGGATGGACAGAGGAATTGGATTATAAAAAATCTGATTCTGTGTACTATCCGAAAAAATTTTTTAAAACCCATGATAGGGTATTTAAAGAACTGGAAGAAAAAAAGGATGCAATTCAGCGAAAAAAAGATAAAGAAATATCTAAAAAGATTGCAGGTCTTTGGGAACAGCGCATGCAGATTCCACAGTATCATTACGAAGACAGTCAGTTTATCGTAATCATGCCACATGGCACGAGCGATCTGAAAAAAGAGGGGAAATCGCTAAATCATTGCGTAGTATCTTATAAAGAATATGTTGCAGAAAAATCAACACAGATATTTTTTATAAGAAAAAAAACAGATCCACATAAATCGTTCTACACACTGGAGATTAAGAACCATGAAATAGCACAGTGCCATGGAAAAAACAATGTGGATATGACAGAAGAAATCCGTGCATTTGCATACGGATTCTTAAATCAGTTAAACACAATAAAGGAGAAACCTGCTGTAAGAGCAGCAGCGTAAAAAGGAGAAAATTATGATGAACATTAAAGTAGAGAAAAAAATGTTAGCAAACGCAGTAAACAATGTATTAAAAGCAGTTCCGGGAAAAACGACAATGCAGGTCTTGAATAATATTTTAATCACAGCAATCGGAAATGAGATTGTCCTTGTAGGCAATGACCTTGAACTTGGTATTTCATCTTCAATTGAAGGTGAAATCGTAGAACAGGGAAAGACGACAATTGATGCCAGACTGTTCAGTGAAATCGTTAGGAAACTTCCTGACGGGAAAGTATCCTTGTCAGTAGATGAAAAAGGAACGGCAACCGTAAAATGCGGCAAGTCACGTTTTTCTCTTGCCACAATGGATGCCGATGACTTTCCATTGCCTCCATTTGTTGAAGAAATGGCTCAGATCACATTATCGGAATTTACACTCCGAGAGTCAGTAAATCAGACCATTTTCTGTGCTAATCTTGCGGAAGTTAACAATAAGATGATGGCGGCGCTTTATTTTGAAGTTAAAGGATCTGTACTGCGTGTTACTGCACTTGATGGACACCGCATAGGAATCCGTAATATTGAACTTGCAGAAGAATATCCGGATATCAAAGCAATCATGCCGGGAAAAACCATGGCAGAACTTGCTAAAATTATTACAGGTGGAATTGATGACAAAGTAACATTGTTATTCGGAAAGAACCATGTAGTATTCCGCTTTGGAAACACTGTTGTTACATCCAGACTGATCGAGGGAAATTACTTTGGCGTTGATAAATTGATAGGTGGCGACACTCCTATTCATTTTATGGCAAATCGCAAAGATCTGATTGCTACAATCGACAGAACTTTAACGCTTGTAGCAGGTGAGAACAGACCAGTAATATTTGATAAAAAAGGAAAAAATCTTTCATTATCTATCAAAACAGCACGAGGCGAAATGACCGAAGAAATGGAAATCGAAACATCTGGTGATGATATCCGGATCGCATTCAATCCTAAATTCGTCATAGATACATTAAAAGCTGTAGAAGATGAAAAAGTAGATTTTTATCTTGCATCAAACATGGCACCAGCATTTGTCAAAAATGAGAAGGGTGAATACTTGTATTTGATCCTTCCAGTAAATATCAGAGAGTAAATATCAGAGCTTAAGATACAAAGCAGGAGAAAAAATATGAAACAGAAAAGTGTTTCAAAATTTAGAAAGGAGTAGTAAACGAATCCCGGTAAACCGGGTTGACCGCCAAAGCGTGTAAAGTGGCGAGAACAAAAGGACTGACAGTTGCGTGAAGGAGATATGAGTGGGAACTGTCTTGTGAAAACCATATCAAAGTAGCATGGGAAGCGTGATGTCCTATCCACGAACGGAATTTGTTTGTGGTGTTTATGAAAGAAAATCTAAAAGTGTGCTGGGTATCAGCAGGAGTTAGCAGCTTTATGGCAGGCTATTTGGCAGGAAATGTAGATAAATGGATCTATATTGATGTCGCTGATCAGCATCCAGACAGTATCCGATTTATCAGGGACTGTGAAAAAGCCCTTGGAATTGAAATCGAGATACTTAAATCAACTGAATATTGTTGTGTGGAGGACTGCATCCGTGTTTTTGGCGGCTTTAGAGACGCCCATAGCGGATTTGCTCCTTGCACAAACTGGCTCAAAAAGAGGATCAGAAAAGAATGGGAAGCCAAGCATCCGGATTACGATCTTACATATGTATGGGGATATGATCTCAATGAGATCCCCCGTGCAGAAAATATGATCGAAGCAAATCCGCAAGCTAAACATGAATTTCCTCTTATTGAAAAAAATTTATATAAAGAAGATGTTCACGGACTGTTTGAAAGAACTTTTGATTTTAAACGGCCGCTCATGTATGAACTTGGATATCCTAACAACAACTGCGTAGGGTGTATCAAGGGAGGAATGGGTTACTGGAACAAGATCCGGAAGGATTTTCCGGAAGTTTTTGAAAGCAGGGCAAGACTGGAAAGACTTGTCGGATATTCCATTTTAAAGGATAAAAATGGTCCGGTTTTTCTGGACGAACTTGATCCGGAAAGAGGAAATATGGATACTGAAATCTTTCCAGAATGTGGACTCATGTGCTATTTTGCACAAAATAATTACTAAGATCAAAGACACGCCTCAACCGGCGTGTCTTTTTTTGCTTTTTTCGAATGTATATTCGATATTAGTGTTTATTTATATGTTAAAATATGCTATAATATACATATAAATCAACAAGAAGGAGAATTATACATGAAACAAAAATTGACGTTGAGTATGCTTATAATCATACTTTCGATATGTGGATGCGGAAATTCGCAAGAAACAAAAACAGTGGGAAATAATGTGATTTCAACAAATAAAACTGTCGAGCAGACAAGCTATGTTGCAGAGACAAATTATTCTGGTGCGGATGTTCCTGCTGAACTATATGAAATCCCCTTTCAAAAGACAGATGATTATATCAGAAATTTGGATCTGTCAAAACAGCTTTCCAGTGATGAAATGAGGGAATATATCATATCCGCTACTGATTATCTGAAAACCATCTATGGCAACAGTTACATTTCAATAGCAGCCGATCAAGATTCTTTTTTAAATGCAGTCAATGGACGCAGCAACGAAGATGGCTATGTGGCTGAAATGAACGACCAGGAGAATGTTTCTGATCATGGGAGCGAACTGATACAGATGTATGTAGATAATAAAGTAGATGCTTCTGTCGAATACAAGACAGATAAAAGCCTTTTATACGGTGATCTGTGCCGGTACTATCTGCGTGGAGCCATGACGGTTGAAGTCAATGGGGAAAACGCATGTAAAGCGTATGCTGATATGTTTGGAATAACCGTATCTGACAAAGAGCCAGTAACGGTAGCCGTTGAAGTATCATTCATGAGAAATTACCCCGACGTTATTCTCTCATGTGAAATTTTAAAATATATCAAAGACTGATCTATATGGAGGTTAAATCTATGAAGCTTTTATTAATGATCATATTATCATTCTCACTGCTTTCTGTGCCAGTCAATATTCCAGCAGCACAGGATGACACAGCAGAAGAAACAACTACAACTGAAACATTCGGCTATTATCTGAGTGAAGATGCTTATTTTTATTCAGATATGTCTGCATCTTCCTTCACCGGAAAGATCCTCAAAGGAACAAGACTACATTTATCCGCAGTAAATAATGGAATGGCATATGTGGAATATGACGGGAAGTACGGATACGTAAAGGAAGATCTCCTTACAGAAAATCCGGACGATATTAAAGATGCAACAGAAACCATGACAAGCATCGATTCTTCGGACGTGGAAATACTTTATCCGGCAAGCCACTATTTTGATACTTATGATTACATGGCAATCAATGCGCTTGCACAATTTACGTCTGACGGACGTGATGATAACTATGTGATCGTCTGCAGTTCTGATCCTATTGTGGTAAATGGTGGGGAGCTTATGATCGCTGCGGAAAATGGTGTGGAAGATGTGACGATCCAGTATTCAAAAGATAAGCAGAACACTGATGTATATTTAAGGATTCCGACTTCTGACAGTGCTAAAGACGCCAATATTGATTTGTCCTTTGAATTTGGGAATAATTCGATCATATTTAAAAATGACAGATTTGACAGGAAGATCCTGATAGGACTGCCAGCAGATCGGTATGAAAATGTGAAAATGGGGGACAAGACTTATACTGCATCAGAGGACAACATTGTCTGGATAGAAACTGCTTCTCCTTCAGACATTACTTTTACTGTCATTCCGCAAAACGTGATCTACGGTACGGATTCTGACAATGAATCCACAGAAAGTATGGAAATACCAGATTTAAAGAAAACATCAAAAAAACATGATTATAAATGGATGTACGTTTCGATAGGAATCATAGCAGTTCTCCTTATCTGTATAAAATCCATTATTAGCAAGGTTAACAAAAACAGAATGAAGAAAAAATAAGAAAGTTTATGAGATAGGGAGTAGGATGTATGCTTTATTACGCTGTCAAGTCTGTAGACAACAAACCGGTAAATAAAATATACGATGACTGGGATCAGTGTAAAATTGTCGTATGGGGCAAAAAAGCGGTCTATAAAAGCTTTACAGACCGCAGGTATGCAGAAAAGTTTATTGTAAACGCCCCTGTACGAAAAGAAGAATTTGGTCACGGCTATGTTCCGCAGAACGCAGACAGCAACATCATATTTGGTAAATATCTCTTTGACCGTTTCCCGACGCAGGCGGACGGATATGGCGTAAAAGTATACGAAACTGGAAAAAATGAACGTATCACATGCAGGGGCTACTTCCTTCCGGACAATAAGCGCCTGGTCTATTCCTTTACTGGGCAGTTTATCAATGACAAAAAATACGGATACGAGTTTGAAGTTGAAAACTATACCGAACATGTTACAAATGACAAGGATAGTATCATTACTTATCTTTCAAGCGGTGTGATCAAGGGAATCGGAGCGAAAAAAGCAGAGGAGATCTACAAGATGTTTGGTAGCAAAACCCTAACCGTTCTGGAAACAAACCCAGAAAAACTTGTCATGGTAAAAGGGATCAGCAGAAATACTTTGGAAAAGATTGTAAAATCCTATAACGAGAATAAGGGCGCCAGAGAAATCACAAAGTACCTGCTCCCATATGGTATCTCCCCAAAAATGGCTATGGCTGTTTTCCGGCAGTTTGGATTTGATTCTGTGCGGAAAGTGAAAGAAAACCCATATGTTTTATGTATGGTGCGTGGACTGACATTTGAAGATGCTGACCGTGTGGCTGAAAAAGAAGGCATTCCGAAAGATTCTGATGAACGTTTTTTTGCCTGCGCCATGTATATTTTAAAGTGTAATGAACTCACTGGAAGTACAGGAATGGAGCTTAATGACTTTGGCACAAAAATGTATCAGACACTCAATAGTCCGCTTATTACGCCTTCCTCTATAAATAAAAAGACGATTGCTCTTATCCAGTCAAAAAAAATAAGGCTTATAAAAGATCAAGGCATTCAGTTTTTATATACGCAGGCTGCTGTGTCCAGAGAAAAAGAGATTGCAGAAAATATCATCCGCATAAGCCACTCTAAATTAAAAAAACAATATTCAAGGGAAGAAATATCATCTGTACTTAAAAATGTGCTGCAGTCCTGCCATATTACACTGGATAATATCCAGAAAAATGCAGTGATAGAATCCCTATATCAGAGCATGCTTATCATCACCGGTGGTCCCGGTACCGGAAAAACAACGATCATTTATGTTATCAAGGAAGTATATAAAAGATTATATCCAGAGCAGCAATGCATCTTTCTTGCGCCCACCGGACGTGCTGCTACAAAAATATCAGAATCCACAAACGAAGATGCAAGAACTGAACATTCTTTTCTAAAACTTTACAATGATGCCCCCGAACTGGAAAACGAGGTTCTGATTGAAAATTCACTTGTTGTGGTAGATGAATTTTCCATGACAGATGTATATGTCGCACATGCCCTGTTTAATGCGATTGCAGAAAATAACCATGTAGTCATAGTAGGAGATCCAGCGCAGCTTCCAAGTGTTGGTCCTGGTCAGGTCATGGCTGATATGATAAACAGCAATGTGATTCCGATAGTGCGGCTTAAAAATATTTACAGACAGAATGAAAACTCGCAGATTTTCTTAAATGCACTGAAAATGAAAGAAGGCAGTACGGATATCATTGACGGCGCAGATTTTCATTTTGTAGAATCTTCCAGCATGGAAGATATAAAAAACGCAATGGCCGAAAGATATGTTGAATATGTAAAAAGATATGGCATACTGAAATGCATGTGTATCTGTCCGTATAAAAAGCACACTGCAGGTGTTCATGAAATGAATCACCTTCTGCAGGAAAGAGTCAATCCGGCAGCTTATGGGAAGAAACAAGTGGAAGTAAAAGGCATGATATTCAGGGAAGGGGATATCGTAATGCATTTGACCAATACTGAAACCGTATCAAATGGAGATATCGGTCTTATTAATAACATTTATTATGACGATGACGGCTACCACATTCAGGCAAAAATCGAGAAGCATGATATGGAATATACGAAAGAAAATATTGAACAACTTACTCTGGCATATGCGGTAAGTGTGCATAAGTCACAGGGATCGCAGGCAAAAGGTGTTGTAACTTGCCTGACGTTCTTTCACAGGGAAATGCTTTTCAGAAACATACCATATGTCGCATTTACAAGAGCTAGTGATGATATGACTGCATTCGGAGAGCGAGAAGCTTTGAATTATGCTATTACTCACAAAATGAAAAGTGAACGTTACACGCTCACTCTCAAGTATTTGGTTGCATTTAGTGGTAATTTCATTGCTGCGTAAATTCTATGAATATGCCTTACCATTCAGCATTGCTGTTGATAAGGCATTTTTCTAATAACCATAATTTATCGTCATTTCATTAACATATTGAATTTGTCCACAATAATTGCATTCGCACTTTTCTTCCTTTGCAAACAAATTGTTTATGAACACAGCAACTATAGCAGTGATTATTGTCGCAAGCATAAATCCAACAGCACGTCCACATATTGGATGGTTTTTATAAAATTTTTTCCAAGCGTTATATATCTTTTGCTCAGTATTAATTGGATACTCATATTTATCTGTTGAATCACGAATTAAAGCATCCCATTTTTTATCTAATTTATCTAATTTTTGAAGTAATTCGATATCAGACGCATCAATTTTGTCTCCATGATTCTTCATATTGTATGGAGCAGGCTGAATTTCTTCGCATATTTTGGTTGCAAAACGAAGTGTATCTCCTAGTACTTTATTTCGTATATGTTTATGTTTCTTTTTAATTTCCTCCTCCAATTTTAATATAAATTTAGAAGCCTCATTTTTTTCTCTTTTAAATACAGATTCGCAAGTAACACAAAAAATCCTACCTCTAACTCGTATCAATTTCAATTTTTTTTTGGAACAACATCACTTAAAACTATTCTTACACCCATATATCCATGCCTCCTTATTTATATCTTAGCATATAATATATTAAATAAAAACATACGTCATAAGAATTATTGCTTTTTTTGACAGAATAGTTACTCTGTGCTATTATAAATTCATTAATAAAAATAATTAATAAAATTTTTTCAAATCCCAAGTATAACACTTGGGATTTTTCTATTAACCAGAACGCTTAGGCGTTCTTTTTTTATGCAGAGGAGGTCATATTATGCCAAATTACGATGAAATGGATGATATTTATAGTATCTTTGGGCTTGGCGGAGATATCTCTATCGACAGAGATACTCGAGACAACGAAGACGATGATTATTAAAAAAAAGAAGGGAAAACATGAAAATGAATAATTTAGAAGAAATTATGAAAATGGGAAAAGCTGTGGAGCTTATGGCACCCGGTGGATTCGTACATTTATCTGCTGAACAGGTAAAAAACATTAGTAACATCAAGGAAATTAACGCTAATGCAGGATGCAGAGGATATAATATGCCGATGGATGTCGATGAATTATTATCCTTTAAAATTGTCCGGGGCGGTTATAATCCTGAAACGGATACGAATGAATTTTTAGTTGAATAACTATGTATTTGCAACATTATTGATTGGATTTGGCTTCAGTCGATGGATAAAGAAGATACGGTTAGCGCATTACTGTTTCTTTTAGACGGAATTGGCATTAAAAAGGAAGAGATTGAACAATTTGTTGATTGGGATTAAGAAGAATCAAGAATTTCAAGGTAAGAATTGGAGGTATGCCGTATGAGATATTTTGAATTAGGACTAGGGAATAGTGTCGAAGAAGATAGGGAAACATTTGATTATTCGATTTGTATTAAAGGCGAAAGAGAACCTTTGAATTTTGAAGAAGCAAATGAGTTTATAAAAAGTGATTTGCAGAAACTTGGATATAAAACAGTAGTTAGTATAGCAGAAATACCAGAAGCAGAGGCAATGGCATTTTTCGATTGGGATGCTATTGTTAAAGCACCTGTATTCAAGTAATGAAACGATGATTTCTAAAGAGTTTGACCATATTATAGTATGTAAGGACAAATACATGTCGCTTGCAGAAGAAGGATTGATAAGAAAGGAGTAATACCTATCCTCGTGAAACGAGGTTTAAGGAGCGAGGTGCGGACACAGGTTATACGATAACAGAATCTGAATAATTTTTATGTGAGCCGAGGAGAAACCAAAAAGTCCTTAGTAAAAATATGAGGCATTTGCCATTGGCATGTGCAAAATCGGATTATTTAACCACACACGGATAGTGTAAGTGGTTGGTATGAAAAAATTAAAGGTATGCTGGATGTCCGCAGGGGTATCCAGCTTTATGGCTGGTTATCTGTCAAGGGAAACAATAGATGAATTTATCTATATTGACATTAAAGACCAGCATCCAGATTCCATAAGGTTTATCAAGGACTGTGAAAAAGTTCTTGGTAAACCTATAAAAATCCTATACCCGGAATATGGGGATGTAGATACTGCCTGCCGTGTTGGTGGTTTTATAAACCGACCGAAGGTTGGCGCATACTGCACAAAGTTTCTAAAAAAGAGAGTCCGCAAGCAGTGGGAATTAGAGCATAGTGATTATGACCTAACCTATGTCTGGGGATTCGATTATAAAGAAAAAAACCGGGCGCAGCGCATCACGGATTCTTATCCGGAATTTACGCATGAATTTCCACTTATAGAGCATTCGCTTTCCAAAAATGAGTGTCATGCATTGATTATGGATCTTGGTATCAGGCGTCCAATCATGTATGACCTTGGATACCCGAACAATAACTGTATCGGATGCATCAAGGGTGGTATGGGTTATTGGAATAAGATACGTGTGGACTTCCCGGAAGTATTTGAAAAACGTGCAAAGCTGGAACGTGAGCTTGGATGCAGTTGTATCAATGGACTATATCTGGATGAACTTGAGCCGGGTAGAGGAAGGATGGATATGGAAATCTTTCCAGAATGCGGAATCATGTGTTATTTAATGGATACCATGTAGAATCGTAATCAGATGATATTATTACGGTGAACGAAGATGAGGCCGCTTATGTGAAAACAATCTTAGAAGAAAATGAAATTGGATTTTCAGGGTAGAGATGCAAAGAAAGGGAAAAAATTATGAAAACAATCATTCTTGACGGAGAAACTTTCGAGTTTACTTCGGAACAACATAAAAAATTGCTGAAATATGCAGAAAAAGAAATACTCAGGAAGAAGCTGGAACTTGCACTTGATGCAAGGGAAAATGATCCAAAATGGAAGAAAAAGATCCAGACGATCAGAAGCAAAGATATAAATAAAGTATCAGTTGTATTTGATCAGCTGGTATCCGGATATACCGGAGAAGATGAAGAAAATGCAATTGATACGATATACAAAAATATTCAAAGATAGGAGAAATAGTCAATGACAGGCCAAGAACTGATAAAAAAAATTGAAAAAGAAAATTTGCAGGACAGGCATTTATTTATTGATGTTGAAGGATATATTTCTCCAGTCTGTGAAGTACTGGAGACAAAATCAGGCGATATCATTCTTACACAGGAAGGCAGAGGTATTGATGATCTGTACGATAAGGACAATCTGGAAAGATATTTTTCAGAATGGTTCAAGATCATTCCAAAGGAAGAAGCAGAACGTAAGTGGTTCCTGCGTGAACTTGATTTCTACGTTCTCAGACGTGACGGAAGCGACTGCTCTGCGTATTGCTACGATACGTTTGGAGAAATACCCGAAGATGCACTTTTCGGTATTGAAAAGGGTAAGACCGGGGGTGCGAGATAATGAACCCACTGCTTACAAACAGTGAATTTCAAGAGGCGTTTTCGTCTCTTTGGATTCATCATGCCCCGGAAAGTTACTGGGATGAAATAACAAAAAGAAGAAAACATGATAAAAATGTTGGCAGAAAAGCATATATCAATGGCAAAGTGCTCACTTGCAAACAAGCTGATCTCGAAATGGCAATTTTTGATGATCCTGTTCGTATGAGCGACGGAAGTATAAGCCATGGAGACATTATCATTACTGGCAACGATTTTTATAAAATAAATTGGAAAACAGACAATAATAAAGGAGAAAAATCATGAATGAATATACAATAAAATTTTTAGATGAACTTGGAAAACAGACTGCAACATATGCAAAAGTGAGCGGAAAGAAACTGACACCGGATATACTCCATAATGTAATCGCTGCTGTCAAAACTTATAAGGATAACAGCGATGGCGATTGGAATACCGAAGGGTGTCTTGATGTCATACAGGAACTTCTTGAAGCGGAAGGATATGCAGTTAACTGGATCAGCGCAGATGCGGTGATCAATTTTTAGACAATGGTTTAATCAAAAGAAGGAATGGTGGATATATGAAAATATATGACTACAGTAATTTATTGACAACAGTAAGAGAAACAAACGTGAAAAAAATCATGGCTGAGAATGAAAGAGTTCTGACCAAAAGAGCTGCATTATTGCAGTTAGAATTAGAATTAAAAGAAAGTTGTCTGCTTGATGACTGGTATGATTTACAGAAAACCTGCAGAGAAGCTGATATAAGAATCATGCCATATGGTGGTTGGGACGAATTAAAGAAAGGTCCATTAATGGATGATTATCGTTATTTTGAAGACAACGGTATGTTCATGGACTGCATTAGTTCCGGTTCCCATTGGGCAGATTATTTTGGATTCACTTATAAGGACCGAGAATTTAAATGGCAGATTTATCATTCAACTTCATCCTCGTTATTTAGGGGGTTCGAAGATGAAAATACGGAGCTAGATGTAAAATTAAAGCTAATCAGGCTGTTTATGGAGCGGTATGAAGAATACCGGAACATCCAACTGAACCGTATATATGCCAAGATTGGTAAAGTTATGGAAGAAACCGCTAAAATAAAAAAATGCATGAATGGAGAACAGACATGGTAACAGAAAACATAAAAAAGCAGTTAGCAGACTTCAAGAAGCAAGGGAAGTCATTGGCATACTTGATTAATTACATTAGCGGAATGATTGAAAAGGAAGATGATTACGAAAATATCATCTTAAAAGAAATGAAAAGCCTTGCATTTGACGAAAAAGAAATTGTTGAATGTTTGGAGTACAAATTTTCTCTGGACATGAGCTGGCACAAAATGAGCGTTAACTATAAAAAAAACAACTAAGGTGACCTTATCGAAGACGGAGACGACTTAACTTATCGTTTATTGCAATTTTTTTTATTTTATGCTAATATCAGTGTATAAATAAAAATCATATAAAAAATTGTATTTTATCCCACAGAATTTATTTTCTGTGGGATTTTCTATTTATCAGAACGCATGAGCGTTCTTTTTTTATGCCTAAAAAGGCTTTATATAAATTTCTTATCTAAATTACAGCCTGCTGGAGCATGGCTGATACCATATAACAAAAATCTGAAAAATTAAGGAGAACTACTTATGGAAAAAATAAAAGATGAATTTGGAAAAAAGATTGGCGGTTCTAAGAGAGACCTCTGGAAAAACCGTAATCTGTGCATAGAAGACCTTCTCGATATGAATGAGAGAGAAGTGGAAACCTATGTAAAAAAAGATAATGTATGGAAAAAACCGGACTATGAAAAGATGGTCAAAGAGGATGGGGTAGACCGAGAGATTGTCTATTATATAAAACTTGTAAGAGATTCCCTTCCAACAAAGCCTGCGGACAGCAGTGAAAAATATATCAACTATATTTCAAAAATTAAAGAGCTGCTGGAGACTATTTCCTGCGTGGCAGAGATTCAGTCGTTTTATCCAGAAAAGTTTAAGCCCGAATTTATTGTGCAGAAAAGTTCTTATACAGTAACCGCAAAACCTGCATATGCAGGACTTTTGACAGCAAAGACGTTAAAAGCTGTAAAAACAGACCTCGTGCATATCCGGAGGGATATGAATAAAAAAGAGTTCTGCATGACAGCGGATCAAAAAGTATTAAATAGCGTCTACATCTATCAGTATAATGATGATTGTCACATTACACAAATGAAAGGATACAACTGTCTGATCTATAAATCCGGATACAGCAGCTACTATTTCTACGAAAGAAATGGAGAATTTGCTGATCTTGATTTCAAGTCAGGGGAATGGTTCGTTGCAACAAAGAATGGAATCGTACTTAAAGCGTCTTTTACAAGCAAAGAAGAAGCCGAAGCATGGACGCTCAAGGTACTTTCCGGGTTAAACGACGTGCCAAAGCAAGCCCAAAAAAACGATGCCAAGAAAAAATATGTACCGGAACAATTAAAAAATATCCGTCATACTGGCTCGGTCTTCCGTATGGGCAGTGTTACAGGGGATGATTACCTTAACACATTTACTTTCCATGGTGGAGAGTTTGGAAACTGGTTGAATGACAATGACAGGCAGTACAGTCTCGATTATGGATATGATGCTTTTTACGATCTTGCGTTAGCTTTGGATATTCCAAGCGAAGCAATCTCAATGGGCGGCGTATTGAGCATTGCGTTTGGTGCCAGAGGATCCGGAAATGCAATGGCTCATTATGAGCCACTGCGTCAGGTCATCAACCTGACAAAAACAAAAGGCGCAGGATCCCTAGCACACGAATATGGTCATGCAATCGACTATATCATAGGCAGCAAGGTTAATAAAAACAGCAAATCACTTCTACAGACATATATGTTTGGAAGTATTCCAGAGGTAAAGAAACTGGTTGACACCATGCTGTACAGTGAAGTAAATGGTGACGAGCGAAAAAAACACTTTGAAAAAGAATTTCAGAAATACAAAGAAATCTGCTTTAAGTGGATAACGTCTGAACTTTCGGATGATGTATCACAAGAAATCAAGGATGAAGCAGAAAGCATTGCAGATGATATGTGCCGTGAAAAAGGGATATCCTTTGATATGGTGGATGGTTTTACCTGTCCCGTCCTGCTTGATTTTCTGAAATCAAATTCCGGAACCTCCAAACATAAAAAAACAGTTATAGAAGCCTGCAAAGCAGCTTCTTACGCCGCATCAAGGATGAAGTGTCTGGAAAATAACACTTCCTTTAAAAAAAATACAAGATATTATGAAAATTCAAAAAAATTTGCAAATATCTACTCAAAGGATTCACATGGCTACTGGGATTCCAAAGAAGAAATGTTTGCAAGAGCATTTGCTTGTTACGTCGAAGACAAGCTCGCTGCTTTGGATATCACAGATGATTACCTGTGTGGTCACGCTGATACCTGCGTGGCATATGATGATGACATGAATATTATTCCAGCATATCCGCAGGGGGAGGAAAGAAAACGCATTAACAAGGCATTTGACGAACTAATAACCGCCTTAAAGGAAAAAGGTTATTTCCCAAAGAGCAATACATCTACCGTCAAATTATACATAGCATAAAAAGAAAGAGAGAATAAAAAATGGAAAAGAAAGAAATTTATGAAACTGCAGAAAAGATCTGTAATCATTTTACAAAACTTGATGAAAAGAAATATCCACGGGTACTAGCAAGCGACCGCATTCATGTTGATTCTTCTGCTGATACCGTTACAATTACTGTTTACAATCTTTTTAGAGAAAAGATCCGTTCGCACAGCGTGCCAAGCGGGCTGTTTCTTAAGGCTGATCTGGATGCCATTACGCAAAAGAATTGCGTATCGGTATCTTATGTAATGCCAGATAAACCTGTAAAAGAACGAATCCTTGAAGACAAAATCCGTATCTTTAACGAAAAATTTGAGGAAGCAAAAGACGCAAGGGATTCTATTATGGAATATCTTACATCTGCTTACGAACTTCCATCCGATGAGTTGTTTGAAAAAACCGTAAATGAAGATGAATGGTGTTTCGGCGTAAACTTCGATAAAATCATGGATCTTGTTCACAGTAAATAAGTGGATTTTTTGACAGAAAATCCTTGTTGTGATATGATTTATATGCCAATAAAAATCTTAAATAAAAATTATTTGAAAATCCCAAGTAGTCTCTGCTTGGGATTTTTTTATTACCAAGAACGCTTTTGGCGTTCTATTTTTGTGCCTTTTACAAGGTTTTATATAAATTTTTCATCTAAATTACGCACTACTAAGCAACGGTGCGATCAAATATAAAAATAAATGATAGAAATATGGAGGAAAATATGGAATTTATAAAAAAGATACGAGGAAGTAGCAGGGGTATCACCTTTACGTCTGATCATGCCTGCATTGGCACTAAATACCGCTACATCATTGATAATGATAATCAGATGGTAAATATCATTGCAGATGATAATGGTAGTATTAAGGCCTCGAAAAAAAGATGCGGACAGACGGTAAAAGCACTGTTTGATCTTCGATCAAAGAAAATTACAAACCTTATAAGAAATTCTTCTTACATGGAAATCGAAGAATTTCAAGATCACATTATTGTCCGGGTATATAAGAAGAAATCCGGAAAAATCTGTCTGTTCCGAAGCAGAACAGAGCGAATTGAGAATGTACTTGGTATAAAAGCAGGGGAGATTATCATTACAAATGATGTCCTGCAGGAAGCAGCAGGAGGTTTTATCCATCCGGTAAAATCTTTTGGAAAGCCAACCTTATATGACCAAGGATATTTTGATTATCTGTCTAGATGTGCCGGTTCTTATTTTAACAGCAAGAACAAACCAAACCCAGAGCAGTTAAATAAAGTATATGATGTTGTCTCCTTGTTTTCCGGGGCTGGTCTATTTGACAAAGCATGGCTGGAAGGTGGTCGGTTCCGTTTCGTCTTTGCAAATGATTTCTGCAAAGATGTAATAGAAACATACCGCCACAACATCGGGGATCATATCGTATGCAAGGATATCCGTGATGTAACACCTCAGGAAATCCCTTTTTCTGATGTTTTTGTCACAAGTCCATGTTGTCAGGCATTCTCAAATGCCAACCGCCACAATATGGATTCCGAGGAAGCAGAGAAAAAACGTCTGCTTGTGGAAGAAGTGATAAGACTTGCAAACGAAAAAAAGCCTAAAGTGGTCGTCATTGAAAACGTACCTCAGATGATCACAAAAGAAAAGGGCATTTACATCCAAAAAGTGATCGACGGGCTTCCTGATTATGAAGTCACTGTGCAGGTGGTAAATGATTCGGAAGTAGGAGGTTATTCGGAACGGAAAAGATGCATTGTAATCGCATCACGTATTGGAGAAATCAAATTACCAGATATGAAAGTTGTCAATGCCAAAACAGTCAGAGACGCTTTAGAAAAGGTAAATGCGAACTGGTACAACTACGATGATGTGACATTTCCATCCGAAAAAACACAGCAGAAAATGTCTTATGTGAAACCAGGTGGAAACTGGAGAGATATCCCTCCGGAAATAGGTGGATATGGACCAAATACACAAAGTAATATCATGCGGCGTTTAGATCCAGATAAACCATCAATTTCTTTAAGCAATTTTAGAAAATCTAATATTTTGCATCCATCTGAAAACCGGATTCTATCGGTTTCAGAAGCTGCTGCGATCATGGGTTTGGATAAACATTTTCGATTTATCTGCGATTCGCTTTCAGCGAAACAACAAATGGTAGCAAACGGGGTAACACAGGCAATTGGCAGTTTTGTAAAAAACGCAGTCCTGAAAAAATTGGATCTTACTCTCTGATGATGGAGACGGATAGGATAGTCGGGAGGTACTTCCTACTAGCTAGGTAATTTTTAAAAGCAAGGAGATCAAAATGTACAGAGTATATCATTTAACAGATAAAGAAAAAGATAAAATCGTAAAAATCCGATGGGATGGCGATACACATTATTATGATGTATTTGAGACGCAGGAAGAGTATGCTGCGAAACAAAAGCGATTGGATGAAATTAATGCAGAATATGAGAAAAACAAAGAATATTATTTGAAAAATTGTAAGGGAGGAACTTATTAATATGTACAAATATATCATCAGTTATGACGGCGGTCAGTTAAGAGATAGTTCAGATTTTGAATGGGGACAGTTTGGATCCTATGGTGAAGCTGAGGAAGCTGCCAATGTCGCAAAAGAAGAATACATGAATGATTGGGATATTGAAGGTAGCGAATATGATCCTGATGATTTCTGTATTGAGATTGAAGAAATTTAATTATATATCAACATACAGAAAAAGATATGAATGGTTGCAGACAACAGTTCGCAGCCGATAACAAGGAGGAAAATCATGAAAGAAAACAAATTGGAAGAAATGAGAACACTTATTGAAAAATTACAGATCGCATCAAGCGCATACTACAACAAGCAGCCAATTATGAATAATTATGAATACGACTTAAAATGTAAACAGCTGATCGCATTGGAAAAAGAAACTGGCATTACTTATCCTGATTCACCAACGCTTAAAGTTGGAACTGCCATTGAAAAGCAGAGCAGCTTAACGCCGGTAAAGCATGAATATCCTGCCAGATCCTTAGATAAAACGCAGGATATAAAAAAATATATCGGACAATTATCCAAGGGTGTGACCGGATCTGGGAAAAATGAAATCGTACTCATGTGGAAACTTGACGGTAGCACCATTCAGGCAACATATGAAAACGGAAAGCTTATTCTTCTTGCAACACGAGGTGATGGAGAAACCGGCTATGACATTACGCCTAATGCACCTTATATAAAAGGACTTCCATCAACAATTTCATACAAAGGACGGCTTACCGTAAGAGGTGAAGGTGTTATAACGCATGAAGAATATGAAAGAATTAATCAGGAAACCGGAGGCGAGTATGCAGACGAGAGATCTCTCGCAAATTCAACTATCAATCATGTAAATGGAGATATTTTGGATCGTGAGATCTGGTTCGCCGGATTTAATCTGGTTGCCGTGCAGAATAAGCCGGACACATTTGAAGACCGACTTCTTTATATGAAGAATCTCGGATTCAATATCGTTCCTTATCAGGTAGTACCAATTGAGGAATTGGAAAATACAATGAATACGTGGACAGAGCATGTTGCCGCCTTTAAGTTTGCTGTGGATGGTCTTGTGACAGCTTTAAACGCTGCTAAATGGGCAGATCCGCTTCCAGACTTGGAACATAACCCTAACATCATGAAAGGCTATGCTTTCAAATGGGAAGATGAAACGAAAGAGACAACTCTTCGTGAAATATTCTGGTCTGCAAGCAGAACCGGTCTTATCAATCCAGTCGCCGTATTTGACAGCGTGGACTTACTCAGGACAAATGTGTCAAGGGCTTCCGTACATAATGTAAGTATATTAAAAAGTCTGTACCTGCGTGTTGGTGATCGCATTTCCGTGTACAAGGCCAACATGATCATACCGCAGATTGCGGAAAATCTCGATTCCAAACGTCCTCTCACGGATCATGAGGCAATGCCATCAACATGTCCTTGCTGTGGTGGTGAGGTCATATTAGTTAAAAATGACGATGTTGAAATGGCGTATTGTCCAAATCCAGAGTGTCCGGCGAAAAAGGTTGGAAAATTTGCGAACTTTGCGAGCAGAAGAAAGATGAATATTGTCGGCTTTTCAGACAAAACAATCAGTAAATTTGTAGAGCTTGGATTTATCAACGAATTTGCTGACTTCTGGCATCTGGATCGTTATAAGGAACAGATCGTTAACTTGGATGGCTACGGTCTGAAGAAATATGAAAATCTGGAAAATGCAGCCGAAAATGCTCGTCATACAGAGTTTATCCCTTTTATCAGTTCCCTTAATATTCCGGACATTGGAAGAGGACAGGCAAAAATCTTCCAAAGACAATACAAAGAAGATGTGATGTCATTCTTCTGGGATATTTATAACCGGAAAGATTTTACGTTTCTTGATGGTATTGGAGATGTGTTATCATCTACCTTGCTCAACTGGGGCAATTATTATCTTCGGTTCCTTCCATTTATGGATGATGCTGACCTCGAATATAGAGATGATATTAATCTTGAAATTTATCATCTTTTAAAAGAAGTTAAACTCCCTGACGATACAAGCAGCGATAATAGAGAAGAAGTGCTTGCTGGAATGACTTTTGTTATTACAGGAAAACTCAATCATTACGAAAATCGTGATGCGCTTGTAGAAGTCATTGAATCGCTTGGTGGCAAAGCCGCCGGTTCTGTTTCAGCAAAGACTTCTTACCTTATCAATAATGATGTTACATCTACATCCGGTAAAAATAAGAAGGCGAAGGATTTGGGTATACCTGTTATTTCAGAAGAAGACTTCCTGAAAATGATCGAATAGTAATCTCGCTATACCATGTTTATCATGGTATAGCGTTTTCCATTATATGCAAACGTATAGTAGCATTTAAGGAAAATATGTTTTTTGACAGCACTTGCAGAATATGATACACTTGATACATAAATAAAATTAACTTAATAAAAATCAGATTTATGCCACGAATTATTTTTTCGTGGTATTTTTATTTAACAGGAACGCTTCAAGGGTTCTTTTTTTTATGCCTGTTTTTATACAGGCTTTACATAAATTTTCAATCTACATTCCATCTCTAATTGATAGAGATGATCAGATATAATAATAAAAGGAAGGTGCATTATGAAAACAAAAAAGAAATATTTGATGCTAGTATTTGAAGAAAACTCTGATAAATCCTTAGAGTTTTACTCGGACAATCCGTACCGTGGCCGACTTTCGGATATCGTCTATGGCGATAATGTGAAAGAATTAATGATAAGTAGTGACGGACACAGTAATGAAGGTCTTTTCTACGTGCTTTATTCAGCAGTGGATGGAACTATGATCAGTTACGGAATCATAGACTTTGCTGCCATTACAGACGAAATTTCTTCTAAAGAAAACCTGTCAAAAGCAAAATTCGATCAGGAAACCAGAGATTTTTTGGAAAATCTATTAAAAGATAAAACTCTGGAAGAAAGAATAGCATCATTAGAAATTAGGGAAAGGCAAAAATATCATTACTATTGTGATTGCTCGGACCAGTGGACTACGGAAGAAAATGAAAAATATCAATCACAATGGAATGAAATCATCCAGATGCTTAACGAAGCAAAAGAAGAGTTAAAAAACATCTCTTTGATACAGGAGGAAAAAGATTAATGGGAAAAATTGATGTAATGTCAGAGATTGATATTGAAATCGAAGAATATCAAGAAATGATCACACATGCAATTCAGACCAACAACAAAGCTGACCTCGCTATGTGGCGCAGGGCTTTACAGACTGCAAAAATCAGCAAAAGGAGACTTGCTAACTCATAATGTTGTTAGGAGGGCGAGTTGCGATAACTTAAATGCCGAAGCACTTGGGGGATGATAGCATCCTAATCGTAGTCATGAGGCAGACGTTGGTTAGCCAATGTCTCTTTGAGCAAAAACTGCAGTTGGTCTGGAACACAGAAAGAATTAGCAGATTTATATCTGCGAAAATTAGAGATTCGGTTTGAAACAAAAATCGAATTTACTAATTACTATCTAAGCTACTCTGGTGGAAGGGATAGTCATTTGCTTTATTGGTTTATAAAAGAACATCTTAAGACAAATGATATCCCGATAATATCAGTAAATACACGGCTGGAGCATAAAGAAATCATGCAAAGGATGTATCGTAATGCTGACAAAGTACTGATCCCTGACATTAAGCCCACAGAGATCAAAGAAAAGTACGGAATCCCTTGCTTTACAAAAAATCAGGATGAGTATATAAAAAGATACCAAAAAGGTAATCGTTCCGAACATACCATGTCACGGATTCTTGGTACTTCACCATCCAAACACAATTTAAACAAAAAAGCAAGGGAGCTGACATTATCTGGAGCCGCACATAAAATTTCTAATGAATGCTGCATACAGACAAAAGAAAACACCCTTTCAATATATGAAAAAGAAAGTGGGAAAAGGGCGATTATTGGAGTAAGAACTGCTGAAAGCATTAACAGACAGGGCGCATATCAGACATGCCTTGCAAAAAGCGGTAAGTTCTCACCTATTTATGATTTTCCGGATATTGCCGTTGATGCCATATACAAGGTATACAATATTGACGAACCTAATTTGTATCATAAAGTACATCGGTCAGGGTGTATTGGATGTCCTTATATTAATGATGTTGCACGAATCGAACAGGATCTGGCTTTAGCTACTCCAAATCAACGTGCATATATCATTCAGTTGTTTAGGGAATCTTATGATGTGAAAGGTGTCAATTACAAGCAATTTCTAAGTGAAATCTATGTAGATAAAAATAATCAGCTTACATTTTCAATCTACTAAACACAAAAAGTGACATTACTTGGGAAATCATTTCCCTGGTAATGTCGCAAGAAAATGGAGGAAACATTATGCATGTGGAATTTCACAGAATTTATAAGTCGCTTGATTTTGAGGACTTTTTAGAAGAAACCAGTTTTATAATGGCAAAAGGCGGTATGGACTGTCTGCCATATATTCAAGACGCAAATTGCCTAAAGAAAACGGCACCAGAAAAAGCCCTTAAGCAATTTGTAAAAAGTATTCTTATGGCGGTTCACACCTACTGTCCAAATATATCGATTAAGGACGATGGCAGATATTACTCTGTCACAATCGAGAAAAAATAAAGAAAAATGAAGGGAAAACTATGAATATATTATATCATCAATATGGAACAGGAAACGATTATGGAGCGGATCATCATCTGACAAATAACTGGGATCCGGACTTTGATTATGGGAATGAATATGTCAATGTGTACTTTAATATTGACACACCTTCCTATGATGCAGATTGCAGTTTTGAGTCTAAGGAAATGCAGATTTTATGGTCCAAAGAAGCAAGTAATCTAATATCATCATTTGGCATTTTAGAAGACAGTGGATATTCGGTTGAAAATGGAAAAGATAAACGTGCTTACTTATATGCACATCCACAACAGATCAGCGGTATCATATTAAAAAATGATGTTAAGAAAATAGCTGAAGCTGTCAGCAGCATGAAATACTCTTCTTTAAGATGGGTTAATTTATATGCCACTGTATATGAAATCACGGATGAAGAATACGAAGAATTTTTAACAAGCAAAGACACAGAAATCAAACAGGCATTATTTGATGCATGTCACACTACCAGAACCACGAAATACTATAACGTATTTGATGTCTGCCGGGATATTGCCGGAAGATTCAGACTGAAAAGACTTGGTATCAATGACGGCACCAATTTTGGCTCCGGGCAAACTATTGAACATATTATGAAACTTATTGACCAAATGAGTGCAGAAGGACTGCTTATCATAAGGGAAAATAAAGACCATGAAAAATATGTTCGTAGTTTAAATAAATCGGAACAGAAAAAAGCAAACGTTGATTCGAAGCAAATATCATTTGCTTTTTAATTTTAATAAAGGAGAAAAAATGGGACAATTTAGCTGGTTATATAGTGATACAAATAAACAATTAGTTGATAACAAGGAAGCGAATGCTTACCTGCTGGTACCTGAACCATATCAGGAAGAATACGGAAAATACATTTTAGAAACATGCTACGACGGTTACGGTCATTTTGGAAATTATGACGTTTATGAACTTGTGGCATTATGGAATCGAAAAAACATGCCCCTCAATACCAGTGCCGTGAAAGAACCGGAATTAAGTGATTTCGACGGTCTCTTGGATTTTGAAAAAGAAGAACTTCGAAAAAAAGGGGCAAATGACAATGATATAGAAAAGGCTGACAAGGAGGAAAAGAACAAGTGCTATGAAATAGCCAAAGAAAGATATCACAGGGAATTACAAATGCTCTGCGACTTTAAAGCGGATACACCAGATGAGATCATGAAACAAAAATACGGAAAAGATTTTCTCCGCATAATTGGAATAGACATCGCATGCGAGGATGAAGATAATTTTGCATTGAAATTTCCAATTAAAATTACTTCAGTAGAAATGAGTTATTCCAGTGCAAATCCATCCAAATCCGATCCATATCAGGGATGGGAAGAAAGCGAGGATGAGGAAGAATGCTGGTAAAAATGAATTATAGGAGAATAAACAAAATGAAAAATAAAAAGAATGTAACTTTGATTTTATCCATTTTAATGCTAATAACAATAAGTTTTTCTGGATGCGCATATGTCGGTAGCGAAGTAAATGAATTAAATGGTTCCATTACCGGTAATACATACCTTGCATCCTTTTATACCAATGAAGGTGAAAAATTCATGGATATGACAGGTCAAAAAATCAATCTGTCAGCGAACATTGTCAAAGAGCCACAATACAGTTCCGATGGGGGCTGGGGGTATACAAAAACCTTATCCAGCGTTGTGACAATAACTAGATGGAAATGAAGTAGAAAGCTGTGGAAGCACAATTATTTTTGCTGAAGATGGATTAACACCAGAAGTTGACTTTAAAAATCCGGAAATCATTAATAGTACAACAGATGGAAGTCTGGAAGATAATACACTGATTGCCGGCATAGTCAACAAGTACAAAAATTATTATGGAAAGCCACGTGTAATTGTGGTTCAATCAGAGTGGGGGAATCTAATCTGTGCATATTCAGGAGATAAAGTATACTGGGAAGTCTGCCAAGATCTTCCCAAAACAACAAAACTTATGATTGATGGAAAAGCATTATATATCCATCAAGCTACATTTCAGATTTTCGATAAAAATATGTTGAAATGATTTCATAGGTTTTTTTGACAAAAAAATATTATTATGCTATCATAACAGCATAAATAAAATTACTTAATAAAATTTGATTCAAAGACCACAGATTATATATCTGTGGTCTTTTTATTTAATAAGAACGCCTTGTAGCGTTCTTTTTTTTTATGCCTTAAAATAAGGCTTTATATAAATTTTTAATCTAAATTACACACGTACTGTTGTTGCGTGTGATCAAATACACTAAATAAATCAGTTAAAAGAATGGAGAAAAAATTATGGAAAACACAGCAATTATTGTAGAAGAAAACAAAATCAACACAAACGTAACTATGAAAATGTCTCTTGGTGTCATTAAGAGTAACTTATCAATGATTGAAAAATCCGTTGACAAAGTAGTCTCCGATCTGAAGAATACGACCTACGCAGGGACCAGAGAAGACCGCATCAAGATGATGAAAAAAGATAGAGCCGATTGCAATAAGGCAATTGCTGCTCTTGAAACGGAAAGGAAAAAACAGAAAAAGATCTTCTCAAAACCATGGGATGATTTTGAGATTGAGGTAAAATCTCTTGTGGCTAAAATCGAGAGTGCTGCAACAGCTATCGATAACCAGGTGAAGACCTTGGAAGAGGAACGTCGTTCAGAAGTAAGAAAGAATATCAGAGAATATTATGATACTATTTCCGAACCTGTCGGAGAGTTCCGTGAAGAATTATATCACAAAGTTTATGACGCTTCATGGGAGAATGTATCATCTTCCATGAAAGCCTACAAAGACGGCCTGAAAAAAGCTGTGGATAATTATGTACAGGGCATTAATGCGATCTCATCGATCGATGCCCCGGATGATATCAAGTCCGAAGCGTTAATGCGGTATAAAAATTCACTTGATGCTATGGCATCCGTGAATTATATCATCGCAGAAAAGCAGAAGCAGGAGGAACTGAGAAAGAGAATCGAGGAGGAAACCAGAAGAAAACTTGAGGCGCAGAAGCAGCGTGAAATCGAGGAGGCTAAAAGAAAAGCCGCCGTTGAGGAACGTGCACGTCTGGAAGCTGAAAGACGGGCAGAAGAAGAACGGGCACGTTTGGAAGAAGCAAGGCAGCGGGAATTAGAATTAAAACGTATGGAAGATGAAAAAAAACAGCAGGCAAAGAATAAACCTGCTGACACATTACATTCGGATCTTCCGAACGGATTTACGCCTGCTCCAAGTGCTTTTGACTTTGGACTGCTCGGCGGAAATTCTGCTTTTGTTGACGGCGTTCCTGCAGATGCAGATAAGCCAACTCAAACCAAAGATAAAACCAAAGTCACCATCACATTTGATGCTGATGAATGGCCGATCGTAAAAGAATACTGCGAAAAAATGCAGATCTTTTTCTTTGTCAAACAGTAAAACTATACACACCACTTTGCATCCTGCATTGTGGTGTGTCTTTGATGAAAGGAGGCTTTCATGCATGAGTATCAATTATGATGAACTATTTAAAAAAGATAGTTCAAAATATCATATTGGACAGCTTTTATATGCTCCGGAAGGCGGCATAAGAAAAGTATCAGTAAAGGAAATAAAATCGTTTCCTGCAATCCGCAATGTTGTCTATATGTGTACAGACTGCATGACTGGAGAATCGTGCGCATATAATGAAAATGAGCTATATCCACTGGGAGAAAGAGAAAAATGCCTAGAAGCATGGATAAGCATGGAATACCAGATATTTCATTATAAAGGGAAAGATCTGGATATTGAAAAACAGGAAAATTTCAGCATTATGTTTCCAAAGTCAATAAACGGCAGGCACATCTATAAGATCAACGTGTCTGTTGCAAATGACAGTCTTTTATTTAAAGACGATGGAAATTATTGTACGCTAGAAGAGGTAGAAGATCCGGTGGATTCTTTTGAAAATGCCCTACAGAAGTATAAAAACTTCGCAGAAAAGCATAATGGCATGGTAATGGAACTGCCAAAAAGGAAAGATTTTCCTGATATGTTCCGTCTTGACAGCGGAATATACGTTGATTGGAAATCTTATGTTGAAAAAAACACTGGAAACAGTGTAAAATTAAGAATGGCAGCCTGCGAAAGCATAAACTGATTCTGTCCGGAGTATACAATGAATGCATTTAATGAAATTAAAAGAATAATGCCTGAACTGGATTCGCCAGAGATCAGGTTTCAAATAGATGATAGGAACCAAGTAACATCCATATGCGAAGAAGAAGGATATATCGCAAATGCGGATGAAATGATCATCCGTAGAACGACCACGGCTGAATTTTTAAAAATCCCAAACGCACTATGGAAACTTGGTAATGAAAAACAACAGAGATTTGTCACACCTTGGGATATCATCCCGTCTTTTACTGGTGCCGACACCTGTTCAGATATATTTGAGACAAAACTGTTTGTCCTAGCCCAGCCATTCAAACATTCTTCTTGGCTTAGAAATGTTGAATGCAATAAAAGGGAGGCAATCGAGTATTTTGCATCAACCAATAATTACAGAATGAAGTCGAGTCCGAATGAAACCGGACTTACGACTTTACAATATAAAGGAAATCTGTCGACATACCGTCTGCAGACGGAAGAAGCATGGTACTATAAGGAAAGACATGCATTTTATATGTCTTACCTAAAAGAGCATCCAAAAGAGGAATTTTATCGACTTCCGGAAATTGCGCCCTTATATGACCGCTTTTTTGACAGAGAGAAAACTTTATGGTAACATAATACCATAAATAAAAATATATTAATAAAATTGTATTTAAGACCACAAATTTTTTTTGTGGTCTTTTTTATTAAAGTGAACGCTCTGACGTTCTTTTTTTTATACCCAAAATGGGTTTTATCATAAATATTTAATCTAAATTACGCCTGTGCCGTTTGCGCCGGCGATCTTATAAACATAAAAATAAGGAGAGCTTACTTTATGAGTCAATACCACATTTACCAGACAGATGCTGAATATTCCTTCAGGGGCTGGCAAGATACCAAATCGAAATTTGAAATAAACGATTACAAAAATGTGTACAGCGGAGAGCTGGTCGATATGATCAGGTTCAATGGCAAAGATACACCATGCAATACGAATGATAATGAAGTACTGGAAGATCTGTATGTAAAATTCAATATCAACAGACCATCTGATTTTACAGGGCACTCATTATCCGTAAGCGATATTGTAGAAATCGTAAGAAAAGATGAAACGAAATATTATTACTGCGACGACTTTGGATGGACGGATATCTCATCCCAGATACCAAAAGAGCAGCAATAGCACAGAGAAAAGGAGAAAAACCATGGCAAACATTATGGAATTTAAAAACAACGTTAAAAGAGCAACCAAACCGATCCCATATCTTATCGGATTTGTAAACGATAAGAAAATGGAAGATGAAACGGAACTGAATGCAAAAGATGCAAACGATCTGGCGGAACTCTGGCAGTCACTCTGTAAAGAGCTTAGAGCAGAGGAAAACTCTGTCAGTTACGTTGCTAGAGCGTGATTGATAACCATTTATTAAATGGAGAATGAAAACATGAAGCGAACTATAATTTTCACAATCAAGACGGAATACAGCCTTGAAACCTACTTTTTGGTTGTAAATGAGTACCAGCTTATTGAGACTCAGATTGATGATGCGTTAGCATCAATTGGTTATTGCGATGCATATGAAATCGAAAACTACAAGGAAGTGTCCAAGAAATATGCTGCAAGAAGAAATAAATTTTTAAAAAAATATAAAAAACTTTTTCAGGAATCCGTTGAGGACGCATTCCCAAGCGGTAAATTAACATCCATTGGTGCGATTAAGGCAGACATCTCATGGAGGAAATCACAAATAAAGGAGAAAAATTATGAAATACATGGAAATTAATGACTTAAATAAAGATCAAGTTGTATTGGCAGAAAGCAAAGGATGGTGCATTTATACACAAGTTGAAGATGCTTGCGGTTTGATTTATAAAAAGGGACTGGCTTGGGCAAACCGAATTGGTTATGCCATATTTTCAGAACCTGTAGATGCAGAATCCATTGATGATTCTGCAATCGGCGATTACGGCACATATGATTATGATTTTGAATCAGAGGTAAAACAGCTGTTATCTCCATTGGAAGATAAGTGTTATGTTTTTCTCATAAAAAATCCGGTCAAATACTATTTTGAACAGATTTGGACAAATAAAGGGGTAGCCTATGCGAAGGAAATGGCAAAATCCAGTTTTAAGGATAATATTAAATATTATCCAAAAGATCAGTTTAACGAAATGGATAAATTGATCAAATGTCATAATGAAAAAGTCAGCATTGGTTAGGACAATAATGGAAAATCGTTTCATGCGATTTTGCTGTAAATAATTAACTAAAAACATTTTCAGAAGAAAGAGGTACAAAATGAAAAATAAAGAATCTATAGAAATGGCTTATAATAGAAAATACGAAAGGGCTATTCATGACGGATTGAAAACAAGACTTGTCAAAACTACCTGCGATTGTTGTAAAAAACCAGTGGATAACAGTAAAGACAGATATGGTTACACGAATTATTATTTCAAGTGTGGAAACAAACTGCTATGTGAGAAATGTATGACAATTAATACTTTTAAAGAAAATCCTCTACTTGCAATAATACTGATCGGATATTTATTTGCCTATATTGCATTCATACCAATCAGACCGTTACAAAAGATTTATAGCAGATTAACGATCTGCCCTCTAGATGAAAAGGTTTACCGCCTTTTATCAAAAATATGTTTCTTTTTCTGGCGTTATTTTAGTGAAATCCGTAATGCATATTTCGATATGAGGAATAAAAAATGGAAATTTTTTTCCAAATTAAGCAGCTATTTTTTTAAATGTAGCATGTATTGGGAAGAAAAAATATTACAGTCAATGGAAACCAATATAAACGCATATCTTGCAAAAAGTTGGGTATTTGATGTAAAAAAGATAACACTCGGTTTAAGATGGTTGATATAAAACCAGAAAGAACCTAATAATGTAAATTCGAAAAATGAAATAAAAAATACGTCCGGTCTTCACGACTGGGCGTATTTTTTTAATCCATAGGAACCTACGGAAAAAATTTCATTATATCTTTTTCTAATTTATCAAGTTCACTTTCGGCTCGTTTTTTTTCAAATTCATTCAGTTTTTCACCATTACCCAACCCTTTGTTCTGCAAGATATTTTTTGCAACTGTTCTGTCTATATCCACTGTTTTATCCATATTATGCCCTCCGTTGATGGTGTTATTATAACATATTTTGTAGATTTTGTAAATCTGTCATTATTAATTATGACAGATATTTTGTGCTCGCTTTTTTGACAAAAAAATTTGTATCTGCTATACTTACAATATAAATAAAATTCATTATAAAAAAACTAATAAAACCACGGAGTTGCAACAAGACCGTGGTATTTTTTTGTTATCGGAACGCATAGGCGTTCTTTTTTTTATGCCTCAAAACGAGGCTTTATATAAATATTTATCTAAATTACGCACGGAGCTATAGTGCGATCAAATAAAAATGTAAAGAAGGGAAGAAAAACATGGAATACTATGAAATTTCTTATGTAAAACATGATGTTCCACAAGCGAACATCTACATTGCAGAAAGTGAGGATCTGGCAGAAAGATACTTTAAAGCTACCAAACCTGATTGCCTTTATGCAGGAATCAGAAAAACGAACACTGTCAAACCAGGCCAGCCGATTATCGAAGTTCCTCTGTGGCTTTTAAAGATAAGTTATTCATGGGGAGATGAAGAAGCTGACCAGAAGTTCTGTTCTTTTGAGGATGCATGGAAAGCCGCAAAGGATATGGCAATCAATGAAACGGAGATAACTTCAATGGAAAATGACTGTGAGGTAGGTCTTTCCATTGATAAAAACGACACAAGGCAGGAGGGCGAAATCATATTGCACTATACATATGATGGAACATACTGTCACTACAAAGTTGTCAAATTTTAGGAGGTAACGGATATGCATTTAGCAGAATATTACGAGTTTAAAGCCCTTAAAGCCGGTATGGAGATCGGTTACAAAATTGATAAGGAATTAAAACTGACAACCACTACAGGAGACAGTTATTACAACTGTGATTCTGATGAAAAAGGATGGGAAGTTGAGACAAAGGACTGTGTTCTTTGTCTTGGAGACGTCTATATTCCGAAAGGTCTTTATGTTACTGGTCATACTTGTGACTTTAAATTCTTTTATCGAATGAACAAAGTACAAATGACTGAATGGGATAAAATTAATGTTCTTAACACGCTTCTTATGCAAGAAAAAACTTATCGTAGAGATAAGATTGAGCATCTCATTCAAAACACCCCAGATATTTCAATTGTGGGACTTAAACATAATGGAAATACTGTCACCGAAATTTATGGTTTTCCTCGCATCAGCGCAATGCTGTATGAGGAAAATGTTGCTGTCCACTACGAGCAGGTGACAGACAGAGGTAATTATCTCAAATTCAAGGTATACACCAGATACGGAGAAATAAAACCTCTCAATGGTTGCTGCACCGGACATTTGAATGGTCGCTGGGACTGGGATGTAGCTATTGATCATATTGAGGAAGATTATGATACGATCACAGTCTATCTGAGAACTGAAATCAGAGATAAAAATCACACATATGAACTGCAAAATATAGTAATCGCAGTCAATAATAAAACAAAAACTTATAAAATCATCAGCCAGCCGGATGATAAAACACTTGCATCATACTGATCCGACCAGGGCAGTATGTGATCTGTTTTACACGGCTGCCAGAAAAGGAGAAAAATATGAATGCAGTAGAAAAATTTAACAAAACGTTAGGCGCTATGGAATATAACGACAGAGAGGAAGCCTTATATTCCATTTTCAGGAACATAAAGAAAGCCTTAGATTTTCAAGAAAAAGCTAAGGCAATCGAAAGACCTCGGTATTACCAGAACGGTGATACGAGGAGATTCCTGATCGAACATAGAAATGAGCATCTGAATGATGTATATGTTGAGCTGAAAAAACTCAATAACATTTCTATGTTTGTCACAAAACAAAAAATCTTTGATCTTCCTGCAAATATGCTCAGACCGTATCAGGAAGACTGCACGGAGATCATGAACTGCATCAAGGCGTATATTTACCTATCAAAAGAGGTAAAAGCCATGCATCAGGCAGATGTAATTTAAACATAACTATTATTGTTACCGTTGGCAGCATGTTGACGGTAACTTGCTTTTAAGGAGGAAAAACAAATGCCTTATATTGGAGAAGCAATGAAGGATATGCTTATTCAGAAAGCATATGCCAATTTGAAGAAACGCGGGTACAAATATCCATTGAGCACTTGCTATTATGCATTACTTGGCGTTCTGGATAGAGAAGGTGAACATGGATTAAATAAATATGTTGAAAAAATAAATATCAAATAAGAGGAGGAACTGAATTTGAGTAAAGCAAGTTATAAAGAACAGGTATTGGCTATCGGAAACGGAACCATGTTAGAACCCGGATATTACGATAAAAATATGAAACGAATAGAATACTTTAATTGCCGGCCGTTACAAGACAGCAAGCGAAGTCTCGTATTCCATATTATATGTCCCAATGATCTGAAATTTCTGAAGGTACAATTTTTTAAAAATATGGAAAACCTGCAGGACATTGTACTTTCAGACTGTATGAAAGATATAATGGGTGACTGTTTTTTTGGATGCAGTTCCTTAAAACAGATTCAACTTCCAGATGGGCTTATAGAAATTGGTCCTGAGTGCTTCAAATATTCAGGGATTACAAGTATCGAGATTCCATCTTCTGTAAGATGCATTTGGATGGCGGCGTTTAGTGACTGCCGAGATCTCGTATCATTTTCTATGGCAGAAACTGATCAACCGCACGTATTCTCTGACCAGACATTTTATTGCTGTTGGTCTTTAAAAAACGTTACTCTTCCGAAAGGATTAAAATGGATTTCTGATCAGATGTTTTATTATTGTGAAAATTTAAAAAAAATCATTTTACCAGAGTCTGTGGAGAATATCGGTAGTAAAGCTTTCCAAATGTGTTCCAGCCTTGAGTTTATTCATATTGGAACAAATATGGCGGAAATCTCCGATAATGCCTTCGGTTATCCAACGTTTATTAATGACAACGCCATTGTGGAATATGGAGAAACTAGAGTACCAATCAAAGCGATAAGGCCTATGTCATTAATGAAACGGATATTTTTTCAGGCAGATATTGAGCGAAAACTATCTGAAAGACATGTGGAATAAGAAAGGAAAAATATGAAAATTAAAGTAACGATTGACCTGATATCAAAATACGGCAAGTGCCCGGTATGCGGCTCGGATAAAGTCGGTAATGGAAATATTTTGGAAGTTGAGGATGTATCTTTCAAACGTACATGTCAGTGCGGTTGGAAAGTAACTGGAACGGTTGATTCGGAAGGAAATATTTTAGAAACCTTCAACAACTGTTCAGAATTAAAAGCTTCTATGAACGAATAAAGAAATACGTATTTCAGTCTTTTAAAATGGAGGAAAATATTATGGAATATAGAATGAAACAAGATTACTTAAAAAATAATTTATACGAGGATAATGCAGAATCCGAAAAATATCTTGTGGAAGATATTACGCAAGGTGCTTTTCATAAATGGAATGATAAATTGGAAATAATCACAAGAGTCTGTGATTGGTATGGATATCATTTCAGATTCTATTCTGATGGCAGACTTGTAATGCAAATGTTAAATGCAAATACACATGAAAATGAATTTGAATGGAGAGGGAAGGATGATTGTGGTCATCTTGAATATCAGAATATTGACGAAATGTTAATTGACTGGTTGGATGAACTAAAACAAAATGAAGGCAGTTATAAATTTGATGAGGAAATTGCTTTTATAAAATCTATGCAAAAAAATGAGAAACGAAATCAGAAAGACAAAATGAAAGGAATGTAACATATGAATACATCAAAAATCACAAATAACACAATGATAAGCTGGTCGGTAATGTTAGGCGTAAATCCCGGATATGACAACACCGCCCATTTGACACCAGAGTGTGCCCTGCAGAAAGCGATGCCGTTTATTAGGTATCATTTATTAAAACCAGGATATACAAAGCTACGTGTTGTAGAACCTGCTATCGCTGTTTATAATCGAGCTTTGGGATGCCCCGATGGCGGAGAATCTGGCGTTGTTATAAAAGGAGACATATACCCTTATTTACAAAATCAAACTGAAAGCCGTATCTCGAATCTGATGGCTGATCTCGGTCAGTCTACAGGAACAATCGAATATGCAGCACACGTATCAGATTATGAAGTCTTATATAGTAGCACGTATATCCAAAACGAGTACGAAGAAAATGCTGCGAGGTCTGAATATACACTGACTTCTTCAACTTTTAATAAAAAGAACGAAAGTGGGATCCATTTTAGAATTCCATTCTCACCATTATTCATAGGAAACATGAGCAACCTTGGACAGTTGCTGCAGGATCAGATGGAAACATTACAATATGGTGAGTATACGATTACAGGTGTGATCACAAATGATGGCAAAAATGTTTACTATGAAGGTACACAAAATTTAGTATACGCACCAAACTATCGTGCATACTTAGTCGCCTTGAATAAAGTCATCGAAGCAATGGATGAATGTATTTGCGGAGAGCCGGTGATCGATTATCGTGAGTGACAAATTTGAGTTAGTTACCGTTGGCAACATGCTGCGGTAACTTGCTTTTATTAAAGCAACATTTCATAGGAAAGGATGAATCTATTATGAGTTGGAGAGATGATATGTATTCTGATAGTGAAAGATCTTTACTACAAGAAGTAAGAATTATCAAAGTAAACTAAGATTTCAAAGTATATAAGAAATAAGTTTTTCACTTAGAATTGTATTGTGAAAGCGAGGTATTTATGATACTAAAAAGATATGATGAATTGAAAAAAGGAGATAAAATCTGGTTTCACGGATATAAAGCATTTGTAAGAGACGTCAAAGAGACTGGCATAGTAACTGACAAAAATAACGTATATCACTTTGGTGAAAGGATATTTGCTTTAAACATAGGCTTTGAACCTTCGCCGGATGGTATTGAAAAAACAACATATAACAGTAATACTTTTAATTATGGAGGAGTTGCTAGTTGTACTGCAGAAATGAGAGAATAAACAAATGAAAATTGGGAATACGATAGAACAGAAGATAAAAATGGAAATGTTCTCGATTAAAAATCCTATAAAAAATTTTTCTATACACATCAAATTGTATACATGGTTAATACAGCAACTTGACAGTGTGCTACTAAAAACGTATAATTATAATATAATAGGTGAACATAATATAATAGAAAGACAGGTGATTTCATGGCAACTGTATCATTCAGAATGGACGATGCTCTAAAGAAACAGGCAGATGAATTATTTAATGACCTTGGAATGAATCTGACAACAGCATTCACAATATTTGTCAAACAGGCCGTTCGGGAGCAGGGGATTCCTTTTGAAATATCAAGAGAAGTTCCAAATTCGGAAACATTGGAAGCTATTAGAGAAGTAGAAGAAATGAAGAAAAACCCTTCTTTTGGAAAGTCATATACTGATATTGATAAAATGATGGAGGAGATGCTTTCGTGAGATATATCATAAAGCCAACCAATAAGTTCCAAAAGGATCTTAAACGCCTTCAAAAGCGTGGATACGACATGAACTTATTGAAAGCTGTTATTAAAAAATTATCTAATGGAGAATCACTTCCTCCAAAGAATAAAGATCACAATTTATCTGGCAATTACGCAAATTGTAGAGAATGTCACATTACACCGGACTGGCTGTTAATATATGAAATTTATGAAGAAGAATTATATCTTTATCTGACCAGAACGGGAACTCATAGTGATCTATTCTAAAATGATTTTGTCTGGAACCGGTATCGCCGGTTCCTTTTTTTTGATTTCAAAAAAGGCTTGAGTGAAAAAGTAAATTCCGCACGTAAACTTAAATTCCATACGGAAGACTAAATTCTATATTTTAGGGTTTGACGAAATGCGTCAAACCCTTTAAAGT